>ERZ650304.386-NODE-386-length-24432-cov-12.736801_pt1 | contig 24432 bp, 34 predicted proteins | sample MGYA00376240_ERZ650304 | MGnify/ENA primary metagenome ERZ650304 (study PRJEB26733, sample SAMN07839271) | wastewater metagenome | biome: small river; feature: stream; material: water | place: USA: North Carolina | collected 2016-03-01 ... | reverse complement strand
GCTTGTTTATAATTTAAAGTTTCTAAGTGCGGGCATCGCCAATACCCGACCGTTAGCCGTTATTCTAAAACGACCGTATCCAACGACTTTAATCTATTTAAAATATAAAGATTTGGTCTTATGTATTTATTTTCTCTTCTGAATTGTTCTTTATCAATTTCTGACAAAAATTTATCATAAAGAAAAGTTGCAACCGCACCGCTTCGAGAAATTCCAGCAGAACAATGAACCATAAATACTGATTTATCTTTATGTTTATTGATAAAATCAACTATCATTTTAAGTTCATCATCATTTGGCTTTTCGTATTTTAACTCGCCATTTTCAAATAAATCTTCTTCAATATCCCACATTTTAACTTGTAGAAAATTGTCTATTGACTTATCAAACTTTTGCTCATTATTATCAATATCAAGTATCGAAATAAAACAAGCGTAATCGTAATATTTAAACTCTTTATCAGTAAAATGTTTATCGAAAACTAACTTTGGTATTGCTTTTATTTGTTTCATTTTAAATTATTTAGTGGAAAAAGAACGAACGGCTAACAAGGTATTTATGAAAAAGGGGCTGACGTGCATAAACCGAACTTTCTGCTTTCAAAACCCCTTCTTCATAAATACCCAAACCGTTATGTGAAAGCACTACCTAACACTTCCAAACATAACTCTCTTGGTATTTTGGATCGTTCGTAACTACCTTTTCGCCCCTGCGTTCCTGTCTTACTTCCTCTCGGTGCAGGTTGGTGATGGCAGTTTTTGTTCCCATTATGGCAAATGTTTCTTGGCTTCCATTTTTGGCTATTAGTCCAAATATCTGTCGGCTTTGCTCTATCATCTCCATATTGGCAATACCATATTGTGTGCCTTTTAAATTCCTGCATAAACGGCATTTTGCGAAGCATCCCTCTTGGATTTTCAATAAAAAACACCATTTTAGGGTTTATCTTCAACCATTCTTTAATCAGTCCGATAAAATGCCTATTCACCTGATCGCACTTTTTAGCATATTCGCTTTTTGGTTCTGTTCCGTTTCTATGTGTGCTTATTGCTGCTATTGTGTATGTAGTACAATCAGGTGAAGCCCAAACCACATCAGGAATAAAAGGCACATCTTCTTTTTTCATTTCGCCAATATCAATAGCCAAATTAATCCCGTCAAACATTTGCCAATCCACGCTAAAGACATTCATTCCTAATTCTTCACCAACCTTGCCAACGCTACGACTGCCAGCGAAAAGCTCCAACAAATTACCCGTGCCTTCACATAACACTGCATTGGCAATAGTTGGGCTGACATCTAAGCCCTCAACATTTGTAAATAAATCAACTTGTGTACTCATACTAAACTTTTGTTTTTCAATTCCCAACCATCGCAAAGCCTTTTAACGTTAAAAATCAGTGTCATTAAAAATATTTTCATTATCAGTCGGAATATCGACTCTTGTATATTGTCCTATTCTTCTTTCAAAGAAATTGTTTTTCTGAGTAATGCCTATACGTTTCATAAACCCAAATGGATTGGAAGCATTAAACTCACTATTACAGCCAAATCCATTAAGAACAATATCTGTTACAAACTGAACATATTGGATCATTTCTTGTTTTGTAAGCCCGTTCAATCCATCTGGCATAGAATTTTCTACAAATATTTTCTCTACTTCATAGCAAGAAAGTATGATTTCTCTTATTTCCTCTTGATGTAACCTATATTCGTCTTTAATATAATTATTATATAGGGACACTGCAAAATCATAATGACTCCCTTCATCTCTAATTATAAGCTCATTAGCATCTCCTAAACCTGGCATTAGATTTCTACTTCTAAACCAAAATACCCCAGCAAAAACAGAGCTAAATGCTATTCCTTCAACACAAGCAAAAGCTATTAATCTATGAGCAAAAGATGGGTGAGCTATCCAGTTTTCAGCCCACTTAGCCTTAGCTTTAACAGCAGGATTCGTTTCCATTGAATTAAATAATTCTATTTTTTCTATATTATCTTTAATATAGGTTTCTATGATTAAAGAATATACTTCGGCATGAATTTGTTCTATAAGTGCTTGATTTCCATAGTAATATTGTGCCTCTAAAATATCTACTTCGTTCAGGAAGTTTGTCGCTAAATTATCAATTACCAATCCATCTGATATAGCGAAAAATGCAATAATATTTTTTAAGTATAATTTTTCCTCTGGTCTCAATCTGTCAAAATCATCTTTCTCAAAATTAACCTCTTCAGCTACCCATAACTGATCTACATCATCTTTGTACATTTTCCATAAATCAGGGTGCGATATTGGGAAAATACTATACCTCTTTTCTAAGTCATTCGATTTTAAATACATTGCTTTTTTTTACTTATTTTATGATTATTTAATTATTGTTGTTACTGTTCCTTTTGCCATTACTACTGTGAACCCTTCTTTATGGGGGAATTTCCCTGTATCTCCAAGTGTTTTCGTCATATTCATTACCTCTGAGGATAGTATTTCATTCTCGATAGCTTTAATGTCGTATCCCTTCACTCGCTCGAAATATCTCAAAATAGCGTGTTCAGATACTTTTAATTCGGGGCAATCTTCTAGTTCTTTTAGTTCTTGTTCCATCTTTTTCAATTGAGTCATTATTTGAGAGTTTTCCTTTTGTTTTAAAACTATTTCCTTTGATAATTCAGAAGACTTATCTCTTAATGCGGGAAACTGTGTTTTAATTTGCTTTATTCTTTGAATCTTATCCATTATTTTAAATTAGCATACTCTCTTCGCATTGCAATCAAATTATCATTCACCTTAGAAATGTAGGATTTAATTTCTTTAGTTATATCCCACATTAATTGAGGATTATTCGTATCTTGCAAAGTGCAGAAATCTGATAGAAACTCCTTTCCATCGGTAAATTTTAAAGTTACGCCATCGCAATTACTTCCAAATTCCCCCGTAAAGATTCCATAACCGCAATCATAGCTTAAACAATCTTTTCTATGAAATATTTTAAATTCAGAATACCCTAATTCTATTAGTTGCGCTATTGGACTTTGCTCTGGCTGTGACTCTTTTTCCATATTGTTGTTTTAAATTGTTTCGTGCAAATGTGATAAATATTTCCCAAATAAAATTGTAAAAATTGTTAAAAAGCTATTTTGTCTTCACCTTTGGCCGACATTTCACCTTTTATCTCTGCGAAGAAAATTATCCCTGGGTATATTTCCACATCTTGCGAAAACGAAAGGGAAGCCCATTTTAATAAACAAGGAACTTTTTCTATCTTTTCAACAACATTCGTAACTCCGCCTTTGGTTTCCTTTGCTTTCACTTTATTCAAGAAAAATGCCTTCATTGGCTCCTTGAAAGTATAGGTATGATTCTTCGCTAGATATGATCGTAGCTTCTCTTTGTCTTCTGTGGTCATCTTCGTGAGGGAGTAAGCGAGGGAGTAACTGAGGGAGTAAATCTTACTTCTCCTGTTTTTTCTGGGATTCCACTTTTATTTATCTTACTCACATCGTATCCTCCGTTATTACTAGGGGAAAGAGTTTCTGTTTTCTCTGGCAATCCATAGTTGTTCAACCTATAAACATTTAATTCGCCATTACTTCCTTCTTTTATTTCGCTAACTTTTACGGGAACTCCATATTCATTATTTTCGTATATCTCAGCGGTTTGAGAAAATGAGAATAAGGGGGCAAACATTAAAATTGATAATAGCTTTTTCATTGAAACCTTATCTTAGAGAGCCTTAAATGGTAGCCAATTTTTAGTCAACTTATCAAAGTGAGGCTGAAGTAAAGTTTTAATGTCATCAAAGTCACTCTCGTAAACTTTCTCGATAAAATGCGGCGCAAATATACCTTTTCGCTGTTGCACAATAAATACTTCCATATAAAAAGATTTATCTTCATCATTTCTCTTAATGTCCCATCTAAATATTAAATTCATATCTACATCAGCGTCCTTATATTTATTATAGAAATCTTGAAAACTATCCCATGATTGACCAGCATCTTTGGAATAATAATTGCTATCAGAGCAATAGTAATCGTGGTCTTGTAGTAAATCTTTAAATTCCATTTTATTATTTTTTACCTATTAAATAAATTATTTTTTACTTCATTTCCCATTCACCTCCCCATTCTTCCTCGCACAATCCAATAGTATCATCCATAGCCTTAAGCGCCACTTCTAGTGCCACGGTTAAATCTTTCGGGTCTACCGGCTCAATTTCTGCTCCTTGGCGCCAATTATTGTGAATTCTCAATATTCCATGAGCTTTTTTCATATTGTCGAGAGTATCTAAAAATTGATAACTAAAATCCCATTCTGCATTTAATTCGCTATCTGGAATTTCTCTATTAGACATCAATTTAGGCAATTTTGCCATCCTTTCGTTTTGCTCTGCTTTTTCAACAAAGTCTTCTGCGTCTTTCCCTTGCAATATCATAGTTAATTTTCTATAAAATTATCAATCTCGGAAGCAAGGGCTACGAATACTGCTAAAAATATTATCCATCTAGCGCTATCATCATAAGATAATACTGCGAAAGACATTGTTATTGCCTTGAAAATACAATTTGCTACTGCTTGAATTAGTTTCATATCTTTATTTTTAATCATTATAAATTGCTCCTAAAATTCCTATAAAAACAGTGAGTACAATAACCGTAATAGATACTGGCAGGCAAATATTCCACCAAGCCAAAACAACTATTGTAGCTGTTATTAAATCCATGTCAAACTTTTCGTGGACTAGTAGGTTGCTTAAAAATTTCAAAACGAACCCTATTAAACTTAAAATTGCTATTGCTAAAATCATTTAATTTATTTTAATTGTTATCACTTTTGCTCTCCCAATTTATAGCGGGACACAAATTCTCATAGACATTGAATAGCTTCAATAGCAACTGCCATATCAACTTAAAAGGCTGAGAAACTATTCCACCTATGCCCTTGAAAAACTTAACCCAAGGCTCAAGCATAATCTCTTTGTATTTGGGGTAATTATAACTCACTAAAATAGAGAGAGCGTAAATCATCGCTGCTAAAAGATATATGCCGAACATAAAATTAAACGAGAAAGATCTATATACCAACGATGCTAACAGTATTGCTGCCGACAAAAAAATAGCGACAATTAGAAAAATATCAAATATATAACTACCTTTCCTCCATATTAAGCTAAATATATCTTTCTTGCTTTGAGGAATAGTGAATAATGGCTTACTTTCTTTTTTTGGCTTACTCTTCTTTACTGGGAGTATTATGCGATTTACCAATTTATCCCACTTAATTAAATTCTCACACCAATCTGCAAATTTCCCTGAGTATCTAAGAAATAAATACGGAATCAATATAATCACAGAACAAACTACAGACCAATAATAAGGGCACATATTTGTCAAAGACCTAATGTCAGCGTCCCACATGTATTTGAGAAGTTTGAAATGCCAAGACTTTTCAGAAAGAGCAATTTCTCCGTCTTTCACTTTCTTCATAAAATAAAGCATACCCAAGAATGGAGTTGCTATTAGCGATAGTAATAAATAAATCATATTGGTTAATTTTAAATTTTAATTGTTATTTTTCTCCAAGAATATATTCCAAAGCACTCTCTTGGTCTCTTAATTTATCTGTCCCCATCTTTTTATCATAATCTTTTTTATGCTTTCGTTTGTCAGACAAATTAGCATCTTTATGCAGGGGCTTATAAGATTCCTCTCTGACATCTATGGCTTTTCGTATTCTAGCTAGTTCTTGGTTTAAAAACTCTTCACTAGGATTAGTTTCGACATAAGCCCAAATGCCATTTAGATAATCAATTTTAGATTGATTTTCTTACAATCCTTTCTTGTTTATTGGTCTCTTTAAGAGTGCTTATCTGTCTAGATCTCTCTAAGTTTATCTCGTTTTTCAATTGAGTTATTTCATCTTGTATTGAAGTTGCATTTCTCATATGTTTGATTTTAAATTCCGAGCAAAGATGGGGGATATTTTGTAAAAAACTCAATCTTTATGCTTTTTTAACTTATCGACCCTTGTTCTTATAGAAATTAGGAGGAATAACGCCTCTTTTTGCTATTATTGGATTCAAAACTTCACTATTTGACAAAGACTCCAACTCTAATTTCTTTTGATATTCCGGCAAATTATCTTTATCCATTAATATTACCTTCCCTTCATTTTCTATCATAACTGCGTTAATAAGTTCGTGAACCGAAGAGCCAAACCCACTTCCTGCTGATCCTATAATTATTAAACCTCTATTTCTTTCTTTTTCCATGTAATTTAACTTTACTACTATATGATATATATTTTATTACTATTAAATAATTAACACTTGGTAAGTAGGGGTTCTAGAATTGAGCAGAATTTGCCTACCAGAAAACGATTATGTTTTAAGTTGGCAAATCTGCTGATATAACTCTTGTATAAGCTTTTATCCATCACATCGCAGATTGCATTTTGAAAGTTAATTAAAACTTTGCCTAGGTCGGGTGTTGCAATTTCATTCACCCTTGAAGCGTTGACCCTTTATTCTCTCTTACCTCTCTCGACTAGTATAGAACGTAGCTATCCCCGATAGATTCCTAGTCAATTCATTTACAATAAGGCTTAAAATGAAAAAAGCCCTAACTTCATCGGGACGGTCAAGTTAGGGCTAAAATCGCTATTTTACTAGCAAAAATATCTTTTCAACTGACCGTCCAAAGTCGTTTATCGTGCAAATATAATTAACAATTTTTAAATGATCGAAAAAAGTTTTAGTTAACATCTTTCCCCCACCAAACTCCCAATTCCAAGCCAAAGAAGCAAAACACTAAAAGATTCTCGTCAGTAAAAGGCTTAGTCCTAAAGCAAAATCCTAGAAAACAGAAATCAGAATATCCGTACTCTAGCGTCACATAAGTATTAACTGCATGAAGTCGCATCGAAGTAGTTTTTAATTTCTTGGGGCAATTGAGCATAATAATTCTCCTTCAAAGTCTTGGGCATACAGTTTACTCGCATTTTAGCATAGCTATTCACTGCTCTTTTTACTTTATTCTGGGGCGTTACTCCATAAACAGTTTCTTTCCCAGAATTTTCATCTGATTTGAAAATCTTCCCTACTCTCTCTAAATCAGAAAGTCTGGCCGAGATAGTAGTTCTATTTATGCCTGTTTTCCTTTCGATACGAGAGATAGTATTAAACTTCCCTCCTTGTATTAGCTTCTCAATTGAATTAATCAATGAGGGGGCTGATTTTAATGCTTTTTTGTGTGCTTTGATTCTTTGTTCCATTTGTTTATTTGTTTAGTTCGTTATAATTTATAGCTAGTCCAGATTCTATGAGTCCTTTTGTGTCAAAATGCCATGAGTGTAATTTTTCTACAATAAAATGAGGCATTGAGTTTGTATATAATTGCACTTTTTGCAAAATAATAGACTTACTAAATTGGCCTAAACTTTTTTCATTCCACAATTTATATATAATATCAATAGGCACAAACTTTTTACCATTGTGTTCTATCTCTTTTATAAGGTTTGATAGTGGGCGAAGGATTGGTTTAACATAATTAGAAGTATACCCATTTATACCAAACTCAGACTTTTCGAGCATTGTTGATAAATAGTAAAGTGTATCTTGTTTTTTATCTTTGTTATAGTGAGTTGGCAAAAATTTCAAACCATAAGGCAAATAAGCCGCTAAATGTTCTATTGTTAAATCCATTGTTTGATTAATTTAATTTTTCTGTATTTTTATTTCCGTATATCTTCGTGACCTCTTGTCTCTTTGTGGGAGACAAATCTCTCTTTAACTCTACTCCAATATAAATTGGCTCTGGCTTCCCTAATCCAATGTAAGTGCCATATTTTTCAATTTTAATAGTAGTAGCGTTTCCCCTTATAATATCTCCTACATTATAAATTATTTGAGACTTAGCGTACTTTTTATACAGGGCGCTTTTCGCAGCCTTATAGCTTTCTTCTATTTCATTTAATTCGTTATTGTATTCCTGTTCCGTCATTTTGATTTATTTATGTTTTTTATCCACATTTTTATCATAATTCTAGCTCTTTTAAGTCCAATAAGTCTATTCTTGGAGCTAAAAGTTAACTCTAATTCTGGTATAAACCACGAAAACATTCCATTATCTTCTTTTATGCATTCATAGTTGAATTTATTGGTTATAATTCCGTAGTCTCTCATTGTTTAAAATTTTGTCCTGCAAATATACGCCAACATACACTAGAAATCAATTCTTTAATCTTTTTTAACCTTATTTGCAATTAATTAACTAAATTTGCTGTTTACAATCAACTGAATGGCAAAAAATAACGATAGCTCCATAAAAAACGGAACCGCCCCTAAATCATACGTCAAATTAAACGACAGAAATGAAAGATGGCGCAATGAGTGGATTGACTATTGCGAATTAGTAGGGAGAGAGCAAACTGCATATAAGAGAGACATTTACTCTCAGGTGTACAGGCAAATAATGGGGGACGCCAAGGTTGACATAAGCGACTTGGGCGGGCTAAATAAAATAGCAGGACAACTTCCCCACGAACAGAAAACTAAATTCTCAGACGAGATAGCCGACAAAGAAATCAAGCATTTCGACTTCATAGGGAATATAATAGAGAAAGTAACTCAGCAATTTCTAGAACTAGATGACGCTATCACTATTGATAGCATAGATAAAGAGAGCAGGTCTGAGTTTATGAACTTTATGACCGAAGTGGTATTTAAAGATGTGGACGCCAATATGCAAGCCCAAATCAATAAGATACTAATAATGAAAGGGCTAAATCCCAATATTGACGAGAGCGCTGAAAATGCAGAAGAATTAAAGCAAGCGCTATTGGCGGAGATAGATATGATTCAAAAGGAACATAGCTTATCCACTGCCCCAAATAGAGCTAAAAGGGATTACAGAGACTTAATGGTGGAATTTTCCAACAAAGTAATCCTTGACGATAAGCAGCGATTCCGATTTGATGAAATGGACAGGGAGAGCATTATGGACTTCATGGTGAGCGGTTCATGGCTTAGAGTTCCAAGAGTAGGGATAGATTATTACACAGTGGACAATTGGAGGCAATTTGATTCATTCTGGATAGCAGGGAACCACGAAACAGACCCCCAAAAAGCGGTGATTATAGGAAGAAACAGATGGTTATTTCCCCATGAAATTATTGAAAACTACGGAACACATCTAACAGTAGAAGAAAAAGAGGCTATCATAAGCAACGACAATGCTTTGGTTTCTGGAAAATACCGATCCACATACAATTTAAAAGACTCCCTATCTACAATGGGAGGGCAAATGATAGTGTCGGGAACTAAGGAACAATTAGCTAGAGCTTCTAACACTTTGCAAAAGGTAGATATATCTGAATCTGGTAGCTTGATTTCATCAGCTTTAAATGGCAATAAGCACGATATTTTCGGATACGGAACTTCTGGTAAAATAGAAGTGACAGAAGCGTACTATAAGACATATAAAAAAGTAGGATTCATTAAGTTTGAATTTGAAGGGGAAACTATCAATCAAATCGTAAGTGAAGAGATAGTGGATGAGTTTCTTGATATTTATGAAATCAAGGAATTGAAAAATGTAACCAAGGAGCAATTCTTAAAATCAGATGAGCCGAATATCATTTATTGGGATTTTGAAGAAGAAGTGAGATGGGGCGGCAAGATAAATAACTATGGCGTTGGCACTGAGGATAAAAACAATAAGACAAACGTAGAAATCTACATGGGAAGCGAAGACCAAATCACTCCAGAGATACTTTCTGACAGTCAGTTTGTCAATAAAAAGAATCCAGTATGCGGAGTGATTAATAAAAAGTCTCGCATAAAGGAAATAAGCGACTATCAGGCTCTTCATAATTTATGTATGAATGAAATGATGGACTATATCGAAAAAGATATGGGTATTGTCACATTCTATAATTATGCTTTATTGGGGGGATTGCTAGATGGAGATGACCCCAAAGAATCCCTAAATACCGCATGGAGTTTAATTAAGGAATACGGAATGTTGCCTTATTCTGCAAAGCCCCAAGATTTACAAGGAATGGCTAATCCTGCCCCTCTAAGCGTATTTAATGCTTCAATGCATGAAATGATTAGACATAAATACGAGATGGCGCAAGTATTCAAGCAGCAAGCTATGAATATATTGGAAATCGCCCCCGCACAACCAGTAGTACAGAAACAAAACGACATAGAGCAAACCACAGCCACAAGTACTACTGTCACAGAAGTAATCTACGATGAATTTAGAGAGGGAATTATCAGACTTTACGACACTCTTATAGAGGTAGCTAAATACGCCAAATCAAATAAAATAGACAACACTGATTACGTTTCTAGTTCTACGGAATTAAATGCATACATAGATAGTTCTCCTGAATTAATAGCGAACAGAAAAGCAAAAGTATACCCCCAGAATAACCCCAAAGATAGAAGACAGCTAAAAGAATTGCAGTCAATGATATACATGAACACTATCGAAGGTTCGTTTGAAGAGAGGGGATTACTCAAGACAGCCAACAATGTCACCACGTTCTTAGAGAGAAGTAAGGAAATGGCTAGAAAGGCAGAGCAAATGAGAGCACTACAGCAAGAGCATGAGCAAAAACTAATGCAAGATGCAGCTATGGCCGAAGCAGAGAAGGAGCAGCAAATGCACGAAAATAAGAAAGAATTAGCTATGATAAAGGCTTATGTTGATCTTAAAAAGCAATCTATGTTGTCGGCTGGCTTCCAAGACACCCAGGCAGAACAGGATAATCTTTTAGCCGAAGCAGATTTATCATTCAGAGAATTAGAACAACAATTTGACGCCGCTATTATGAAAAAGAAAAATCAAATAGCCGAATTAGATAAGAGAGAAAACGATAAATTCAAGGAGAAGCAACTAGAACTACAAGAGCGAGAAACGGCAGCTAAAGAGAAAAAAGTAGACAATGAAGTACTTATAGCGCAAATGAATAAAAATAAGTACGATTTTCCGAAACTTCCAAAAGCCACTAAAGGCAAGAGAAAATAATTACTATAATAATTATAGTTGATTAAATAATTATTATTTTTAACACACATTAACAAACCTTAATTAATTTTGCACTGAAAAAGAAAAGAATATGAAAATAGGAGAAGGTGAAAGTTTGTTGAGCGCATTGCTCGCAAATGATGTTTCAACAGAAACGGAAAGCAATAACACTGCAAGCGAGATTGCAAGTGAAAATGAAGGTGCTTCAAATATAGGTTTAAATGAAGTAGTTTCTTCTAAAAGTTTATTGTCTAATTTATTGGCTCAAGCAGATGATTCAGATGCCCCAGATTTCAAATCTCAATACGAAGAAAAAGTAGCGAGTGGCGAATGGGCAGAAGTAAGAGATGCTGAAAATATCGAATGGAGTGAAGATTCTTTCAAAGCTATAGAAGAAGCTCAGAAAAAATCAAGTACTTCCGAAGAAGATAAAGAAGAGTCCGATAAAAGCGAGGAATCAAAAGGCACAATTTCTGAAGATGTCGATTTTAGACAAAACAGAATAAAAGCTCTAAACGAAACAGATTTTAACGACATTGAAAACGCTAAAGAGCTAATGAAGCTTTATAGAGTTCAACAAGAGGGAGAAGATAAATCTGCATCCATAGATAAGCAAATAGCTGCTCTAGACGATGAAGAAGTAATTCAATACGCCAAAACAATATCTGCAAAAATAGTAAAAGAAGATGAAGTTTTTATTAAATCTGAAAAAGATAGAGTAAAAGCCGCTAAAAAAGCAGAAGAGGAAAACTGGAATAAATATACAGATAGTGTAGTTTCTTCTGGAAGTAAATTTAAGATACCCGCCGAAAAATCCAAAGAGAAATTAGAGAAAGTAAAAAGCGGAGAATTTAATAAGCAACTTTGGAATTTAATATCAGATCCAGAGAAATTTCACAAAGTATTTGACTTCATAATGGATATGGAAAAATACGAAGAGAAAATAAAAGCCAAGACTAATTCAAAGTTAGTTGTAGAGGCTATAACAAAGAAAAATATCAATTCCGAAGTTCGAACACCGAATTTAGGGAAAATAAACATACCTATTTAAAATTAAAAAACACAAAACATTAATATGACACCAGCGAATACCATACGCAAGACAAAAGACCACGTTTTAGTGGAAGTTGGATTTGTAAATGAAAAGCAAACAGAGCAATTGAAAAAGAAAGCTGGCGAAGGCTTTATTGAGCTTTCTGACACAGCATCTTTGAAAAAATTAGGAGACAAAGTATCTCTAGGCGTAGTGAGAGCAATGGGAGACCAATGCGCAGCTAGTCTTAATGATACATTCTTGAATGACATTATCGACCAGAAAGCCGTAGTAACAATTCCTATTACAGAGCAAGGTATTTATATAAAAGAAGAAGTAGCTAACGATGGCAATAAGATAATCTCTATCGAAGGTGATTATGGAGACCGTATCGGCTTCCAACAGTCTTTGGCTAAAGTTACAGCTAATTTTACTCCACGTCAAGGTGATATTCTTGTAAACGACAAATATTATGGAGATTCATTGATGGTAGCTATGCACGAAGAGCCAGTTCCAAACGGTGACGGTGGATCTACTTTCTATGTTCATTTAACTAATCAAGCATTTGAAAAATATGTTTCTAAATCTGAGTGGGAAGATACTTATGTAACTATCGACAATAATTTTAGAGCAGAATTAGGAACTAATGCTTCTGGTATTAATTTTGGACAAGGTGCTAAAATGATAGAGAAGTTCTTCAGAATCGGTAATCATCAAACAGCAGATGTGGTTTATTCTGACGAAGCAGGAATGGTTATGGTTCAAGAGATGGGCAAAGGCTATCTTGCTGATCAATCTATGTTGTCAAGCAAAATCAATTCTCTAAAAGGAATGAATCTAGCCATAACAAGCAAAGACGTAAGTGGAGCTATATCAGTAGTGACTATTGATGCTATAAAATATGCATTGTTTGAAAAAGCATGGCAAATGGCTTCTAATCAAGCATTTTCATTCCAAGGAATAGATTTCACTGGTTCTAATGGCAATATTTACGCTCCAAAGGGCGTATGGAAGCAAATCCAAGACCACTCTCCTAAATTTAACTATACAAACGACTCTAACTTCGTTCTACAGTTGAAATTTATGTCTGACAAATTGTACGGCATGGTTCCTGATGTTGATAGAGAATTAGAATTGGAAGGCGGAATGGAGTTTGGCAATACATTGAGAAGAATATTCGCTAGAGAATTCCCTATTGCTACGCAAAATGTAATACTTGACCAATCGGCTTTGCCTGGCAAGATTATAACTGGAACGCTTGACAATATGGAGTTGCACGCAATGAGGGTATCTAAAGCTCACTTGCATGGTATCGGAAGGGTAAGTTTTAAACATAATCCTTCTTTCGACTATACCTCTAAAAATCCTCAGTTCTTATCCACTGGCAATTTGTCAAGAAGCACTCACTCTGCTATCATTAGAGACGTAAAAGCTACTTACGACAAAGCAATGGTGAAAAAAGCTGGTCTTTATGACAAATTAATGTTCGGAGATGAATATACAGGATCTAACTTCGTAATGGTGAAACAAGCTGGCAAGCCAATGATTTCATTTGGTGTACAACAAGGCTCTTCTCACATGGGTGGAGTAGCTAGCTCTAACGAATGGCAACACAGGCAATTCGTATCTGTTGATAAATTCGGGGTATTAGTAGTGGATCCTTCGAGAGTATTCTTAATGGAGAAAGAATTTGCAGACTAGAAATAGTCTTTTAATTATAAAATGAAAAAAAGAAAAAGGATATGGCAAAAACAACAAAAAACAAAACAACAACTAATAAAGCTAAGGCAACAGAGGTGAGCGTTAAAACTCCCTCTGCCAATCTAGCTAGTCCTAGAAAAGCGATTCTAGCACTTGATAAAGAATTTAATAGAACAGCTTTGACTTACGGAAAGAAGTACCTCATAAGAGAGCGAATTACTTCCGACACTCCAAAAGAGTACGCTGCACTGAACAGATCTAAGTCTCCTAGCATTAATACTCCGGATATTTCTGGATTGCCATACGATGAGCAACGAAATAGGTATGATTTAGGACTATCATTAGATAGCAGGTACTTTCAATCTATCAATGACAATTCAAAAATAGAAGCCATATTGGATTCTAGAAAAGATGTAATAGATGCAGCGACAAGATTATTTCGTAAAGATTTCGCAAATTTTGGCGTAGAGTCTTCTGAAATGAATGACTTTAGTTTGAGATTTCTACACGACAGAGTAGTGAGCACTTCTGACCCAAAAGGTCTATTGGAGGTTTACGCAATGCTTTTAGGAAGTAGAATAGCTTTCAAAGATGAGATAAATGAACCTAGATTCAAAAACGCAAACTATGTTATAGAATGTGTGGACGATGTTAAATCCGCTGAGGAAGAAGAGAATGAGGAAGTATTTTTCCTATCGTCTCAATGGTTCCCTAAGATGATTAATACAGACAAAACTACGTTGATAGCCATATTGTCTAACATTAACGTATCTGTGAGAGAAACTTTAAGTGAAGCGGCGTTACATAAGATATTCAATACAATGCTAAAAGATAGAAATTCTAGAGCAAGATTATTGGAATACGCTACTAACGAAGAGTCGGTTGAATTGTTGAAATACGAAGTTGTTGCGAAGAAAGCAATACAAGCAAGAATTATACACTTGGAAAATAGTAAATATTCTTTAGGCGGAACATACTTAGGAACTACTCCTCACGCAATAGGAAGCTTTATTTCTAAGCCAGAGAACGCTCACTTGTATGACGAGATTGTAGATGCTCTAGCGAGACGAAGATAAAATAAAAAATGACAGTAAGAGATTCGATTATTTTACTTAACCAAAAGCTCAACAGGAATAACACTAATCAGAACACTAATATAGATATTCCTAGAGCGACAAATCTGCTAAATGAGGCTCAGAATCAAGTAGCAGTATATGTTATAAGAAATGAAAGAAACTCAGATAATCTAGATATAGTAAATGCTCTTTTAAGAACAAAATCTATAAATAGGACGAAGAAAGAAAATATCACTCAATACTTTAAAGTTCCTGAGAATTTCATTAGGATAGAAAGCGTAGAGGGGATTGGAAGAAAAAACGGATGCGAAGCTAAATTGAGAGCTATCCCTGTTAAAACTAGAAACAAGTCAATATATAACACCAATAAGAACTATAAGTCAAATTGGTTTTTCAGAGACACGTTTTACACGATAGCAGAAGAATCTATAAAGTTCGAGGCTGATTTTGATATTACAAAGATAAACGTAGAGTATTATAGAGAGCCAAGGAGAATAAGTGTAGCAGGATGGCAACAAGCAGATGGAACTACTTCGCAAGATGTAGAGTGGGAATTCGGAGATAGTTTCATTCATAAAGTAATAGATGCGGCAGCGAGAAACTTTCTACAATTAAACAACACAAACACATAACTAACACAAAATAAAAATTTAAAAACGAAAATATGTCACACAAGAGTTATCAAACTTTTTGGCCAGTAACTGGAGTAGTTAAGACTGGCACATTTAAAACTGAAAGCAAATTGCCTTTAGGTCATATTGGACTATTGGTTCAATCTACAGGTGCGCAAGAATTTATAGACCCTCTTACTTTGGGTTCTAGAAAGATAGAAAAGAACAAATTGTTTTTAGCTAGAGGATTGAATTCTAGATCAGGAACAAGACCTTTCGAGAAAACTATGCCTATCGCTAGAATGAGATTCGAAGGATTAACGCAGCCAGTTCCTTATAAAGCAGGTGGTGCTACGATTGGATATAATGGAGTGAACTCGGATACAATATCATTTGCAGGTGGCTATCATCAAACATTCTCTTTCAGATTTTGGGGAGAAAGTTTGACAATGCTAGGTATTCCAGGCAATCAGGTAGATTTTAATTTTTCTTTTGTTCCTTCTAAAGAAGTGACAGATGGTTGTGGAACAGATGCTTGCGAAGCAGTAGCCTGCACTCCAATTGTGGAGGAAGGTATTATAAGATTGTTGAACTACAAGATTGGTAGTGGAGATTTAACCGTAGGTGATTTCGCTACAATTAAGCCGATATACGATGAAGATTGCGCTCCAACATTGCCAGGTTCAACTGTAACTCATTACACATTGTCAAAATGTGATGCTGGAACAGATGCTGAATTAGCAGAACTTCAAGCAAGTCTTACAAATGTAAACGCTGGCGCAGTAGAAAGAATTAGCCGAAAAGGTGGAAATTCTACTTATAAAGTAACAACTACAAATAACGCTGTTCCTGCTGCAAGCTTCGCCTCTAAAGACGCAACATTCCTTAAAGGATGTGCTGCTTGTCCTGGTGGCTTCACTACACTTCCTGCTGGCTATGTATATTATGTAAGATTGGAAGACAATGGCGTAGCTGTTGGTGCAACTGTTGAAACATTAACAAACGCTGTTGTTGGATCTGCTACAAGAATTGCAAGTGAAGGCGACTTAGGAGTTTATGTTGTTCTTTTGACAGCTAAATTATCTGAAGCAAATAGAGCTACATTTATCACTGCTAATCCAACTGCAAAAGTAGGATACGAAGGATTTGAAGAAAAAGGCTTATGTAAGTCTCCTGCTGGAACTCCTATAGTATGGACTTCTGCTGGAACTTCTAACATCGGAACTCAGACATATAGAATTATCGTAAAAGATACAGATTGTGGATCTACTAGATTAGCCGAATTGCAATCTGCTTATCCTGAATTAACTATCACTGAGGTGGCTGGATCTAGTTCACATTGTCGAAGAATCTATGAAACTAGCGTTAAAACAAATGTAGTAGTTGAAGGTTGTGATACTTTTGAATTGCTTCAAACAGTTGCCCCTGCTGATTATATGGGAGAAAGATGGTATAAGACGGCTTCTGTTGCTCCTTCTGCTGATTGTAAGTGTGGTTTTGAAATCAGAATGAAAGACATTAAATGGTTCCCTCCAGTATGTTTGTCTGATGGTATTGGTTCAATCAAGCCAGAATTAAACATATCAGTTCGTAAAGCTATCGCTTCTGATGCTGGGAATATCGCCAACATGGAATCTACGCAAGAGCCTAGCATTTCTAACGAAAGAGGTTCTATTGGTAATCAATGGGGAACTGACTTCAAAACAGCAGAAAACACTGCAAACTTAAAAGCTGCTGGCATTTACGCTGAAACTCAAGTAGAGAAATTCATGTTAGGTCAAAGTACATTATTCGAGCCAGGGATTCAATATCCGGTAGCTCACGTAAGAATCTGGACTTCATATACTCCTTCTGGAACTGGCGGATCATTGGATAATTCATTCCTAATCACAATGCCATTAATAGATACTTCTGAAAATACATTGAAGTATTTAGAAACGTTAAATTACAACTAAGAAACACCCTATTCTTTTTCATTTGGCGAGGAGGTTTCATCTAATGATAAAATCGCCTCGCTTTTTTTTATGGAATGAAAAGAGAAAAACAAAAAAAATAGAATATGCAATTAAATAATAAAATAGAATCATTGGTTGGGGAAGGAAGTCTTAAAAAGATGATTCCTGCCGATCAGTACGAGATATTAGAATTGTTGAATTCTCCTTGCTGCGGACTAGGCAAAAAAACAGTTAGGATAAAAGATGCTAATGGCTATAATGTTTCCATAAAAGAATACCCAGTCACCTTGAGTGGCAATACTTATACATCGCAGGAGCATCTGGAGGATAATTTCTCCCTTGATTTAGCAACCGATGCTTATACTGTCGCTTTAATTAATTCAAGAAAAATACTTGTTATTTGCAGAAGATCGCAAAAAGATGCATTAGGTGCGCCATTAAGCATTCCAGATTTTGTAGTAAAATCATAATTCATGCCTGTAGATATTTCAAAACATATTGTCAAAATTGACTTCAAATCTCCATCAGAGATATTTGATATTCATAGACTATATGTAATAGATGCTTCAGATTGGAAGCATTTAGAAAAAGAAGAGAAGTTTATTGGGATAAGAGTTCCTGGAAGTAAAAATTATGTAGAAAACTACTTCTCGGCCAATAGAATGAATGTTTATGCAGCAGATGCCTTAGGGTTGCAAAACCCTGCTGAAATAGACGAATTATGCCCCCTTCCTGATGGTATTTACTATGTGAAGGTATATTTATGTGATGGGGCGGAATATAGCGAAGAAAGGATGTTTTTGCGCTACGATCAATTGCAAATGGAAATCGATGAAAAGGTGAGAAAGAATTATCTCCCTTGTTCAGAAACTAAAAGAGAATTGTTTACAGAGATATACGAATACATGGCTGGAATGAAATCTTTGGCCAGAATGAACGATGCTGCTGGAGCAATGAGATTGTATGAAAAAGTAAAAGAAAAAGTAGGCTATCTGTAATGTGTATACCGTGTATGGGAGGGAATATAATATTGAATAACGGGGAAACTTCTGCCCCTGCTCAAAGAACAATAGAATGCGATTTGACAAAAGAAATGATTCGAGAAGTAAAGCTTGCTATTGAGCAAAAGTTTCTTAAAGAGAAAGACAAAAGCCTCATACCTTTCATAAAGGAGTTAGGGCAATATGAAGAGCAATTCTACACAATGGATATTTGCTCTCAATTAGGGAGAATAAATGTATTAAGACAAGAATATTTATAGTGGTAGGGGGATTCAAAGATAAGAGCAATATTTTAGCCAAAATAGCAAGTATTGTTTGCGAGAAAGCAATACGAGATGATTATGAATTAAAAACCGTAAAAACAAATGTAATGCAGGCTTATTTTATGAATGAAAGTTTAGAAAGACTGCAACAAGTGAAAGAATGGGACGAGTGCGGAACATTAGTTCAAGAAAGATTGACAAAAGAATGTGAATTGAAATATAAAAACAACATAATCAATATATTGAATGTCTAATGATTGTAAAGATTGCGGAAAAACTGGCGTAACTGGATTCGCTTCTCATATTAAATATGAGGGAGAATTTGGAGATTGCTCCCCATTTAAAAACGACAAGTGTGTTTATGTAGAGGAAATGCTCGAAGATCATGATAAAGCTATCTGCGATTTAAAAAGTAAAGACTTGCTAGACATTGATTGCGATGCTATTGATTACGATAGAGAGCCAGACGGGAAAGTTAAATTAGCCAACGCTATTAAAAAGCACGCTGAGATTCTTTGCAATAAAGCAACGGTAGACGAGCAGGGGTATTTAATAGATGAGGCAATATTGTCTAAATTGGATTTTAAATGTTTGCAGCAATTAGATAATTGCGGAAACCCAATTCCAATTGACACTTATGTTAAGTTTTTTCAGGCACTCATAGATAAAATTTGCGAATAATGAATGGAGAATGCGTAGATAATTGTAAAGAAATAGTAAAACACACGTGTAATACAGGCATCCCTCCTCTCTTAACGCAGGATGTGTGGGTAATAGCTAGTGAGTCTAATTTAGAATATGACATTGAAGCGGGAGTTACTACTTACACCGAGATAACGGAAATTCTATTCAAGGAGATAAAGAAACTGAAAAAGGAAATAAGAGAATTAAAAAAATTAGGATAATAGAAAAATATGAGTCATAAATGTAATAACTGTGGAAATAGTGGGTGCAGCAGTGGGAGCTGCAAAGAAAATAGATGTGAGCAAAAATCTTGTGGAAGCAAATGTAGCGATGCCACGCATACCCACTATGGACATCAAGTAAAATTCTGCAAAGATTTAAGCGAAGATGATAAGAAATGCGCTTCAAAATACGGCGTTTCTAAGGGAAAAGAATACGATGATATTATTTGGGGGTTCGTTCAGAAATTTCAAGCCCTCACAGAAAGAATTAAAGAGCTAGAAACTTTTAAAGAAGAGGTAGAAGAAAGAAATTACTACATGCCTAAAATGTATGTAAGACAAATCGGAACTCCATTGATTGTAAATGGATCACTAGACGGTAACGGTAAGCCTATTATTTTAAATGCAGGAGATAAGTTGTTTCTTACTCTTTCTGGCACATTTGCTAACGATAGTAGCGCTACATATACTTGGACAGGAATTAATTGGATAAAAGAATAGCATGTTAAATAAAAAGTTTTTAAAGCATTTCGGGAATGAAAATTCTGCTTCAAGATATTTTCTTCCTGAAATATGGAAGCAAATAAAGCCCCTGTTTTCAGACTGTTGCGGCATGGGGAGAAAAATTGTTGGGTTGAAAGACAGTAATGGCAATAAAATAAGCATAAAAGGCTTTCCTTTTACATTTGATGGCAATACATATGCTACTAAAGAGTCATTTGAACAAGCAATGTCAGATGTATATGGATTGGGGTATTCAGTCAATTTAATTGATTGTTGTCATTTAATGTTTATTTGGAATAGAGGATTGGAAGAAGTCCCAGATTATATTCAAGAAGGGGCAGTAGTTCCTTCGTATAACTTCGATCTAGAAATGGATTGGACTATCTTAACAAACACTGTAGGAAGTCCTTATCCTGTTACAAACAAAGCCACATTTATTCAATGGCTTACAAATGGCAAGAACTCAACTGGAACTCACCGAAATGATTTTACAAACATTGTCATTACGAATTTCTTAAAATCAGGCGATAGAATTCAATGTAATTTATCCGCAGATTGTACTGAATTCGCTTTAAATAACAATCGAATAGTAAATGCCAACAAAATAGGTATTTTAAGTGGGCTACAAAATTTACTGTTAAACAATAATCAGATCGTAAATTTCAATCCAGCTATTGCTTTACCATCTAGTTTGCAGCAATTATCTTTAGGGGAGAACCAAATAGTTAATTTTGATCCTGCGATTCCGATGCCTGTAAATTTACAAGGGCTATATTTAGAGAACAATAAAATAGTAACTTTTGACCCTACGGTTGCTTTGCCTTTAGGGTTAAAATTTATTAATCTAGCATACAATAAGGTTGTGATTTTCAATCCATCCATCCCTTTACCTATTGCTTTAATTTTACTTGATTTATCTAATAATGAAATGACTACATTAGGATATACTGCTAGTGAAATGTGGGCTACATCGCAGCCTTCATTTACTTCTACTTGTAGTGTAGACTTGTCAGGTAATGTCAACTCAGCAGCAGCAACAATCTTTAGAACAATATTGCTTACAAAGAATTGCACAGTAGCATCATAAAGCAATCTATGTCAAAAGAATTCGGAAGTGAAAAGGAGAAGAATATCAAATACGGCGTTTCGCTAAACGAGGAACAGAAAGAGGCTAAGGCAAAAATATTAGAGAATAAGATTGCTTTTATTACAGGGAAAAGCGGAGCAGGTAAAACTCTTTTATCTACGCAGATAGCTCTAGACCAATACTTTAAAAGTAAAGTAAAAAAAATAATTATAACTAGGCCGACTGTAACAGCAGGAGAAAATCTAGGATATTTGCCAGGCGGAATTGAGGAAAAAATGGATCCATTTCTTCAAGCGATATATCAGAACTTTTACGCACTATATAATAAGAAAAAAATAGACTCGCTTTTAGAGGAAGGAGTTATTCAAATAGTTCCTTTCGCTTTCATGCGAGGCATCACCTATACTGACGCTATTGTTATTCTAGATGAAGGGCAAAATATGACAGTATCTCAATGCAAGATGGCATTAGAAAGACTAGGAGTAGGGAGTAAACTGCTTATTTGCGGAGACATTAAACAAAAAGATTTAAGTAAATCCGTGGCATCTGGGATAGGATTTCTAGAATACATTAATCAGGCAAATGTTCCTGGTTTTGTCAAAATAGAATTACTTGTAAATCACAGAGACCCATTAGTTGATGACATTCTTGATATTTACGATAGTTTTGAATCAAATCAAGATGTATCCGAAGTAAAAAATAGAATTTCAGAAAAATACAATCTATCTAAATAGTTAAAACAAAATAGCTTTTATTTGTGCTTTTTAAACTATATTTGCAAAAATTAACATATACGCTCAACGATACAGATGCTAGACATAAACAAGACCACAAGTGGGGAATATATTAAAATCTCATCCCCAGAAATAACCACTTTTCTTACATCTATTGCTCCTTTTACGGATTTAACAATAGAAATGGGGCTTAATTGTGCTCCAGAAGTAAAGAGAACATATAAGCCTCAGTTGCCGGTATTATCTTGCGCAAGCCCTGCAAATGAAATAGAAGGAAGAGGCGGATGGAGATTAGATCTTTCTTACTATAAAATAAATAGTATTCCTATGACGAAATTCATAGTGAAGAATATTGATACGGGAGAATTTAGCGAAGAAGTACAGACAATAACTTGGGTAGATTACAATACAACTTGCCCCACTGGGTGTCCACTAGAGTCAGCGGGGACATTTTATAATACAAATATTGCAGGGGCGTTTTCTAATGCAGCCATCGAAGGAGGCTTTACTGGGATGTATTCGGCTAAATCTTGCGGCGATTACATGCAATTATTCACCGCAGAAGCCAATAATATACCTTACGCAATAGAATTTGCAAATGGAGATAGAAAATTACTTCAATACTCATACGCAGGGATTATTTTAGATGTAGATGCTATTTACATAGATGGCACATTCATGGGAGGCGCTTCTTTGGTAGATGGAGTTTATCGAGTGAAATATACTACTAAGCAAGAAAATGGATCAGGATCAAACGACTCTACGTGTTTCTTTTTAGATAACGCTACTGCCTGTAATATGGTGAGCAAAATAGGTAGTCTTTTACAGGAAAGCGAAGAGCAATATAAGGAAAGCGGGGAGTGGATAGCACTTGCTGGCGCACACTGGGGTCTAACTATGGCAAAAGATTGTCACGGATGCAATTGCGAAGACCTTTGCGCTTTATACAAAGAATTCAACATCCTTTATAATAAAACTAAATCAGCGATAAACTGTGCGTGCTAAGTGTTCTCTTGCTAAATTAATATTGGCCGCCATAAAGAACAAGGGCGAGTGCGATAGAAGTATATTTGCCGAAAGATTAATTCAGCAAGAATATGTTAATACCTTGAACTGCGAAGAAAAGATTGACGAAATATGTTTCAATGAACCAGTGTGTGACAATTTAAAATTAACAGACTGCAATCTTTCTATTTCTGAAATAAAACTATCTGGAACTCCGACAGGGATTAAATTATTTATTCCTACAATATTTAACGGAACCGCCCCCTATCAATATACTTGGACTTATAGTGATACTGTATTCACTCTTTCGAGCGGATCAACGGTAAATGATGCTGAATTATTTCTTGATTGGTTAAATGGGAATATTGCAACGGATTTCACTATTGGATTAAAATTAACAGATGCAAATGGTTGTATTTATGAAGTTGAATCAGAATTAGAATTCTGCCAAGCATGCCTTGCCCCAGTATTAGAAATTAATTATGGAGATTGCTGGAATCACATAGGAAACAACGATTATTTATTAAAAATAACTCCTAGTTTTACTTGCGAAGGATTGCCAGAATATAATGACTATCTTTCAAATATTTACGTCTCTAGTCCAGATATTTCTATAGTAAAAGATGGTAATAATGATTATAATTTAAAAGTAAACGACATAAATGCTTTTAGAGCGGCTAATTGTGGCGACAATGGAAAGGTTTACTTTGGCAAATCAAATGCTAGAGAGATATACGAATACGATATTAATACGGGAGATGCTACATTTAAGTTGACTCTTCCTCCTACTGTAGTTTACAATCACCCAATTAATGGCAGCACTATAGTTCCTTTAGCTTCTGGAGATGGCGATATAGCAGTTACTGCAAATAAAATTTTCTTTAATAATTGGTTTACCGCACTAGACCCTACAGGAACATTTCCTATGGATTATTCATTTATAGGCAGATATGACATTGATTGGAATACATTGGCGCTATCAAATTTCGTAATGATAGCGGAACCATCTGGTGTAAATTATGTAGATGGGTTTGCGGTTTCATTAGAAGCGATAAGCGATGATTTAGTCTTAGTTGACTGGTATCAAGGTGCTGTATCTGGAGGATTTCTTCCCGCAACACAGAATGAGATAAGAGAATATGACTTTTCTCTTCTAGTTAATACTACATTTATAGATGTAAATGCTACTTTCAACAACATGACTGGCTGTAACGACATCGCATTTGATGGAACTCATGTATATATGTTAATGATTGACTTATCATCTGGATTCGTTTTTACAATAAGGAAGTTTAATTACCTTACTCAGACTTTAGTTGCATCAAGTGCCCCTATATCCTTCTCTATAAATGCTCAATCTCCTCCAGGAATAGCAGTATTAGATGGGAAAGTATATGTTGCAGAAGACTTCGGAAATGTATTAGTTTATGATGCTACTACACTAAATTATCTTTATAATAAAGATATAACCAATATAAATATTAGAGGAACAGTTCCTCCATTTGCCCCAACAGATG
>ERZ650304.384-NODE-384-length-24505-cov-10.013456_pt1 | contig 24505 bp, 32 predicted proteins | sample MGYA00376240_ERZ650304 | MGnify/ENA primary metagenome ERZ650304 (study PRJEB26733, sample SAMN07839271) | wastewater metagenome | biome: small river; feature: stream; material: water | place: USA: North Carolina | collected 2016-03-01 ... | reverse complement strand
AGGGCGGATCGGTCACGACCGCGTGCGCGAAGTTGTCGCGTACGGCAGCGAGTAGGTGGAGGTTGCTCCCATGGAGAACGTCTTGGTGCGCGGTCACGCTCCACCCTCCTGCTCATCCCAGCGTGAGCGCGCGTACGTCGGCGGGGTGAAGGTGCGATCGATGCAGCGGCGGCACACCGCGGTGGTCATCTTGCGGATGTAGTACGCGCTGCGGGCGGGATCGTTCGGGTCATCCGCGATGGTGACCACGAGGCACTGCGCGGGCTGCTGGCACACGCTGCAGGTGGCCGGCGCGGTGGAGAGGGTGGTGTTCACGTCTCCCCCAATCGCGCTTGGTAGTAGGCCTGAATCACGCTCAGCTCTTCTTCGGTGTGCCGCTCATGAAGGGCGAGCATCACCAGCAGCGCGGGCTTCGCGCCCATCGCACGCGCCATGCTCGCGACCTTGTCGACGATCGACCGCACCTCGTAGGCGATGCCCTCGCGGTCGTAGAGGTCGCGCGCAGCACACATGCCGCGCGACCAGCCACGATCCACGTAGAACGCGGTCGAGACGGCCGGGTACCGCGAGAGCGCGGGGCCCAGCGCGCGCTCTTCGGGCGCCGTGTCGTCGAGCACCTGGGTATGGAGCAGGTGCGACGCGATGGGCGCTTCCCCGCGGTGCAGCGAGTCGAGCAGGCAGGCGCGCGCGTAGGCCACGTTCGCCTCCACGTCGCCAGCGTACGGCGACTCGAGGATCACGAGCCGCGTCATCGCGCCGCCCTCGCCGTGACGATCGGCTCACGGGACCAGGAGATCCCTGGGATGTCCTTCGGTGCTGTGCCGTCCGCGGGGATCACGGCCTTGACCTTCTCCGGGTCGACGCTCATGTACTCCCGCGGGACGAGGAACTGATCCGTCAGGATAGGCGCCCAGCGGTACCGCACCGTGACCCCCGGCGTCTCCGGGGCAGGCGCGGCGGCCTGAACGATCGCCGCGGTGGCTGCCTCGTGGTCTCCGGCCTTCGCGGCGGTGCTCGCTGCGGCCAGCGCCAGGGTCCGGGCGCGCTCCGCCGCCGTGTGGACTTCGGCGATCCGGCCCTTCAGGAGCCCTTCGATGCGTTCGAGCGCCCGGCGCGGTTCGCGGTACCGGGCATCGATGGCGGAGGACTCCTTCTTCAGCGGCTCCACCAGGGCCTTCCGTTCCTCCTCGAGCGCCCTCTCGAGGGCCTTGACCTGGCGCAGGACGTCGGTCGCGGTAGCGATGTCGTCCGGCGTCGTCAGGGGCAGGACCTCGACGAGGGACGTGAGCTCGGGCGCTCGGGATTCGATCAGGGCGAGGGTGGTCACGGTAGGGCGGGCTCCTTCGGGGTACACGCGTAGCAGAGGGACAGACGGAGATTCAGCTTGATCGAGTAGACGCTCTGCCCGCGGTCGGACTCATGGAGCGTGGCGGACCATCCTGGACCAGTGCGCCGGCAGCGGTTGCAGGTCACGATCCCGGGGGTGATGGTCTCGACGATCACCGGCGCAGCCCCCAGAGCCCGAGACCGACGGCGTCCCAGACGTTGTGGAGCAATCCCGCCGGGACGCGGACCGCGACCTCGGCGACGACCGCGCGTTCGGCGTGGGTCAGCTTGGCGGCCAGGCGGTCGTGATGGATCCGCTTCGGGACGGAGCCCTTCCATTCGAGCGCCGTGGGGTAGTGCAGGACGACCGGCCGCAGCGCTCCCGAGACGTAGGCCCCGGTGTGGCTGACCGCGATCAGGTCGGCGGCGTTCGGCAAGTCCCGCGGGGCCATTTGCTCGAGGACGAGGACGTCGGGGTCGGCCAGGTGCGCGAGGCCGCGCGCGTGGCTCGCCGGGCTGTGTGCGGTCGTCAGGCCGCAGGAGGCCAGGACCCCGTCCCGGTACTGCGCCCAGCCCATGTTCACCTTCCCAGGGTCGAGGGCTACGAGGGTGCTCATGCTGACCTGTCCTCCCAGGGCACCAGGCGCCCGTCGATGTATGCGGGCTCCGCCGCCTTCGACCAGGCCCGCATCAGCGCGGGCTCGGCCCTGACCGGGACGTCCGGGCACCATGCCCGGCCGGCCTCCTCCATGACGAGCTGCACGGCGAGCGCGGCTTCGTGCGCGCGGTCCTCCGGGACCTCGACGAGGAACTCATCGTGGATGAACGCGACGGGCCGGCATCCGCGCAGGGCGCCAGCCCCGAGGTAGCACCCGGCGGCGAGGCCGAACGCGGCGTCCTTGGCCATGTCCGAGGCCAGGCCCTGGAAGTAGGAGTTGCACGTCGCGCAGTACGTCGCGCCACCGCGGAACCGCCGGGACCGGAAGTGCTCGATAGGTCTCCCGGCCTCGACGAGGGCGTTGATCTTCGCGAAATAATCCCGGAATTCGGGGTAGCGGCCGAACCACCGATCCTTCAGGAGCGCGACCTCGGCCGGGCGCAGGACGACGCCGTAGGTCTGCGCGGCGAACTCCATGAAGGCCTCGGCGCCCATGCCGCCGGGGAAGCCGAAGTTGCCGGCCTTGGCCATCTGGCGCGTCCGCTTGATCTCGGGGTCGGCGGCCTTTTTCGCCCGGAGCGCTCGGTCGTAGTCCCAGCCGAGGATCGCTGCGGCGAGGACTAGGTGCGGGTCCTGGCCGGCGTTGAGGGTGTCCGCGAGGTGGGACCGGATGCCGAACCATAGGCAGACCTGCGCGACCGTGTGCATCTCGGCCGAGGACCAGTCGCAGGAACAGAGCAGGTACCCCGGGCGCGGGACGAAGCACTCGCGCAACCCGGGCTCGCGGTTCACGTTCTGGATCTGGAACCCCCAGGTCGCGACGGCCTCACCGGGACGGGCATCCCCCTGGGTGCAGCTGACCCGCCCGGTTTCCTTCAGGACGTCGTACCGAGGCTGCAACGGCGTGACCGTGCCGTGGCGCAGGCGCTCGGTCCGGGACCGGAGCGTGCCGATCGACCCGAACCTGGCGTACGCGGTCAGGACCGGATCACCCGCGCCGACGCATGTCGCCGCGGCGAGGGACACGGCGCCCTTGTCCGTGGTAGGCACGGTCAGCCCGAGGGCCTCCCGCGCGCGGGTCATCCGGACCTGCGCCGCCTTCGTGTCCTTCGTGCCGTCCGGGCGGACGAGCCCCGCGCGGGTCAGCACCGCCCGGGTCTCGACGTGCTCCGCCTCGACGCGCGCGGCCAGCGCCGCGACGGCCTCGGCAGACGTCCGGACGCCCCAGCAGGTCACCAGGTGCAGCGCCCAGTCCGCGCGGGTCTGGCGGTACTGGTCCGCGTACCACTCTCGCGGCCCGGCGAGCTCCTGCGCCGTGTAGAGGGACCGGAGGTTCGTGACGTCGAGGCGCGCATAGCGCACCGCGTCGGCGGGCCAGCGGTCCACGGGGACGTCGATGAGCTCCCCGTACCGGACCCGCCAGGGCTCGGCCTTCGCGCCGGAGGCGTCCACGTTGTACCCGTGGTCGATGCCGTGGGCTTCGCAGCAGGCCGCGAGGTCGTACTTGCGCCCGTCCTTGTCCTTGCCCTGGGCGATGCGCAGGAGCTTCTCCCGGACCCGGGTGCAGAGGACCCGGTCCGAGGCGAAGGCCCGGAAGATCGCCGGCAGCAGCTCGGGGTACGCCGCGCCGATGACCGCCATGTCGTAGACCACGCTGTGACCGACGAAGCACTGCACCGGGTCAGCGAGCGCCTTCTCGAAGCGTTCCCGCAGGGCCGGCCCGACGTGGATCCCGGTCTCGTCCTGCAGGCAGACCGGCGGCGGGGCGAGGCGCCCGGGCCAGATCGGGAACGTCTCGAGGTCGAGGAAGTAGGGGATCATCGGCGCCCCCGACCGAGGCGGACCCAGACCGCGGCCTGGTAGTCCTCTAGGACGCGCAGGAGGTAGGTCTGCAGGCCCTCGCCCTCGCGCACCGGGCGAGCCTCGGCGAAGCGCAAGAACGCCTTGGCCGTCGGGACCGAGCCCGTGTCAATGCGCCCGGCGTGGCCGTCGTTGATCAGGATCTTCTGGCCGTCTCGGCGGAGGGTTACGCGGGGGACTTCTTGCATCGTCGGGTTGCTCCGGGGAAATACGTTCGCATCCAACAGCGGTGGCATTCCTGCCAGGACGTTCCTAAGCGTCCGCGCCATCGGTGGGTCGGGTGGGGGTTCAGGACGGGCCGCTCGGGGTCGACGACCTCGCCGATATGCGGCTCGGGGCGGACCGCCGTGGGCGGTGACGCGGACTCGGCGGGGTCGCCCCAGGGGGAGGTCATCGGTCCGCCTCAGCGCGTAGTCGGGCGTTCTCTTCGCGTAAGGCGTCGTACTCAGCGGCCTGTTTGACGGCCCCCAGGCGGGCGCGTGCGGCGTGCACGGCGGCGTAGCGCGCCTCCTCGCGATCGTGCGGGTCGGGGCTCTCGTAAGTGGCCACGGCCCGGCGATAGTCGTCGAGGCGCGCGCGCAGTTCGTCGTGGGCGGTCATTGGTAGTACCCGCCCGCCGAGTCGACCTTCTCGGTCTCGGTCTCGGGCCGTTCGCGGTACACGTACCCCCGCGCCCCGGGCGCGCCAGAGCGCTTCGCGGGGGTCCGGGTCAGGGCGCCCTTGCGCCATAGCCGGCGCAGGGCGTTGCTCGCGGACTCGGGCAGGCACCCCACGCGCTGGGCGAGCGCCGCCGGGGTGACGGTACCGGACTCCCGGAGGATCTCCCAGGCCGCCTCGACTAGCGCGTGGGTCTGGGTCATCAGAAGGGAATCCCGTCGGCGTACTGCGCCCGCAGCGCGGCCTCGGTCAGGACCTTCTGGCCCTTGTAGTAGTACCCGGCGGCGTTCGGGTGAGCCACCCAGCCGGCGGGCGGGAAGGGCGCAGGGACGGCCGGCGGCGGGGGCGGGGCGTCGGGGCCGACCGGGGCCGGGCTGGCCAAGGGATCCCCCGGGAGCCACGTGTGCTTCGTCATGACCTGGCCGGTCTTGGTCTTCTTCTCGAAGGCGTCGGACGCGACGACCTTCCCGTCCAGCCGCCCGGCCTCGGTCACGTCGCGCATCAGGGCGCTGGTCACCAAGGCGTTCACCGCCGCGACGTCGTCCGGGCTGGTCCCGAGGGCCGCGGCGACGAAGGACTTGACCTCCCCGAGCCCGATCTTGGCCCAGGTACCGTCGATGCGCGCGGTCCAGGAGCCCGACTCGCCCGGGGCCGTGGCGCTCGGGCCCGTGCTCTCGAGGACGTCGAACTCCGCCACGAAGCGGGTCCCGTGGAAGCCCTGGGCGATGCTGCACCCGGTGATGCGCAAGGCCTTGTAGTGCCCCGCGCCGAGGCGATTACCTCCGCCACCGGCGGGGTCGATGTTGCTGATGTCGTCGAAGAATCCCATGGTCTACCTCTTGTCGTTGTGGTTGCTCGGGCTCGATGCCCGGAACGTTATCTAACCCGGCGCCGCGCCGGAGTCAAGTACCCTTTTGCCATTGCGCACCGAAACTCGGTGCCGTGTCCGGGACGCCGTCCGTGTCCGCGTGGGTGAGCTTCTGCGCCTGGCCGGTCACCTCTTCGGCGTAGGCCGCATCGTCGACTGCGCGCCAGACGCCCTCCAGGGCCTCGATGCAGCCGAAGAGGACGTCGGCCGTGACCTCGGGGGCGCGCTGCCCCTCGCGGTGTGTCCGGCCGAGCAGCTGCTCCCAGGTCGAGCCGGACGGCGGGGCGGAGGCGATCAGGTTGCGGTTCCAGGCCTGCAGGTTCCGCCCGGTGCCGTTCGCGGCGACGCTCGCGACCAGAGGCACGCCGGGGGGATGCGCCTCGATCGGCCTGCCCTCCGAGTTCAGTCCCTCCGCGCCGTAGTACAGCGCCCCGAAGCGCTGCCCGAGCGCCCGGTGCGCCGTCCAGACGATGCCGGGTCCTTCGGCCATCCAGGAGGCGATGCGGTTCACGGCATGATCGCTGAGCCACACGGGTTCGACGTTCGGCTCGAAGCGGTCACGGACGGCCTGCCACTCCCGGAGCACCGGAAGGGCGGCGGGGTACAGGCCGTCTCGGACGGCCAGGACCACCTGGTATTCCGTGTCGAGGTTCCTACGGTTGCTCCCGAGGATCTCGCGACACGTCCCGGCCCAGGCCTTCCGCGGCAGGAGCCACCAGTCCGGGGGCCTGGGGTTCCATCGGTAATAGAACCCGAGGGCGAGCTCCTGCGCGTGGCGCCACGCGGCGATCCCGTCGACGATCGGGTGTCCGTCCGGGGTCTCCCAGGTCGCCCGGAGCTGGGCGAGCGCGGCCTCGCACTGCGGCGGGACGTCGAGCAGCTCCCCCCGCAGGACGAGCGGTATCGGCAGCGGCGCCTCGGACGTCGCGACGACCCCGGGGGTCTGGGTGAGCCGGTCGCGGTAACGGCCCAGGACGGTCAGCGCACCCGGGTCCAGGCGCCGACCCTCCGGGACCTTCGCGTCGAGGGCGAGCGACCATTCCTCGATCGCGCGGTAGTGCGTCGGGCAGGGGGAGCCCGTGTGCAGCGCCCAGAGGGCGAGGTGGCTGAAGTCCTTGATGCTGCGCTTCGTGATCGTCCCGGACATCGCCACGAAACGGACGGCGCCGTTCTGCGCCTCGAGGTACCGGCGGACCCGGCGGGTGCACGCGGCCTTCGGGTTCTTCAGGTAGTGCGCTTCGTCGCAGAGGACCAGGTCCGGCGCGTAGTCCTCGAGCATCCGGGCGGACGCCGCCGTGCTGAGCTGCTGGTAGCTCTCGATCCGGACGTACCCCGGGAGGCGCCAGTGCTCCCGGAGTTCGGCGTACTCCCGGAGGGTCTTCTCCCGGAGGTGCGCGGGGAGGAGGAGGAGCGGGCGCTTCGCCCCGGTCACCGTCCCGGCGAGGAGGCTGATCAAGGTCTTGCCTCCCCCGACGCGGATCGGGAGGAGCGCGCCGGGGCCGCTCGCGAGCTCGGCCAGCGCCACGGCCTGAACCGGGCGGAGGGTCCAGGATCCCCCGGGCGTCCGGAGCGCCGCGGTCATCCTGTCCGCGAGGAGCGCCGCCTGCTCCGGCGACCACTCCCTTCGGGGCAGTGCCGCGACGCGCCGGACGTCGGGGGAGTCCTGGACGGCGGAGGTCACGCCCCCCGGACCTTCCGCGCGAGCTCGGCCGCGTTGTCACCGTCGAGGATGAACGGCCCCGCGGAGACGAGGTACTCCCCGTCGTCGTTCTCGCCCGCGGACATCGGTCCGCCGTAGGGCGACGTCCCGGTCCATTCCGCCGGACGGTACTCCCAGAGCAGGAGCATCAGCCGCGCGACGGGGTAGGCGAGCTCGGTCCCGCAGTGCATCCGGATCGTCGGCAGGCCGATCCACCGGGACAGCGGGTCGGTGGTGTGCCGGACCCCGGTGAACCTGGGATCCCGGAGCTTCGCGAGGTGCGGGGCGAGGGCGGCCAGGACGGCGGCGCCGGACTTCTCCTCGAGGGCGTCCTCGGCGCTGGCGCATTCGCGTTCGATGTCCCGACGGGTCAGCGTCCCGTCGTCGTCGGTGAGCCAGGCGGTGAGGTCGTCGAGCTCGCCGTTCAGGCCGGCGCGCTCGGAGTCGTCGAGGGCGTCCAGGAGGACGTTCAGGTCCGTGACGATCTGCCGCTGGGCGTCCGTGAGGTCGATGTCGTCGGGCGAGACCCCGACCCAGCGACGGCGCAGGGCGTCGAGGTCGGACTCGGCCTGGGTGTACGAGCGCATCAGGAGATCCCCCCGAAGCGCGCGATCTTCGCCTTCAGCGCCAGGTCTGCGGCGCCCTCGGCGGCCCCGTGCCCGTGCGCTGCGTTCGCGGTGTAGACCGCGGTCCAGAAGTCCCGATCCGCGTGGGTGAGCTTGGGCGCGGGGCGGGCGGGCAGTGCCTCGGGGGCTGGGGGCGGGGTCAGCACCGCGGTAGCCACGCGCTTGATCTCGGCGGTGTCCATCGCGTGCACCTTCGCGGCCAGATCGTTCAGGGTCTCGGCGATGGGCGGCGCGTCGAAGACCACGGACCGGATGGGCTCGGGCGGAGCCGGCGGGATCGGCGCGGGGGGTGGGCCGGCCAGGTCGGACGCGCTGGGCGGTTCGGGGGCGACAGGGCTAGGCGGGATGGCTTGGCTTAGGATCTTGTTCACGGCGTCGAGTCCGGGCGGGGCGCTCGGGACGCTCGGCCCGTCCTGCGTCTCGAGCATGGAGACCAGCGCAGCCTTGCCGAGCTTCGAGCTGTCCTCGATCAGACCGCGCGCCACGGCGAGGACCTTCAGATCCTTGCGCTCCATGGACGCGTAGCCGCCGGGGGGCACTGTGACGACGGGCAGGGGCGGGGGCGGCGCTGGGGGCGGCAGACCGGGGCTCGGCGGCGGCGCCTCGGGCGGGTTGATCTGGTCCGTCGTCGGGGGTGGCGGCAGCGGCACGCCGCCGGAGAGCTTGGCCATGAGGGCGTCCATGGCGGACAGGGCGTCGGGGGAGGTCGGGTGGGTCATGTCGAATCCTTGGAAGTGGTCGGTAGGGGGTCGGTCACAGATCAGGGCGTACTCGCAGCCCCCGAAGGCGTCGCACGCCTGGGGGTTGCCGGGGATGTCTCGGGCCGCGAGCCCGGCGGCATGGGTCCGGTGGATCAGGACCGCGGTCTCCTCGATGCGGTCCAGGTCCGGGGCGATCTCGTCGCGCAGCACCGGGAGCGAGACCTTCCAGGCCTTGCCGCCGTTGGTCGGGAGGTAGAGCCAGTCCAGCCGGACGCGGTCGACGCCGAGCCGGACCATCTCCGACGCCGCGTAGAGCAGCGCCTGCGGGTCCGTCCTGAGCGTCTCGGGGGTCTTGGCGTAGGCCGGGCTCGAGGTCGTCTTGTGATCATGGACGACGGCCTCGCCGGTCGCGGCGTCCACGTAGCGCAGATCGAGCCGGCCGGTCCAGACCGTCGCCCGGGTCCGGAGGGACAGCCAGCCCTCGATGTCCAGCCCGGGCGTCCTCGGCGCGGGGAGAAGGTGCAGCCCGGCGTGGGCGATGCGCCCGGGGAGGCGGACGACCTGCTCCCCCGGGCGCTTCGGGTTCTCGTAGGAGAACGTCTCGTCCAGGTCCGGCGGCGTCCCGTCCCGGAGCCAAGCCTCGAGGATCTCGTGGACGCGCGTCCCAAGGGCAGTGCTCGGCGTGTTGGGCCTCGGGACCTTGTCCCTCTTGTCGAAGGCCCATTTCCGGGGGCACAAGGTGAAGGTCGCGATCTGCGACGCGGACAGGGCGGTCAAGATCCGCCCCGGACCGCGTCGAGCGCCATGTCGAAGCCTGCGAGCGTCGCCTTGATCTTCCACGCCTGGACCGTGTGCCCGAGGTCCTTCGCGCGGCGGAGGTCCTCGACAAGCCGGGCGCGGGTCTGCTCGGGTGCGGTGTTCTGTTCCATGGTTGCTCCTAGGTTGGGTCGGTTATCTAACGCGGGTCGGTGGGTAAGTCAAGGATCAGCGCGCCCAGTCCTTCAGTAGACCGGCGGCCAACTTCTGCGCCGCGGCCTCGACCGCAATCGCGGGGTGGGGGATGACCGAGCCCTTCATGTCGCGGACGACCGAGCCCTCGCGGGCGATGCGCTCGCCAGCTTCCCGGGCGCGTTCGATCTGGGTCTCGATCATGGCGATGACGGCGGCTGGTGTGCGGGCCTTGACCTGTTCAGACACGGGTGAGGACATGGGTGGTCTCCGGGATAGCGAGCGAGTCGAGGGGAATGGCGCTGGCCTCGACTTCGCGGAAGTCGAAGGTCTCCTGAAGGGACGGGAGGTTCATCCGGGTCTCGTTCACCTTGGGATCGATGTCGCGGAAGATCCCATCCACGATCCCGGTGAACCACTCGGCGAATTCCCGGGATTCTGAGACCTCGACGTTCTCGAGGCGGGGGTTCTCGTTCAGGTTCATCGAGGTGCGGATGACCACGTTGGCCTTCTCGTTCCTGACGACGATGAATTTGCAGTGGGTCCGGGTGGCGCGGATACAGTTCTCCCCGAACAGGAGGCGCATGTGGGCGCAGTACTCCGGCTGCCGGGTCTCGAAGGAGCGGTCGACCACGAAGCGGAGGCGCGTAATCGCAGCGGCGGTCATCAGGTCAGCCGCGCGCTGGACGTCGGCGTGGGCCGCGGTCCAGGTCGAGATGTCCACGGACGCGGGGCCGATCTCGTCGAGGACGTGGACGAGCACGTCGATCAGGGAGAACTGACCGAAGGTCAGGATGAAGAGGTCCTGCCCTGGGCGGATCGGACCGATCGCTTCCCGGGCCTGGGCCTGCTTCGCGATCCGGAGCTCGCGGTGCGCGTTGTCCATCGTGCGGAACGCGCGGGCTTTCACTGGTCGGCCTCGCAAGCGTAGACGATCCAGGGCTGACAGCCCCGGCGAGTGGCGAACACCTCGACGTGGCGCCCGGTGCGGTTGGCCAGGTCATGAGCGGCCTGGCGAATCTCGCCCCCGAAGGAGCCGGCGGTGCGGTCGTCGCAATCGGCGTTGCCTTGGTGGCCGGCGGCGCGCGACTCGCGGTTCGAGAGGATGATGCTGTTCTTGGTGATCTTCATGGCGGGGTTCCTTGGGGTGGTGTGGTTGCGTCCCGGACGCCCGGCGGGGCGTTTCGGCCCCTCGCCAGGGGCCTCTTCAGCGGGGTTTGCCGGCTGGGGGGTGGGGACCGCGTGTCCAGGCGTTGCTGCGCCCGTGGGCTGCCCCCACCCCCAAGCCGGCGAGCGGGTCAGGCGTACTGCGCGCGGGCGCGCTTCGAGCCGAACTGGGCGCCACGCTCGCACGCAGCGTTCGCCTCGTCGGCGTCCAGGCCTGAGTCATCGATCAGGTCCTCGAGGGTGCGCCAAGACCGGCCGGCCGGGTGGCGGGACAGGCGGCGGATTGCCTCGTCGCCTGTCCCGCGCTCGAACGCGGTATGAACAGGCGCCATGTCCTTCGCGAGCGGCGTCGTGGTCTGGTAGCGCTCATCGTTCGTGCGGACGATGCGGTGGTCGGTTTCGCTCAGGCTGATGATGTAGGTCGTGGTGGTCATGGTCGTGTTCTCCTATGGTGCTTGGGGCCGCTCCGTGCGTCCTTGCCACTACTATATGCATGCTGCGTGCCACGGTCCGTGGCCTCGGATTCGTCGCGTTTTTGCCCTGTCCGCGGCCCTTGTGCTACTCCAGGCGCCGGCTACGGGAGTCGCCACTGGCGAAAACAAGGCGTTTCCGGTGGCTACTCGAGTCGCCCACGATCGCCCTGGGTGCGTAGTCCGCTGCGCAGTGGTGCGTAACGTGCTGCGCGGTGCGTAGATCCTTACGCCGTGGCGCCGCCCTCGCGCGCCGCACATAGTGTGAAGCCCCACCGGCGCGAACCGATGGGGCTTCAGCGGAGCAACCCAACACTAGACCGGCAAGGAGGACGATCCGTCCTATGAATAGCAGTTTCGAGAAGCGCGTCAAGGAGGCCCACGTCGAGGTCGGCCCGGTCACGGCGACATGGTGGATCGGCGAAACCGGCTCGTGGCGTGAGGCCCCGGGGCGGGGCGCGCCGCCGCACCGGACAACGTCGACCTGGGCGGACTTCGAGGGCGCCCTGCGCGAGGCCGCGCGGCTCCGGCTCACCGCGAAGGGGGACGGACCGAACTTCGTCCTGGCCTCCATGGACCGCGGCTACCGCGGGAAAGCGCACGTCCGGACCGTCCACGGGATTACGCTCGACCTCGACGATCCGCACACGGACGTTGACGCGGTCCGGGCCTGGCTCGGGTCAGTCGGCCTTGCGTACGTCATGCAGGTCCGAGGCGGCAAGGCGCACGTCCACCTGCCGATCGATCCGATCGCCGACCGTGACGTCGCCGTGTCCGCCGCGCGGGTCTTCCTCGGGGAGGTCGCTGGTCTGTTCCCCGGGGTCGACCTGGCCATGTCCCGGCCGGAGCAGGTCTGCTTCGCCTACGCGCCGGTCGGTGGGAGTCCCGTCGCGACGCTGTCCGCCCCGGGGTACGCCCTCGACCTGAGCGCCTGGGCCGTCCCCGGTGCCCTCGGCCCGAAGGACAGGGTCCCGGGGAGGGAGTACCTGCTCGCCGCCGCCGGTCAGTGGACCCCGGGGGGCGGGGCGCTCGAGGCCCGGACGCTCCGGGGGTGCCGCGAGCCGCACAGGTCGATCCTCGCGGCCTGCCTCGCTGGCGAGGCCCCGGCCCTCGAGCCGGGTGGGCGGAACGCAGCGCTCCACGCGGCGTTGTGGTCGCTAGCCGCGGTGGACCCGGAGCTCGATCCGGCGGCGGTCGCACGGTCCCTCGTCCTCGGCGGGATGCTGCTCGACCGATCCGCCGAGTGGTCCGATCCGGCGTGGTGGTCCTCACGGTACGAGAACGCCGCGCGGGAGATCGGGGTCCAGCGCGCAGCGCAGGCGGCGGAGGACGCGGACAAAGGGGGCCGGTGGACCGGCCTCGTGCAGAGGGACGCCAAAGGGCAGGTCACAGCAAACGGCCTGAACCCCGCGATCATCTTCGCCCACGACCCTGACATCGCCCCGGCGCTGGCGTGGAACAGGTTCAGTGATCGCCCCGAGGTCCTGCCCGGGCGTGCCCTGCCGTGGGGCGGGCCGGGCCCGCGGGAGGTACATCTCGACGCCGAGTGGTACCCTGCGGCCGAGTGGCTCCGGGCGGTGCCGCGCGTCGGCGCGCCGTTCGCCCGAGGGTCGGTGCTCGACGCGATAGAGAGCAGCGCCCGGCAGAGGACATACGATCCGCTCGAGCGCTACCTCCGCGGCCTGCGTTGGGACGGGGTCCCGAGGATCTCGACCTGGCTGCAGGTCTGGCTCGGCGCTCCGGACATGGAGATCGCCCGGGAGATGGGCCGGAGGTGGCTGATCTCCGGTGCCGCCCGAGGTCTCCGCCCCGGGTGCCAGGTCGACTCGGTGCTCGTCCTGCAAGGGCGTCAAGGCCTCGGGAAGTCCTCCGCGTTCCGTGCCCTCGGGAAGGGCTGGTACTCGGACCGCCTCGGGGACCCGTCGCAGAAGGACTCGATGGCCGAGATCCAGGGCGTCTGGATCCTCGAGATCGCCGAGCTCGAGAGCATGCGACACGTTGACCTGGCTCGCCTGAAAGGGTTTTTGACCAGGACCGAGGACGTCTACCGCGCCGCCTACGCCCGGGCGAACATCGCGAGGCCGCGGAGGTGCGTCTTCGGCGCGACGACGAACCAGCGGCAGTTCCTCGCCGACCCGACGGGCGCCCGCCGGTGGTGGTGCGTCTCGGTCGACCGGCCGCTCGATCAGGCGGCCTTCGGGGAGGTCGTGGACCAGCTCTGGGCGGAGGCCGTGGTTGCCCTCGACGCTGGGCAGGACTGGCACCTGACCGGGCACCTCGCCGACGCCGCCGCGCGGGAAGCCGACGAGCGCCGCGAGGACTCGCCGTGGGAGGACGCGATCGAGCGCTGGTCCCCGACTGAGCCGTTCACGACGGGCGAGGCGTTCACCGCCCTGGGTGTCGCGAAGACCGACACCCGCGCGGGGTACCAGATCCGGGACGCCCTGACGTTGCTCGGGTACCGGCAGATCCGGCCTCGGTCGGCGCCCGGCGTACGATCAGGAGCTCGCGTCTGGGTAAGAGATGTCCATGAACGGTGACGGTACCTAGAATGACTATTCTATCCGGATTCCGTGACCATTCGGTCGGAGAATATATTCTCCGGAGAGTAGAATGGCTATTCTACAAAAAGAATAGCTTACTTACAAAATGTTGGGTCCAAGCGGTCCCAGGGCGGTCCACGGCTAACGACGCCGCATCATGCCTAAAACAAGGGGCGGTCCAGGCGGTCCAAGCGGTCCAGGCAAATTCCCAAAACTTTCTGTGGCCTTTCAAAAAGTAGGATACTGTAGGCAGGTGTAGGAGCATTTACTAAGCCGTAGAAGAGTTAACGGTTTTGCCTGGACCGCTTGGACCGCCTGGACCGCCCCCTAAAATAAGCACTCAAATCGACCGGCTCCGATGGACCGCCCCTGGACCGCCCCTGGACCTGTCCACCGTCACCAATCAAGGACACTACTATCCATGAGCAATCCGACACTGACACCACGTGACCTTATACCGCCGCTCCCCCGGGAGACCACGGCGGGGCACGACCGCCTGCTCCTCTGGGCGGGGCTACCCTCTGACCAGCGGCGCCCCGACGTGGCCTGCGCCCGGTGGGACATCACCACGGTCCAGCTCCGACGCACCATGTCCGCCCACCGCTGGGAGGAACGCGTCCGCCCCTGGGACGACTACCTGGCCCGACTCGTGACCTCGACGATGGTCGACTCCCTCGAGCAGACCACGCGGGACCTGGCTCGGGAGCACGTCGAGCTCTGGGCCAAGGTGCGCCAGGTCGGGACCATGGCGCTCGACCGGCTGCTCCTCGATCAGGGCGAGTCGCTCACCCCGACCCAGGCCCTGGCGTTCCTCGAGACGGCCTTCAAAGGCGAGCGCCTGATCCACGGCGCGGCGACCGAGCACGTCGCGGTAGCCGTCCGGGCGTTGGACACGACGGGCCTGTCCGTCGACGAACTCCGCACCCTCCGGGCGCTGCTCGCGAAGACCGGGGTTGACGCGGGATAGGTTCGGGTATATGCTGCGTAGGCAACCCGTTCACCCCCGCAAGGACCCCATGGCCATCATCAAGATCAATACCGCGTCAGACGCCCGCAAGCTCCTCCTCGCCCTTGTGGCACTCGCCCACAAGGCCAGCAAGCTCCCGATCCCTTATCCACCGGTCCGCGCAACAACCACCCCGACGGGGGTTCAGTTCGATGTGACGCAGGGTCAGCTTGCCTTCGAGATCAAGGTCGACAACGCCGGGGCCGATCGGGAGGGGGTGCTGCTCTTCAGCGCCGACCAGATCAAGGCGTTGGCCGCCACCCTCGCGGCGACCGACAAACGTCCTTGGTTCGACCTGTGGTCCGCTCTGAAGGGAGCACACGCCCCCGGACCGGATTGGTACTTCCCACCGTTCGAGCGGGTTCTCGAGCTTACGCGCGCTGAGCCCGCTGTCGACTGGGCGTGCTTCGATCTAGCGCTGCTCGACCAGGTCAAGGGGGTACTCGCCCTCTCGACGTCGATTCCACCCGCACGGATCCTGCTCCGGTCGGTCAATAAGGGCGTCATCGTGGAGGCCGGACCCGTGCGTGGTGTGGTCATGGGGTGCTACCGATGACCCGCACCTATCGCAAGACGACCCCCGAGGAGCGCGCCGACCGCGAGACCGCGGACTGGTCCGACCCCTGGCCCACGGCAAAGGCGCTGGCTGTGCGCCACGGGCGCGACCCGCGCACGGTCTTGATCTGGGCCCAGAACAAGGGCCTCGCGCCGCGCGGGATGAAGCGCGAGCCGACGGGGGCCGAGATCGAGGCGATCCGCGTGGCGGCCCGCGCGGGAGACCCGTGGTCGGACATCATCGCGGTGCTTCAGATCGACCGGACCCAGGCCCTTGGCTTCTTCGAGGCGGCGCTGCGCCCGCTGCTCCTGGCGGCGGTCGCCCTGGTCCTCCTGGGCTGTCCTCGGGAGGAGGTCCAGGCCCCCGCGCCGACCTGGACCCCGCTCGTCTGCGACGTGTCCGAGGTCCTGGTCTGGGACATCGGCGGGGTGCGGACGACGCGCCGGACGGTCTCCGCCCTGCTCGATGCGCCCCCGGAGGACGTCCTCGTCAGAGTGCTGCGCCCCGAGCGCGGCCCCTGCCCCGAGGACGCGGGCTGCACCGTGGTCCACGACACGGCGCTCGCCCCGGACGGACGCTGGCGCTACTACGCCCCAGGGTCGGACGTCGTCACCGGCCTCGAGGACGGGACCACGCGCGTGGTCTGCTCGGTGACGATCGGGCGGACCACCCAGGTCTTCGCGCGCGACGGGGAGTACCTGGTCCATTGACCATCCCCAGCGACGTGGCCCGGAAGACCTTGATCGACGTCGACCGGCGCCTCGTCTCGGAGGGGGGTCTGCGCGACTTCGCGCGGCTCGCCTGGCCCCAGGTCGAGCCCGGGCGGATGCTCTGGAACTGGCACCTCGACGTGGCCGCGGAGCACCTCGAGGCCGCGACCGCGGGCGAGATCCGCAACCTCCTGATCTGCGTCCCGCCGGGGACCATGAAGACGCTCCTCGTCTCGGTCATGTGGCCGGCGTGGGAATGGACGCACACCCCGGCGTCGAAGTGGATTTACGCGACCTACGCCCAGGGGCTCAGCGACAAGAGCGCGCGCCAGCACCGGGACATTGTCGCGTCCCCCTGGTACCAGGCCCGGTGGGGAGAGACCTGCTCGATCCCGCGCGAGGCGGTGCGCCAGGTCCGCCACTTCAAGAACTCCGCGAACGGGTTCCGGCTCAGCACGGCCGTCGGCGCCGGGGTCACGGGACACCACGGGAACCGGCTGGTGTTCGACGACCTGGTCAAGGCGCAGGACGCCGAGGGTCGGGCGGCGGTCGACGCGAAGGGGATCGAGCGGGCGAATGCGTTCTGGTTCGGGACCATGGCGACCAGACAGGCCGATCCGCAGACCACGGTCAAGGTCGGGATCATGCAACGGTTGCACCTGAGCGACACGGCGGCGCTGTGCATGGACTCGGGCGATTACACCTCCGTGATCCTCCCGATGGAGTTCAACCCCCGGCGCCGGGCCTTGTTCAGCATCCCGGTGCGTCTCGAGGACGGCACCGAGATCGAGGAGGACCCCCGGGAGGAGTCCGGAGAGCTCCTGTGGCCCGACCGCTACCCGGCCGAGGACGTCGCGGCGCTTCGGGTCTCCCTCGGTCCGCTCGGGGCTGCGGCCCAGCTCGACCAGGACCCCGTCCCGCCAGGCGGGGCGATCTTCAAGACCGCGGACTTCGAGCGGCGGTACACGGTCCTACCCAAGACCGGCCTCCGCTGGGCGATGTTCGTCGACTGCTCCTTCGAGGACGAGCGCACGGCCACGGACCCCGACCCGGTCGTCGCCCAGGTCTGGGCCTGGACGCCTGGCGCGTTCTATCTCGTCGACCAGGTCCGGGAGAAGCTCGATTTCTCGGCGACCGTCCAGGCCCTCCGGGATCTGCGCGCGAAGTGGCCGAAGGTCACGGCGATCCACATCGAGAAGAAGGCGAACGGGGCGGCCGTGATCCGCACCCTCCGCGACGAGGTCCCCGGAGTGAAGCCCTGGCCGCCGAAGGGGGAGCCCCAGCCCAGCAAGACCGAGCGCGCGAACGCGGTGCAGCCGCTCATGACGAGCTGTCACTTCCCCGCGGACGCGCCGTGGTTCCAGGACTACAGGTCCGAGCTCCTGGGCTTCCCCCTCGCGAGGCACGACGACCAGGTCGACGGAACGACCATGGCGCTGCTGGTCATGCACCAGCCCCGGGGCCGGCGGTACGGTGAGAGCCTTGCACGGGAGCGCGCGGCGGGGTAGGATGGTGGTTCGAGACCAGCCGGAGGCCCACAACGTTCGACCAGCGAGATCCGCACTTCTCTGCAACGGTCAACCCAACGCCCCGAGGACTCCCCTCGGGGCGTTTCCTATGGCGCGCCCTCGTGCTACATCGATGGCATGGCCACTCCGTCCCAGAAGCGCCTCGCGGCGGACATCGCGGCAAAGAGCCGCACCGACTCCTGGGTCTCGGCCGTGACCGGGCTCGGCGGGAGCCGGGACAAGTCCATGTCCTACGAGATGTCTCACGACGCGCTGCTCACCCAGCCCCAGATGGACGCGTTGTATCAGGGGGACGATCTCGCCGCGACGATCGTGGACGCGCTGGTCGAGGATGCGCTGAGCAAGGGGATCGAGATCATCGGCGAGGACACCGGGGCCCTGGCCCGCGCGTTCGACGCCATGGGCGGGGCCGACCTGTTCGTGGACGCCGCGACCTGGGGCCGGCTGTACGGCGGGGGCGCGATCTTCATGGCGACGAAGGACGCCCGGTACGACCTGCCCCTCGGGGAGAAGCACGGGCCCCTGCTCTATCCGATGGTGCTCGACCGCTTCGAGATGCAGCCCGCGACGTACTACACCGACGCCCTGTCCCCGCGCTTCGGCGAGGTCAAGACCTACCGGATCACGCCGGGGAGCCAAGGAGCGGCGCAGAGCGGGGAGATGGTCGGGAAGGAGGTGCACGAGAGCCGGTTCGTGTTCTTCGGAGGCGCCCGGACGACGCGCAGGACCCGGCAGCGGAACGGGGGCTGGGACGTGTCCGTGCTACAGCGGGCGCTCTCGGTGCTGCGCGACGCGGGCGCGAACTGGCGCTCGTCCGTGTTCGCGTTGCAGGATCTCTCCCAGTCCGTCTTCAAGATCCAGGGCTTGATCGAGATGATCGCCGAGGGGAAGAAGGACGAGCTGCTCACCCGCATGGAGCTCGTCGACATGTCCCGGTCGGTCGCTCGCGCGGTGGTCCTGGACGCGGAGATGGAAGGGTTCGAGACCATCGGGAGCCAGAACCTCGGGGCTGTGCCGGCCATCCTCGACAAGACGTTCAGCCGCGTCGCCTCGGTCGCGCACATGCCGCTCACCCGGTTGATGGGCGTCTCCCCGGGCGGCTTGAACGCGACCGGGGAGTCGGACCTGTCCTGGTGGTATGGCCAGGTCGACGTGTACCGCGAGCTCGAGCTCAAACCCAAGGTGCTGGCCTTCCTCCGGGTCCTCGCGCGGTCGCTGGGAATCGCGGTCGACGGCCTGGACGTGACCTTCCCCCCGCTCTGGTCCATGTCGGACAAGGAGCAAGCGGACTTGCGCAAGACCGTGGCCGACACCGACGTCGCGTACATCAACGCGGGCGTGCTGCTCCCCGAGGAGGTCGCGCTGTCCCGGTTCGGCAAGGGCGCGTGGTCCGCCGAGACGACCGTCGACCTGGCCGTCCCGCGGGACGCGGCACCCCCGCCGGCTGTCCCCGGCGTGCCCGACTTCGCGGCGGGGTCCGGTGGCTACTGACGTCCTGACGCCCTACGCGCGCAACGCGCTCGAGCGGGCCATCGGCGACCGGCGCGCGCGGGCCAACGCCGCGTCGATCCGTCGGGCGCAGAAGAGCGCCGTGCCGAAGCTGCCCCTCGCCGAGGAGCGCGCGCTCGAGCGGTACCTGACGACGCTGACCCGCGAGGCCGCGGACGCCGTCCGAGAGCAGGTGGCGCGCGGGGTGTCCGTCAGTGACCTCCTGCCCCTCGAGCAGGCCCTCGGTGGGATCCGTGTCCGGCTGGCCGAGCGCGTCCAGTCGTCCGAGGTGTCCGAGATCGTCGACGCGCTCGGGCGCCGGGTCAACGCGCGGAACCTCGCCGACACGGCACGGGTGCTGCGCATGTCCCCCGACGCGCTCCCGCCGAGCGTGCGCTCGGTCCTCGACGCGTTCCGCCGGGAGAACGTCCGTCTGATCGGGTCGGTGCTGGACGACCAGATTGCCGAGGTGTCCGAGATTGTCCGGGAGGCGGTGCGCACCGGGCGCCGTGTCGAGGACCTGGCCGCGGACATCGAGGCGCGCTTCGGGGTGAGCGAGTCGCGGGCCCGGTTGATTGCTCGGGACCAGGTCCTGAAGGCAAGCAGCGCCATGACGCAGACGCGCATGGTGTCCGCCGGGGTCATGCGCTACCGGTGGAGCACGTCCCGGGACGAGCGCGTCCGCCCGATGCATCGGGAGCTGGAAGGGCAGATCTTCTCCTGGTCCGACCCGCCGGTGACGAACGAGAAGGGCGACCGGAACCACCCCGGGGAGGACTACCAGTGCCGCTGCCTTCCCCAGGCCATCCTGGACTTCGAGGAGTGACCCCGGTGCGTAGACCTTTACGCACCCCGAGCCCCGTGCTACGCCCCAGGTAGTACCATGGTTCTACGCTACGACCGCGGCTCTCTCGGACAGGTGACACGGACGCCCCAGGGCGGAATCCGCGTCTCTGCCGCCGTCGCGCGCGTCGGTGTGCTGACCTACCGCAACCCGGACGGGACCGAGCGGCGGGAACTGCGCCTCCCCGAGGACGTGTTCCACGCGGACTCCGTGGCAAGCCTGGCCGGCGCACCCGTGACCGACCTACACCCGCCCGAGATGGTCGCCCCTGGGAACTACCGCCGGTACGCCGCCGGGCACGTGGCCGAGGGCTCGGCGCGCCAGGACGGGGACCTGCTCATGGCGGACCTTGTCGTCCAGGCCGGCGACGTCGCGGACCTCGTCCTGAGTGGCGCGCGCAAGGACGTGTCCTGCGGCTACGTCTGCGACCTCGAGGAAGCGCCCGGGGTCTACCAGGGCGAGAAGTACGACTTCATTCAGCGGAACATCAGGCAGAACCATGTCGCCCTTGGCCCCTCGGGCTGGGGCCGCTCCGGTTCGGCGGTGTCTCTGCGACTAGACTCTGCGGGGGATGAACTCCCGCCGTTGACGGAGGTGCCCAACGTGGCCGATACCTACGAGCGAATCGACGGGGTAGACTATCCTGTGGGCACCCCCCCACACCAGGCGGCGGTGACCCGTCGAGACGCCGCGATCACCGCGCTACAGGTGCGCGCCGACGCGGCGGAAGCCAGCGTGAAGCGACTGCAGGCCCGAATCGACGAGCTCGAGGAGCAGGTCAAGGACGCCGAGGCCGGAGCCGATCGCAAGATCGAGCTGATGCGCACGGCGGACGGCCTCGGGGTGGAAGTCCCCGAGGGCGCCGACGAGTCCGCGATCATGATGGCCGTCATCCGCAAGGCGCACCCCGACATGGACCTCGACGGCAAGAGCCCCGAGTACCTGGCCGCGGCCTACGACATGGCCGTCGACAGCATGAAGGCCGCCCCGGCGGCTGAGGCGCGGGGCGACGGTCGCACCCAGGCCACGATCAAGACCGAGCTCGAGAAGGCGCGCGAGCGCGCCGACCAGGCTCAGAACAAGACCCGCGAGGCCGGCCGTAGCGCCTGGCAGAAGGTGAACTGACCATGGGCGTACAGACTTCCGTTTCCACGGCCCCGGCACGGGGCATCGAGGGCCAGCTCGCCGAGCCGGGCGCCCCGACCTACCGCGTGTCCGCGGTCATCGAGTCCACCGCGAACACGGCGGCCCCGGGCAAGCTCATGGTCCGCGGCACGGCCGACGGCCAGGCGAAGACCATCATCGCGGGCGGCACGCTGACCGCGGCGAACGTCCTCGGCGTCGCGCTCTACGAGGACGCCCGCGAGCCCTCGGACTTCACCGACAAGCGCCCCGTGACCCTGGTCCGCCAGGGCGTGATCTACGTGGCGGTCTCCGAGAACGTCACGGCCGGCGCCGCGGCGACCTACGGGAACACGACCGGGAACCTCGACGAGTGGGGCGTCACGGCCGACGTGGACCACATCCCGGTTCCCGGCGCGCGCTGGGCGCAGACGGTCGCCTCGGGCGGCATCGCGCGCCTCGAGGTCGACTTCGGTGCGGCCGAGGAAGGCCGGCTGACCCCCGCCGCGACCTTCGTCTACACCTCGAACGACTTCGCGGTCACGACCCAGCCCTCGGGGACGGTCTTCGACGTGGCGACCACCGCGGCGAACTCGACGATCTCCCTCCCGGCGAACGCGCCGAGCGGAACCATCTACTACTTCCGCGCGGACGGGACGAAGAACGGCCACACGATCACCTACCGTGACGTGACCACCGCGATCAGCGCGGCCACCACCGCGAGCAAGGTCCACCTCGCCATCGCAGTCTGCCTCGGCAACGCCTGGGCCATCACCCTCACGGTCAGCCCGTGAATGGAGCCAAGACCATGACGACCCAGTCCCGCTACGACATGGACCACATCATCCGGCACATCAACCGGCTCTCGCCGCGTGATCAGCCGGTCCTGCGCGCCGACGCAGGCGAGGCCGGCATGCTCGAGCTCCAGCTCGAGCAGATGCGCGCGCGCGTCTACGAGGTGCAGTACACCGAGCTGAAGGCGCGCAAGTTCCTTCCGGTGGCCACCGACATCGACACGGGCGCCGAGACCTTCTCCTACGAGCAGACCGACGAGGTCGGCGAGGCGAAGATCATCACGAACTACTCGGACGACCTCCCGTCGGCGTCGAGCAAGACCGAGAAGATCACGCACCACATCGTGAGCCTGGGCGACTCCTTCGAGTACTCGATCCAAGACCTCCGCCGGGCGGCGTTCTCGGGCGTGCCCCTCGACGCGCGTAAGGCAAAGGCCGCGCGCAACGCGTACGAGCGTGGCCTGGACGGACTCGCGGCGACCGGCTCGGCGGCGCACAACATCGGCGGTTTCGTGGCGGCCACGGGTGTCCAGATCTCGGCTGCCATCGGCGCGGTGTGGTCGGGCAAGACCGGCGCGGAGGTCCTCGCGGACCTCAACAAGCTGGTCTCCGACTACATCACCAACAACAGAGAGACGATCATGCCGGATACGCTCCTGCTCCCGACGTCTCAGTATCTCAAGATGACGCAGACCCAGATGGACACGGCGAACAGCCGCACCGTCATGGAGGCCTTCAAGGCCAGCAACCCGAGCGTCAACATGGTCGAGCCCTGGAACGTCTTCGACGCGGCGGGCGACAGCGGCAAGGACCGCGCGGTGCTCTACCGCCGCGACCCGGAGATCGTCGAGCTGGTCATCCCGCAGGAGTTCGAGGTGTTCGCGCCCGAGCCCCGGAACCTGGCCTTCGTGGTGAACTGCCACGGGCGCACGGCAGGCACCTGCATCTACCGCCCGCTGGGCATCCGCTACATGGACGGCATCTAGTCCGACCCTACCAGGACCGCCCCGCGCGCCCACGTGGCCCGCGGGGCTTTCCCGGTATGAGCATCCCGCCTCGCCCCCCGCTCGCGTACCTCCTGACCTCGGACGCGCATACGCCCGAGGAGGACATCATCCTGGTCCGCTCGAGCGCGAAGAACCCGATCGGTTCGTGCTTTCGCGGCATCGCGATCCAGCCGGGCGGCCTCGGGTACCAGACGCGCGCCATGGTCGCGAACTGGCCTAGTCTGCACCCGTACACGCCCCCGCCGGCACCGGCCCAGGCCAGGCCGACCCTGGCACCCGAGCCAGCCCCCGAGGCCGCGCCCCCGGAGGCTCCGCCCACCCCCGCCCCCGAGCCCGCCCGGACCATGAGCGCGCGCGAGGCCGTCGCCTTCATCGAGGCCGCCGGCCCGGGCGAGTACGAGCACCTACGCGCGGATCCGCGCCGGTCGGTCAAGGACGCGATCGAGGAGCGAGACCACGATCACCAGCTGGCAGGCGCGCGGTGACCTACCCGCAGCCACCGACGCAGAGCGCGGAGGACCTTGCCGCGCTCGTCGCGTGGCGGGCGGCCTTCATCATGATCTACCCCGAGTTCGCAGCGGCGCCCGCGGCGTCGGTGCAGGCCGCGCTAGGCTCGGCACTGACTCGGACGCCGGTCGACGTCTGGGGCGAACACCACGCCCTCGGCGTCTACGCCCTCGCGGCACACCTCGTCGCCATGTCTCCTGGCGGGGAGGCGATGCGCCTGTCCGGCGAGACGACGATCTACCAGAAGGAGCGCGACCGGCTGAACCGCATCGTCGCCTCGGGCTTCCGCATCGCGGGGCTCCCGTGACCGTCGTCGTCCGCGACCTCGGGGCGCAACGCGTCGTCACCACTGTGACCGACAAGACGCCGCGCGTCGTTGACGTGGGCATCGTCGGGGACACCGCAGGCAAGGCCACGCAGGACGGGATGACCGTCGGGGCGCTCGCCGAGATCCACGAGTTCGGCCTCGGGGTCCCGCAGCGTTCCTTCCTGCGCGCCTGGGCTGACGCCGACCGCGCGAAGATCGACAAGACCTGGGGCGCGCTGCTCCGGAAGGTGCTCGCGGGCGAACTGACCACGGACCAGGCCCTCGAGCAGTTCGGGCTCTGGGCGCAGGGGCAGGCGCAGGCCTTCATCGCAGACGGCCGAGTGCAGCCGCCGCTGGACCAGCGCACCATAGACGCCAAGGGCTCGAGCACGCCGCTCGTCGACACCGGGCAGCTCCGGAGCTCGATCACCTACGAGGTCCGGACGCCGTGAACTGGGCCGGGCTACAGACCGCCCTCGCGGCGCAGGTCACCGCCATCGCGGGGTGCCCCGCGTACTGGCGGGACGTCACGGCGCAGTGGGAGGCCTGGCCGCGTGTCTTCCTGTCGGTGGTCTCGGTGCGCGCCCTTGGCCAGGACGAGACGCGCATCCGGCACGTGGAGGCGGACGGCACCGTGCTCCCCCGGGTCTACGGCGGGCGGGTGGTCACTGTGCAGATCCAGGTCGAGAGCCGGGACCAGAACCTGGCGGCGTCGGCCGGCGCCATCGGAGAGCGCGTCCGGACGCGCCTCGGGCGGCCCGGGGTCCTCGCGGCGCTGCGCGCGGTCGACATCGGGATCAGCACGACCTCGGACCTCCGGGTGGTCAACCGCGTCGACGACAAGGCCAGGACTGTGTCCTATGCCGTCCTCGAGGCCGTGCTGCTCACCCATGTCTCGGACGAAGAAGGCCCCGGGGCCGACCTCGGGTACATCGAGACTGTGGAAATAGCCCAGACGATTGACCCGGTGCAGGATGCCGAGGTCAAGACCTACCTGGTCGGCCCGCAGGACACCCCGACCCCCGACGAGGAAGAGATGCCATTCACCTACAGCCATTCGGGCACCTACACACCCACGGTCACCACAAACGGCTCAGCGACGGTCGCCCCGG
>ERZ650304.382-NODE-382-length-24577-cov-230.666544_pt1 | contig 24577 bp, 31 predicted proteins | sample MGYA00376240_ERZ650304 | MGnify/ENA primary metagenome ERZ650304 (study PRJEB26733, sample SAMN07839271) | wastewater metagenome | biome: small river; feature: stream; material: water | place: USA: North Carolina | collected 2016-03-01 ... | reverse complement strand
GCTACGGCGGACAGAGCAAGGACCACGACAACCCAAACGCCAAGCGGGAGCGGATATGGTTCTCGCCTCATTGCTTAGGTGGAAAGCAAAGGACATTATTCTAGGGCGGCCCGTCGCTATGTCGCTTTTTGCTTGACAAACTCAAAAAGACTTACTCACACTCTGAGCATGTCTATTGATTGGTCGATGCTCGCCTCAATCTTTTCCTCGCTTGCTGGAATAGCAGCGAGTGCCACCGCTGCGTATCTCGGCAAACTCCGTTACTTGGCATATCGTCGTCGGAACGATGCGATATTAGAGGCCAAGAAGCGAGGGGATACCGAACTGGTGAAAAGTCTAACCGACTTGCAGCCACCTGTCCCGTCGTTTATTCCGCCGATCTTGTTAGCGTTCGGTCTAGGTGCATCCGTCGCTGGTCATATGCAAATTAGACCACAATGCCCAGTCAGCGCGGATATGTCGATACAGTCCGAGCAGTATTTCACCAATAGCGACTCGGATGATGAGTCTGAGGCTAAGAAGTGCTGCCCTGGTGGATGCGAGCCAGGGAGCAGGTGCAATCGGCGGAGTTGTGCCTGTGAGGCAGTGGCAAATCAGCCAGGGCACAGCACAAAGGGGATAGACACGGCACTGGTGAGGGGACCGTATAGACCGTTAGAGTCGCAAGTCCTTGAGAACGTGCCATGGGAACCGCGTGATTGCAAACTGAACGACTGCTACTTGCTCTAGTTCGGTTCGCAGACCTTCGGCTCTTTGCGATTGGGTAGTTGTGGCGTGCGGTCTACGCATGAGAAGCCGTAGGCGCAATCATGGTCTGTTTTGCAATACAGCAGCCATGCGCAGCCATGACTTAACAGCAGCAGCATGGACAGAGCGGCTATTCGCATTCTTCGTCCTCTTCGTCTGGTTCTTGGTCGAAATTCGGTTCTGCGCAAATGCCCAGGATAGAGCACAGTGCAGAGACGGCAGAGATTGCGGCTTCCACAAGGGGAGCGGCAGATGGCCCATCGTTAGAGGGCGCATCAGTCGGCTCTGGCTCTGGAGGCTCGGCTAGTTGTGACAGGTTTTCGGTTGATACGGACACGCTCGCATTGATCATGCGAGCATTGTATCATCGTTTGCGTACGTTGCGAATCTCGCCGATATAGTGAGTCCCGCCATCGACGGTGATAGCAAACTCGCTGAGCATCTGCCCTGGGACTGCGGTGGTGGTGGAAGCGCTGACCGTGGTGATAGTGCCAAGGCTTTCGGCTCGCGTCACAGGGCCTTGGATAATCCGAGCCACGCGATTGATACCCGGCTGCATGTCGATATCGGCAGCGATCGTGACGTTGCTACTTACGGCAGGGTCAGCGTTCATCAGCGAGAGCGTCCGCGACGTGTTGTCTTTGCTCGAATCAATATCGAGTCTGTAACCGATCAGTTTGGCGTCACAGTGGATGGGTGTGCCCCACTCTTTCACGGACAAGACCCAGCCGCCAATATCTGGCTCTGAGCAGGTAGGTGGAAGTCCGCCGCAGGCGGAAGACAACAGGACGAGCACTGCAATGATTGTTTTAAACATTAGAGCCACGCAGCCTTTACGAGGTCGCCAGCAGCGGCAGCGGAAGTGAGGGCGATAGCCTTAGCCGTGGCAAGTAGACCCTTGACCATGCGACCGCCACCAGATGCCTTTGCGACGAGATAGTCACCTGGAACGACTGCCTCATCGACGACGACATCGACCGCCATAAACGTGACGTTGCCGAGGCGCGGACCTGGATTGACCTTATTGACCAGCACCCCGTCTGGGACATCGCCAACCCCAAGCGGATAAACGGAATACGCGCCGTATGAATCCAGCCCGCTAGACCATGAGATCTTAAACAATTCAGGCGTATTTGGCAGCGATGTCGCCCAACTAGACCCAGTCTTACCCTTAACGATAACCTGCATTTAGTGCTCCTTACGCGGTTTTTACCATATGTACCGTCGTAGCATACGACATACACACGAATGTATCACCATCATGACCAGTTGCATTGGTGATTGCAAGGTCAAAAGAATCACCTTGGTTTGAGTCCGCAGCGAGAATAATGGAGGCGCTGATAAACGAACCGGCGGCTTGAACGTAAGCGGGTGAGCCGATTACGGTGCCATTCACGCGCCAAGCAATGCGGTAAGCATCGGATGCGTTACCAACAAATCCGCTCACAAAGGCAATCAGATGCACAGTGCGAGTGGTTCCTGGGCATTCCCTGGTCAATGTGTTGGGAACCGTTGAGTCAAACCCATACGACGGACCAGGAACAAAGAGAGGGCTTAGTATTGGGTAATACGTGCCAGCCGTGGTCAAAATATCTATGCCAGAGGCAAGACCAGATTGCCCACCATTGCAGCCTTCTTTGTCGCTTGGCATCGTCGTCACGATGTACGACGAAGACGGACCACCGTATCTGATTGACAGGTCAATCGCCGCACCAGCGTTGGCACGCTTTGCCTCAATTACAAACTTAATTCGTTTTGTGTTATTGAATGGAGGCATGCTGGTGCTGTCGTACTTTTGAGTTGCGACAAAGGACCAGATCACTTCGCTTTCGCCAACGTGAGAAAAGATCGGACTCTCGCCTTGACGAATTAACGTGGAGTTACTGACTCCGTCGTCATCGACATAGTACATAGACACGCGGAGTCGAGCGGTAACGGATGAACCACCGGATGAGATCCAAGCAGTGAAGTATCGCTGAGCAATTCCGGTATCAATGATTTCTGCGCCAGGTTCCCCCGGTTCGGTGATGTACGTTACCAGGGTGGAGTATGTGGTTGTGACACCTGGATAGACGACGACAGTGGTCGCAGTCTCTGGGTCCATCAGCAGTTTCTTCGCTCCGACGATATCAGAGCTTGCCGAATTGCTGGGATATAGGATCGTTTGTGAGTAACCACCAGCACCAACTCCGCCGCTCGGTGGATATACCCAGGTGCCATCTCCAGCTAGGAATTGGTCTACGATGCCAGAGAGCGGGATTGACGTGGTTGTATTTGTCCCGGTTTTGTGAAGTAGACCAGGGGAAACAGCCGAAACGTCGGCACCAAAACCTCCCTTTGCTTCTGGGACGATCGGCAAGTCATTGGCAGCAATTGAGCCACTTGCAAAAGTGCCCGGCGGACCTTGCTTAACATATCCAGTACCGGATGGAATCGTGGTGCCCGGTGAAGGCTTAGCAGCCCATGCCACATTGCCCATGCCGTCGCTCTGCAAATACTCATCTGGCCCCGGTGTACCAGTCACAGGGGGAGTGATCGGTGGGCTGAATGAACCACCGCCACCACCGGCTGCTTGTTCCTCGAAATTGAACCTGTCCGAACCACTTGACATCGTTAGAACTCCTCGGCAGTCGCCCTTGTTTAGTAAGCTTTAGCTTCAACGAAGAATTGCGTCGCGTCAATGGCACTAGCAGTTTGCCATGTTGTAAATTCAACCTGTAACCGACCGGTTCCATCATCAGATATCGTAAGCGGGCTTGCTGATGTTAAATTACCACTGGCGCAAGTCATAACCATGGCCGTGGCTGGAGAATTTAGAACAGGATGAAAAACGATGCGATAATGACCAAGTCCAACGCGCGTGAGCGTTTTTACGTTAAACCCGCGTGTAAGCACCATAGTTGCGCCATCCCAATAACCACGCGCCCATCCAATTACTGAAGTATCGGGGAAGATGGTTCCAGCGGGATGGGCAGATGTCGGAACCGATGTACCAGTTCCAGATGAGCCAGAAATAAGAATGCTCCCAGTGGAGGCAGCGGATGGTTGCCCACCAGAACCGTCCACATTTAGCGATTTGACGGTTTTTAGATTTGCAAAGGCAAAGTCCCCGATGATCGCACCACGAAGCCCTAGAACGTAATCCTTGAGCCGATGGAGTGCCACGTTGACAGGGGCCTCGTTCATGATATTTGACAGCGCGGTGATCAGTTTGCCGTCGGTTGGAACTAGGTATTGATCGGCATTCGTTCCGACATCTGCGGACGCTGGAAAGGCTTGCGAGCCGTTGTATTGCGTAAGGTCTGCGTTGCTCATTATGGCACCAGAGGGTCAGAGGTGTAATAGGAGTTAAACGCCATCGACGGACGGACGCGCTCCCAGGGTTCATTGCATGGGTAGGTGTGTCTAGTTCCAGATGGCAACAATTGCGCATTGGGACCGCTGAGCGTGTCGTTAAACACGCAGATAAATCGACATGACGTGTGGGCTGGCTTAACCAGAGCAATCACCCGTCGAATCTCGTCTATGTAGGTCGGCGTGGTCGCAGAGGTTCCCCAGAGTTTCCCGCTCGTTTTCCACGATGCCCCACCGCCCCACGATGAAGTTGGCGGACTTATTGGATTAGGCGCACGAATCCCGACGTAGAAAAACGAACTATTGCCGCCAAACACCACATTTGGAGCCGCCGCGCCAGCATCGACAAGATCACGCCATGAGATAACGTAGGCGTTTGGATATCCAAGGTGTGCCAACTCATTCTGTAGTCCTTCCACGGTGCCGAACTTGTACCACCTGCTAAGTGGCGCTTTGAGGTATTCGCGATAAGACTCATCCGTATCACGCAGAGCACGCGTCAAACCGCCGTAGGTAACGCCAAGCAAGTCCAGCGCATCAGCGGGTGCCGTCTTTGCAATATGGGCATATGCAGCGGTCTTGCAGCCATCTACGAAGGTGTCAAGCGTGTTCGCCAAGCCACGCAGAAACGTGTACGTTTTGAGATGCTTGGTTGGGTTATCCAGCGGCGCAGGTTTGGCCCAAATCGGATAAGACGGACTTGTTATGAGGTCCGCAAAACTCTGTGGGTTATTGGTTTCCGCTGGCATTATGGAGCAACCGGGATGATCGTGGTGGCGTCGGTAAAGACAGCCATCTCATTGTAGTTCAGAGGGATAGGAGCACTAGGCGTAGTTAGCGACACGTCGTACACCTCTTTTGAGGAGTAAAACACAGAATCCATGACTTCGGAAACCGGGATTGCGCCAGCATCGTAAGAGCCAATCGGCACGCGCTTGGTAAGATCCGATAACGCCAATCCAATCTGAGCAGGCGCACCATTGGCATACGGGCTAAACACCTGCACGTTGCCAGTGACAGCAACAGGGATCATGATCGCGGTGGCGACGTTTAACTTGGCACAAATAGCCATCCGAGGGTCAATGTAATCGCCGACATCGATCAAAGCCTGCGGAGATACGCCCGTGTTGTTTCCAGCCATAACCACAGTGACGTATTCAGGGTCGAATGCGCCCAGATGTAGATTGGAATACACGCGGACTTTTTGGACTTCCTTGGATGCCTGCATCGCCCAGTAAGCATAGGCAGCAGCAGGCGAGCCAGTCGCAAGCACGCCCCATTTGTATCCAAGCCGCTGCCTGTATCTGTCATCGCTCTCTGTGTCAAATCCACCCGTAGCAGGCGAGGCGTTATTGACCGAGATACCCAGCACGTTCGGCGTGATGAGCTGATTGATTAGGTTCGCGCCGACGTTGTACTTGCTGCCAGCCTCTACGGCACGCATGGTGAATGTGATACTCATTGGACCAGCGGGCAGCGTTTCGGGCTGAGTAGACGCAAACACTTTGCCGTCTGAGGTCTGTACCCGAAGCGCCAACGGGCCGAGCGGACCAGCACCTAGCGGGACGTTAAAGGTAACCGGCACCGTCGCAAACTCACCAGACTGCCGCGACTCATCGAAGAAATTGACGCCCAGCCAATCAAGCCAGCCACCCGAAGCGTATTGCAGCGAAGCCGAACCAGCGAATTGAGCCAAGATCTGATAAAGCAGGCTAACCTCTATCCCTTGCCGATAGACCAGCGTGCGATATGGCCCACCTGTGCGCCAATTGGCAGTTCGAACCGAAACGAGCGAAGGATCCGGCGGACTGGCCAGAAATGCAAAGAAATCGTTTATGATCTGCTGTGCGCTTTTTCCGCCGATCAAATCGAGATAGTTGAATGCCATTAGGGCTGAAGCCTTTCCACCCACAAATCGCCAACAGTGTTAGGTCCACACATGAAGGAGAACGGGTACGGTTGCTGACCAACATAGACCAGCGCGTCTACGGTCATTTTGTTGGTATCTGTGTTGATAGTCAGTTTGACCACGCAGTCAGAAACACGGTCATCTCGCTTTGCCTGAGTCTCCATGCTCGACTTGAGCGCAAACAGACTAGCCCGCGTCATTCCACGGGATAGGATTGCTCGCAAATCGATTCCCCACTGAGCACCTTCAGGTGTTCCGTCAGCGATGCCAGTCGGCTGAGTCCAGCCGTTAATGATGTCTTGAATCAGACACTCGCCGTCGGTGCGCAGATTCTCATCTTCAGACAGATCCGGCGTTACGTCGATATCCGTGCCAAGCGTGGCATAGTCGATTACGTCATAGTCAGCCATTAGCCACCAATCTCCACGACATTAGAGCCTTCGGTGATTGTGATCTTTTTGTAGTAACTGCCAGCCACGACCGGAATAGGCGGAGGGACAAACGGAGGTGGTGGTTGTGTAGCAGACCAATCCACCTGAGTTACCACAGGCACCCCGCTTACATTGCCAACCACCCACAGCAGATACCCACAAGCATCGCCCTTGCGAGCTGCATCTCTTGGACTCTGACTAGCGGCGATCTTGATAGACGACGCAGTGCTATCGCCAAAGTTAACCAAAAACGGAGCAGTGGGCGAAGCGTTCTCCCAACCCACCACGGCGCGACTTGAGGCATTGACTGTCACTTCGGTATCAGGTAATCCCAATCGAAGCGCCACGCGGCGCAGAGGCGAGAATCTGGAATCGTCCGGCTGAAACTGCACGGTCTTGTCAATGTTCTGCGAATTGATTCGTCCGGGTGTCTGCCTGAAGTTGTCAATCTTCATTCGCGACATCCACTTAGAGAACAGAGTGAATAGCGAGTTAACAGGCCCAGGCGCAATCGTGACCAGCGCACGAAGCGACGAGTTACCCCAAGTGTAGATGACTTGTTTAACCGTCAATCCGTCGATTATTTGGTCAACCTGGATAGATGCTTCATTTAGGTCTAACTCCACCATGCCCATTTCTGGGTCCAACTCAGTGAAGATGTAGTCAGGAGCCGTAACGGGCTGCGGATTCGGCGTGCCAATCCAAATAGACCCATCGTCCAAAGTGCGCCAAATCACACCCAGAGAGTCACACAGCGCAGCCAGCGCGGCATCTACGGTGCCTTGAACAATCGACCACTGAGGCAGAATCTTGGTAAGCAGGGACGGATCAATTGTCGCCGATTGAACTTCGCCGCCAGCGCTTAGAATGGCCGTCAGTACTGTTTGAACTAGCGCACCCTGCGCCCATTCGGTCGGCTCGACTTGCTTTTGCAATCCACCAGCGCCACCAACGACACGACACCGAAAAAAGCCACCAGAATCACCAGAGAGGGCCAGCGTGCTGTCATTGGGGTCAGCAACCACGGTACCGACCCAAGTCCTGTCTAATAGCGTGAGCGTTGCGTTGCCAGTGACCCGTTCGTTTGCATCGTGCTCCACCTCGGCAGTCCATGCCCCGTAGTACGGCTGCTTATGGTCCGCTCGATAGACTGGATATCCGTTTATCGTGGTGTCGCTCATCGCGCAGCCGGAGTGCTAGAACGGTTAAGGAAGTCAATGAATTGAGCAGTCTTGTCGCCAGAACCTGCCTTTTTTTGAACTTGGGCAGGCGTATACATCTTCATTGGCTGAGCATTAGGGCGCAGGCTTTGCTGCTCGCCAATAAACACACCAGGAAGGATCTGCTCATTAGTTGACATCAAACTGACCCACTCATGCAGATCGTTGGCTATATATGTGTTCTCGGCAGGCTTGTACCAAGAATTAACAGCAGTCGGTTTTTTGCTCTTCGATGAGTCACCGATCTGAGTCTTTGGCCCAACGATCTTGAACTTGAAAACGCTCAGATACGGACGAATGCCACCATTCTCTGTCGGCTTCGGCAGCGGTGCCTCATAGAAGTAGCCCTGAGCAATGCCGCGAGCGTATAATTGCGGGTGATAGACTGGCACCACGTTTTGACGTGACAGCGGCCTATCTGGCGACATATACTGGACGTAGAAGTCATAGAGCGACCTAAACGTGGTCGCGTCGTTAGTCCGAATCGTTACGGTGCATTCGGTTGGCTCAAGACCCTGGTCCACCAGGATGTCCCGCGTCGATCCCTTGCTTTTCTTGTGCTCAACGTCGCGCTTACGTTCGCCTTCAATGGGCAGGCATATTCCAGGAACAGGTCGATTGGCTACCCACAGAATATTCCACGATTCCGGGTCTTCTTCGGCGGTGGGTAGGTTGTCTGTGCTTATCTCGGCCATTTATGCACCCTGAGATACAAGACGACCAAAATACCTGTCAATCTGTGCTTCAATCCGCGCGCCAATCAACGTGGCTGCGTCCTCGGAATTGGCTATATCGGAGCCGGTAAGTGTGATGTAAGTATTGAACACAGGAGAATCGCCACCCGACGAGGCACTGCCAGCCATTGAGCCACTGCCTTTGATTCCAATTGCATTGCTCAGATTCATGCTGGCGTCAGATATGCCCTTTTCGGACTGGTCCAAACCAAGCGCTAGACCCTCGCCAGCATAGCGACCAAGCGCCATCATCTTGCGGCTGGGGCTGCGGATCTCAAGGGTAGCGGCTGCCTGTGCGGGTATGGCTGTGGCAGTTCCTTTTACCGCGCTAACAATGTGGTCCTTAACACTGACCAGACCGCGCGCCAGACCTCTGCCAATATCCATTCCGAGGTTGACAGCCTTATCAACCAACCAATTAACGCCCTCGGTGAATGTATCGTAAAGGAACCCGTAGTAAGACGAAATGCCTTCGCCTAGCGCAATAACTATATCTTCACCCATTCGACGCCATGCGCCAAAATCAAACAACCCTTGGAAGTTGTAATTCTCAATTTTTGAGATGGTTTCCACGATCTTGAAATTGAGTCTAAAGAGTGGACGCATTACAAAACCGATGGCCTTGGCCATAAGGCCAAGAACTGTCACGACGCCTGTTGTGTAGAACTTCAGCATAGACATCATCTGCGCTCCGGTCTTGCTGTCGCTTGCAAAGAGGTCGGAGATATCGCCAAGCAACTTCTTCAGTGAAATCATAGCAGGCCATTTGTCAATGTCTGCCATTACAAACATGGTCAGTAGGCCCTTCTTGATGTTGCTAATCTTGCCTTCCAGGGAGTCGGCAGACTTGACAGAGAATGCACCAGCCTTGCCTCCGCCTGCCTGTTTGCGCATGACAGTGGTAATCGCTTGAATACCAACTTCTGCCTGAACCGCGCCTTTTTGCATCAACTTCATCACTTTTTCATTGCGCTCTTGATCAGTTTTTCCTTTCAAGTTCAGAAGTTTTGCAATCTCTTGTTTAACTTCTTCTCCTGAAAGACCAAGATCTCCTAATTGAGTCTTTAATTCCTCTGCCTGCAATGCGCCTTTGCTTTTAATATCAGTAATTGCTTTTATGGCCCGATTAAGGCCCTCTGTGCCCATTCCACTCTGAGTCGCAAAGTCAGCAACGGAGCCTAGTATATATCTGCGAGTTGTATCGTCTTTGAAATAGGTTGCCAGTCTTGCCATTGCCATGACCATTTCATCTGGGTCGAAAACGGTCTTTTCGGCAATCTTGAATGCGTCCTTCATCTCTCGATTTGCGCGCTCAACGCTGCCAAGGGAAGTGGTTAAACGCATGCGAGCGGACTCAATCAACTTAACGGCGTCAAGCGCTTGCCCTCCAACATAAGCAGCACCAGCCACCGCAGCAGCACCCGCTCCGCCTGCAATGAGCCCACCGCCCAAACCGGACAGCATGTTACCAAATGCGCCACCTTGAGGCTTTACAGAAGCACCGGCCTTGGCTGCTGCGCGTTGCCTGGCTAGTTCCTCCTTCTTCATCAAAGAGATTCGGTATCTAGTAAACCGCTCCTCTTCGCGCTGCTGGGCCTGCAATCGGCGGAATGCAGCGTTGCGCTTCTGGTCCTCCATGCGCTGAGCAGATCGAATTGCTTCCGCCTCCATGCGGAGTTGCATGGTCCGCTCGCGCTCGGCAGCGCGTGAGGCCATTTGAGCAGTTTTGGCCCAATCCGCACCCTTGAACAAAGCAGTGCCACCACGTCGTCGCTCTAACCGAGACATGGCGGAATCTATGGCGTCAGCATCGCGCAGGGCACGGCTAGCGGCGTCTGAGCCTGTGTATCGTAACCCTACTTCGTATGTCTGCGCCATGTTATTTGCCTCTCAGTGACCCGATTTGTAGCAGCATCTGCTCTGCTTGTAGCAGATAGGCGACTTGGGCTAAGTCACTGCCAGGATCGTGATCCTTTGCCCACAATGCAGCCGCCGTGATATCCAGCGCTAGCCCTCTGGAGGCTTCTCGGTAGAGTTCGTAGGCTGCTGGGCTGACCCAGCTCCGAATTTTTTTACGGAGACGCCCCGAGTCTCAGCACCGAGAGTCCGAATCAGCGTACCAATCCCGATAGGAGCAAAAGGATAGAGTGACTTAAATTCGGCTTTGCTGATTCCGACGATTTCAGTCACGCCGACATCGAATGCGTACTTCTCAGCGGCGTAGTCCTCTTCCATTTGCAGTTTACGCAGTTTCTCATACTGCGGCTTAGCGAGCGACCTGGCTTTGAGCGTATACGACCACTCGTCAGCGCCAAGGTTCGGATTGCTACTCACCGTGACTTCGTACAGACCAGCGCCGATCTTCTTGCTATCGATCTGGGTGCCATATCCGCAGGACTGGAGCCAAACCAGCGGGAGGGTATCGCTGCACAGCGGAGCCTCTTTCCAAATGGATTCGATTTGGTTGCAAATCGCCACCAGTTCAGGACATTCCGGTCTGGTGTATTTCGCCTTGCCTTCGGTTGGCGCTTTGTTCTCGGTCGGTTTGGTTGGGCACAGTGCGCAACTAAGCAGCGCTGCCTCCATCCACGACAGGTTGCCCTTGTCTTTGTCAGAGAGCGCATAATCAGCGTCAATCTGGTTCGGTCGGCGGAATGCAAATTCATCCTCGCCGATGCTCAAAACGATGACTTGATTCTTTCCGTGTGCTGCTTCTAGTGCTTCAAACTGTTCTTGCGTGATTGACATGTGGCCCTCTACGTTAGGCCCTCTGTTGTGCTACCCTCTCGCCCCCGAGGGCCATTCAAAAGGCGAGAGGGGCACAAACTAGAATACTGCTTCGGTGTAGGCGTCTTCGGTGTAGGCGTCTTCGGTGACTTCCTGGTCATATGACAAGAAGGAGCACGAAATCTTGACGACGCCTGCCGATTTGTTGAGCGAGCCGCTATCCGAGTGCATACGAAACTTAGCGAACGTATACGTGTAGATATGCGGATCGTTCTGTGGTTGGTTTTGGACAACCAGGGTGTATTCGCGATTGCGAACCGCATCCCAGCCGCCTTGCTTTGCCAGGAACAGCGCATACTGACGAGCGCCCCAAGTGATAGAGGCATCGTACTCGCGCTGACCGGCTGAGCGTTCCTGTGGGTCTTGCAACCCTTGGAAGTGCAGCACCTCTTCTGAGGTTTTGCAATTCCACTCCATTTCCGTGATAGCCGCCGACAGCGGGGCTCCGTTGAATTTAAACGAAGCCGACGTGATGTCTTGAGCAAATCCAGGTGTTCCTACATCGATTGCCATGGGTTGACTCCTTAGAGCACCTGCGTAGCAGTGAGAGAGCGAACCACGCCAGCACGACCATCGATCTGCTTAACGTAGAACAGCAGTTGAACGTAATACGTGATCTTCAGCCGATTGTCCGTGTTGGTGCGATCGACCACTACGCGGATATCCGTGGCATTGCCAGGCGTGACCACGTTGTCGAGCAAAACCTGTCGCAGGTCTTTTTCGATGGCAATCGCCGCAGCGGTAGCAATAGTGCCATTCGCATTCCGCAATTGCGCCGTGTTTAGGTACTTGGTCTGCCGCAAATACCCGTAGAACATTGCCTCGTCGAGCACACGACCGTAGGTCATGTAGGTGTAATCACCCGTCGGCGAATCAAACAGAAGCGAGTCGTACTGTACGCCGGGGATTGCGGGCAGCAGGTACGCATACGACGACCGAGCATTGGCCAGCGTGCTTGCCACATCGTACTGAAACGACTTTGTAACCGAAGTGAGCGAACCGCTATTGGTCTGATCGCCTACGTCGATACCAGAGGGGAGCGCAAGCAACCGAGCGAAGGCGGCGCGCTGACCATTGACAGTGACCGGGCGTCCGGCTTGCGGTAGAGGCATAGAAGAAACCGAAGCCACCGCTCCACCTGACAGCGAGATACGAGCAGACGACAGCGGAGCGAGCACGCTAGCCACGTTGGCAGCCCAGACCGCATTGCTTTGACCCGAGGACGGTCCTTCGTATTCCAGCATGATGCGGCAATACTTCTTGGCCGCTTCTAACTGGTTCATGAGGACGTTGATCGCCGCGACCCACGCCGGGAGACTCGCGACGGGAATTTGACCAGCAACGGCAATCAGTCCGACCGTCTCGGGACGGGTCAGAAAGTACGTCAACGCGGCGCTGATATCTGCGAGCGTGCTAAGCGGCGCAGTGGTTGCAAAGGTAAACGTGTCGCCAACATCAAACGTACCAGCGAACACGATGGTGATGCCCGTGTCTGGAATCACAAACGAACCGCCAGCGGGAACCTGATAGATCGCACCAGAGTAGATCGGCTGACCATTGGACGTGCCGAGCGAAACCCGGAAGGACGCAGTGCCAAGACCGCCCGCTCCGGCAATCTGCACAGAAACGTCGTAGGCGTCATTTGGCGAGCCGCTGGCAGTCATGGTGCCACTGGAGCCAAAAGACAGCGCCGTAAGCGATTTGGTGCCAAGTAGGCCAGCGCCGGTGCCAGCCAGAGAAGTGCGGAACTTGCCAGGGTTGGCAGCCGCCAAGGCTACCAAGTCGGACTGGATCAAGATTGCCGACGAGTTGACAATATTTGGCTCGCCGTTGGCATTGGTGCCCAGGACGATGTTGACCTGATTTCCGCCTGACAGAGACACAGATCGCGCAGCCGGATGAGGTCCAGCGCTAATCGTGGTCTGGTACGAGATGCCCGATGTCAGCGCCTCAAAGACGATTCGACCAGCCGTCTCGCTATAGACCGCGAGCGTCTGACAGCAAATCGAAGCGCCCGTGCCCTGAGCCGTTCCACCCCAAAGGGCAAACGCAGCAGGAGTGCCATTGACCAGCGTCGCGAGTTGCGTGCCCGTAGTGGCTGCCGTGACAGTGACAGCGACGTTAAGACCAACCACCGACACGTTTGTTGCCATGCCGCTGGTAATGCTGAGTTCCGCGCCCGCCTGCTTTGCGACGAAGAACACGTCGCCATTGAAATCGACCGCAGACTGGGCAAGTGCCGCGCCGTAATCATTCGACGCAGCGCCAACGGAGGCACCCGTGGTCTTGGTTACGCTTCCGACAGTGCCAGCGGTGGACGTTGCCGACTTGATTTGATAGATCGTGCCGTGATTTGGCTCGGTCAGTGCAGTCGCGGCATACTCCGAGCCGGGGCCACCACCGAAGTTAGCCAGCACCGTGCTGATGCTGTCGTCTTGGATGATGCTGTTAGCCGTGCCGCTGACCGTCGGACCGATGACCAAGCCGGACTGAGCGGGCGACCCTGGGAAGTTAGCGCCCAGGTTGTTGATAGCCGTTAGATTTGAACTAGGTACGGTAGGCATTACGCCCTCCCAAGTGGAAGACCGGCAATCTCTTCAGCGAGCCGATGAAACTCGACTTCGGAGAACACGGCGTTAACAGGACGACCGGCTTGCATTGCAGCAACCAGCCAGGCAGGGATCTGTTTCTTGATTGCCCAATGCGCAATGGAGTCCGTTTCCGGCTGTGGCGCATTGTGTGGCAGTTTGTATGCCAGCCCGACCACATGGAGGGGCTTGATTTCTTCGCTCATAGTGACACCACCACTGGAATCCCCTCGGACTCCACTGTCTCGAATTTCTTCCACAGGTACGGGTCCGCGTGAACCGTCAGAAGGATCGTGACTCGATACTTCAGGATGATCTCCCGCTGTCCCGCGCTTTCGTTGAACTCCCATGTTTCCGCCTGTTCCTCTTCGTCATAGTCCGCCGGGCGTTGCTGATCCCATACGATGATTAGGGCTCTTAGCACCTCTTCCGCAAACTCGATATCTTCCGAGGTAATGCCCATTGTATTGGGGCGATTTACTCGGATTTCGGCACTAAGCCTTAGTTTGCGAATGCCTACACAGCGCGCTGGCTCATCTGGACCATGTGCCTGCCATCCACGGCTGATGTTACCGCCTTCAATGATCCAAATGATGCGATTGCCGCCGGGCTTGCTAAGTGCCAATTGACCATTTTCGACAACCCACAGACCTTGCGGCTGAGGATCGGAATTGAGCCGCTTGACCAGTGATGCATTGATCCTGCGCAATACATCAATGACCGTATGCGGAAAAGATGGGCGGTTGATGCTCATACGCGCGCCGTCCTCTCTGCGATGGCCCGCTGTGCCTTAGCATCCCATGCGGCAGGCAGACTCTGCCCTTTGTAGGGCATAAACTGCCGAGCATCCATGCGGCTAGTGCCTTGATTTGGATACTGACCGTAATCCGTATCCTCTTCGGCGCGCACAATCCACATGACCGGGTTTGGAATCACCGATACAGTGACAGAGCGACGCAAACGCCCCGATCGAATCATTGGCGGACGATGGCCGTCCTTTGGCAGTTTAAACGCACGACCGGAAACGTCTTTGCTTTGAGCAAACGTCGAGTCAATCGACTGTTCAAGGACATCGCGCATGGCACTGGACGCAGCCACCATCAAGCGGTGCTCAATGGTCTGCATATCCCGTTTCATGCGCGCTATGTCGTCCCCGGTCGGCATTGGTTACTGACCGACGATTGTCACTGAGCCGGATGCGACGCACGTAATCATAACGTGCGTAAAGTAGTTGCCCTGGAAAACGTCATTATTCACGCCAGGGGCAAACCTGCTACCGATCTGAATCTCTTCCGACGTGGTTGCAGTGCCACGCAGAATCACGGAATCAAACCCCGATGTCAGATCGACAGCACTCGGCGCAGCGTCTCCATCATTCACTCGAATGGGGCGAACATGGAAAACGGCATCAGCGCCACCAGTGCGAACGCTGCGGATCGTCAGATGACCAATCTTGGCGTATTCGGTTCCAGTCGGCGTTCCGAATCGAAGGTCGGAAACAAAGGAAGTTCCAGCGGTAAGCGGGTAAGTCTTTTGTGCAAACATGTTACCATCTCCATGTCCCCGAGAAGGGGACTCTGTTTGTTTGAATGTCCCCAAACGTAAAGTCGTTTGGGTCTGGTTTTGAGTTCAGGTTCAGATCCCCGATAGATTCGAGTTTGAAGTGCTCTTGTGCAATCCGAGCCATCTCTTTCCAATCTTCGGGTACATCGCCGCGACCTGCGACGAGTTTCCATCTGCCCCATTCGCAGAGCATATCTGCGTCTGCCTCGTCGATTTCATCGACCTTCTGACTTGTGTTAAACGCCCATTTGCGGAAATAATCCGATAGAGCGCCACAGAGTTGAAGAAGTCGCGGGCTAGCCGTTGGCGTCACTGTCCAGGTATCGCCAAGAATGAACCCAGGCGATACAAAGGGCACAGGCGGTGATACCGACACAATGAGCCCCGTCCAGGTGACTTCCCAATCCCAGCGGTTATTGGCAAGTGCATTTGGATCGCTAATTACAGGGTCGCCAAAAGTAACCCCGCCATCATCGCTAAATGCAAACTCAGCCGTGCCCACATCGCCCGATTTGGTGCATTTGACCACCATCGGGACGGCATCTACGGGATAGCCAGTTACCCTAACAACCCCGGTAGATGCACCCACATGCGTAACAGGACCAATCCGCCCACAGTAAGCCGGACCTGGGATATCCGACCGTGGAATCGCGCCAAGCGGTGCCCGCTGTAGCAGGTCGCGAGGCGTGATATAGACTGGACCCGAGAGCGCCATTATCGGTTCTCTAGTTGCACTTCAGCAGTCGAAGGCGTAGTGATTTGCGCTCCGCCCGTAAACACAACCGCCACATAGCGCTGTGTCATTGGAACTGAGATACGTACCGGCACAGCATTGGCTCCAGTTAGAGCCACCGTTGTTGGCGTAGACCCTCTCGGGCCTTCAGGCTTCCAACTCTTGCTATCGTGCCAGTACATATAGAGAGCATAATCGCCCGGTCCGCCAGCGGTGCCGTTAAAGGCAAACTCGATTGAGTTATAACCGCTAACTTTGTCAATCAATGCCGGTGGGTCTAGCGCTGGAACCGTTGTGTTAATGGCTTCAACCGGAAGACCCGGAACCGGCAAATCTGCGACAGCAATAACCGAGACGATCATATGGCCCTCTCCTTGATTACGCCGGGTTGATCACGAATCGCAGCGCGCGGTGCGGCACGATCAGTTTGGCGTCGCCGAATGCGTCCCAGCCGAACTCCACGGCACCTTGCGAAGCGCGGAGGTGATCCGAACCATTAAGGCCGGTGTAGTACGCCGTCGGCTGACGCGAGGGAACGACCGCGAACGGACGGCCATCGCCCTTGGGCACTGCGAGCAGGTAGCCAACCTTGCCGCGATCCTGAGCGGTGCCGCCGAAGATCGGAGCAGCCGAGGTGCGGAAGAGTTGCTTAAAGAGTTGGACGCGAGCCCGACCCTTGAGCATGTTTTCCACACCAGCCGCCGCATTGGCACCAACCGGCTGAGCCGCAATGGCAGCCTGGAACACTTGCAGCAGTTGGACTTCTATATCCGCCGTCGGTGCCAGCGCGACGATCTCGACGTTATCGGTATCGAGCGGCAGCCCATCGGGACCGGGGACATTTTCGAGAATACCGAGCAATCGGCGCATCTCGGGCAGATCAATTCCGGTAATCGGCACATCGTTGTAGAACGTAGCGCCGGGCTTGAACGGATTCGCTTGGTGCGGCGCGCTCGCCGGGGTAAAGAACGGCAGATTGTCAGGGCTCCATGCAGCGTTCTCAGCGATACGCTTGGCCAGCACCATATCCCACAGGATAAGCGCGCGATCCATCATATCGGGGAGCTGCGCCTTGATGAGCCCGAACAGGTCGGAGTTCATCACATCGTAGAACTCGCGCTTCGACGGCGGAGCCCAACGCTTGAGCAGTAGTTCCACTTCCAGAGTAGAGAACGGCTCAATCTTTCGCGGCTGTCCATACGCCCATTCCTCGGGAAGCGATGCAGCGAGGTTAATGGGGAATCGAACCTTGGTGCCGTTGCCCATCGTGCCATCAGGCAACTCGACACCAACGCGGTCCTGCTTCATGCCAGCGGCAGGCGGGACATACGCGATAGACGAATAGACGGCCTTGTTATTGCCCTTTAGCGCTTTGAGGTACGAAGCGTTAACGGACGTGAAATAAAAGTCTAGGTCGCTATTGCCGACCATTGTGGTAGTAGCGCTTGACATGGCTTAGATCTCCACCCAGAAGTAGCCGCCCTGGATATCGCGGAGGGTTCCCCCGAGATCATTGGCAGCCATGGTTTTCTTGACCGTGTTGTTATCGGCGAAGTACACGGTTTTGCCGATTTCCGTTTCCGTGGGCAGGTCGCCGGTAGCGCCCAGGAAGCCAAACACGCCGCGCTTCATCACGACGGGTTCGCCTTCCGGCAGAACCAGATCTGCGCCCCCTGCGACGTAAGTGCGATACTGCACTCCGCCCAGCGAACTTCCGACGGTGCCGCTAACATACGTGCGGACTTTCCCCGCAACCATCATGCTGACCGAGCCAGCCCAAAGGGTCTGACCCGCCAGCACAGTGTGCGCCTTGTTCGGTGCCGACTCCGGCAACGCCCAACCGATGCGCTGAATTTCTCCAGTCTGTGCCGCCATGTGCCTTACTCCATTCCACCGCTAAGGGTGGTAAACTTGCCATCTTGCATGCCAATCGGCAGATGGCGGATTTCATTGCCTCGGACGCCTTCAGCGCAAAGCAGCGAGAGCGCTTCCTGCGTGGCTTCCTCTTTGTTAAACAGACCGCCAAGGATTCGCTCGGCGTTTTCGAGGTGCATGGCGATGCGCGCTTTTTGGGCATCGCTGCATTCCGCGATAGACTTCGGCTTATCACTCAGCGTGGTAGTTTGTACTTGCACGGGTACATCCTTCTTGATTTGCGCCAGCGACTCCGCAGAGACGGGAGTCGGAGGAGCCTCGCGGACTTCTACTTCCGGCACGATCTCCTGAGCGTTGCTCAGATACGAAACCACCGTGTTCAGCGGCTGCGATTCGAGTTGAGCGCGCTGCTGAGTCGGATAGCGGTTCTTGTGGCTATCGAGCAGCATGGTACGAACCTTGCCGACATCAGCATGCGACAGCACGACGCCATCAACTTTCGCTGGGGGCGGGTTCATCTTTGCCATGACAACGCCTGCCAGTTTCTCCGGGTCACTTTCACCACAGAGAGCCGACAGCGTGGCAAGAGCCGCTTCGCCCTGACGACCGCGTTCCATCATCGCCGATGCTTCCGTGAGGATATCCCCACCGAAAGCCGACTTCAGCAGGTCCATCATGGGGACCATGTGGCTGATGCCCTTGTTACCAAGGTCTTTCTCAGTTCCATCGGTATCAGCAAGCGATTGCATGCATCGGAGCAGCGTTTGACCAGCGGCATATGCCTCTAGTCCGATCTTTTTCTTTGTTTCCATTGATTGTCCTTGTGTAATTGCAATTGCAGACAAGATCGTAGGCGTGGCTCCAATCGTTCCAGGATCGGTGACAAGCCCTGCGTTTTTGAGGTCGATGATTACGCCGTCTTTGGTGTGTACGACCGCTGGGGAGATATACGGCCATTCCCCATCACGAATTGCTTTTGCGGCATTTGGTGTCCACTGGATATCGACAAACCAAAGGCCATCGGCGCGTACTTCGGGGCGAAACTGACCAGCGGCTTTCTTGGCTTCGCCAGTGGCAGCCGGGTCATAGGTCGCGTGGAAGTAGTCAAAGCACTTAACGACAGCACGGTCTTTGTAACGCTCAATGATTTGCTGAGCGCCTTCTGGTGTAAGTTTCAGCGGTCCCTTGGTGGTTGGATTCGTACCCCACGTAAAGACGCGAAATTCTTTAGGCGGTTCTGCGCCGATGCGCGGCATTGGGATAACCCCAAGCGCTCCACCAGCATTCAAAAATGTCTCATACCAAGTCTGCGCGTTAATCACGGAACAATTGACGCAACACGCATGCTTGCTTGCGATGTTGGTCTGAGTGTGCTAGCCAGATTCACCATGCCACAAAGCAAAGAATCACGAAGCCAATACAACGGAAAAATGGTCCGACTTACCGACGAGCAAGACGATGCAGTCAACATCGCCATAGAGCGTCATGCCAAATCAGCCAAGTTAGTAAGCAGCAGCGTGTCGTTTCAATCGCTGGTCTGCTCGCTGCTCGCTGAATTTTGCGAAAACAACCGAGTGAAGTGGCCAAATGCAGAAAGGAAACGGAAGAAACCAGCCGGATAGCACACTAAAGCCAAAGTTGATTGATTCCGACGCGCTAACCACGCTTTGGCGCAATGCCAGGCATCCTAGATTCATTCCTTGACCTGTTTCGCACTCGACAGGTAATCGATCCAAACGAGCCGCAACTTAAGTTGCACGAACTATCCACGTCTGACTACCAGAGTCGGCGCGAGATCTACCCGCTTATCCCGGTGTCCGGTTGGGACAAAGCGGCGATCCTGCAAATGCTGGAAAACCACGATGTGGGCAACTTCCAGATGACCGAGCAGTTTTATCACGCCGTGCGCAAGGAAGCGCTCATTGCCTCGGCTCTCGATATGCGTCGGCAGTTGGCAGAGTTTTTTGATTTTGAGTTGAAAGTGCCCAAAGAGTCGCCCGACGAGGTGCATGTTCTAACCGACCTGCTCGCCAAAGAATGGCAGTCGGTCATGCCCGATCATGTGCGCGGTGAAATCGTCGAGCGCGTCAACTTCTTCGGATTCCAAGTCTGCCGCATTCAGTGGGTTTGGAAAGGCGCACAGAAGGTGCCTCGGCTCATCCCATATACCCATTCGTCACTATCTTGGCGTCAGGACTTGTGGTGTTACCAAGGCATGTCAGAGCGCGGACTTGAATATATCCGCAACGATGGGCGGGAGTGGGTCATATTCTCGCTCGGTGGTACGCGCCCATGGCTGAGAGGTCTAGTCCGCCCATTGGCATTTATCTTCTTTGGGCTCATCTCGGGCGATGATCGCTGGCTTGGATTTAACGATCAGTTCGCCAACCCGATGCGTATCCATTACACGCCGCGCATGATGCGAGAGCAGCGCGAGGTGCAAAAGGACTACGATAAGGTCAATTCGATGCGTGGCGGCGATTTGGTGCTATGCCCGCGCGAGGACAAAGACAAAGGCTATGACTTCCGCTATGAGCAAGTGGATGCCAGCGGCTTTCAGACATTTGATAGCCAACTGACACGCCTAGATGAGCGAGCGGCGATCCTTATCCTTGGGCACAACCTGCTCCAAAGCGTCAAGGGCGGCTCACTAGCTGCGATGCGCGAGGCAATGTCCCTGCTCCGAGTCAAGGGCATCGCAGATATGAAGGTTCTTCAGACGGGGTTTGAATGCATTTCGCGAGTATGGGCAAAGGCAAACTTTGGAGAGAACCCGGCAGACTTCCCGGAGTTAGGCGGGCAGCCGATTGAGTTATTTTCGTGGTCGCTCGTTTACGATATCTCAGACCCAGAGCAAGAAAAGCAGAAGGCCGAGCAGGCAGCGCTCTACGCCAGGGGGTTTGCCACCTTTGCGAAAGCAGCCGGTCCTAAGTTGTTTGAGTTGCCGGTGGACTGGGAAGAAATCGCCGAAAAGAGCGGTGTCCCGATGCTGTCTGGCGAAGATGGCTACGATCAGGATGATACGGATACGCAGCTCGCCGCTGAAGAGTGGATCTCGCCACCTGAGTACATGCGGCAAGCGGCTCGACGTTCGCTTGGTTGGGTGCAAGAGTTCAAGCGTGGAGGAACCGATCGTGGTCGTGGCATGGCTCGCAAGATCGCACGCGGTCGGCTGTCTCGTAATGACGTGCTAGCGATCTCTCGCTACTGGCCACGGCATGCAATCGACGCCAATGGCAAGGATTGGGACAACCTCAAGCGTCCGTCAAATGGTCGCATCGCCTGGGGACTATGGGGTGACTCTGGCGATGGTCGAGGGCGTAAGTGGAGCGAGCGAGAAGCAGAGCGTATCCGTGGGAAACTGCACACCTCGGAGTCCGAGACGTTCCACAAAAAGACCGTTCCGCTTGGGCTCAATGCGCCACTGATTCAGACGCTTGGCAAGTCTCAGCGAGCCAAAGACGCGATCGGCATCGCCTCGGTCGCAGCGTTCGATCTAAGCGGTCGGCTGCTCATGGGCAAGCGTTCGGACACTGGCAAGTACACGATGCCAGGCGGACACTTGGAACCAGGCGAGTCTCCGATGGATGGGGCCAAGCGCGAGCTGTTCGAGGAAGCCGGGCTTTCTGGCGATCTGGTCTATCTCGGAAGTGGGCAGACCGGCAACTACCTAGTTCATGCGTTCCGATTGGATGGCGTGAGCACCGCGCCGACTAGCGATGGCGACCCAGACCGCGAAGTGGATGTCTGGGAATGGGTACCGCTACCACTGTCGGATGAAATCAACAGCAACCTGCACGCACAGCGAAACGTGACGCTGGCACTGCTCGGTCTAGGTTCAGATGAGGGCATGACCCTCGTAAGGAGTAGCAAATGACGGATGAGATGAAAGTTGCCGCAGGTACGGCGATACAGACTTGCGTGGCTCACCTGCGGAATTTGGGCGATGACGCGACACAGGCACATTGGAACGTGCAAGGGATGGCGTTCGGTCCGCTGCACAAACTGTTCGGGAAGGTCTACGAAGAGGCTTACGACTTGCGCGATGAGTTCGCGGAGTTTGCCCGTGCGCTAGGCGTCCAAATCAACGTGCGCGCCCCTGCGGAGCCATTGACCACGTCGATCGATGTCCTGAGTCCTGGCGATACTTGCGAGGCTTATACGCGGCTTGTGCTCCACGCACTAGAGGCATTGCTTGCGGTTCTGCGAACCAATGCCGGAATCTTCAATGACTCCGGCGATCTGGTGACTTCTGACCTGTTTATCCAAGGTGCCAGCAAAATCCAGCACCTCGTCTATTTGGTCAAAAGTCACATTCCGTAACTAGCACCTCATTGTCACGCCGCTACCTGGCGGATTGTGGATACTGTCAAGTTTTTCCTTGTTTTGGTATCCATGATCAATCGCGTGCTCAAAGCACCTATGCAGCCGGATTTGCACCGCAAGCGCTTGTTTGCCGTCTTCGGCGGAGATAAAATCAACTCCACCTCGCAACCAATTACAGAACGAGACAGCCAACGGTGGCTGACCGGCCTGGTCTGTTGCCAAAACCAGATCCAAGTGTTTGCCGATGCACTTGAGTTGCCCATCTGTGAACGCAGACAGACCAGTCAGTTCAAATGCGCCTTGCAGCCAATAACAAAACTCTGTTGCCTTCATTGGTTATCCTACTTAGTTCCGGCGATCACCGCGCGGGTCGCTTTGCCCCTCTGTCCCAAAGAAATCTTGGCGCAGTAGGTCGTCAAGCATCCCATCTACGGTATTTGCCCAGACCTCCTTATCGTCAGGACTCGCATTGATAAATGCATCCTTGATGGCATCCATGATTTCATGAAAATTGTCTTCGGTACAGCGCATGTCGTCGTCCATATTATCTCCGTTGAGTTCCTGGTGTTGTTTTGCCACGGCATCCCATAGTTGGTCGCCAAAGATTCTTTTGTACGCAGCCTTCATCTTATCTCGCTTGTTAAGTGGATGCTCATCTGACCAATTGCCGATGTCCCTTGCCTCCACATGCATTACGCTGGGAGATATGCAGTCGTTGGGGTATCTGGCGTTTTCAATGAGACTGGCAACTTCATCGCCAACGTCATCGAAATCAATCACCAGCACTTCGAGTTTGTATGCTCTCATTGGTATCTATCCTTGCTCAGCAGCCGCTCTAGTTCTGCAAGTGGAATCCTGACCCAACCATTTGCATCTAGTTGGGCATACTCGCCCAGCCCTAGATCATCAAACCTCGCCCTAAAGTCATCCTGCTTCTTGGCCTTTATTGGTGTCTTATCTCCCAATGTCTTTCAAACCAGGTACATCTTCGCCAAGCAGGGATATGAGTGCTGAGCGTTTTGCCGGGTCATTACAGATCGTCTGCCATTTGCCCCGCTCCAAACAGTTCAGTGCGCTCGACGCCCGCGACATCTCAATGTAGTTCTGGCAGTCTGCCTTGTATTTGGCCTCACGCTCCGCATCGTAGGGTTCCAGGCGATCACTGCCATAACCAAGGTTCTTTCCCTCGGCGTTGAATTTGAAGTTACCCGCCCGCACAGAAGGCTTCTTACCTCCGAGGATTTCAGTGACTTCACCAACGACGAGGTGATCTGGCTCTCTGATCGTATCCTGGTTGTAAGGGTTGTAACGACGAGAGGTCACAAACGCCTTATCGCCTACACGCAAGGTGAAGATGTTTTGCTCGTTGGCTACGTTAAATTCAGTCAGTTTCTTACCCATAACTGGCCCTCTTGTTTCCTACCACCCCGGCACGATCGTAACCGGGATGCCTTCCTCTTGCCACAGTTTGATCACACTGGGGTTGTCGTCCCATGCGTGGATGATTTCGTAAGACTCCCGAAGTTCTCGCAGGATGTCTCGTTTGACCTCATAGTCGGGTCGGTTGTCGTAACTCGCTCGCATCTTGAGGGCATACGTCGGCACCTCATTGATTGCAAGCCACCATGACGTATGATGCTTGTACCTGTTCTTGCGTGCAGTCACCACGATAACGTGATGACCATCGGCGTATGCCTGTTTTGCCGCAGTCAGCACATGAGCATGCGGCGGGCAGTTTACCGACTCGGTGTGAAACTTATCGAAGTCGCGTTCGTCGCCCTTGACAAGGTGACGAATTGACGACACATCGCACAGCGTGCCGTCCATATCGAAGATGATCGCGGTGGGTTTCATTGTGGCTCCGATTCCAGTATTGCGGCAATGTTGGTTAACGGGATTTGCCATCCGCCCACTCCATATCTAACCCACAGAATCCCATCCTTGTCGCGTCCGGCGTGATACTCATGTCCCATCCATGAGAACTTCCATCGCTTCACCATGCGCTTACGCTTCATTGGGGCTCCTTCTGGGTTACGCTCAATCTCACCCTGACGCCAGTCCCTTTGTCTTCTTCCACTTTTGGACCATACGGGAAGCACATGTCTCGCTGTGCCTCAGATGGCCAGATGAACTTGATTTCGCCGTTCTTATCCTTCCAGCCGTAATAGTCACCCGCTGGGTTTTCGGTTACGTTCACTTCTTTGATATCGGCGTCCGGCACTCCGTGAAGTTTCACGAAGAAATGGCTCCCGGTGTAGAAGTATTTGCCGTGTTTCAGGTATGCGTACATGGGATCACTTATTGGCGAGA
>ERZ650304.381-NODE-381-length-24578-cov-4.860172_pt1 | contig 24578 bp, 38 predicted proteins | sample MGYA00376240_ERZ650304 | MGnify/ENA primary metagenome ERZ650304 (study PRJEB26733, sample SAMN07839271) | wastewater metagenome | biome: small river; feature: stream; material: water | place: USA: North Carolina | collected 2016-03-01 ... | reverse complement strand
CATCGAGGTCATCTGCATGATCTGGCGCTGGTTGCCCTGCGACGCAAAGACGTTGAAGCCGGTCTTGCGAACGAGGTCATGCCATTCAGTCAGGGTGCAGGTGTTTTGGGTCTGGTTGTCCGCACGCGCCGGGATCAGGCCATTGACGCCACGCGAGACTGCCGCAGCACCGCCCGAATCAGCGACGAGGAAGATTGCTTGATTGCCCTTGATGACGGCTTCAGTCGTCACCGTTTCCAAGAGCAGGGATTTGTGTTGCTCGAAACCGGCAATGAACTCCTGCCGGTATTGAGCCTGGAAGGCTGTATCTGCGATTTGGTCATCTCCTTTGGCGCATCAAAGCCGTTGTCTGTTTCCTTGATCCGCGCTTTACGGGTCGTCTTGTCTGACCCTGCGCTTCACTTGTACGCAGATGCTCTTTCGAGCTTGCTTCTTATCGCCCTATCAGATTGAAGGGTGGTTTTCGCCTTCGCTCCGGGGTGTCCGTGGTCGCGGTTGTTGCTGGGGTGTCCTTGCGGGGCCAGCGATCAGCCTTTACGGGGCCGAGCTACGGTGCTTTAGACCTTCACAGGGGCCGTTGCCGGGGTTCCTGATCCAATCTGCGGCGCACTTTTACACTCGGCCCGCGTGCATTGCAAGCGTTGTACTAAGCTGCTTTTTTGCTTCTTTCCTTCGCATTGAGCAGATCACGGTAACGCGCCTGTGCCTTGTCGTCATTCCAGTAGGCTTTATGCTCCGGCGTTCCCTTGGGCGCGGCCATGTTCTTCTCGATTTTGGCAATCTCGGCATCAATCGAGCCGGATATGTCGGCACCTGAGTTCGGGATCAGGGTCGATACCGGGTTGATCTCGCGGGCCAGATTGTTCAGCCAGCGGATGGCATCGGCATTCGCCATGATCGGCGTCCCATCGGAGAGCCTGCCAAACTTGATCTGGTCCTTGATCCCAGCCGGAGCCGTAGCCAGCAAGCCGTCAATCGAGTTGAGATTGGCCCGGAACTCACTGCCCCACTCAGCCCGCAGCGCATCCTCGGATGCCTGGGCAGAAGCCCGGTCTGCCTCCTGGCGCTGGGCTTCGGCATTCTCGATGGCCTGATAGTAGAAATTCACGGCTTGGCTGGCGATGGCCGAATTCGCATTCACGCCATGCAATGCCTTGAGCATGTCGTCAATGATGGGCTTGTCGTCGTCACCGATCACCAGACCCTTGGCAAGCTGAAGGTCGTACTTGTCCGGGGCGTCCGGGATGCCGTTTTCCTCGCGCCATTGCTTGACCTGTTCGTCGGTTGGATTCTTGGGAAGTGATCCGCGCAGTTCCCCGGCACTAATGCGGTTCTGCACACTGGCAAGGGCTTCGGCCACGGCCTTGGGGCTGGCGTAACGCTCCAGGCGTTTCAGGAACTTTTCGTCATCCCCGGCAATGTTCTTGCGCCAGTCATCGGGCCAGTAGGCTTTCGGGGGATCGGCAGGCGGATCAGCAGGCGCAGGATCGGTAGGCGCTGGCCCGGCTACCGGGGCAGGATCGACAGGAGCCGGATCAGCCGGGGCCGGATCTGCTACAGGCGCGGCAGGAGCCGGATCATCGTCAGGACTCAACAGCTTGAAGAATTGGTTACGGACTTTCATGGATACCTCCTCAGGTGGTTAACGTTGCTCGGGTGGGTCTGCATGGGGATTGCGGTTTGGAATATTGGAAAGGTTCAGGTGCAGCATCTTCACGATCTGCTGACCGGCGAACTGTCGGCCAAGGGCAAAGTCTGTCTCCCTTGCCCCGTCCTGCCCTCCCGGTCGAAAGGCTTGGTCATAGGTGCCACAGGCTTGCTTGATGATCCAGTCCAAGGCCCGCTTCTGCTGGTCAGGCGAAGCCGTCCCTGCGGCAAGCTGCTGAAGGGCTGAAGCATCGGCCTTTTCATACGGAACAGGAGCAAAGGCTGAAGAACCTATCTTCTTCATACCATCGCCTCAGCCTGGGGAGCCTTGGATTGGGCATCCCCAAGGTTCTTGGCAATCTCTGACCCTTGCTGCATGCCTGCCAGTAGCTGGGCGCTTTCCTGCTGGGCCTGCTGGTTGGAAATGATCTGTTCCACGTCCGCCTCGGAACGGACCCACTTGGCCGGTATCCCTACCCCGTCCATGACATCGCGCAGGGCCGTAACAGCATCCGGCAGGGCAGCGACACTCTGATCCAGTTGAACCGCCGTGGCGATCAGTTGCGCCATCTGGAGGAACTTCTGGCCCTTCTGTTCCGATATGGCATCGTGCAAGGGACTCTCGAATTCAAACTGGATTTCCTTGCCCTGTAGGGATTTCGGCATGTCCATGGGAGAACCAAAGCCGCCATTCCGCAACAGGATTTCAAAGGTCAGGTCGCAGGTCTGCCCGTTGCGCTCCATTTCCATGGGTTCAAACAGGGGCAGTGCACCACGGATGTACTCTTGCACTCGCTGCCCGACCTCGTAGGCCGTCATTTCAGGACTGCGTTCGGGCAGGGTGAGTTTGTTGAGATAGAAGCACTGCATGATGAGTGCCCGACTATCCTTGGCAAGATCAGCGCCAAAGGGCAATCCTCGCGGGTCGATGCTGATGGTCCGCAAGGCATCGCCCAGGCGTTCGTCATAGTCCCGATCGATCCATGTCACGCCACCGGGATAAATCGCCATGTCCGACCGAACCACGTCCTTGGTCGCAATCATGGGCGGGTTCGTCACCTTCTCCCCGGCCTCAAGGATGGTGTAGGTCATGGCCTGAATCAAACGGGCTTCAGGGAGAGCAGCGACGGTCGCAGGGCTGAAGGCGTACTGAGAGCCGGAAACGGTCTGCCAGCGTTCGATGTTGTATTCCCGGTTCCAGGTATTCACTTCTTCCATGACATGCTTGTTCTGCACGTCGTAGTAGATCGAGAACCAAGGCATACGTCCCGAGCCATCGTACATTTCCGCCTCGACCACGAAATGCATGCACTGCACTTCCTCAAGCGGTTTGCCATTGCTGATGATGCGCTCGACGTTATCGTGGATCTTGCTGCCGAACAGACGCTTCAGGTCGAAGGCTGTCGGCTTCCACTTCCGGGCAACCATGGCGACCTTGCCATCCGAGTTCTCGGCCCAAACACAATCGCGCAGGTGATAGCAGCGGTACAGAAGCCCGTCCCGTCTTTGGTTCAAGCGGATCGAGGTCACGGTTTGACCAAAGCAGGAATAGTCGGCATCACCCTCCTTCATGGCCTTGGTGAAGTGACTGCCGGAGTCGTACATGGCGCGGCGCATGGTTTGGGTTGCCCATTCCATCCATCGCTTGCCCTCGTTGTCCGGTTCAATACCATGCTGTAGGCCCAGTTTGAACCATTCTTTTGCGGTAGGCCGGAGCATCACCCCGATCTGATCCTGAAGGTCGCGCTGGCACAGAAGCGGGTACGAGGTCGAAAGATCCCCGGCGAAGTCCGTTCCCAGCACTCGCGTGATGGTGAAGTCGGCACGCTGGGGATAGAAATTCTCAGCCTGTTCCTGCCAAAGCAGCATCAGGGTTGTCCGTTTCGAGAACAGTCCTTCCGCCATGTCATGCAGTTGGTTGATGTTCATGTCACACCCCCAAGGTGCCCTTCTGATCGTTCGCGGTCAGGATGGTGCTGGCCCTGCCCGTCCGGTTCAGGACTTCGGCAATCGACTTCTTCTTGGCCTCCTGCACGGCTTGGTCGTCCGGCTGCGGCATGGGCGTAGGGGCTGGGGCTGGCTGGATCACTTGCTGAGGCTGCTGTTCCCCGCCCCCAAAGATTCCCCCGACGACATTGCGAACGACATTGACGACACCCTTGACGATCTTGGACATGACTATCTCCTTGTGCGGGGTTGGCGGGACATGATGACTTCCGGGCTGCGATGCATGGGCAGTGAGTCTTGATGATGCTGTGCCCAGGCTGCGCCGTCCGTCAGGTAGGTCGGTCCCGCCGACCACGCCATGACCACGGCATCGCCGCGATCAGTTGACCTCCCCAATCTTTCACAGACATCTTCCTTTGGTTCTATGCGTAGCTCCCCGCTTTCCATCTTGAAGGTCGGGGTTGCCAGATCAGCCAGCAGCATGGGATCAGGCGGCAGGAAGATCGGGCTTCCTCCCGGTTGGCTGGGATCGAGGGCTTCACGGAACCGCCAAATAGTTTCGGACCGCTTGTTGCGAAACTTCAACTGCCCGTCCTCAGTCCGGCGCACCGATCCCTCGGAGCCTTTGTAGGCCATGCAGGGGATGCCGTTTTCCTTCAGTTGTTCATAGGTCGGGCCACCGTAGCCACCGCCCATATCGACCACGACCATGGCGTTATCCCGGCGATAGGACACCACCATGCCCGCAGCAAACTTGCCCGGTCGATCCACGGGAATCTGTTTCCCCGGTATCTCGATGATGGGGGCGAACCAGCCGTCATACCGGCAGGCAATGGTCATGGGATCTTCGCCACCACCCGAGGCATCCACGCCAATGGCACACATCGGCACGCCATTGGGCGAATGATCTTCCCACCGCGCTTGTGCCATGCGTATCCATTCGGTCGGGATGGCTTGGAAGGGCTGATCCTTCAGGCCCGCGTCAAACCGGCCTTCACGGTAGGCAGAACGTAGTTCAGGCGGCAGGGAATCCAGACGGGCGGCATAGTCATCCGTCCGCGTCAGGTCCGGGTTATCTTCGAGCTTGGACTGGATGAAGGTCCGGCTAGTAGCCCTAACCATGCGGCCATCCACTTCATGCGGGCCGGGGCCATCGACTTCCGTGTCCCTGCCGTCAATGGTAGTGAACCAGCGAAGCTCCCCGGACTTGGCAGGCTTGGAATGCTTGGGGTCCAGCCACGGTGCCCAGCGTTCAATCACCCACATGCCTTCGGGTGTCGTAGGCGGATTCGTGGTTGCGACGATCCTACAGCGTTGCCCAGGCTCCGATGATCGGTTCCAGGTGATGATGAATTCGTACTGGGATTTGGTGAAATCGACCAGCTCGTCAAACGCCTTGAGGTCGTGCGGTATCCCCTTCCGCTTTTGCTTGTCCTTCTCCAACTGGCAACCGCCAATGTCGATGATCTTGCCGTCGATCTGCCAGCCCTTGTTCCTGTTCGCCCCGTTCTCATGGCCGATGATTTCGGCGTAACGGTCGAACATCTTGTCGGCTTCCTTGTTTGTCCGGCGCAAGACAAGGCTGCGCTGGTGGGCGGTAAGAGAAAGTCCTACGATCAGGTCAGACTTTCCACCCCCGGCACTGCCGCCAAATAGCAGCTCATCGGCCTCGCTGTAATAGGCTTCGGTTTGTGGGCCGGGATTTGGTATCCACCGCATCCCGCCCACAACCTTCATGGCATCGGCGACAACACGCTCCCGCTCATCGGCTGACAAAGCCCCGAGGCGCTGGATGTATTCGTCGATGCTGCCCATTCAGGCGGCTTGCTCCACAGGATTTGCCATGTCGATCTTGACCGGACCCTGACCTTTCCACGTACTCATGACCTCGCGGATCACGGCAGGGCTTTGGGCAGTGATGGCATAGGACGTGCCCATTCCATCCCGATCCTCGGACCACGTTTTCATGTGGTAGTCCATGTCGTCAATCGCGCCCTTGAGGAAGAACACTTCCCGTTCGGCATTGGCACGAGTACCCTCGGCAGCAGCCAACCGGTTCTCAAGCTCCTGCTTCCGAGCAGTCAGCTTAATCATCCAGTGACTGGATTCGCAGATGCCATAGATCGGCATGGGGCGCATCAGGTCAGACTCGGGCGGGACATAGACCTTGATCCCGAGGTCTGCGGCCAAGAGCATGAAGTGCTGACAGCCTGCCCGCTGGTAGCCGTATTCCTCGTTCGCGGCCATATCGACCCCGAACAGGCCGATGATGTGGTCGCTGTTGTCGCCATCCCTGCGGGCTTCAAGGATGTCCTCGATGGCGCAAGCCATCATGATTGCGATACTGGACGTGAAGAAGTACGTGCCGTACTTGGCCTTCAAGTCCTCAATCGGCAGGCGGCGACTGGCCGGGATTTCAGGGACGACATCGGCCATCCAGACCGGGCAAGTCTGCGGATTCCGCATGGACATCCATTGCACGTACTCAGGGGAAAACCAGGTCTTTTGACTGGCAGGCTGTCCCACAATGCCAGGCTCCCACCTGTGAAGCTCGAAGAAAGCATCGCAGCGTGCCAGCCGGTAGTACGTACCCGGACTGCACGCCCATATCTTCCATGCGGGATCTGAAAAGGGAGTCAGCCCCAAAGACGATGGGGCGCTCCCAAGAATTGCAACCTTCATGCTGTCCTCCTCTGGACGGTTGAGATTAGGTCGTCGCGGCAAACGAGGTCGCATTCTCGGCACTGGACGAAACCGCCAGCACGCCATAGATTGCGGTCGTCAGCCCTTGCAACTGAACACAGCCGCCACCCGATGACCGGATGACAGTCGCGCCGGTATTGCCCAGCGATGTCCCGGCGAACGAGCAACCAGACGAGTTCTTCAGGTACAGCGCGGAATCCGTGCTGCCGAAGAACACCGTTTTCTTCACGCCGGGAATGGGCGGGGAAATGGTATAGACCGGGGTAGAAGCCGCTGACGTGCCGACCAGATACGACACACCGGACGCATCCAGAGGCGTGCCCGTGGTTTCTCTGGTGGTCACACCCTCGCGGAATCCTTCCGGGCCGACCAGTACTTCAATCGGTCCCTTGGTGCCACCGGACTGCACGGTCGAAAGGGCTTGCAGGCCCAGTCGACGGCCATAGATCGAGGTGAGAATGGAATTGTTGTAAGCCATGGTGAATCTCCTTTATTCGCCGCCACAGGGACGGCATTGCTGGTGCTGCGGAGTCCGGTCTGTGGGCCGGTACAGTTCTCCCCTCATACAGTTGCGCTCCGAAGATATGCGTCGCCCGCGCCCTCGGTTGCGTGTCCTGGCCGGACTGACCGGGAACATCAGTTGCCCGTGCCTCGCGTCAGATAAACAATGCTGCCCACTGAGGATGTGCTGATTGCTGCCCAGTACTGAGCATTGGCGACATTGGTCGGGCTGAAGGGAAGGGACTGGCCGACAGGTAGGGGCATGTCGCCCGCAGTACCCACCGCGCCGCTCAAGGTCGGCCCAACCGCTGTCACACTTGAAGTCCCGAAGGCCACGAAAGCCAGCGCGGGGCCGTCGTTGTACAGCACCAGATCCGATCCCGGCACAGCAGGCAAAGCCCGGTTCGTGCTGGTCGTAGTCGCGGCAATCGTGTTCGTGTTGATGGCAATGGTGCCAGGCGAGAACATTGAGAGTTCCATGACCTTCTCCTATTCGATGATGACGGGCTTCTTCAAGCTGCGGAACATTCCGGGCTTGGAGTTCTCCCTTGTTTCGTCCTCTGCGGTTTCCTTGCCTTCGCCCGGATGCGGCTTCTCTGCTTCCATGGCAAAGTACATGATCTGGATTGACAGCCGCCTTTCGCCATCCCCAGGCTCTTGATTGGCGCTGGTAATCATCCCGGCGAACATGCCATGCACTTCACCGCCAACCGTGGGCAGTTCGGTGATGCCGAGCTTTTCGAGTTCGTCGTCGCAGAGATTGATATTCAGGCCGTAGGGATACTGCGGGCCTTCAGGGTCGGCTGGCATTGCCGTGGGGCCAGATTCTTCATCCGGCTGGTCCCGCTTCATGTCGATCAGCTTCAGGTCCATAGCCTTCCCCTATTGATGTCGGGGGCGACTTTTACCCTCAGCCTTGGTCGATTACAAGGCCCGATGATTCGGAACTAGGCTGCTTTTTGACCTTGTTTGCCAGTTCTAATGCCTGTGTCCCAGCAGCCAGTGCAAAGGCCACGATCCGGGCAGCTTCGATCAGGTCAGTCGGGCCTCGCGTTTCCGATGGCGCTTTGTCGGACTCAGGCGCTTGCAGTCCCTTGAACTTCTCCAGGGCGGTCAGGCTGGCGTTCTTGTCGGCAAGCCGGAGCTTCTTGAGGTAGCCGTTCTCATCCACTTCAAGCCCAGCAATGGCAGCAGCGGTATCTTCGTCCAGTTCATCAACACGCTTGATCCTGCCCTTGTCATCAAACAGTTTGCGGGCATTGAAGAAGGCCAGCCGTGCCCGTTCCTTCAGGATTCGCTCGACCGTAATGTCCAATTCACTTATGACTTTACTTTGATGCTGTGCGATAAGTGCTTGAACTTCAGGGTGTTTAAAGAGCATGCAGCCCTGAGTATGGGCCGATCTTTCGCTGAATCCCGCTTCTATGGCGGCTTTGGTCTTGTTCTCCCCATTCGATAGGTAGGCAGCAGCAAACACCTTGCGCCTATGGGCAGCACCTTGTTTCCCACTGGCAACCTTGGCAGGGCGATTGGCAACAGCAGTCACGCCCCCACCCTCTCCTTCTGCTCCTTGGCGACAACTTCCGGGTTGTAGGATTTGCCTTGTCCTGTCTTGATCCTGGCCGCGCAGTCCGAGCATACCCAGCGCCTTGACTTGCCATTGGCAGTTTTTCGGTATTCGCCGGATTCGGCATAGCCTAGATGGTGGTTGCAGAAGCGGGTCATGCCGCCCTCAATGCCTTGACCTTCGCCATCCCGCACTTGCTTGCACTGTCCTTGTGCGGGCTGTTGTGGGTGCCGTAGGTGTGATCGTGTTCGCATTTCCATACCGTCCTGCCCGATGGGTCTTGCACGAATGCTTGAAACTTGCCATTGGGCTTTTGTCGTGTCCTGGCCCGCAGGTTGGCCGTGAACATGACGTTGGACTTGGATACTGCGGTTCCGGCATGGACATCCTCCTTCAGAATTCCACCGATCAGTTCAGGCAGGCAGGCGGGGCTAACTTCGCCAAAGGGTCTTGCCGACTTCAGCATGTCCCTTGTGATGATGGTTCCCGCCTCGACATCCTTGGCCCACCACAGCGAACGCTTGAGGCTGGCCGAACTTTCGGGGATGAATTGAGCCTCGTTCATCCTGATCGTGTGGGCACTTTTACACGCTTCCGCCATCAAACGGAACTCCTCCGGTTCCATGGAAAAAGCAGCATCTGGCCCCCCATCTGATCGTTTCAGGGTCAGGTGCTTCTCGATCATGGTCACGCCCAAAGCCGTTGCCATCACCGGCAGCAAGTGGCCCATGCTGTGATCGGACAGCCCCAGCTTGGCCCTTGGCAAGTCCTGTCCCTGCATCAGTAGCTGAAGATTGGCCTGATCCAACGGGGTCGGGTAGCTTGAGGTACAGGCGAGTACCGTTAGGTCATCACATCCCCCATGTACCGCCATTCGCTTTGCCGCTGTGATTTCCGCAGGCGTTGCCATGCCCGTGGATAGGACTATGGGCTTTCCGGTCTTGGCGCAGGCATGGATCAGTTCGTGGTCGTTGAGTTCAAAGCTGGCAATCTTGTAGATCGGGCAGTCCAGAGTCTCAAGGAACGCCAGGGCTTCGAGGTCGAACACGGACGCAAAGGGAACCATCTTGTGGCTGCGGACGGCTGCGAACAGGGTCTGATGCCATTCCCAAGGCAGATAGGCTTGGTCGTACAGGTCAGCCAACTTCTGCCCAGCCCATGGCCCGGATTGCAGGGTATAGCCTTCCGGCCCCACCATGCCGTTCCGGGTCCATGTCTGGAATTTGACATGGGTTGCCCCAGCCCTAGCCGCTGCGTCGATGATGTGCAGCGCCCTTTCCTCGTCGCCAAGGTGCGAAGCTGACAGTTCGGCGACAATGGCAATCATGCTTTGCCCATTCCGTATTGCGCTGATTCTGGTTCGTAATATCGAATCTGGCTGTTCAAGGTAACTTTTGACTGTAGCGTTCTCGGAGGGTTAACCTTAAATACCGTTCCACCAATTTCCACAGATTGCACGCCCCTGAGGAATGCCGTTACATCAATGTCAGTACCGTTTCTCATTCGGCGCTTGTGAGCCTCTACCAAATGTAAAACGGGCCGTTTTCTTCCAGTAGCAGTCATTGGAAGGTTGCGGGCATAGAGAAGCGATTTCACTTCCTCTTGCATACACCCTAAATGCGCCCGCGCAACCTGCTCTTGAGCTGTAATCGTCCAACAATGCCGCCGATCAGCAAGCATTTGAAGCGTTACCGATGCCCATATCCCGGTTGATTTAAGCCATTCTTCATCCGGCCCAACTAATCTGATTGGCATGCCTGGCTGATATCCAAGATTGGCGGGTATCTTCTGCGTACACGCCACCACCTCTCCTTGCCGTGTCACAGTAAAAAATCTGCGCTCTCCTGCAATGCCATCGCTTTGAGCAGAAAGAGTAAGCATTTCATACATCACGCCACTTTTCGTTTTTTGCCAATACTTCCCCAACTGCTCCACTTGCCGAACGTAATTCAGAATCAGATAAGATTCTGGTTGGTCACGCAATACCAAACCTCCGGGTCGAAAAGCATAAATGCCCTTCATTGGCAATTGGTCACACGCCAAATCAAAAAACCAATTCCCTTCTTTTCTGCCTTCTATGATTCGAGAATCGCTAGCAATGTATGGGCCTTCAGCACGTATTACGGCGATCCTGGCGTCATTTAGTCTGTCAGACGGAGCCGCTCCGCGATTCTTTTTCACGCCGGTTTCAAAGCACGCTATCAATGCTGATGCAACGGTATCTTCAAAATCTTCATCCTGCCAATAATCATCTTTATCAGCCATGGCCTATGCCCTCCCCAGCGCATCCAAGGCGTTGCAGGCTTCCATCAGCGTGTCATTGCTCATGACGCCATTGGCAATGTCGCTGCGGATCTGTGCGGCAATGTTGGAAGCGTTCTGCTTGGTCATCCGCAACCTGTCCGCTGCCAGTTTCTTGTCCAGATCGAATTCCTCGCTTTCCGTGAACACGATCTGGTCGCCGTTGTCGTCGGTCAGGTGGATCAGGGTTGCGCCCTTCCGGTCCTCGATATTCACCCGGACCGCCTGCTCGTTGTATTCGAGCGACTTCTTGAAGGCTTCCCGGTCCCGTTGCTCGATGCGGATGATCGGCCCCGGCAAGTGGTGCCGTTGCGTCCAGATCATCAGGGCCATCAGTTCGTGCAGTTGGTTGTTTTGCTGCCGCAGTTCATTGATCTGCTCTGTTGCATTCGGAACTTCTGGCGTGGTGGTTTCAGTGTTTTCGCTCATGATTGCCTCCTCAGGCAGTAGGTGTTCTGGATGTGGGTAAAGCCGAGCTTTTCAAACATCCGAATTGAAGGCTCGTTTGCTGGGTTGATGTTGGCGAGGTATTGCACCCGATCATGCTGCTTCATCAGGAGCTTGATGGCCTTGGGGCCATAGCCATTGCCCTTGCACATCGTATAAATCTGAATCCCAATTTCCCCGGCATGCGTCAAATAGATTGCGCCTACGCATTCCGTCTTTTCGACAATCAAATACCAAGCCGCATACGGACGGCTCAGGTAAAAGGCCATGTGTGCTTTCATGGTCGGCATCCCGCGATGGCTGATCGACTGCTTGGGAGTCCGCTCCTTGAGCAAGGTATAGAGCATGGCCGGAGCTTGGGCCGTTTCATAGACCGATAGCAACCTCATACCCTCACCTCCACACCTTCCGCCTTGAGATATTCCGCCGCGCCCTTCGGGGTCTGGTCGGTGAACTGAAACATCGCCCCGGCTGCTACTGCGTCCGCGCCTGCGTCAATGGCTTGCTTCATGTGCTGGTACGTTCCGCATCCGCCATGGGCAATCACGGGGATGCTCACGGCATTGGCTACCCGTTCAATCGTTTCGAGGTCGTAGCCTTCCATGGTTCCCTCCCTTGGGATACAGGTCAGCATGATTTCGCCTGCGCCTTCGCCCTCGGCCAGCCGCGCCATGTCCTCGACATCCATCCCTGTGGCTTCCAGCCCGCATTGCCGGAATACCTTGCCGTCCGTGTAGTCGATGGCCGCAACAACGGCTTGACATCCAACCGCATCCGCTGCTTCCCGGATGGCACGCAGGGACGACCCGATCACAACCTTGTCTGCCCCTGCCGTTAAGAGCCTGCGGACTTGGGCGAGATTACGGATGCCGCCACCTACCGCTATGGGAGTAAAGGCATCTGCCGTCAGCGATTCGATCAGGGCATAGTTCGGATCGTGGCCGGATGGAGTAGCGCCGATGTCCAGCATGACCAATTCATCCACGCCACGGGTCGCGTATATCTTCGCTGCCTGGAGCGCATGGCCGACACTGCGCCACGAATTGAAGGCTTGGCCTTTCACCAAGGTCGTGCCCCGGTAAAGCAGGGTCGGGATGATCCGCTTGGCTAACATGCCCAATCCTTCAGTACCGGCCAGTCATGGGCGGGGAAGTCGAACAAGTCCGGGTTTGCAAACTGCTTCGCCAAGGCCATCACGTAGGCCAAGGGTTCAACTTCAGGCGCAATTCGGCGGATCACTTCTTCGATGCTCACGCCCAAGTAGCGGAACGGCACCAGCCCGTCATGCTCGACCAGCCAAACCCTGGCTTCTTCCCGCGTGATCCTTCCCGCCCGGATGTCCATGCTGATCTGTGCACAGCCTCTCCCATAGCCGTACTTGAGGAAGCCGAAATAGTCATGCAGCCCGGTCTGTGCGTTGTCCAGATTCTCGGATTCGAGATAGTTCGCCGGACAGGGGAGGCAGTGGGTCATGCCGAACTGCTTGGCATACAGGCCATTGATGCGTGAATCCCAAGGCACGTACTGACCGAGGAAGTGGGCTTCGATCCCTTCCACCGTGGGGGCCATGTAGGGTTTCAAGTCCTTTTCCGTCAGCCCGTCCTGTCCGATCAGGTCCGTGGGCCTGAGTCCGAGGAAGCCGCCAAACTCCGACACCCAGCGCCGGGTCATGGTCATGGATTCTTCCGTACCCATCGGCCCGCCGTAATGGTTCTGCGGGTTCTCGCCGTAGAAGATCAGCGGGATATTGAGTTCCATCGCCGCCCGGAATGGCGTGGTGAATATCCCGACATGCTCCGGCCATGAAATGTCACCCACCAATTCCAAGCCCAGGCGGTTTAACTTTCCTCGGACAGTCCGGTTATGGGTGTATTCAACCGTACTGGCGAACCTTGCCAGATTGTCGATGTTCATCCGGCCTATCTCGGTCGGGTGACAGGTCGTTGCGGTAACGACCGTCACGTCCGCGCCAAGCTCCAGCAGGGTCAGGACTTGGAAATGGCTGTCCTTTCCCCCCGAGGACGGGACAATGCACTTGCCGTTATGCCGTTCCAGCAATTCGACCAGCGCCTTCCTGCGGGCATCCCAATCCACTTGAGGGCGGTTCTTGGCATTCAGGCAAGCGCCGCATACGCCATCGACAAAGGGCGTATCGGGTCGAGTATCAGGCATCAGGCATTCGGTGCAGCGGTTCATTGTCCGCCCTTCCGCAAAAGCCATGCCGTACAGTTCGGGCCAAAGCCTTCAGCCGGTCCCAGGGGTTGGGTCAGGATTTGGGTCAGGCCCAGGGCTTGGTACATCTGCCCATAGGGTCTGCGCCACAGCCGCCCGGTATGGCCCCGGTAGTCGATTTCCTCGCTGCTGGGGTTGTCGTATTCGATGGCAAGGACGAATTCATCCGCCACCGTTACGATGTCCTGCATCAGCGGCAGGATTTCTTCCTCGGGGATATGGATCAACAGTCCCGCCGTCATCACCAGATCCCGCGACCATTCGCCGTAAAACTCCAGAATCTCGCGGGCCGGGACTTGGTACAGGTCGGCTTGGGGTAGAGCTTCCTCGGCTTCGATCAGAGCGGTTTCATTGACATCGCAGCCTTCGAGTTCGATGCCTGCATCCACCTTGCCAATCGCCCGCAGGTTCCAGCCAGCGTTACAGCCGACTTCCAGCACGCTCTTGAACTTGGTCAGGTCATGCACGGTCTTGTAGAACGGTATCCGCTTCTCCCACTCAACCCGGTTGCGTTGCAGGTATTCATGGCCGAAGCTGCCAGCCCAAAATGTTTCGGTTTCATTGCTCATGGAATCCTCCTTCGATGTACATGCGTTCGGCCCTTGAAAAATCCTCGGGAGTATTGATGTCACAGACGCGCCTCGGATCGACCCGGTACTTGATGACCTTGGGACCGTCCAGCGGTATGTCATTCATGAATGAATCGACCCAGCCCCAATAGAACTGCCCTGCGTCTTGCCCCTTGTCATCCACGGAATAGACATAGGGCACGTTCATTTCGACCAGATCACGCCGCGCAGCCATCAGGTCGAATATGGAAATCATGGGAGCCGTGGCGTAGATCACGCAGGCCAGATCGAATCCGGGGAAGTGAGACAGGACGTGCTTTGCCACTTCCTGCGTTCCGACTTCCTGCTGGGCAAACTTGGCAGCACGGGTCAGGGGCGTAACGTCCAGCGACTTTGCCAATGTCAAACATGCAGCCCAATCCGACGACACCACGATCTGATCGAATCCGGCCTTCTTCGCCGCCTCAATCGAATACTGGATGATCGGCTTGCCGTGAAAGAGCTTCATGTTCTTGCCCGGAATCCGAACACTGCCGCCTCGGGCCGGAATGATTGCAAGGCTACGCATGGCGCTGTTTCTCCTTTTTCATGGCAAGAATCTTCTTGCGTGAGTTCGAGCTTCCGCCGACATGCCACTTGTGGCAGACCCGGCAGTGATAGACCTTGGCAACTTTCTTCAGGCGAATGGTTAGGGTTGAGGTCGCCAGCGCATAGGTTTCAAACGCGGGCTTGCCTTCGCATTCCGTCACTCTGCGGAGTTCGTTCATAGCGCCAGGATGTTGAGCAAGGTATCCACGATCCGCTCCGACATCACGGCATCGTTCTCGGCGGATTCGCGCTTGTTCCGCAGGATCATGTGGGCACGGGCGATCATGCGTTCCCGTACCAGCTTGGGTACTTTGGGAGGGGGTGCTTGAATGCTCACATTCGCGCCGCACTTCACGGCTGCGTCGATCATGGACTTTGCAACCTGTACGGCTGTTGATGGGTCAAGGGCGACAAACCCGACTTCGTGGGGGAAGCTGAGAACTACGTTCCCGTTTCTGTCCCCGACTGCCAGGGTCGTTGTTCCTCTACCTGCGACTGCTTCTGCTGATCCGTTCATTCCCATGGGGTTCTCCGGTTATGCAATGGCAAAGCATTGCTGTTTGTTTTGATCACGCAGCCACCTCTGAAAATAAGCCGCCCTGATCTACCCTGGCTGATGCCAGATTTCGGCAAGCCTGCTGCCAGTACCTTTCCTTGAGTTCCGATCCAACAAATTTACGTCCGGTTTTGATGGCCATATAGCCAGTGCTACCGATGCCAGAATAGGGATCGAATATCACGTCACCCGGATTGCTCCATAGATGAATTGCCCGCTCGATCAGGTCAAGCGACATGGGGCAAATGTGCCGTTCGTCCTCATTGTCCCGCGCTGCCTTTGCATTGAGCGTGTTGTTGAAGTTGATGTCCATCCAGACCGGAGAGGCATAGCGCCTCCACCGTTCGTGCGACAAGGTTCCATGGATCGGCTCGTTCTCGCCGACGAAATACTCAAGTCCTGATGCGTGAGCGACTGGCTCCGGGTTTTCTCCGTCTTTACGGAAAGCAAGGAGGTATTGGGGTATTCCGGCCCTGCTTCGGGTTGAGTCCTTGCATAGCTGCTTGTGCATCAGGCCGATGGCCTTTGTCCGCGTGGCCTCGATCAACGGGTCTTTCCAGGCGCAATGCTCACTGTGGAAAATGAATCCCTGCTTCTGGAATGCTCGGATGATGTCACCACGAAAATCCTTGAGTCCGATGTACCCGTCTCGCTCTTTCATGGCCGGGATGTTCATTACATCCACGCAGACAATCCGGCCAGGCTTTGTGGCTCGATGAAGTCCTGCCACGAGGAAATCAAAGTGTTGGTAAAACTGCTCATCGCTCAGGCTGTTGCCCATGTCCCTGTCGCTGTTTGAGTAGGTATAGAGCGACGCATAGGGCGGGCTGAATATTGACAGGTGCAATGAGTTCTCCGGCAGCACATTGATAACTTCAATGCAATCCCCATTCCAGAGCGTCCAGTTCTCGCCATGCTTTTCGTTCAAGACTTTCATGCGGCCATCCATTCAGGAAGTTTCATGGGTACAGTGGGGTTGTAGGTGGTCTTGTTTCGCATCGACGCACCATGCAACGCTGCTGCGTTTAGGTCTTTCATGTGGGAAATCATGTTGTCGTAGGTTTCCTCGGCCTCGCGCTCCTTGCGCTTGATGTTGGAAACCACCGCGCCTTCGGTTTCGGCCGTGATGATGTGAACATTTACCGGGCGTTTCTGTCCGAATCGGTAGCAGCGCCGGATTGACTGGTATAGCTGCTCGTAGGAGTCGGAGAGTCCGACAAACGACATATCGGCACAGTGCTGGAGATTCAACCCAAGGCCGGCAATCTTCGGCTTGGATACCATCACCCGGTAACGACCTTCAAGGAATCCGATGATGGCGTCTTCCTTGTGTTCGTCTGTGTCTGATCCCTTGACCTCTACCGCATCAGGGATGGCCGATGCCAGGGCCGCGCTTTCGTCATTTAGGTTGCACCATACGAGGAACGGCTGATCGCTGGCATTAACGATTTCCGCGCACTTACAAACACGATCATCGATGCTGTCGCGCCGTGCTTGCTGGCGCTCTTGCAGGGTTTGTGCTTCAACGGCAAACAGGAATCCGCTTGATGGCGCATCGACCTTGATGCTGTGTTCGTGCATATGGATTGGCGGCAGAGTGAATCCATCATCGCTGTATCCGAGGTCGGAAGGCTTACGAATCATCACTGACCAACTCGCCATCCATGTCCAAAAATCAGCCTGTGCATGGCCCTTGACGCGCCATTTACTGGTATCTCCCCCGTCATGGGTAAAGTACATCGCCAGCATTTCTCCCCGCGTCATAACGCCAAGGAATTCGGCTTGCATCCCTAATTCCATAACGTCATTCGGCGCTGGCGTTGCGCTGCTGCAAAGCCGGAATGGAGTGTTCTTGAAAGCGTCAATCATCCATGTGCTATAGGCTCCGGCGCTGTTTTTCAGAATTGAAGATTCATCCAAAGCTACAGCCCCATAGTTGGCTATGTCGAAGTCCTGTAGTCGCTCATAGTTTGTAACAGTGATGCGTTTTGTTACGCCAGCCTGATTCTTGGCATAGGCAATGTCGATCCCAAACTTATCTGCCTCACGGACAAACTGATGTGCTACGGCAAGAGGCGCGGCAATCAGGCATTCATGCGGCTGCTTGTCGGCCCATTCCATCTGCATTGGGCCTTTGCCCAATCCACAGTCTGCGAAGATTGCAGCCCTTCCCCGCTTCAATGCCCAGCGCACCATGTCTGCTTGGTATTCGTAGAGCATCGGATTCAATGCAGGGACATCATGCATCCCGGTATCCGGGTCAATAACTTTCTTTTTCCCAAGAAAGTCTGCATAGCTAATAGCCATTTCAAACATCTCCTTTTCAGTTAAAAATTTCTAGCTTCGATAAATCTGGGTAGTCATCATTCGGCAGTGGCTGGTTATGCTTTGGCAGGCTGTGGAGCCTGAGAATCCCTTGGGCTGCCGTAGATGGGTTCATGTAGCAATGCCAGCCCACCATGTCGAACTTGTCATCCTTGGGTGCTACGCCTTCTGTCCGGCCATCGAATCGCGCCCGACGAAACCATGCATCGGCTTCGGGGTTGTCGTGCAGGATGAATCCCCCTTGCTCGATCCCCAAAGTTTTGCTGGCGTGCACCGACAAACAAACCATATCCCCCTGCGTATGCGTGATCCTGCCAACGCCCTTGGGGTTGAAATACATGTCCGATGTGAAGTGCCTTGCCGAGTCCCATACCGGCAGGGGCTTGAGTTGATAGCTGCCGATCCATGATTCATCACGGAACACTGGCCGCCCACCCGCATGGATGATTGCCATCGGTACGCTGATGTAGGTTCTCTTCGGGATTTTAATTACAGGCCGTTTTCTGATCCAAGTGCCTTCTGCCAAAAGATGCTCTATTTCTCGCGTTACATTCCTGACATGCCACGCCACCGCCAGCGTCAGCGCCGCCGTGCAGCTATTCACCGCCACGACATACGGCGCTCCGGTGTATTCGGCGATGGCTTGCTCGAAGTCTCTTGTGACTTGATGAGGGTTCATGTGTTTGGTACTCCAATTTGTTTCATGCGTTTATGAAGCATGGAGTGATAGCCAGTGCTGGGACAAATCACCAAATTGCATGGCCGGTTGTCACTTTTTTTGCCGTTCGCATGATGGACAACGGCACCTCCTGGGAGTGGTTTGCCAAGCGCTTTCTCGGCAATCAAAATATGTTCGTACTGACGCCTGCCATTGACACCCATGTCAACATATCCGGCATCGTTGATGCTTCCCCTGCCGTTTTCCCTGCGCGTTAAATTCGGGTGTCCATTCCTTCTAAACCTTGCATCGTGTTTCTTGCAGTAGCGGACCCCTGAGCTACTGACCAGTTCTTCGCAGTCATTGACGGCGCACTTGCCTAGTGGTTTTGAAATGCGACGAATCTTTGAAATGCGTTCGATCTTGATGCACCCGCACGATCTCGTGTGCCCACCGTTTAGTTTCCCGCTGGTAGTTCTCGCCGTTCCACCACAAGAGCATTGGCACATCCAGAGTGCTTGCCCAGCAGTATTGCTCCCGGCCCTCGATATGACGGTTAAACGCCCGAATGTTTGACCTAACAATTCACAGGATTTCATTGAGCGCCTCCCTCAATTCATCGACAGACATTCGGCGGGCATGGCTGGAATCGGTAACTCCGTCCATGGTTTCGTGCTTCTTTTCTCCCGGCAACAGTTCGGTAAGTTTGGTTTCAACCCCCATGGCATCTGCCAAGTCCTGCAATCGGTAGCCTGGCAGTTCCGGGATATGTACCCGCGACACTTCAAATTCAGTGGCCGCAGCAAAGACAAAAGCGACTGCTTCGTTTCTAGTCATCCAGAACCGGGTGACATCAGGATCGCGCATCTCGCAGATCAAGCCGTCTGCTTTCCGTTTGGCCCATACAGGAATGATTGATCCTGTCGAATTTGCCACGTTGCCAAATCTGGTAACGACAAATTCAGTTCCACCAGAACGTGAGTAAGAGGCCGCATTCAGGAAGATATGCTCTGCAATTGCCTTACTAAAGCCATAAACATTTGTCGGGGCCATCGCTTTGTCTGTCGAAAGCAATACGGCTCTTTTGACTCCGGAATCAATAGCAGCCTTGACCACGTTTTCAGTCCCATATACGTTGGTGGCAATGCACTCCAAGACGTTGTAGGTGCATACCTCAACACGCTTTAGTGCCGCCGCATGAATGACGAGATTGCAGCCTGACATCGCCCTTCTCAGACGATCCTGATCCCTGACATCCCCAATGAACCAGCGCAACCGGCTATCGTCGTTGAATTCCTCGCGCATCTTGTGCTGGGCAAACTCGCCCCGCGAATAGATGCATATGCGTTCCGCCAAGTTATTGGCCAGCAGCTTCTTGACAAAGCCTTTGCCGAAGTAACCCGTTCCCCCTGTGACCAGTACGTTCAAAGTGTGACCTCCACGCAGCCATTCGCTACCACATCGCCACGTTCCAGACTGATGGCGAACCGTTCATCATTCACGCCCAAAGCATCTGCAATGCCATCGGCCAACGCCTTGCAGGACGCCAGGAGGTTGTCCAGGTCACGCTTCCTGCGGTTGTCGGGCGGGCAAAATTTGAAGCTGATGCGGATCGGGGCGTCTTTGTTCTCGACTGCAAACCCTGATGCCTTGGTCAGCACCCATCCGGCTTGTCGATAGACCTTTGCCGCCCTCGCCTTCACTGCCCAATGGCAGCGGGTATTCGGGTTGAGTTCGCGGGCAGGCCATGGGTAGCGGATAATCACGCCTGAATCCCCCACTCCACGTACCGGGTCGCCCGGTTGTCGAAGTACAGGCCGATCTTTCCTTCCCAGTCGCCATTCCGCTGCTTGTCGCAGATCAGCAGGCAGTCCGGGTCTTGTGATCGGTAGTCGCCCCCCTCTTGCATGGCGCGTTCCTTTTTCTTGTTGCGCCATACCGTGATGACGTTATCCACCTGATCCGTAATGGCTCCCGAGCCTTTCACGTCCATCTTCCCCGGCAGGTCATGTTCGCTGGCGCTCTTGCGGGCGTGCGTGACAAGGTGGATGTGGATCTGCATGTCACGGGCGCAGGCCGTCAGTTGATCGACAAACGCCTTCTGCCCGTTGTAGTCATCCTCGCCCATGCCGCACTTCATCAGCGAGTCAATGACCATGTGTTCGATCTTGATCTTGTCGGCGCAGTAGCGAATCACCGCCATCATCTTGTTCGGCTTGACCGTGCCCTGCTGGTCATACAGCCACAGCTTGCGGTCGGTATCGTGGTGAAAGGCGCTGATCTGTTCCGGTGTCGGCGGGTTGATCGTGGCCCGCTGGCGGCACATCCGCGCCAGGGTCATGTGCGGCTTCATTTCCATGCTGGCGATGCAGACCTTTTGCCCTTGGTCGAGGAAGCCCATGCACACCTGACCCAAGACCAAGGACTTGCCGGAGCCGTTGTAACCGTTCCATAACGTCACTTCGCCATGACGGAACCGGATGTCGTTATGCGTCTTGCTCCACGGCATCCGTGCGCCTTTGATTTCGTCCGGGGAATGGAAGTAGCGTTTGACTTCTTCCAGGTAGTCGCCGGTCGAACGGACATGATGGTGGCAATCCGTGTCCTGCATGTACGCAGCAAAGTCGATGTCATCGGTCAGAATCTCAGCCATGCGCGGCCTCCAGAAAACGCTGTTTCAAATCGGGGATATGGCTGACGGCTTCAGCTTCCAGCGCCAGCCGCTTGGCGGTTTCCTGCGGGGTATGGCAGGAGGTCAGGCGGGCCTCGTTCCATTGCAGTGCCCACTGCATTTCGCCTAGTGCGAGTTCGCCAAACTGCTTGTGCCAGCACCAGCCCATTTCCGGGGCGTAGGACAGGGAAACGATGTACAGGCTTTGGGCAACCTCTTTCAGCCGTGCCACCAGCCGATGAATCCGATCATCCCATTCGTCAAACTCCAGCACGACATCCAGCCCGAGGAAGCAGCGAAGGTCGAGGATTTCAACGGGGTCGGTCGGCAGCACCCGAATCCAGGGGGACATGCCGGGAATGCTGGTCCAAGGCACAGTCGCGCCGTAGCCGAATTCGATAAAGGCCGTGCTGGGCTTGCGTCCCTTCAGGCGCATGGCGAACAGGGCTTCGGAGCCGCGCGGTTTCATGGCTACTTCACCCCCGCAAACATGGACGGCGAACCTTGGCCGTTCAACCACTCGGCCTTGAAGCCCTGCCAGTTCCGTTCAATGCAGGTCCGCAGGGCATCGTTCAGGGACATCCCGGCTTTACCGGCTTCCCGCTCAATACCTTCGATAGCCGTCAGCGTTACCGGGGCGGACTTGGTTTTTCTTAACTTCAAGAAGTCTGCAAGGATGGGATCAGTGATCCCCTTACCCTCAAGGTACTCACGGGGATCGAACCGCTCCTGCTTTTGGACATCGACTGCTTGTTTACTATCTCTTCTCTTCTCTTCTCTTGGTAACGCACCTTGCGTTACTGGTTGCGTTACGTGTGCGTTACGAAAGCGTTTCTGTCTTTTCGCAGACTGGGCGCGCTTCTTCGCGGATTCGCTGGTGTGTTTATCGAAATTTGGCATGGTTAAGAAGCTGTCTTTTTGCTCCAACCAGCCTGCAAATTGCATCGCTTCACCGAAACCTGTAACGTTTGCGAGACGATCTATCAACGCAAACGTAACGCCGAGAGCGTTACCATCTTCGGTGTGCATATCGAACCAAGCCCATACCCGAAGCAGCTTGCCAATGACTGCATCAGGGTCGATGTTCAGGGTCGATGCGATGTAATGAACCTCCGGCTTATCCGGTAGGCTCAGTTCCATCTTGATCCAGTCGCCAGCCATTTAAATTCCAAGCCTCCTAGCAATGCGACGCATGGCCCTTGTGTATTCGGCAGGGGTAGCGTTCGGGTGGGCAGCGATCCAGGCTGCTTTGAGGGATTCGTAGAGGCTCACGGCTCAAGATCCTCAATGGTCATAGCCAGCAGATCGAGTTCGGATAGGCGGTAGGTACGTTCAAACGCCTTCACGCCCAGGCCATGCAGCCCTGTGCCGCCCGTGTGATGTTCGGGGCATAGGGGAACCGTGAGCATATCGCTGGCCCGCTGTGCAGCCCCCTGTCCTTCCCTAATGTGATGAACCTGGGCCGGGGTAGCGCCATACCCTAGATGACGGCAGATCACGCAGCCAAGGCTGGCGACCCTTCCCATGTGGCGGACGCCTTTGGCGCTCATAGCCACTCGACCCCAAACGATTGGGCCGCATCGACCTCAACCCGTGTCATGTAGTCGGCAAAGTCACCGACCGACATATCCGTGGTGGATTTGCGCCGGACAATGACCTCGCCATCGGGCAGCGTCACGTCCTCACAGATGCCGAATTTCCGGGCAAAGTATTCGTGCCATACGTCAGCATTGAACTGACGCCCATCGACCCATGCCTGGTCTGCAATCGTTTTCAGGACATAGCCAAAGTACCGGCGATTCTGTTCGGTGCTACGCTTACGTTCTTCCTCGGTCACGATGATGCGAAGCATGTGTCCCTTGTGGATCACGGCCTCATAGTTGGCTTTCACAAAGGCAGTCAGGGCAGACCAGACGGACGGCTGACGAAGGGCGAATTCGCGGTAAATCATTTCCGCCTCGCGTCCAGCACTTCCAGCGCCCAAGCCAGTTTCTTCTCGGCTTCATCGGCCCGCTGTTCTGCGGCATCTGCCCTGCGTTCGGCCCCGGACTTGAGCATCACCAAGGTACAGCCGACCGAGTAGGCAATCCATTCTGGATAAACCGTATTCCCCACGATCCGGCAGAAATCCGCTACCTTGTCTGAATTCAGGGAGGCATCCCCGGACTTGATCCTTGAGAAGTAGCCCTTGTCGATCCCAAGAGGGATGTGGATTTCCTTGTCCTCAAGCTGGGAGACTTCGCAGGCAAGGCAGAAAGCCGCTGCTGCCGTCTTGCGTGTCCAAACCATTTCCAGCGGAACCGTGATCCTTTGGGGAGGTCTTGCCAGCCCTAGTTCTGCCTGTCCGTCAATACTCATCATCGTTGTTGACCTGTGTTGACTCACCCTTTAGGGGCAAAAAAAGAGAAGCTGCGAGACATGGAAAACACGTCAGGCAGCTTTCGGTTCTTCTTTGGGAAACACGTCAGGGCGCAGCAGCTTGAGAAACATCAGGCGGGCAGGCGGGATTCCATCTGTTCGCCATTGCGAAACAGCCTGGGCCGTTACTTCGCAAAGCCGCGCCACCTCATTGGTTCCGCCCAGCGCATCTATGATTTGATTCGAGTCCATGACCCATTAAAGCATGCTTTAAATGATTGTGTCAAGGATGCTTTAGAACATTTCGGGGAGCATGTCTAAATGAGTTCCCTATCCGACCGAATCAAGGAAGCCATTGCTGACGCCAAGCGAAAAGGCGTGACCATCAAGGCCATTGCTGAAGCCTGCGGAATCAGCGTCCAGTCTGTTTATCAATGGCAGAAGCCGGGGGAACGCAAAGAAAGCCATACCGCCCGCCTAGCCTTCGCCAAGGCCATTCCCCGCCCCGCCACGGGGAAACCCCGCCTGCCCTGTCCTGGCTACATCATCGACCACGTACAGCCCCTGTGCGCCGGGTGGATGGATGCCCCTGCGAATATGCAATGGCAGACCATAGAAGCCGCCAAAGCCAAGGACCGCACAGAGCGCCAGCAGTGCCGCCGCTGATCTAGCCCTACCCCACCCCCGATCTTCCCCTATCAATTAAATTTAAAGCATGCTTGACACATCAATATAAAGCATGCTTTAATTCCTCCATGCACTCACACATGGAGGTAGTTGATATGAGCCAACCATCAGTTATTTGGGAAGGCCAGCGTATGACCAAGCATGAACTGCTTGATATGCGCCGCGTCGAGGAAGATCGGCAGCAGCAGGAATCCGAAGCCCGCATTGTCCGTGGTCTGGATTACGTCAAGACGTTGGACGACATGCCCATGGTCGAGGCGCTTGAATGTGCCCAAGACGAATACGGCCTGTCCGAAATCGAAATCAAGGAAGTCATGCGCCGCTGGGGGAAAAGCATTCTCCCGGCCAATGGCTATGACCTGCAAAAGCTGGAAACCGCGTTTCGGGAAATCGAAGCCGTCATTGATCCGGCCAAGGCCATCGTTCCGGTCAGCGAGGCCGAATTGATTGCAGGGCTACGCACGGACTACGGCGCACAGGTTATGCGGGCGCTGCGGCTTTCGATGAATGAACTCAGGAGGGCAGCATGAAGCGCCTGATCTGTTTCCTGTTCGGCCACAAGCGGGGCGTCCGCATCAATGACCTGCAATGCCAGTGCCCAAGGTGCGGGGCAGTATGTGCGCGGAAGAAGAAGGGCGTGGCATGAACCTCTTTCTTCGCCTGCGGGAATGGTTCATGCGCCGGTTCTATCAGTTCATGAGGCGCGGGGCAAAGAAGGATCTGGCCTATGTCGAGTATCGGCTTTTCAGGTTGCGTGAAGCAACCCTCACCTCTCTCACATAAACACATACCGACACATACACATAAGTACGTAAACGGCT
>ERZ650304.380-NODE-380-length-24620-cov-21.879585_pt1 | contig 24620 bp, 50 predicted proteins | sample MGYA00376240_ERZ650304 | MGnify/ENA primary metagenome ERZ650304 (study PRJEB26733, sample SAMN07839271) | wastewater metagenome | biome: small river; feature: stream; material: water | place: USA: North Carolina | collected 2016-03-01 ... | reverse complement strand
ATTGATTTCGGAGCGAAGACTGAAAATCGAATTCAGAGCTGAAAAAATCGGAAGTTTTTTGCCGCACCAAGCCCCTCGCTAAATTAAAAATTAGTTATTATATAAATCAAAACATTCTTTTATTAGTTTTAAATTGTTTTGTTTGTTATTAATTAAATATTCTTTTGTATAAGTATTAAGAAGACCTTGAGAAATAAAAGCACCTAACTCTTTACCAGTTAAACCAGTAATTTGAGAAATTAAAATACCATTGTAATATTCTGAGTAAAATTTACTTTGTTTTTCTTTTAGAGCATCATCCTCAAGCAATGGTTTTAAATGAGGAAATTGGCTTAAAACAAAATTTAGTTTGTCAGTTACTAAAATTTTAGGTACTAAAGAGTCAGAAGGTAGTGCTTCAAGATAAGTAAGAAACTCATTATAAGTAACTCTTTTTCTATCACGTACTCTATTTTTATGATCTAAATTAATAAGTTTAAATTTGTCATAATTAAAATAAGGAGAACTTATAATCCAATCAAACAGTTCTTTTTTAGTATTAAAACCTTTATAAAATACACTCTTATCTAAATAGAGTAAATCTACTATGGTACTATAGTCAGTAGATAGTAAATACTGATTAAGTAACTTTCCATCTTCTTTTCTATTAATATAGTATAAACCTAAGTGAGAGTGTTTAACACCTAGTTGTTTGGCTATACGTCCAATTAAATTTCCACAATCATTCCAAGAAAAATAATTCTGAGCATACTCTATATTAAGTTTATTAACAAATATTAAATCAACTTGAAAATTATTATAGAGAAAAGAGAGTACTTCTCCATTACAATTAGTTTTAAATCCCAGCGAAGTTAAGTACTCTTTTACAGCTGATCTGCAATTATTTTCTGGATCAATTTGTACAAGTAAATCTAAATCCCCAAAAGTCTCTTTATCGTATATTGAAGCAATAGTTTTAATAACAATATTTGGAAATTTGTTAATTAAAAGACTCTGTACGTCATTTTGTATTGTTAAATATTGTTGTTTAGTAAGACGTACAGAGTCTTCTTTCCAAATATTGCCACCCATTTTTAGTCAGCTCGTTCTGTATAATACTTATGAGGATTATATGATTTTAAATGTGTGTAAAAACAAGTTCCTTCGATTAATTGTAACTCTACAGTGGAACCATTTGGAAAATCCCTTTCTGTAAAATAATTGTAAGGGTTTCTTACACAAGGATTATTAGATACTAAAGTATTTAAAAGATGTGCAATTGTACCTTGATGGCTTACAATTAAAAGATCATTAGGTGTTTCTGTTAATAAGGTATGATTTAATCTAAAATCATTCCACCAAGTAATAACACGCTGAGAATGATCTACAGGAGATTCCCCACCAGGCCAAGTATAATAATACTCACCATATTCTTTTTGTTCTTTTTCTAAATTATCTAAATATTCTTCTGTAGTTTCAGTAAGATTTAGCTTACAACAAATTTCATGTAAAAGACGATCACTAAAATTAGTTGTATTATTAATTTGTAAAGTATTGTTAGGTCCTTCACAAATTAAATCAGAAATTAAACTTGCTGTTTGATTGGCTCTGAGATAATAACTAGTTTTAAAATCTAAAGGTTTATTTTGATATCGGTCTTGCAGTACAGAAATAATTCCAGATGTTTTTAAAGCAATTTCAGCATCATCTCTAGATTGAATCCAAAAATCTTTATCTAATAATTTTTGTGTTGAAAAAGCAGATAAAATCGGAATTTGATGATCTGGAAATTTATTGTATTGTGTCCTATCAAAATTCCCTAGAGATTTTAGGTGACGGGTTAAATAAATTTTCTTTGGTAATTTCATAATTATATTTTATCTCGAGGTTGCATGCATATTAATTGATATATCATCTAAAGCATTAGTAAGTACTTTTTGACAACGTTCGAGAAATGTCATATCTGATTCTATTGCTACAATTTCAGAGTTTTTAAATAACTCTTTAGTATAAACAAATATACATTCTTGTTCTTGTATTGTTCTTTCAATTATTTCATGTTTAGTTGGTGAATAAGTTAATACTAAAGAAAGTATTTGCTTGTAAGTTAAAAGAGGCGTTTGATTTCTAACTGCGTATATAGTGATACAATCATAGTCCTCGCCAAGATCAATACCGTAACCATAACTGGCTAACATTGCTAAATTTAACTTTAGACTAGTACTAATAAATGTAGGGTGACTACTAGTTAAATCTTTACGTGGTAACTTGTATACGTCTCTAGTTGCCCTGTAAACTTCTTTTATTGGTTGATTATTAAAAGCTTTCTTACATAATCTGATAAATTTTCTATCTAGAATGGGTTCTTTTGAAAACTTACCATCTAAGTAATTAAACAAATATGTCCGTAAAAACTGTTGCTCTTTTTCATTAAGATTTTCGTAATAAGTTCTTAAATATAAACTGTTACTCATAACAAACCTATGATGTCTTTTAAACTAGCATATGCTTTAGTACCACTAGGTAATAGTAATAAAGCTTTATTATGAGCGTTAGAAAACCCTTCTACAGTACAAATTGTACCTTGTCTAATGTTAGATTTTGTTGCAACTACAGCTACAATTTGGCCTGTATATAAATCATTTAATAACATAATATTTTACTACTCAAAAGTTTCAATTAATTTTGTTACACGGAAAGCCTGAGTAATTTCAATAACAGTTGGTGGAAGATAATACTCAGGATCATTAAACTCTTCTTCAACTTTTAAGTAATCTTCTAAATTAAGCCGTACTGACAAATCTTTCCAAATATTACCTCCCATAACTTTTCCTTAAAATATCTAAACTACTTTTAGTATCTAATTCTTCATTTAATGCAGTAGGTACATTAGGATCTAATACAATAGGAGTAAATCTATTAGTAATTTTATAATTATTATTAGATTCTAGTTCTAATAAAATAGATTCACCATTTTGGATACTTTGGCTTAATTCTTCCTGAATTTTATTAAAATTAGTATTAGTTAACATAACTAATAAATATCTCATAGTTCCTTCATGTGAAACAACATGTAAATTATGATCAGTATAAGTAAGATCAGTTAGACAATTTAATCTGAAATTGTTCCACCAAGTTAAACATCTTTGATAGATTTCTACACCAGATTCACCATCAGGAAATTTAAAAAATACTTTATTTTTTCCTGTAAAAATTCTTGATTCTACTTGAGTATAAAAATCCATATCTTTTACAGGATCACTCATTGGATTTAAATCATTTTTACAACGACGTTCATGTAATAAAACACTACTAAAAGAATCATCATATTTTGTATACTTACCAGTAAAAAATTTAGCTGTTTCAATAGCTCTTACAAATTGACTACTGTGTGTAATAAAATTAGGAAATTGTTCTAAATATGTAAAAATACCAGATGTTTTTAAAAGATCTAAATTGTAGCTATAACTATGATATAAGCAAATTCTATAATCAGGAATTTGATTATAATGATTTTTATCTACATTACCAATTGATTTTAAATGTCTAGTTAGTAATATTTTTTTAGGAAGATTTAACATGTAGAATCCTTTGTAATTGAAGTTGATTATTAAAATCAACACAAATTTTTATAAATTTATTAATATTATCAATATCACTAATATTATAATTATGCTCTACAACAGATTCAAATTGATAATATGGTATTCGTTTAGTAGAAATATTTGTAATTGGTAAACCACCATAAGGTGCATTTCGTATTAAATCTCTAAAATCTAAAATTTCATATTCTAAGTTAGAATTATCTAACTGAACATGTTTACCAACAACTTTAATATTTCTTTTAAGTAATTCAGATTCAATATATCTGAATTGACCTCCATATACAATATCATCGTCATATAAATAAACAGAATTATGTGTAATAATATTTAATTGATCTTCTAAAGTAGAATAAACAGATTCAAATCTAGGAATATATCCTATAAAAATAAGTTTATTATCAATAATATTATAAGCTCTAGAAATTTCAATATTAATTTCAGATTTAATTAATGGATCTAAAGATAAAACAGGAATAGAGTTATCAATACCATTCCTAAATTTTAAATAATCCATTATTTGATCTTTTTCAGTAATAATTTCTATTTCAGAAAAGTAATTTTTAAAAAAGTTAAAAATTGGTGTATCTGTTATTGACATATTTAAAAATTGTCTTATTTGATAAATACACCAATTATCAATTTTTAAATAAAGCTTTTTACTACTTTTCATGAAATAAGACTCCCTTATTTTAATTCTTCAAAAAATACATCAAATCTAATAATAATTCTTTGAGTATTAGAATTATTAGGTTCTACAGCATGGCAAATTTGATGATCAAATAACAGTATATTACCAGCATTAGGTAAATATCTATTATTTTCTAATTCTTGATAATCAGAATTATCCCAATCAGAAGTATTTCTATTGCTAAATTCTAAATTATCTTGGCCATCATTAATTAATACAGTTGCTCCAGTATTACTGTGTGTAGTTAAATAAATAACACCAGAAAATAAAGTTCTAATATTATTATTTTCATCATTTAATAGTACATATGGACTGTCGTAATGAGGATTATGGCCGGGACTTTTTGGATTATAAATCATGTATCTAAACAATGGACTAATGCCAATAGGTTTAAATACACCTGTAAATTTACTACCATGATCTATAGAAGTAAATTTATCTACTTTACGATAAGGAATTTTTGACAGTAATTTTTGATTTAAATATTTAGCTAATTCTACATTATAAATAGTAATTCTTTTACTACCAATTTCTTTATTATTAGGTAAACCATTTAAACCAACATTATAAAATTTATCTTTTGAAAAAGAATTAAAATAATTCTTAATTTTTAAAACTTCATAATGATCTAAAATTTGTTTATGAAAAGCAGTGTATTTTGGACGATCTACTACAACTTGTTCAATATGAAATATATTTGTTGTATCTAATATAATATTATTAGATAATTCAGGACTTGTCTGATAAATTGAATATGACATAATAGTTAATTAAGAAATTAAAAATAGAAGGGAGTGTAAAAGAATAACGACCAAAATGATATATATTATAAACATTTTTACTAAAGACAAAAATAACATCCTGTGTTAACTTTTCAGTTAACACAGTTCTTTGTCGAGAAGGATCGTAAGTTAAGTTGAAATTATTAGGATATTGTTTAAATAATTTCAACTTATTAAATAAATAAACCGAAGTTTCTAATAATTTCATAACAAAATAATCCTTATTTTTTAGTTTTCAAACGTTTATATGAATGTTGTTGATCTTTCTTATTTGAAGGTTCAACAAATTTAGGAAGAGTTCCTTTAAGAACTGCAAGCTTATAAAAAGGATTTACAATTACATTTTTATAAGTAGTTTTTGAAGTAATAGGTAGTTTAGTAGTTTTGCTAACAATTTTAGCAAGTTTAGCTTGTGAAGCAGCTTGTTCTTTACGTAAAGAACCTGAAGCACCTTTAACCCAACCTAATTTATTTTTAGGTGCAGAACGAGGGGTTGGTGTACCGCTTTTTAGCGCATGTTGTGCTACTTCATCATTTGGAAATTTCTTTAAATGACGTTCTAATTTTTTCTTATAATTTTTAAGGAAATTTCCTTTTAATTTATAAGCAGTATAGCGATCTTGTTTAGTTTTTGAAGGTTTAGTTTTATTTGTAGCCATTTTATAATACCTTTATAGAGTAATAAGTTAAAAATTAATCTTCAATTGAAGATTCAGGAAAAGGTTTAGAATACCAATCAATACCATCTAGTTTGTACATAATAGTAATAATTGATTCTGAAAGAAGGTTTAATTTAAATTTCATAACTATTCAATCTCATTAAAAGTTTTTAAAAGTGTTGTGTAAACATGTCGATTATAATTAACATATCTACTTCTTGATATATCGGAGATGTAGGTTTGATTTAACCATTCATCTAAAAATAAAGCAATTGCTGCTGAACGAGAAATTCCCATTAAGCAATGAACTACAATATTAGTTTGTTGATTATTTTTTACTAAATTAATAATTTGCAAAGCTTGTTCTTTAGTAAAAGAATTTTCATCATCACCAAATACTAATTGAATTGAATCTTTAAAATTAGTATTTAATTCAAATTTATCTTTTTCTTCAGTAACGACACTAATTGCAATATAATTTGAATGTTGATAACTAACATTATCATTTACTAAAGTTTTAAATTTATTTTGACTAATAAAATAAATATGAGACATTTAATTATCACCTAAGTTTGAAATTAAAATAATTTCAAATAATGTAAAAAAGAATATAGATAAAATAGTACAAAGAGGATTATGTTCATATATAAATTGATAAAACTTATATAACTTAGAAGATTTTGAAACAGTAAAAAGTTTATTTGAGTTCATAATAAAGATAACTCTTGAATAAGTTTTGAATAATCAGATGCATAAACACCTGCACAATTAATAGGATTATATTCAATAATTTTATATTGATTATTACATAAAGCTAAATCAATAACAAAAGCTTTACAAGGATTAAAAAGATCTACATATTGTTGAGTTATTTTAAAGATTTCTTCAGTATCATTAATAACAATTTCTGAATAAATATTATTAATTCTATAATAAGATCCAGTAATAACCTTACCATTTACAACAAAAAATCTACTTTCATTTTCTATATGTTTAATAGGTGCTATTAAACATAGTTCATTACTAATATCATAATCAAAAGTATTATAAGTTAAGTATTCACCAATATAATATTCAGAATTAATTAAAGTAGCATCAAAATATTTTAAACAACTACTTGGTTTAATAAATAATTTTGTATTCTCTGAAAGTTTTAGATTTTCCATGAATTTTAAAGGATAAAATTCACCAACATTTAACATTAAATGTGTATTTATTTTTTGCATACAATTATATAAATTTAAATCTTCATCATAATATAATTTTGTTTGTAAGTATACAATAGTACTTGTATTTAAAAGACTTTTATCACAATTTAAATAATCATGTATAAAATTAACAGTACATCTTAAAACAGATTTAATACTTATATCTAGTATTTCATTAAACTCTTGTAAATTTTTAAAAGTAACAAGTGTAAAATCTGTATTATTAATACTATTTTGTTCTTTTAAAAAATGTAGTGATGATTCATCTAATAGATGATAATAAATAGTTATCATCACTAGCAAGTTAATTCAAGTTGTTTAGTTAATTGATCTGGATTACCAATTTCAAGTAATCCTTGTAACCAATAACAAAAGTTTTCTGGTGTCATATTTTTTATTTTCTCTTATAAAGAGTTCCTAACAGATAAGCTATTACTAATGTAGCACTTCTATCAGAACCTAAGTTAATTTGTTGACAAATACCTGAACCATGTGGTTGAGAATAAATAGTATAATCATATTCATATTGTTCTTTAGTTCTGTAACCAATAGCTCTAGGAGTTTTATAAAAACCTTTTTCAAGCTTCCATTTACGTTCTTCTACTATTAATTCATTGTCTTTAAGATTAAGCGTTTTTCTTACTTCTTTAAGCAAATCTAACACTTCTTTATTAGTTATACTTTTATCTGTTTTTTCTTGATAAAAGTAATCCATAACACAAATAGTCATTTATTTAATTACCTTACTAATATAGCGATCATAATATTGATTAATACAAGCTAAAAAAGTACCTGCAAAAAATCCAATTAAAACTCCAGCTAAATGTTTTTCAAAACCTGTATTTAAAATTGTAATTAATTCTGGATAAATTGCTTCTAAACCATGTAAAAGAATTCCACCACCAACTACATACATAGCAATTGTACCTAAAATAGTTAAAAGTTTAAGTAGTTTAGGTGAAGCTGTTAAAGCAAAATTACCAATACGTTTCCAATCTTTCTTAATTGCCCATAATCCAAAATCATCTAATCTTAAAATAGCAACTACTGAACCATAAGTACCAATTAATACAAATATAGAAACAATAGTTAAAATTAATAATTTAGACATTACTGTATAAGCAATAGGTATTAATCCTAATACTAAAATTAAAATTTCTGCTGTTAAAATAAAATCAGTTTTAATAGCATTCTTAATTTTAGATTCTTCATATTGTAATAAATTAAAAGAATTATCTTTAAAATTTACTAAAAGTTCTTGTCTTTTTTGTTTTTCATCAGGATGAAATAAAAATTCTAATACTTTTTCACTAGCTTCATAAGTTAAATATAATCCACCTAAAATTAATAAAGGCATAATTAACCAAGGTACAAAAGTACTTAATAATAAAGCAAGTGGTATTAAAATAAGTTTATTAATAGCAGAACCTTTTGCTACTTTATAAATAACAGAAAGTTCTCGTTCAGAACGAATACCATTTAATTGTTCTGCACTAACTACTAAATCATCAATCAATAAACCAGATGTTCTTTGAATTGCAGTTTTTGTAGTTATTGCAATATCGTCTAATAAAACTGCAATATCATCTAGTAATGCTAGAAATGATAGACCAGCCATTTTATGAATTCCTTGTATAGTTCAAACGCTTAATGTGTAATTTCATCAAATAGCGTTTGAATTTGATGAATATTCCTAATTAGTTAGTTAGGAGTGTATAGAGAGACTCTACATTAATCTTATAAATAGTATAATCAGAACGATTACCATAGTATTCAAGTTTAGATTCTGATTGGGTACTAATAAGATTAAAAATAGTAAAAAAGTTTCTAATAGTTAATTGAGTATCTGGAAAGTTTTCAGTAATAATAGTTTCTAATACTTTAAAATTAGGAGTTGTACTTTCATAAGTTGGTTCATACTCAGGTACACCACCCCAACAACTTCCACCTACCATACCACCTGTATATACTTTATCAATAATTAAATAAGTATCATCAATATCTTCTTCATCAAAACTATAAAGAGATTGAGATTCATAGTTAATTTTCTTAACTAATTCTTTAAATTGTTTTAATGTTGTACTCATTTTGTTTTAACCATTCAATAGTTTCTTGTAATTCATTATAAAAATAACGAAGTGTATGTGTAGTAATAAATCTTTTATTAGTTAAATTACGACAATATAAATTCTTTTCTAACATATAAAAAGGAGGATTAAATACAGTAAAAGTAAATTCTGCTTCAGGAAAATTGCTATGTAAACGTTGCATAGCTAATAATAATACATTTTTACAGCATAAATGAGGGTCAGCTATATAAACTTCTTTATACTCTTTAATTACATAAAGAATATCTCTTTCAAAATCTTTAGGATCATCAACTATAGCCACTAAAGATTTATCTATTTCTAAAGCATTAAGATAGGTAGTTTTACCTGAAGCTGGTGATCCAATAAGTAAATTAATTTTCATTTAAAAGCTTTTTATGTAGATATAGACGAATAGTTTTTTCTGGTTGATGTAAAAATTGTCTGTAATAAGATATCATCTCATTTGTTGGGAAAGGTAATTTACAATTAACTCCTTTCCAATCTTTTAAAACTGTACCATCTTTTAAAATTATAATGTAATCTACAATTAAAAGACAGTTTACTTTACAATAAGTAGATTTAATTTTAATTGTAGATTGCTCAAGAATAACTTTAATTTCATCTTTATTAGGAACAGTATAAAAATTATAATTCATTATTTTTAATCCATTTATAAACTTCATCTAAAGATTTATTTTCAGTTAATAATTTAGTTAGAAATAAATCAACTTCTTCAATATTACTATGTACTACGTAAGTACCAATACTTTCAGAATAACTAATAATATAATAAAAATTATTAACAATATACAATTTAATTACATTGTTAATATATTCTTTTTTAGATTTGAATCTCATTGTAACCTACAGATTTTAATTTTGAAAATGTTTCTTTTCCCAATAAAGATACCAAATACCAGAATTAAAATGATATTTAGCGTCATAATCTAACTCAATAGTATTTAAAATTTCTTTCTTAAGTTGTAAAGGAAGTTTATTATTTTTAAGTAAAGAATATAAAGATTTTAAAGTATCATAACTTAATAATTTAAAATCATAAAGTTTTAATTGGTATTTAAATTTTTGAATATCAGCACTATAATAAGTACCATTTATATAATATATGCAAAGTTTATTATTAATTAAATACCAACCATTTTTATTTATAAATGAATTTAAATAAGTAGTTTTAAAAACAACTAAATCTTCAATAATATATTCATAACCTGAACTCCATTCTGGATCAAAAGCTAGTTGTATACTTATAGGTAATGGTAAGTATTTAATTTTCACTTAGGCCTCTTTTAAATTTGTTATTTCAATTAAATATGTATTATTAATAGTATCTATACATAGTGCATAAGTATTAGGATAAATACTGAGAATTTTTAATAAAGTATTGTTTGTAAGTTCTTTATAATTAGTACGATACTACATATTTAATCGTCGCCTGTATTTTTAAATAAATAATCTAATTCTTCATAATACATACCATAACGGATATATAAAATCTTTTCTTCTTCTGTACTATTAAGAACGATTTGTTTTACTTCTTCAGGTGTATAAGATTGTTTAATAATCTCACGTTGCTCTTGGATATAAGCATACTGTTCTTTAGTAGGTAAAGAATAATGAGTAAAATAACAATCATCTGAAGTGCAAGTATACACATTACATTCAGTAACAATTGGTTTATTTAACCATGTAAGAATCATTTCTTCTTTATTAATAATTACAGTATTACGTTTACAAAGCATGCAAACTGTATTCATAATATTTACCTATCTAATCCATGAAAAAGTCTTTCAGTTTTTTCAGATCCATCGTGAAAGTAATTTAAAACTTTATTAAAATCATCTTTAACAAAATGTTTAAATACATAAGCTGAACGTAATAAACCAACAGCAACATCAGAATTAATTTTATTACAATCTATTAATCTAAATATTTCTCTTACTTGATTAAAATCTTGCTTCCACATATTTAGATTAATAACCCAAGAGATAACACCAACATTGACTTCCATACTATTAGGATAATCTCTTACATTCTGATAAATAAAATTTAAAATTTCATAGGTAGAAAGTTCAGATAACTTTTCTACCATATCAGTATCAAACTTTAACAATCCTTCAAATTGATTCATTTTTGATATTAGTTATTACGTGTAAGACTTTCAACTAAACTAGTATCTACAGTTACTGAATTTGGATCAAAACCATACATAGTACTAAGTGAAGCAGCCATAACAGATCCTCTTGCACCACCAACATCTTTAAAACTAAAACTATTATCTGCTTTAATATTTAAAGATTGTACATAAGTATTAATATCTAAAATATTTGCACCTAAGAAAGAAATAGTCCAACCTAAATTATCTTGAACATCTTTTAAGAGTTCAGCAATTTTGGATTGATTATATTCTTTTGAAGCATTTTCATGCCCATCAGTTAAAATAATAACTTTAGTTGGATTAGGTTTTTTAGTTTTTAAAAAAGTAACTGATTGTCCAACAGCATCATATAAAGCAGTTAATCCCTCAGGATTATAATTACTTAAAACATTATCAAAATCAATTTCTGATAATTTAGTATGTGTTACTTGTTGAGTAACTAAATGATTAAAAGTTGTTAAAGTAACTTTAATATTTAAATCATCTTCTTGTGATTTAACTTTTAATTCATTTAAAAGTGAAGTTAAACTTTGAATAGTTTCAAGACGAGTGGATCCCATTGAACCACTTTCATCTAGAATAATTAGTAAATTTTCTCTTTTCATTATTTTTCCTTAATTATGTAATTGATCATAATCACTGCATAAGTATTCATATAATTTATTTACAGTTTCAGTTATTTGTCCATAATCAAAAGATTCTAAATAATCCCATTTAGAATCACCATTATAAGGACCATATGGCTTAATATCTTGATTCTCACAACCATTAATAATAATAGCATCAGAATTTCGATGTTCGTAAGTACAGTAAGTAAAATTACTATCTTTAATAGAATATGTATTACCATACTCACGACAATTATCAAAAGATCCAATTACTAAAGAAGTAATTGGAAATTGATTGTTAGTTTTAATTAACTTAGTAAGTTCTTCTAAAAGAAGAACATTTAATTCTTCTTTGTTGTTATACATGATATCTGTCATTTTCCAAATCCAAATCCTGATTTTTTAGTATCAACATTACTAAAAATCTTAGGTGCATTTTTAATTTCAAACAATTCTGCAAGAGTATAACTAGATTGTGTAATCAAAGAAGTATCTAAATCAATATCTTTTGCAGCTTCAATAGCTTCTTGTCTATTCATCTTACCAATTTCTAATACAGCAAAACAACGACCGGGTCGTAGTAATGCTTCATCAATATCAGAACGTGAAGGTAGGTTAGTAGAAAAGATTACTTTTTTTGTTTTATTAGCTGTAAGACCATCAGTAATATTAAGTAACTTCTTCATATCATCATTACCATTTTTACGAGCACTAATATAAGTATCAGCATCTTCAATGATCATATACTTTTCTTTAGAGTCATAAAAATAATCAAATAATGCATCCATTTTAGCAACATCTGCATTATAAGTAAGTAATACATCTTGATTAGAATCACAAATAAACTTACGAATAATATTTGTTTTACCTGAACCCGGTGGGCCAATAAGTAATAAAACAGGAGATTCTGATGCTAAATAAGAAGCAATCAGTGTTTCAATATTAGTACTTAAACTTGGATAAAAACTTGGTTTAATAGGTTTAGGAGGATCTACTTTAATTTTCTTAGTAATTAGTTCACCTTCACGATCAACACCAGTTACCCAAGTAATAAAAGATTCAGTTTTTTCTTTAATAGGTTTGATATTTTCAATATCAAAAACATGAGCTACACTTTTTAAACCAACATAGAAAGTTAAAGAATAACTTTCAAATGTAGGATTATATTCTAGTGTTAAGTAAACTGAATCTTGATAAAATAATTCTTTACTAAAAGATCTTTTAGAAATATCAACACTGTTACGAGTAAGCACATAAGTAGCTTTACTTACTAAAGTTTCATAATCTTCTTTAGTAATCCGATATGAAGAAAAATTATAAAGATCTAAATTGTCTTTAGTGTTGTAAGCTCTGTGTTGTAATACTGCTGAATAATAATCAGCAAAACTAGCATAGTTAAAGTTAGTATTATTTGTCTGTTGCATGTTTTAAAACCTGTTTAAAAAATAAAGTGGATTAGGAAAAGAATAAGGAATTTCAAAGTTATTTAATAATAAAATATTACTATCAGGATAAGACATAATAATTGGAAATCCCATGTTATCTTTACTTCTTAAGAAAATACGATTATTAATAAAGTTAAAAGAATAATGACCGAAAGTTCCTTCATAAAAACAAAGAGAAAACATTTCAAAATTACTTTGAACATTACAATAATTATTTAAACGATACGTTATGAGTGACATAATAAATTATTTAAAATATAAATAAACATGACTATTTAGTGTCTGAACAATATCAAAAGTTCTTATTAAAAAAGGAATTGTATTTAAATTACAACTAGTAATAGGGTAATTGTGAATATCTACCATAGGTACACATTTATAACGACTATTAAATAATAAACGACAATTACCTATATCTTCTAAATCTATTTCAGAATAAAGATTTAAATATTTAATAATATTACAATTATAATTTAATTTAGATTGAATAGAAGTCATATTTTAAAAGGTTCGTTAAATAAAATAGTAGTATAATTTAAAAAATATTGATCAATATTTACATTTTTATAAAAATGTTTAAATCCTAATTTTGGATCTAAATAAAAACCATCCGATTCTAATACTTTAAAATTAGAATATATTTTGTTATAAAAGAAATATTCTTCGACTGCTAATCTAGAAAATTTTGATTTAATATTCGATTGAAAAGTAATAGTAGAAGAAATCTTTATCAACGGAATAACCTTTTAGTTATAGCTGTTTCTTTTAAATGTCTACTAATTTTTTCTTCTGGACGTAAAGAACAGGGAGTAAAACCTAATGTAGGTTTTACTTTATAATAAGGATCAGAATCATAGTAAGAATTAAAAAAATGTTTATTATTATCAAGCAAAAATATCTGTAAATAATTTGATTTTTTAAATTTTAATTTAATTGAATCAAATTCACGATTAAAAACTACTTTACAACTTATCATAATATAGGTCTAGTTCTAAAATAAAATAAAGGTGGATTAAGCACTGGAGTTAAGTATTGATTAGGTCTTAGAAAACAATCTGATTCCAGAAAATGATAACCTTTATTAGGGTCACAATTTAAATGTAAAGGTTGATAATTCAATGTTTCAAAATAATCACTAAGTATGAAATTATTAAAATAATGTTCAATATCTAATGAAAATTTTTTAGATAATGGTGGAAAGTTTCTAAAATTTCTTTTTATTTTCATACACAATCATTAACAAAATATTGAAGCTTATAATTCATAAAAGAAGATATTTTATAATGAGCGGTACCAAAAGCTGGTACCATACCTCTATTACTTTTTAAATTAAAAGATAAACTAAAGTTATATTTATTAAAAATATAATAATAACAAATATCTCTTATATAAAAACTAATATGAAAATCAAATTGATCAATAATATTTTCACCAGCAATAAAAGAATTTTGTATATTACTGTGTTTACCAAAATTAGATGCTATGGGTAGTGTCATTTATTTTTAATTTCTAATAATAATTTTTTAATTTCTTCTTGCTCCTCATATGTAAATTCATTTCTATTTTTAATTAAAATAGCTAATACATGACTAATTACTGAAGGAATAACTAAAAAGATCCAAAAATGTGCAAAAATAATAGTAAGTAATTTACCAAGTGGAGTATTAGGTGAAATATCTCCATAACCAATTGTTAATGAAGTAATAAAAGCCCAATAAAAAGAATCAAGTAATTTTAAATTTTCTATAAAAGAAAATAAAAATGTTGCAATTAAAATACTAATTGCATAAGATAAAAATAAAAATTTAGGGTTATTAACAATAAGGATAAAATATTTCATATAATATTCCATAAAGAAAAAGACGCTAGTAATTAGCGTCTTTTAGTTGTACGAGTAACTTTAGTTTTAGTAATAGTTACTGTTTTATAAGAAGAAGTTTGTGGTTTTGAATAAGTTTTATTCAAATTTAAACTAGGAGAAGGTTTGTGATTATTGTACACTACTGTCTTATTAACAACAGTTTTATGTACAACAGTAGGAGGTTTTTGATAACTAGTATTATAGTGAGGAGTTGAAGATTTAGCCATTGCATATCCGGCTGCAGCACCAACACCAGCTGCTAATAAAGCATCACTGTCATCGTCATCTTGTACAATAATAGTTTGTGGCTGTACTTGGGGTTATTGTACAACTACAGGTTGAGGTGGTGGATTATCTGAACAAGCAGCTAATGCAAAAATTAAAGGTAAAATAAGATATTGTTTCATTTCTAAACTCTTCAAATAAGTTAAAAGAAAATAATTATGAACGATATTCATAAGTATTAATAAAGTACCAATCAAAAGTAATATGATTAGTTGCACATTGTTGTGCGTAAAGTTTTACTTTTTCATCATGTTCTAATGATGAATTTACAAATAATTCTAAAGGTTTTCCTGTTTTAGAATCAATTAAGTTTTCATAAACAATTTTCTTCATAAGAATCACCTGTATAAAACAAGTTATATTTCTTACAAAGATAAGGAATTTTTCTAGCTTCTTCTAAAGAAATAGCTTCATGATGTTTAACTTTTTTAAAGAAATTTTGAATTCTTTGTTCTTTAGTTAAATATTGCATACCTCTAAAAGTATAAATATAATAATCTAAACGTTTATTCTTATTTAATGTTTTATAAGTACGCATTAGTGGATCAATACTGTCAGTATAAAAAAATTCACAAGCATTATTATAAATAATGAACTCTTTCCCCACTTTTTCAATACTATCTACAAATTGAACTCTGGTCCATCTGTAAGGATTTTTAGGAGTTTTTACTTTAGTATTACCATAATTACAAGGTAAATCTCGAATAATATTATTCTCATCTAAATAATATTCATATTCTTCTTTAGACCAAATTTCTGCAGGGTTATCTTTAGAACTTTTAGTAAGTTTTTTAAAAAGATTAGTTTTCCAACGAATACCTTTATATTCTAATCTAAAAGAAGGATTATATTTATAATAATCACTATTAATTACATATTGATGTAATTCTTTAATAGATTTTCCTACAAAACGTCTACAAATATGTGACATAATCTTATGGATACTTTGATAATCTTCTTGTGGAAAACGATACCACTTGTCATATTTCTTACGAGGATAAGGTAAATGTTTTTTACTTAACTTACCTGTAATTGGAGTATTATGAAAATAATCATGAATTTTATGATGAACAGACATTTATATAATACCTATCAAAGATTACGTCGATACCAACGAAGATTAAGTCTTTGTGGTGTAGTAATATATTTCTTACTTTTATCACACCACTTAAAACCACCTTTAGTTTTATAATATTCAGGAATTGCTCTTAAAATATTTTCATTAGGTTTATTTAGGATATAATTACAATAATTATAATCGTATAATTTACGATGTAAATTAGAACCTTTAGTAAATGTTAATTTGTGATAAGTAATAACAATTACAAACACAAAAACAAAATAATAAAACATTAATAAACTCCTTTAAAAACAAGTTACATTTTTTACATTATCAGCTAATTGCGCAGATTTAAAAAAAGTTTGCTGTTAGTAACTTTTAACTTTAATACAGATTAAAATGTCAGAGGGACAGGACTCGAACCTGTGCACGCGGGTTAACAGCCAAAAAGAGTATGCAGAATATAATCTTTACAGATTACCTATAAAGTACGCCGCTCTACCGACTGAGCTATTTTCCCATAGTTATTAAATACTATTAATAGCTTCTACTAATTTATTTAAATTAGCATTATAAAATCCAGAAGAATTTATTGAATTTAATTCAATAATTTTTAAACTATTATCTTCAAGTTCACAAACATCAATACAAAAAGCAATATTAGGAACCCAAATTTTTAGTAACGCTTCTACAAAATCAATTACATGTTTTGGAACAATTTCAAGTACATTAAATTTTTTATTAATTTTGTAAGAACTGTAAGTAATTATTTTAGAATTTACAATCCAAAATCTATATTCATTTTTTATATCTAATAAAGGACTTATTAAAACTTTATCATTTAATTTTAAAGTACTAAAAACTTCTGAAATTTTCTGTAATTTTTCTCGCCAATTAGTAAATGCTTCCCAAGTCATTATTTGCCCTGCAAAAGATTTAGAGTCTAAAGTAGGTCTAATAAAAAACTTATCATATTGGAAAACAATGTTTTCAATAGTATTAATTTGAGAATTATAATTTAACATAAAAGTAGAATAATATTTATTATATAATTCATAATCTAAATTATTATCAATATATCCAATATTCCAATTTAAATAATTTTTATTTTCTTTTAATGAATTAGCTCCACAAATAAAAACATCACCTTTATAATTTACTTCAGGAATAGTTTCTGAAGTAAAAGGAATAGTTTTTACAATTTGATATTCAGTATTTGTTTTATTTAAAGCATTTACTAAATTGTTATATTGATTTAATTCAGTTTGTAAATTAGTTTGTACAATCCATTTCATATTTTATAAATCTATTTTTATTATTCCAATAATGTAAAGGTACTACCTGTCCTATTGGAGTATCATAAGTTTGTTCTAAATTTGTATAAACTACTAATTGTTGAAAACAATCATTAGCATTTTTAGCAATATGTAGTACTTTATATTTAATATTATTCTTATCTAAATAAATACAATTAATTATAGATAAAGTACTTAAAATGTGTGGATGGTTGGAATTGAACCAACAGCGCTTTTTGAGAACAAAGTTACAGTTTGTTGCAACCAACCAATAGTTGCCTCATCCACTTAAATTATTGACTAATTGGAATCGAATCTGGAACAATTCACTTAGAAAATAAAATTGTTGACACAAAGATTTATTTGTGTATAATGCTGGTTTGAGTCTAATAAAACTAAAGACTCAAACCAAAGGCTGGCGCCCCTATGAGGAATCGAACCTCATGCCGTCCACCCAACTCTAAGGATGGAATTAGAAGTTCCATGTCGGGCTTAGGGGCAAATAGATAAATTAATTAAAGGAAATAAAAATGAATATTACTAAGATTTGCCCACACTGTAAAATTGAAAAATGTGAAACTGAATATCATAAAAGAAGAAACAATAAAAATTTAGCATCTTATTGTAAATCTTGTACAATATTACAAACTACTCAAAGGCAGCAAAAATTAAAACAAGATTCAATTAACTACAAAGGAGGTAAATGTCTCTCGTGCAATTATAATAGTTATCAAGGTGCTTTAGAATTTCATCATTTGGATCCAAATGAAAAAGAATTTAATATATCTCAAGCTAGATATTTAAATTTTAATAGTATTAAAAAAGAATTAGACAAATGTATATTATTATGTTCTAATTGCCATAAAGAGATTCATGGAAAACTAATAAAATACGATGAAAAATCTGGAACTATTATTCGAAATTCTGAAGTAGAAGCTAAGATTTGGAGTCCAACTAATAGCGTAGTTAATTCAATTAAAAATAAAATTGATATTCAATCAATACTAATCCGTCTTAAAAATAAAGAAAAAACATCTGATATTGCTAAAGATTTAAATATAACTTCTAGTTATTTAACATTATTATTAAATGAAAATAACATCTATATTCACCAAATAGAAGAACAACAAGATGTACTTTATCCGACTAAAATAGAATGGCCTTCTATTGAAGAAATGACTAAATTAGTTTGGGAAAAATCTACAGTAGTTCTAGCAAAAGAGTTAGGTGTATCTGATGTAGCCATAGCTAAATTTTGTAAAAAACATAATATTCCAAAACCAGAGAGAGGTTATTGGGCTAAACAAAAAGCACAATCTTAATTGGTTGTGCTTTTTTATTTAAAACAGTTATCTATTTAATCGCTTTTAAACTATTCTCAATAGTTTCCCATTGTGCTAATAATTCTTTAGTAAAATAAATTTCTAAAGTATTTTTTGCAGCTTCTTCTACTAATTTTAAATTGTGTTTTATATGCGTGCAATATAAATCATCTTGACAATAAGAAATTCTAAATCTAGGGATTATTTCAATAATAGGATCAAAATGTAATTTATCTCGGTAAGAAATAGTAATAATTTCTGAGTTAGCCTGTTTATTAAGAACTAGTATATCTTTATTTTGATCTAAAAAATCTTTAATTTTTTGTAAATTAGTGTTCATATTTAAATACAACTAGTTCTAAAATAATCATCAGTTATACGAGTAGTAGTGCAAGTTGGGTATGGTTTTTCCAATTCAAGATTATTAAATAAACTTCCACACGCAAATGTACTTGTAGCCATCATAAAAGTAGCAGTAAAAATAGTAAAATATTTAAGCATTGTTATTTATCCTTTGGTTTGTATTAGGGTTATTAATTAAAATATCATAATTTTTTTCAAAATTATTAATATCATTTTTTGTGTTATAATTTATAATTAAAATTATTGAAAATAAATAGCTAATCATTTTAATTCCTCTTAAGATTTTAATATTTTACAGAATGTATTATTATTTTAATTCGTTTACCTTTAATAGGTTTTTGTATTTACAATACAAAAATTACTATCAACTGATTGTTAAATACAAATAATAATATTTAACACTTAGAAACTGCTTTTAATAGTATAAAAGTTGCTGTTATTACATTCTTTTGTCATTAATAGTTAAATAAAGTAAAAAAGTACGTTTTTATCAGTACAATGTACTACTTTATCTACCTATTAATTTCTTAATTACAACGATTAGGAACTGTACACATTCCCTTCCTTAAAAGTATCCCATTGTTTTCTTTTAAAGAATTCATCTTTTTATAAAGCCTCATCTGAAGTATCAGTACAAACTGGCTCTTCCCATTTCAAATGCATTCCCTTGCTTAATTGATACATAAAATCATCAGTATCATCTTGTCTAGTAGCTTCACGACAACGATGAATTTCTACATAAGTATCATCTTCATAAAAATAATAACAAGGTTTTCCTGTAATAGGATGAATAAAGTTATCTGATTTAACAGTATTAATTTTACGACCTGATTTAAAAGGCTTTCCTGTTAATTTAACAACTCTCAAAATAAACTCCTTTATAGGTTTGTGCACAAGGCTGGAATCGAACCAGCGACAAACGAATTTTCAATCCGCTACTCTACCATCTGAGTTACTTGTGCTAATAATCTACTTGTTTCGTGATAGAACCTTTACATTAGTGTGAGGTATCCCATTGTTTTCCTACTAAATACTATACTTACTTTAAGTAGATTATTTATTAAACTTAATAGTTGTATGTAAAGATAGGTGGAAAACCATTGGTATATTATTAGTGATACTTATTCTATACACTAATCATCCCAACCTTCACTAGGAATTGGTGTTGGACGTGGTTTTGAACGATCTTTATTATTCATAATTCTTTCCTTTCTTTTAATTAAAAATTCTTTAGCTTCTTTTTCAATAATTTCTGGAGGTCTTCCAATAGAGCCATCGTGACCTGAAGGGTCTATAAGTAAGACATTAGGTGTTTGTTGTTTCATATTTTATTAAATATTGTTCAATATTATCAAATAAATATTGAACACCTGCGATAGCTTTATTGTTAATATAACTTAATTTGTTATTAGTAATAATAACTAATTCAGAACAATTAGGATCAATAACAACAATTGGGGTTTGTTTATTTAAATTCCAAATTAAAGTACATGCAGGTTGAACTTGTAAAGAAGTACCAACTACGATTAGTAAATCTGCTTTACTTACAATATCAATTGCTTTATTAATATTTGGAACAGTTTCTCCAAATAATACAACATGAGGTCTTAAAGGCCAACCATCTTGTGCAATATCTCTATATTCATTCAAACCTTCATAACCAACATCATAAAGAGGAGGGTTATTAATTTCTTCTTTAGGCGAAATACCCATCCAATCTAAATCAGGATTGCTTGATCTTGCCTTAAGTATTTCACCATGAAGATGTAATACATTACCAGATCCTGCTAACTCATGATAATTGTCAATATTAGTAGTAACTACTGAAACATTGTATTTATCTTCTAGTTGAGCAATAAGATAATGAGCTTGATTAGGTCTATGCTTTAATACTTCAATACGTCTAAGATTATAAAAATCATTAACTTTATTCGGATCTTTCATATAAGCAGTAGAAGTTGCTACTTCATCAATTTTATAGTTATTCCATAAGCCGTTAGAATCACGAAAAGTAGATAAACCACTTTCTTGACTAATACCTGCTCCGGTTAAGAATACAATATTTTTCATAGTAATTACTCTAACTGTTGTAAATGAAGAGTTAAACTTTCAATTTCTTGATTAATTAATTCTACTTTATTCTTATAATTTTCTAATTTAGACTGATTATAATTTATTTTAGAACTAATTTGTTTTTTCAAAGTATTTTTAACTTGTTCATATGTAGAATAATTAGTGACATACTCATACATTTCTTTAGGTGAAAAGTATGAAATTGTTTTAGCTGTAATTCTATTTTGTTCTATATTATAAACAAGTCTAAGATCAGATATAAAATATTGATATAACTTGTTTATAATAATTTGATTGTCTGAATCTTGATCTGATTCTAAAAATACTACTTTAGCAGTTACTGTAAAAGCAAGTTTTGCAAAATCTTCTTTAGTAAATAATCGAATACCTAATTCTTTTAATTTATAACAACTAGGATAACCATTACTTCTAAATACTCTAGTAAATGAATCTACACAAGAAAGTGTAGAATAAACAAGAATAAGTTTATAATTAATCATACAGATTACCTTTTTTAATGTAAGCCAAAATACGTAATAATTGCTGTTAGTAATCTTTAAATGTTTAATTAAAGAAGGAAGATTTTACTAGCTTTGGTAGGACGTTTACCACGTACTTGAATTTTAAAACCAATTTCTTTATTGGTTAACTCAAGTAAGCGTAATAAATAATCTACATCTAAAGTAAATGAACGATTAGTTTTACGTTCAATCTCTAAAAGACTAAAATACCAATTTAGTCGATACTCACCAATAACATTATAATGTTGATCTTCTGGAGTTTCATTATAAAGTTTTTTCAAACGAGGATTAGAATCAACACGATATCCAGAAAGATCATCTAAATCATAAGCACTTACATTCATATAAGTTTGTAAAGCTTCATAATTTTCTTTAATGTAATTGAACATAGGATCACCATAGGCTACACGATATTCAATATTTGTTTGTTGGTAACTAAGTAGAGATTTAAGAAAACTAGTATTTAATTCAAAACCACTACCATATAGTTCATATTTTTCTAGAACAGCACCACTAGGTAATACTAGTGAAACATCATAGAAATCATCTGTTAAGTTAGCATCTGGTTTGATATTAAGAATATCAGTTAACTCAATTAAATCTTTAACAGGGGAATTGTTATATTCAGTAACTAAAGTAGTTAGTAAATCTAAAGTAAAATCATTAAAACGATATGTAAAGTTTACAACTTTTTCAATATCATCTTTATTATCTAGATTTTCTTCAAGATATTCACGAATAACTTCTTCAGTACAGGTTGGATAGTGAATATTATAATAAACACGACCGGGACGGTTTTTGAAGAATTTAAAACGATCATCATTTAAAGAACTGTTCATAGTCATAACACAAAGCATATGAGCATTAACAGTACCATCTAACATAGTCAGAAGAGCATTTAAATCATTTTCATCATTATAAACTTTTTCAAATTCATCAATGAATAAGATAAATGGTTTCTTAATATGCATTAAGAAAGATGTAAAACCATTACCAGTAAAAGATGAATTAACAATAACAGTAGGAATGCCTAGCTTAGCACCTTCAATACTGATTTGTTTTGCAGTTAAAGTTTTACCAGAACCTTTTAAACCAGATAATACTACACTAGTAATCTTATTAGGCCGTGTGTTCATAAAAGTATTAAGAATGGTTTGGGTATAATTGTTATTATTACCATAAACTTTCTTAGGGAGTGTAAAATCACTTGTAATACTTAAATAAAATCCTTTTTCAGGATGATAATTAAGTACATAAGTACCTACTGGTAATTCAGCTAGAATAGCTTCTGGTTGAGTAAAAGCACCTAACATGCCGCCATTGTGATAAAAAGCGCCAGCTTGTTGTGAAGTAAACATAATATACACCTGTAATTAAAGTTGGTATTAAATACAAAAACTAATTTGTATTTAACAAAAAAGTTTTTAAACATTGTACTTTTTAAGCTTACCACAATGTAAACATTGTGTAACGTAAGTAAAATAAGTAGGAAGTTTAGAATGTGAACTAGTGTAAACACTAATCTTGTGTATGATTTTTAATTGCAGTAAAAGAAATAATACTACAATCATTTTCTTTTAAATAAGTTTTTAATTATTCTAAATATGTCATTTAATTAAACCTTTTAATAAATATTAATTGACAGAACGGTAGGAATCGAACCTACGCCTCTATCTCCCAAAGATAATGTTTAAGAATTTGCTGTTTGTATACTTTACAGTATAACTCAACTAAGCGCTCTAACCACTAAGCTACGTTCTAATTGTTTTTCTATATAAATATGGCAGCTTTAGACAGACTCAAACTGCCCCTAAGAATTTTGGAGATTCCCGTGCTATCAACTACACCATAAAGCTATTTATATTGCGGAGATAGTAAGATTCGAACTTACAGACCGAAAAATTCAGTCATGGATTAGCAATCCACTCGTTTAACCATTCACGCATATCTCCAAATGTAATACTTATTAAGATTTTATTTCTAATAAAATAGAAATAATTTCTTCTTTTAAAGCTGAAGCTTTAAGTCTTGATTCAAAAGTAATAAAGAAATTATTATCTACAGAATTTTGTAATTCAACAAATTCTTTCATCTTCTTTAGTAACTCTCTTTTATCATAGACAAAAACTTCATCTTGAAATACTTTTTTATATTGTTCTTTAAATTGCATGTAAATCCGTCCAAATGTATTATTGTCTCAGATAGGAGGTTCGAACTCCTGACGGCGCATTGAAAGTGCACTGTTATAACCAATTTAACTAATCTGAGAATAGCACCTTGTATCAATATAGTGTATTAAGCACTATACGAACAAGGTAATTTACTATGCTGCTTCCATAGTTTCTTTGTACTTGTTGCTTACCAACTGACCCAAAGATAAGTGCTGCGCAGACTCTTATGATGTTTTAAAACAGACAGAGCATTAAGTCGGTTTATATTACAGAATCCTATTTTTAACGAGTTGATTTAAAAGATCAGTGTTTGTAGGGTTTGCTGTTAGGATTCTTTAAATGAGCTATGTATAGGATTCAAACCTATGGAATCTAAAAAGACTCGGTTGCTTACAAGGCAACTGCCGTAAACCACTTGGCTAACATAGCTTA
>ERZ650304.379-NODE-379-length-24668-cov-6.773209_pt1 | contig 24668 bp, 33 predicted proteins | sample MGYA00376240_ERZ650304 | MGnify/ENA primary metagenome ERZ650304 (study PRJEB26733, sample SAMN07839271) | wastewater metagenome | biome: small river; feature: stream; material: water | place: USA: North Carolina | collected 2016-03-01 ... | reverse complement strand
TTTCGCCTTTTAAATAGAGTTTAGGAAGACCGAGAACTTCTCGAACTTCGTTTATTACGTGATTAGCTCCGGCGTGATACATACGATTCTTAGCGATATTCTCTATCTCTAGGGTACGACCCTCCTCTCGGAGACAGCGTTCGGCGTTACGAATATCGTTCTCTACGTCGTCGACGTAAAGACGCTCTACTAAGTAGCTAACTTTTTCGAGCTTACCGGCGAGTTCTTGTATTTTTTCTTCCATACTAAACGCCTCCTAGTTCGGTTTGATTAGGGTTACGGCGAGCGTATCCGAGATAGTCGTACCAAGCTTCCTCCGAGATTTTACGCTTAACTCGGACGGCTTCGATAGTCGGTAGGTACTTATTTTCTTCGTTCTGTATCTTAGCTCGAATACGTTTTACGTTATCCTCCCGAGGTAGGACGTAGAGCGACTCTAGGAATAGACCGGTCTTATCGCCTTTCGACGTATTTAAGATATGCTCCGGATAGTACCGCTTCCATATCTCGAGGGTTAAAGTAACGTCGCTATTACGAGTATCCTCTACGTCTCGGAGGACGGCTTCGACCATATCTCTAAGTTTAGTTTTTGAGCTCATCTTCGCCTCCTCGATATTCCTCGGTAATAGTCCGAGGGTCTATCTTTAATTTTTTAAGTATCGGTAGAACGTCGACTACTAAGTCGCTTCCGTTATAAGCTATTCCCATAATCGCACCCTCGGTAAAGAAGTCGCTATCGTGAGCTTCTAGTAGGTCTCCGAGTTCGGTAATCCTAGACGGATAGATAAAAGCTAGTAATTCGTGTAACGGTAGCGAGGGGATATACGTACAGCGATATTCGTCGACTTGGGTTTTAAGCCAGCGAGTAATACGCTCTATCTCCTCGGCTCTATATTCTTCCGCTAAAGTAGTCATTATTCCGTAGCCTCCCAGCTTAGTATTAGTAGCTCGTCGAAAAATCCGAAGATTATCGAGATAGCTATAAAGATTATTAGTACCCAGCCGGCAATCGCTAGGACGTTTAACGTAGTAGAGCCGATTCGCTTCCAGAGCGGACGACGGTAGCCGTTATATAAGCTATACATAGCAAGCCTCGGCTTCTTCGTAGTTACCGATATAGGCTTCGACGATAGCGTCTACTTCGTATTGTTCTAACTGGTCGTTATGGCAGTCGTAGCAGTAAACGCCGTAAGACGGTCCAGGTTCGGTAATACCGTCTCCGCCGGAATCGTACTCGACTTCCGCTAGCTCGTGGTCGCACTTAAAGCGAGTATCTCCCTCGATAAGCGTATAGGAGCTAACCTCGACCTCTTTTACGTTAATTTTCATACCCTTACCCTCCTTGTTTATTTTTAGATTTTTTCTTCGACTAAGATATTACCGACGAGAACGTCGTAGTTACTAGGAGCGACGAGCGGATTCGGTAATAGTCCGAGGTTCTTACCGTCCTCGTTTACGTAGACTGTTCCGGTCGTCTTAATACCGAAGTCTTCCGGTCGAGGGAGGACTTGAATAAATCCGCCGACGTTAAACTGTAGAGCGTCGAGCGATAACTTCTCGGTCGTAAACTCCTCTATAGAGCCGTCGGCTTTTAAAACTTTGTACTTATACATAGGGCTGGTCTCCTAATAATTTGTTTGTACCTCTATAATACTACGTTAACGGTTAATTAGTAAAGTACATTATCGCTTAATTGTAATTTTAGGGGTCTATAGATTATATTTAATCTGTACCTACGGAGAGTTCTATCTCGATAGAGACGGCAGTATAGACTAGCTCCCTCGGGAGTTAGCGGTCAGTCCGTCCGGCTGGTCTCCGGCTTTTCGTAGGTGCTTTAGGTTAGACTATGGAATCAGAAGAAAAGATATACGAAAAAGTCGCTTTTATAGACGAATATCCCGACCTCGCTAAAAGGGTCTGGTTAAGGCGTTTAGCTCGAGATAGGTCTCTAGGACGTATAGCGAGCCAAGCTCCTAACTTAACCGAGATTATACCGTTCCCGACTCCCGATACGCCGGACGGTGCGGCTTAATAGCTATTTACTTTAACTATATTCCCACGCTATAATCGTATTTACCTACAAAAATTATCTCTTATTAAGAGAGGGTAGTAGGAAACAATTACTAACAATTCGAAGATATGAAAAAAGGACTCGTCAAAGTCCTAGATTCGTTGGAGGGTATGAAACAATTACTCTCTAATTTTATCTCCCGAAGCGTAAGTAGTCAACCCCTAGTAAACAGAGGTAGACAGGACGCTAGTTAGGCGGACGACCGGAAGCCTCGGAGAGTAACGTCTCTAAACTCGCCGGTAGATGATAGGTTACTAGGCTATCGAACTAATTAACTCGGCTGGGTCGGCTGTAAATAGACCCCTTTATACGATAGTAAACGTACGCTCTTTAACATCTTAATTGACTCTAAGACTTAATTATTATCTACAAGGATATTCTTTATTACCTCTGTTAATTAGACGACTTTAGACGAATAAGAGAAGTAGTTTAGACGAAATTAGACAAACTCCCGAGACCCCTTTACTATCGGTAAAGCTGTAGTTCCGACGAGTCGTTAATACCCCTCCAGCCGTAGGCTAGAAGAAAGCGAGGGTCTTTTCGTATGCCTAAAAATAATATGCTATTATTATTCTATGACTAAGGAGACCAGTCGCTAGTATGGGTAAAATAAAGCTTATTAAGGAAGACGGCGTTACGTTCGCTAAAGTATCCGACTTATTCCTCTATAAAGATAATCCTCGAGACGTAGAGGCTAAGGACTTCGAACGCTTAATCGAACAGATTAAACTCGGAGAGCATAGTACGCTACTCGTTACTACCGAGGGAGAAGTTCTCGGCGGTAATACTCGTCTTCGAGCCTATAAGAAAATGGGTAAAGAACTCGCTAAGGTCGTCGTCGTATCTATCGTCGAAGCCGGAGATTCGGTACATATCGTAATAGACGGTAAGAAGTCCGAGCGTACGTTCGACTCCGTAGACCAAGCTAAAATCGAGCTAGCCTTATCGCATAACGACTCTATCGGTACGAATAACGAGCAGAAGCTAGCCGAGCTTATGACTATCCATAAAGTACCGACCGAGCTATATTCCGTAGCGACTAAGATTACGCCGGTCGCCGATATAGTAAATAATCTCTCGCCGTCCGAAGACGAGGACGCTTCTAAAGAGCTTAACGCCGAAGACTACTTAAATCAGGATAAAGACGTAATCCATTGTCCGAGGTGCGAGTTCGAGATACCTATTAGCGAGGCTCTAATCGAACGAGTCCGAGAGATTATCGAAAATGAGGGTAATTAGTCTATTCTCCGGTATCGGCGGTAGCTCCGAGGGGTATATCTCCGCCGGAGCGGAAGTACTAGCGTCCGTAGAGTTCCTCGACTACCAAGCTAAGGTATACCGAGATAACCACCCCGAGACGAAAGTCTACGAGGAGGATATTCGTAAGCTCGACCCTTTAGCGATACTATCCGAACTCGGTCTTAAAGTTGGCGAGCTAGACGTACTCGACGGCTCTCCGCCTTGCTCTAGCTTCTCGGTATCCGGTAAGGGTCAAAAGGGCTGGGGTCAAGCTAAGAGCTACGGTAATCGAAAGCAAGTTACGGACGATTTATTCTTCGAGTATATTCGCTTCGTCGACGCTATCCGTCCTAAGTTTTTCGTAGCCGAGAACGTAAAAGGTCTCCTACTCGGTAGCTCGAAAGCCTACCTAAGCTATATCCTAAAGAGCTTCCCGAAAGAGTATAAGATTAAGATATTCCTACTAAACTCTAAAGACTTCGGCGTACCGCAGAGCCGGAATAGGGTCTTTATTATCGGAGCGAGAAAAGATATAGTCGGCGGTAACTTCGACCTCGTTCTAAAACGCCGTCCGCCGGTTACAGCCGGTCGAGCTGTAGAAGACCTCGTAGCTACGCCGGAGGAGCTAGCGGAAGCCGATATAAAGAAGTATTCGATATACCCGAAGCTTAAAGCTCTAAGTATAGGCGAGTCGGCGTTTAATCTCGTTAAGGCTAATCCGTACCGTCCGAGTCCGACGATAACCGCTACTATCGGCGGTAAGGGTTCTAACGCTCTACATCATTGGGATAATCGCCGGTTTACCGTCCGAGAGCTTAAACGATTACAAGGACTCCGAGACGACTTCGACTTTAGTTCCGTAGATTCTAACCGAGCTAGGGAGGGTATCGGTCGAGCCGTAACTCCGCCGGTAACGGAAGCGATAGCTAATTCTATAAAGGAGATATTAGAAAATGGGTAAACCCGAAAACGAGCCAGTACACGAAGCGAGCTACGACCTTACTAAAAAGTTTAGCTTCGATTCTATAGAGGGATTCGACGACCATATTAGCCTACATATCCGAGACTACGACCGGCTAGGAGCGACGGTACTCGCTCTAGCGGACTACTTCGTAATCGGCGGTAAGAGAGTCTACGATATAGGCTGTTCTACCGGTAAGCTAATTACCGCTCTCGACGAGAAGTACGCCGACCGTAAAGCCGAATACGTCGGTATAGACGTAAATCATAACTTCGCTAAGGACTTCGCCGATACTCCGACGGTTAAGTTTAATAAAGCGGACGTAACGCAAGGCTACGTATTCTCCGAAGCGAGCTTAATCCTATCGCTATTTACCTTACAGTTTATCGACCCGAAAGACCGGCTAAAGGTACTCGACTCTATTAGCGAATCCCTAGATACCGGATACGGATTTATCCTAGCCGAAAAAGTTTATCCGGACTCGGCGAACGCCTTTAGGATTCTCGAGGGAGGCTCTACCGACCATAAGCTAGCTCATACTAGCGAAGCGGAAGTCGTTAAAAAAGAGCGAGATATTCGGGATATAATGCGACCTTTCGAAGAAGAACTACTCGTCGGAGAGCTTAATAAGCGATTCCGTTCGACTACTACGATATGGTCTTGCTTTAACTTCCGAGCGTATATGTGTATAAAATAGTGGAAAGTGGGGATAAAATGTCGGAGACTAGCCAAGTAAAAAAGCGAAAATACCGGAAGCCGTCTAGCGGTTATAAGTTAGGCGACGCTATGCCGGAGGAGCTACGAGCTATCGGTCTACAATACCGGAAGCGTCTTAATCGTGATAGAATTAGAAAGTCAAATAATAAAGGAGACCAGCACTATGGCAAAAGACCAAGTAGCACCCGAAGAACAAACTAATCCTAACGAGCCGGTACAGGTAGAAAAGGAAGCTCCGAAGAAGCCTCAAGCCGTTATTAAGGTAGTAGAGATAGCTCTCGAGACCGAATATACCGAGCCAGAGGGTTGGGTTCTTAAAGAGATTCATAGCGTCGACGTAGAGAGCGGTAAGTTCTTCGGCGTACTCGTTAAAGTACTCGACTATCCGACTCCTGGGGTTCGTGCCTCTCAAAAAGTTAACCTAAAAAAGTAAGAGGTTACTCTATGTTTAGAGACTACTCGACCGGTAGCTTAATAACCCTCGCTATGCTCATTTTCTTTTTAAATGTTCCTATAGCGTGGATATTCTACTTCGCCGGATTATATCTCGCCTCTATGACGGTAGTAAGTATCGGTACGTTCCTCGTATTCGTTATCTTCTACGAACTAGAGACCCGAGACCGTCGCTAAATAGTAGTACAATAAAACTATGGTAAAGACTACTCCTAAGAAGACTCCGAAAAAGGCACCTGTTAAAAAGGGGTCTTCTAAGAGTGGTCCTAAGAATATCGACTGGTACTCCGCTCGTAAGGATTATCTCGGCGACTCTACTTTAAGCTTCGAAGATATAGCGAAGAAATACGGTACGTCTAAGACGGCGGTAGGTAATCGAGCTAAGGCGGAAGACTGGACGAATCTTAGGCAAGACTTGTACGAAAGAGCGTTTACTAAGTTTACGGAAAAGCTCCTCGACGAAAAGAGTTCGGCTAATAACCGACACCTTAGCCACTGGCAAAACGTACAGGCTCTAGCGAATAACGCTATCGTCGATATGGCGGAGCGTTCGTTCGAGCGAGACCGTAAAGGTCATATTATTTTAATAGACGGTAAGCCTATTCCTCGACCGTTAAATCCTTTCGAATTAGAAAAGCTAGCTAAGGCTCTTAAAGTAGCTATCGACGGCGAGCGAGTCGTTCTCGGTCTACCTACGAGCGTCTCGGCTATTACCGACCCTCAAGGCGGTAGCGTATGGAGTGGGTTCTCGGATATGGTAAAAGCGGCAGAAAAGGTATTATCAGAAAATGGACAAGAATCAAGCGGAGGCGATTCGTAAGCTACGAAAAGCGTCTAAAATATCTCCTCCCTTTTTTAACGAGTGGATACTAGGCGGTAGCTTCTGGTCGAAACAAGAGGAGATTATTCTTTCGGTTCGAGATAACCGTTATACGACCGTTCGAGCTTGCCACGACGTAGGTAAGACGTATATAGCTTCTCGTACCGCTTTATGGTTCTTATACTCGCACCCTCAAAGTATCGTCGTTACTACCGCTCCGACTATGCGACAGGTAGAGAACTTACTCTGGAGAGAGCTAAGAGCCGCACACGAAGCTAGCCGACAACCTCTCGGCGGAGAGCCTTTAAAGACCCGACTCGATATAGCTCCGGACTGGTACGCTATCGGAGCGTCGAGCGGAGACCCCGATAAGCTACAGGGATTCCACGCCGCAAGCGGAGATATTCTTATTATTATCGACGAGGCGGCAGGTGTTAACGAGGACGCTTTCGAAGCTATCGAGGGTATGATGACTTCCGAAAAAGCTCGTATGCTAATGATAGGAAACCCGACCTCCGACTCCGGTAGCTTCCGAGCGTCGCACCACTCTTGGACGTACGCTAATAAAATCCATATCTCGGTATTCGATACTCCGAACTTCGTAGAGAACGGTATTAAGACCGTAGAAGACCTCGCAGAAGCGAAACTCGATAAAGTCGATATAGTTAGTCCTTACCTCGTCTCTCCTCGTTGGGCTCAGGAGAAGATAGATACTTGGGGTATAGATAGTCCTATGTTCCAAGCTCGTGTACTCGGTAACTTCCCGAGTCAGTCGGTTAATACGATTATTCCGCTTAATTACCTAGAGCTAGCCTACGAGAAAGAGCGAGTCGAGAAGCTAAAGGCTAAAGGTGGACCGCTACGAATCGGAGTCGACCCTGCTCGATTCGGTAACGACGAGACCGTTATTACGCCTCGTTACGGCGGTTATATTCCGAAGCAAGAGATTCACTCTAAGGAAGATACGCAAGCTACCGCCGGACGAATCTTACAGTATAGGAGTCCTCGACCGGTCTTTATCGGTATCGACGTAGACGGACTCGGAGGCGGTGTTTACGATAAGCTACACGACGAGAAAATCGACGGTATCGCCGAGATTTATAACAACGGTAAAGCTCTACCGGACGCTACCGGTCTTACGTTCGCTAACCTAGCTAGTCAATTATGGTGGAGAGCGAGAGAACTCTTTATCGCCGGAGAGTTAGCTATACCTAAAGATGATAAACTAATAATGCAATTATCTACGAGGCGATATAAGTTTACCGGTCGAGGTTTAACGGTCGAATCTAAAGACGATTGGAAAGCTCGATTTAAGGGTAAATCTCCCGACCGAGCGGACTCGCTTATTTATTCCCTAGCAGATATACTAAGCACAGAAAGAGAAGCGAGAGCGAGTACCGGACGAGATACATCTTCGAAAATTAAAGACCGTATGAGAGAATAAAAATAAGGAATATACTATAGATATGAAAATCGGACCAGTAAGTATAAATCTAGCGAAGAAAGCTACCCCTCCGGCTACCGGAGTCGAAGTCGGTACGTCGACCGTCGGAGTTCTTCCTAGCCTCCTACTAGGAGAGTTTATCGACGTTAGTAAGATTAAGGTCGCCGACTTTAAGAAAATGCTCGATAACGACGGTACGGTACAGGCTCTCTATAATACTATCGTTATGCCTATTCTCGGTAGTAACTGGTCTATCGAGTCCGACGAAGATACTCCCGAGGGTAATAAGCAGACCGAGAAAGTCGAGAACTGGCTTCGTACTCCTCCGCATAAAGGCGGTATGTCGACTCCGTTCGACCTCGTAGTCGCTCAAATGCTCCGAGCCGTCGTAGAGGGATACGCCGGATTCGAGAAAGTCCTCGAGATTAAAGACGGCTATATCGTCTTCCGTAAAATCGCTTGGCGAGACCCGACTACTATCGGAATCCTAACCGATACCCGAGGCGGATTTAACGGCTTTAAGCAACGAGCTTTTATCGGCGATAAGTACGACGAAGTTACTATTCCTCTAGAGCGAGCTTACCTTTATACCTACGGTAAAGAGTTCCACTACCTACGAGGACGTTCCGCTTTTACTGCGGCTTATTCTAGCTACGATAAGAAGCGTCGTCTTTACTACCTATCCGAGCAACAGGCTCAGAGCGACGCTCTAAAGATTAAGGTCGTTACCGGTAAAGAGAAAGCTAATCAGGACGAGCTAGACGCTACCGTAGAAGCGGTCGACGAGCTAGGCTTTAAGGCTACCGTCGGTCTACCGAACGGCTATAAGCTCGAGACGCTTAATAATAACGGCTCTCTCGACCTAATGCCTCTAATCGAACACCATAACGCAGAAATGGCTCGAAGCGTTCTCGCTATGTTTATTCTTCTCGGTACAGGCTCTAAGACCGGCTCTTATTCGTTATCTCAAGACCAGAGCGACTTCTTTATTCAGGCGTTAATGTCTATCCGTAAGAGTCTCGAGAATCATATTACGAGCTACCTTATTAGCGACCTCTACGCTTATAACTTCGAGAAGCCGGTATACGGTACGTTTAAGTTCGAGGATATTACCGACTCTACTATCGACCTATTAAAGCAAGTCTTTATTAAGCTAACCGAGAAAGACCGCCTCCCTCAAGAAGTAGTCGACGGCGTAGTTAAGCGAGTCGCCGATAAGCTCGATATAGATATAGACGAACTTAATAAGGCTAATACCGGTAAAGATACCGAAGTTACCGACGAAGAAGAAGCCGAGAGCGACGCTATCGTCGAGAACTCAAAAAAAAAAGATAGTACCTCGCTAAGTACGGACGGCTGGCGTAGAGACCTTACTCCGGCGGAGGAGCGAGTTAATTTTACCGGTATCGAGAAGAAGCTTAATAGCCTCGAGTCCGAGTTCGAGCGTACCGTTCGACCTATCTACGACGAGATAGTTAATAAGGCGACTCTAAAGCTAAACGAATTACTCGAAGCCGGTAAGTACGACCAGATTACCGAGAAAGTCTTAATCGACGAGAATCTTAGGAATCAGTATACCCGAGCTATTAAAGAGTCCGGTCTCGAAGCCTACGTCTACGGTAAGAACGGAGCGAGCGACGAGCTAGATAAAAAAGCTCCTCCTACTCCGGCGGAATCTCGTAACTTCTTTAGGGATAACGCTAAGTCGGTATCCGATAAGCAGTTCGCCGACCTCCTCTTTAACATAACGTCTAAGGTATCCGAGGCTCGTCGTAAAGACCAACTCTCGACCGAACTCTCTATCGGCGAAGTATTAGCCGGTCTAGCGGTCGTCTTTAAGGACTACTACGATAAGGTAATCGGGATAACTGCCGCCGCAACTGTAGCTATCGGCGTTAATAAAGGTCGTAAGGACGTATTCGAGAAGTACTCCGAGGACGTATACGCTTACCAGTACTCGGCTATTCTCGACGAAAAGACCTGTACTCTATGCGACGGACTAGACGGTATCGTACTCGACGAAAAAGAGTATAAGCGAACGGAATACGACCCTCCGGTACATCATCATTGTAGGTGTATCTGGGTAGCGATTCTCGTCGAAGAACTAGAGCCTCCGGCTATTACCGGCGTACCTAACGGACTCCCTGCTCCTAGCTTGTCTATTTTTAACGATAATGTAGTATCATTAACATAGGAGAAATAATAATGCCTAAAACTAAATACGGTAACATCTTACAGTTCGCTAACGAAGATACGCAGAAAGCGTCTTTTAACGGTACTATCTACCGGAAGCAACTCGTTAAGTTTGGAGAGTGGGAGAATCCCGACTATCCTTGGTTTAGCGACGACCCTAAAATGACTCTAGACGAGGATTGGGGTAATCGAGTTAAAGAGAACTTCGACGCTGGTAATCTCGGCTCTAAAGTTCCTGTACCTCTAAATCATACCGACGACGTTAAGGCTAATACCGGCGAACTCGTCGGAGTCGAAGTAGTAGCCGGAGACGGTCTCTACGGCGACCTCGAGATTCGAGACGCTCAGACTATCGAAGACCTCGATAACGGTCTTATCTTCGACGTATCTATTAGCTTCGTATGGGACTTAGTACGACAGGATAACGGAAAGCACTACGGACCAACGCTTCTACACGTTGCCCTAGTTAATACTCCGTATCTAATCGGTATGTCCGCTTTCGAAAAAGTCGGTGCGGCGTTAAGTAAATTAAATAAATCCTTTAAGCCTGTAGGACTATCGCTTAATAACGGCGGTGCTATAATGCTATCTAGGACTAAGATAAAGGAGTTAGCAAACGTGGACGAATCAACTATTAAGAACGATAGAGACTTCGACGTTACCGTTACTTATAAAGACGGCGACGAAGATAAAGAAGTCGTAGTTAAGGCTGGCGAAGAAGTTGTAGTTCCTACAGCAGTCGCCGAAGAAGTTACTACTCAAATCGCCGAAGCTACTAAGCCGGAAGAAGACGACGATTCTTCTAACGAAGACGAAAATAAAGACGACGACGCTAATAGCGACGACTCTAACTCTGATTCGAACGAAGACGACGCTAACTCAGACGACGAAGAAGACGAAGACGAGAAAGACCCTAAAAAGGCTCTCGCTAAGGCTAATCTTCGTAACGCCGAACTTACAGTCGAGAAGCGATACGGCGAGCTTCTCTCCGCCGGTAAAGTTATTCCGGCTCAGAAAGATAAGATTCTCGGACTTGCTAAACTAGGGCAGGGTGTAACGCTCTCTACCGGAAGCGGTAGTAAGCTAGACCTCGCTACCGTAGTCTTCGATATTCTCGAAGCCGGTAACGTAAAGTTCTCTACGGAGGAAAACGGCTCAGGTAAAGAAGACGAGAACGCAGACGACGACGCTAACGGTAACGGCGGTAGCGACGATAATTCAGAGAAGAAGCCGTCAGAATCACTATCAGAAGCTGAACTTGCAGGATTTAAAGCTGTAGGAGCAGACCCCGCTAAAATGGACGAGCTGGCGGAAAAAGACCCAGTCTTTAGAGAAGCTCTCAAATCATTAAGTGCTAAATACGAAAAGAAAGGTAACTAGCTATTATGGCAGATACAACAGGACGTAGAGACGAACAGCACCAACAGGGTGTTCAGTTCGAACTCGAAATGGCCGCAGAAAAGATTTACGAGGGTGCGTTAGTATCCGTAAACTCTGCTGGCTTCGCTATTAACGGTGGAGACGACTCAGGTGCGGTCTTCGCAGGTGTAGCACAGGAAACTAAAGACAACTCCGCAGGTGCGGCAGGTGCCGAGGAAATCGTAGTTCGCTCCGGTGGAATCGTACAAGTTAATACAGCCTTTAGTGCGGCTCAGACTAACGTCGGCGACGAAGTTACTCTTAGCGATAATCAGACAGTAGACCTTGCGGCTACTACTACCAATGACGTTGTATGCGGTCGAATACAGAAAGTCATTAGCTCGAGCGTTGTTCGAGTAGCTCTCTACCCTTTCGGTAGCAAGCGTTAATAGAAACTAAATAAAAGTCTAAGGAAAAAAATACTATGGATTCAACACTAGCTAAAGGACTTTTGACTAACTTCTTCGAGGGTTACAACTCTACCGTAACTTACTGGCAAGAAGTAGCGACAAAAGTTCCGTCAACCGCTCGTAGTGAAAACTACGCTTGGATTGGTTCACTTCCTCGTATGCGAAAAATGGAAGGCGAGCGAGTTCCTAAAAAGCTCTTAGCTCACACTTACACTATCGTTAACGAAGAATACGAAGCTTCTATCGAAGTAAAACACGCCGATATTAAAGACGACCAGACCGGACAGTACGGTATTCAGGCTAAGTCTATCGGTGAGTCTGCTAAGTCGTTCCCAGATGAGCTAATCTTCGAACAGTTGCTACCTAACGGTACAACCGAGCTAGCTTACGACGGTCAGTACTTCTTTGACACCGACCACCCAGTCGGCGATACAGGAGCTACCCAGAGTAACAAGCTTACTGCGGCTCTAAGTGCTACGACCTTTAATACAGCTCGTGGTCAACTTCGCCGTATGAAAGACGATAGCGGTCGTCCTACTATTAACCGTAATATGGACTTGCTTCTAGTCGTACCTCCTGAATTGGAGAATACCGCAGAACAAATCCTCGAGGCAGAACGAGACTCTAGCGGTGCTACAAACACCAATAAGGGTAAAGCTCGTATCCTCGTCGTAGATTGGCTTACAGATACTAATAACTGGTACCTGCTTAACGTCGCTGGCGTTATTAAGCCTTTCGTTCTTCAAGAGCGTGAGTTTATTCCGTTCGAAGCGTTAGAGGAGGGTACAGAGCCTAACTTTATGCGTAAGAAGAACTACTACGGTACTTACTGGCGTGGTAATGCCGGTTACGGTCTTTACCAAAAGGCTATCGGTAACATTGTAGCCTAGCCTATAATAGTAGTTAGGACTAGGAGGGGTTCGCCTCTCCTACCCTACTACTTAGCGTTTTAACTAAATCAGTTTTAAAGGAGACCAATTATATGGCTAAGACTAAATCTTACGAAGTAGAAATGTCGCACGTTGCGGCTTCCGGAGCTAAAAAAACTATGTGGCGAGCCGGTCGCCAGTTCGAAGTTAAAGTACCTCAAGTTCTAGACCTAACTAAAGAGGAAGTAGAGGCTTTCGAAAATGATAAGCGATTCACAATTAAGGAGGCGTCAGAGTCTACAGGCGAGGCGGACTCAAGCGAGACGACTACAAGTAGCGATAGCGACGCACAGACAACCGGAGACGACGAAGCCTCCGAAGAAGACGATTCAACAGAGGAAGAATCTAGCGAAGATACGGATACTAGCGATACGGAAGAAGTTAGCGACGAAGATACGGAAGTATCGGAAGACACTGAAAGCCAAGTCGATAGCGAAGAAGTCTCGGTAGACCAACTCGTTAAAGATAACTCTCGAGCCGAGCTTAACGCTCTAGCGAAAGAGACCGGTATCGAAAATCCCGAGGCTTTAGCCGGTAAGCCAGAAGTAGCACAGGCGATAGTCGACGCCAAGGCTCACAATCCAGCCGAGGAAGCTACTTCTTAATTAAAACGAACTAGGAGTAGTTAGTATGGCAGTCGTTAGCGAAAAAGATTATTCTTCCCTACAAGATATACGAGAAGAAGCCGGACATCAGCACTTAAATAAATTAGAGGCTCTGTCCGGTCTCGCTAACGGCTCTAATACTAATTATTACGTAAAGCGTACTTATATCGTCGACTCGAACTACGACGACGTTCTAAACGTAGATACTAGCTCCGGCGACGTTATAGCCTACGTAAACGACGAAGCGGTCGAAGTCTCGGCTATCGACCCGAATACCGGTAAGGTATCTCTAAAGAACGCTCCGCCTAACGGAGCTACGGTTCTAGGTACTTACTACCACTCCTCGATTAACGATACGAAAGTCGCAAAATATCGTAAGGAAGCTATTAGCTACGTACAGCGTAAGATTAACGGAATTATTAACTTCGGCGAGTGGACGGACGAAACTATCCCTCCTATCGTACAGACGGTAGTTAGAATCTACTCCGCCGGTCTTATCCTTATCCGAGACCAAGGATTAAACGCCGATACCGAGAATACGTCTAAGGACGGCTATAAGCGACTCTCTACCGCTAAGTCTCTCCTCGGCGAGTATATCGACGAAGAATCCGGCGGTAACGCTAATACGGCTCGAGTTCGTACTTCGGCTCGCTCCGACGGTAATATCTTCCCTCGTAATAAAGACCTATCTACCTTTAACGAAAGCGTAAATACTACCGAAGACTTTATGCGAAAGGACTAGCCGGTATGATTACTCTTAACGTAACTCTCGAGGGAGAAAAGCAACTCAGCCGGCGGTTAATGACTATACCGTCGGATATTAGTAGTTGGAAGATACCGCTATTCCGTATCGGTGGCGAGCTTCGAGGTACGTTCGACCAGAACTTTAGCCAGAGAGGGGCTTTATTCGGACGTTGGCAACCTCGAAAGGATAACCTACCGCACCCTCTACTAGAAAAGACCGGAGCTATGCGACGTAACTTTAAACAGACGCTTGGACCGGACTATATCGAGATTTTTAACCCGACCCCTTACTTTAAGTATCATCAGTCGAATAAGCCTCGCAAAAAGATACCTCGCCGAGTTATGATGAAGATAGACGACGAGCGTAAACGGTTCATACAAAGAGAGTTCCAGAAACACGTAAACGACGCTATTAGTAAAGGGAGTACAAGCTAATGAGTTTATCCGAATATAGAGACCCGATTCTAAAAGCTATTATAGATATGCTCGAAAGAGACGGACCACGAGAGTTAGTAGGTCATTATATCTATGGCGATACTCTCGCTCCGGCTAAATCCGCTCTACCTATCGTCTCTGTCGCTCGAGACGGTACGAGAGTCCTCTCCGACGGTACAATGCTAGACCGCCACGTTACGAGTATTACAATGGCGGTAATCGTCGATTATACGACCGACCTTAATACCTCGTTCGATTTATCCCGAGGTACTTCGCAACTCTACGAACTTATCGAAAAGCGAGACGTTACGACGCAAGAAGTAGCTCATAATACGCTTACCTACGCTCTCCGGAAGAATCAGAAGTTAGCGGACGACTTATTTATCTCTATACTCGACGACGGACTACTTATAGACTACGGTCTCGGTATCGAGAAGCGAGGGTCTAATATCTTCTCCGTCGAGGGTATTCTTCGCTTTAACGTCGAAAAGACGCAACGTAAGGCGAATCTATATTAAATAAGCGTATTATAGTATCATTAAGCTAGGAGTTATCTAAATGGCTAAAGAAGAAAAATCTACACAAGTACAAAACGAAGAAGTCGAAACTAAGCGAACTTCTAACGGTAGAGTGTATAATTTTACTAGACACGGATTTATTGTCGAAGCTAAGAGTCTTAAAGAGGCTCAAAAGGCTCTAGAAGTTCACTTAAAAGAAAGTAAAGAGGAGGCTAAGTAATGGCTAAAGTTATCGGTCGTACTGGGGCTATCGGAATAGCTGTAGAAGCGACGCAGGGTACTGCCGTAGCTCCTACTTTTTTCGTACCAGTACAAAGTTATTCGTTCGACGATAAGGTCGAATACGTTAAGAACGATTCGGCTATGGGTCGTATCGAGGAGTTTAACGACGCAGATATTATTAAAGAGTGGGGCGAGGGCGAGTACGGCGGTAAAATCTTTATCGACTCTATCGGAGCGGAGCTTACGGCTCTATTCGGTGCTAGTCCGGTCTCTACCGAGAGGGGTACGAGCGACGTTTACGACCACGCTTATAACCTCGCTAATAATAACGACCATAAGAGCCTAAGTATTAGCTACGTAGACGACGTACAGGACGTACGCTCTCCGTTCGCTATGATTAACACTTGGTCGCTCGAAGTAGCCGTCGACGATTACGTAAAGCGTACGATTAACCTTATCTCTAAGAAGTCCGCTAGCGTCTCGAACGCTCCAGCGTTTACTAACGAGGTAGAGTTTATCCCTAGTATGGTTAGTCTAAAACTTGCCGCTAACGCCGCAGGACTTGACGCCGCAAGTGCGATTAACGTAACTAGCTTTAATATGGAAGTCGCTAAGAACGCCGAGGCTCTCTACGTTCTAGGTTCTAAAGAGCCGGAAGACATCATTAACAAGCAATTCGGAGTTACCGGTTCTATCGAGCTTTACTTCGAAAATACTACGTACCGAGAGTACGTAATGGCTAATACCCACCGAGCCGTACGCCTATCTATGGTAGATACAAGCGTTAACCTCGGTACAGGTCATAACCCAGAGCTACGCTTCGACCTTAACGAAGTAGTATTTACCGAGTTCGAACGAGGTTGGGACGCTAACGACCCTCTAAAGCAAACGCTTAACTTCGAAGCTCTCGTTAGTATTACCGACGATAAGATGATTAGTGCAAGGCTTACGAACTTGCAAGACGGCTCAGATTACTAGAGAATAGTAGTTAGTTAAATAATTAGGAGACCAGAGTAATATGTCAGACGTAACAACACACGAAATAGTAACCCCTATCGGTAAGGCTAAAGTCGTTCTTAAAGACTGGATTACCGGTAAGGATTCGCAAGCTATCGACTCGGCTATGTTCGCCGGAGTCGGTACTAGCGTCGACGGTAAGAAGCTACAGCCGAAGCTTTCGGAGTCTATGATAGCCGACCAAGAGAACGCCTCTATTAAAGCGGTAGTCCTCTCGGTCGACGGTAACGAACAAAACGTAGTCGACTCTATCCTCTCTATGAGAAGTGCCGATTATAAGTTCGTACTCGCCGAAGTCGATAAGGTAATTAACGAAGACGGTATAGACGAAAAAAAAGCCAACGGCTCAGAGACCAGTACTACAAAGTCCTAGCTAACGGAAAAGGTCGTATAGAAGACGACCGATTCTCGATAGCCGTCCTCTGTGCCTCAATGAGCTGGACTTACCAAGAATATGCTTCGCAACCGGCTTGGTTTATAGCACTATTAAGAATTAAGTCCGAGACGGAATCGGAGTACGAGCGTAATACGTCTCCTACTCCTCCGAAATAGGCGAGAGTGGTATCATAAAGGTATGACAGACGAAGCAAAACTAAAAATCTTAATCGAGGCTCAGAATAAGTCTAAAGGGGCTTTCGACGAGGCTAACGCACACCTTGAGAAAGTACAGGGTCGCTTCGACAGCGTAAACGAAAAGCTCGATAAAGTCGGCTCTAAGATGAAAGACGTAGGCGGTAAAATGTCCGCTACTCTTACGCTACCTCTAGTAGCCGGAGCAGGACTCGCCGTTAAATCGTTCTCCGACCTACAGGAGACGATTAACAAGGTAGACGTATCGTTCGGTAGTTCTTCGACTACCGTTAAAGCTTGGGCTCAAGATTCGATTAAGAGTATGGGTCTCGCTCGACAATCCGCCTTAGACGCTACGGCGTTATTCGGCGATATGGGTACAGGTATGGGGCAGACGCAACAGGAAGCCTCTAAAATGTCTATGGGCTTAACGCAACTCGGGGCAGATATGGCTTCGTTTAAGAACGTCTCGTTCGAACGTGCTCAAACGGCTCTAGCCGGAATCTATACCGGAGAGACCGAGGCTCTAAAGGGTCTCGGTATCGTTATGACTCAAACTAACCTCGAGGAGTTCGCTCGCTCTAAGGGTATTAACAAGTCTATGCAAGAGATGAGCCAAGCCGAATTAGTACAGCTCCGCTATAACTACGTAATGGATAAAACGAAGAACGCACAAGGCGACTTCGCTCGTACGTCGGACGGTCTCGCTAATAAAACTCGTATTCAAGCCGAGCGTACGAAAGAGCTATCCGCACAATTCGGAGAAAAGCTCGCTCCGGCTTATAATAAGCTCCTCGATACCGGCGGTAAGATTCTCGACTTCTTTAATAAGCTCTCGGACGGACAGCAGAAAGCTCTCCTAATCGTCGTAGCCGTAGTCGCCGCACTTGGACCGCTAATTATGATAATCGGACACCTTATAACCGTAGTAAAGGCTCTAAACGTAGCGTTCGCTTTCTTAGCCGCAAACCCGATAATCCTAGCTATTGCCGCTATAATCCTCGTTATCGCCGGTCTAGCGTTCTTAATTATTAAGAACTGGGATACGATTAAAGCTTTCTTTATAGGACTCTGGAATACCGTTAAAAAGGCGTTCGATAGCTTCGTTAATTGGGTACAAGGCGTATTCGGTCCAGTAATCGACGGTATCGTTAAAGCGTGGCAAGCTATCGTAGGATTCTTTACCGGACTATGGAATACCGTCGTCGGAGTATTTAACGCTATCGTCGGCTTCTTTCAGAAGTGGGGCTTAACGATACTCGCTATTCTATTCTGGCCGTTTACCCTAGCGGTAGGCTTAATTATTACGTTCTGGGAGCCAATTAAGGCGTTCTTTACCGGAGTAATTAACTTTATTATCGCTATCTTTACCCCTATCGTACAGTTCTACGCTACGATATTCTCGACCGCCTTTAATATCATAGTTAGTATATGGAATACTCTCGTAAGCTTCTTCTCGGGAGTATGGAACGGTATCGTAAATATCTTTAATCAGGTCGTCGGCTTCTACGCTATGGTCTTCGGTACGGCGTGGAATATAATCGTCTCTATCTGGAATCAAGTAACCGGCTTCTTCGCCGGTATCTGGAACGGAATCGTAGCTATATTTACCCCTGTAATTAACTTCTTCGCTAATATCTTTAATCAGGCTTGGAATCGTATAACGTCTATCTTCGGACAGGTAGCCGGATTCTTTAGGGGAGTCTGGAATAGTATCGTATCTATCTTTACGAATATCGGTACGAGCGTCGGTAACGCTATCTCCGGAGCGTTTAAGTCGGCGGTAAACGGAGTTCTCTCGGGAGCGGTTAATATCATAAACGGCGTTATCGGTACTATTAACGGAGCTACCTCGGCGATAAATAAAATCCCAGGAGTTAATATTCCGCAAATCGGTAAGCTATCCGTACCGAGCTTCTATACCGGAGTTCGAAACTTCGGCGGAGGTATGGCGGTAGTCGGCGACGTAGCCGGTAAAGGCGGAGAGCTAGTCTCTCTACCTCGAGGAGCGGACGTTTATAATAACTCCGAGACTAAGAGAATCCTCGGAGCGTTAGCGGACGGTCAGGGCTTAGGCGGTGGCGGTATGACGTTTAATAACTACGGCTCTATCGTTAACGAGACTCCGGAGGCTTCGCAAGCGTTCTGGGATAGATTTAACCGTATAAGCGAGCTAGCGACTCAGGGAGTACCGACTAATGGCTAGAGGATTAACCCTAGACGGCTTAGATTTACAAGCCGGTAATATACGAATAACCGAGACCGACCTCTTTAACGCTCCTCCTAAGACGAGTACTATTATCGAACTCGCTCGAAAAGACGGAGCTAAAGCCGTCTTCGAGAAGTACGGTAATCGTAAGTTTAACCTTACCGGTTATATTCAGACCGATAGTATGATTAACGCCGACGACTCGCTCGACCAGCTTAAAGCGTTTATTAACCGCCGTAACCTCGATTTAATAATGGAATACTCTAGCTCGGAGCGTAAGTGGGAGGTAGGAATCGACGCTTTACAAGTCGCTAGGAAGAATACCGACGTATCTCGTATGGGCTTTAACCTAATGGGTAACGCTCCTAATCCTTTCGCTCAAGACCTCGAGAAGACCGTCCTCGTTAATCAAGCCGGTATTACGTCGGCTACGAATATTCCGGTAACAGCCGGCGGTTCTTACTTCGCTCAACCTCTTACGGTAATTACGATTAACTCCGTACTCCCGAACGATTCGGATATTACTATCTCTATCGGTAACGCTATCGAGAATACTTACCTCGATATTAGGGATACTTTCGTAGACGGAGACGTTCTAACTATCGACTCCTTTAATGAGATAGTTTATAAAAATAATGAGATAATCGAAGCGGACGGACTATTCCCGATATGGTCGCCGACCGGCGGTACTTTCGAGTATAGCTTCGACGCTACTAGCTTAAACGTAGATATTTTCTCGGACTACTATAGGAGGTGGCTCTAATGATAGCGGTAAAATCGACATACCTAAAAAATAAAGTAATTAAGCACGTTCTCGGCGAGGCTAGTTTTACTATGCCGACGAACGTATACCTAGCTCTCTATACGACCGACCCGACCGTAGCCGATAGCGGTACGGAAGTAACCGGCGGTTCTTACGCTAGACAACAGCTCTCGTTCGCTACGGCGGTCGACGGAGCTAAGGCTAGTAATACGTCCGAGACTTTCTCGACTATGCCAGCTTGTACCGTTACTCACTGGGGTATTAGAGACGCTAGTAGTGGAGGTAATTTACTTTACTTCGGAGCTTTCGATTTACCGATTCAACTTAACGCCGGTAATAATCTTCCTATAGCTTCCGGAGATATAGTTATCGGGGAGGTCTAGCCGTTATGACAATTACAACGGACTGGAAGACACCTACTCGAGTAGCTCAAGATTCGAGCGTCGGTATTACCTCTTGGGTAGAGACCGATAAGCTCTTTAGTTACGACGGTCTCTATCAGACGTTTAGTTTTTATAACGCCGGAGCGGAGAATCCTTACCTCTCTAACGCTCATCTAGTGCTTAACGACGTAATTATTACCGCTAATAATAAAGCGACCGGTACAGATATAGCTCCGTTCTCTAATCTCGGCGGTAGCTCCGACCTATGGGGTCAGTCTTCGTTAACTGGAGCACAGGTAGCCGATAGTAAGTTCGGAATCGCTATCGCTACCGGTACAGAGAACTTCGGCGTATATGGCGGAGCGGAATCTTACTACCTCGCCGTATCAGGCTTCGGCTTCGATATACCCGATAACGCCGTCGTAACCGGTATAGAGGTAGATATAGTCGAACAAAACGCCGCAACCGGCGGAGGTACGACTACTCTACAGATAGATACTATCCTCGCTAGAGTTACGTTTACTTGGGACGTAGAAGCGGTAGCCGTCGCTAGTTCTTTCGGCGGAATCTTTATCGACCCTCCTAATCGAGAGCTTCCTCGTAAGAAGTATCGCTTTAAAGCCTACTCCGACGGTACGTATCTCGGCGACTGGCGAGACGTAGCGACCGACCCGACGTATAAGCAAGAGATAAATAACCTAATGGGGTCTATGCCTCTAGGATTCGCTCGTAACGACCTTACTCTCGAGACCGCCGTCGAAAATCTCCTAAACGAGAACGACGCTATACTTACGAACGAAGACGACTCTCCGTTCTTAATAGATATAGCTAGTATCGCCGCACTCGGAGAGGGTACTAACCTCGATACGAATTACGACGTAGTAGTCGACGCTATCTACGGACAGTTCGAGCCTCTACTTAACGAGGACGATACGCCGATTCTTAACGAAGACGGCTCTATGATTCTCGTCGAAGACGGATACCCTCTCGGTCGTCCGATATTCCGAGGCTATATTCCTCGCTGGGAGCTTCCTCTTAGCGGTAAGGGTATTACGTCCGAGATTCGTTCTTACTCGCAAGATTTAAAACACCTTATCCTAGAGACTAACGATACGGCTTATATTACGAACTCTAGCTTATCCGGTAATAGTCGAGGTATCGCCGGAGGTGGTCCGACCGACCGAGAAGTCTTATATCAGACGTTTACAATGGCGGCACAAAAGACGGTATCGAAGATTCGACTCTATCCGTCCGCCGGTTGGTTTACCGACGTACCGTTTACCGTCCGGATTTACGGTAATAACCCGACGAGTCCAGGCTCTCTATACGCTACCGGTATCGGTACGGTTAACCGGAATACGCCGGTCGAATATCTCGACGTTATATTCGACGCTACGGCTACCTTGCCGGCTGGTACGTATTACTTCGAGGTAACGACCGATTACGCTAAGACCGGCGGTAACGAGACGTATCCGCTTAATCTAGGTCTATCGGGTACGGCTTACGCCGGAGGCTCTTACTACGAATATAATAACTACGCCGGACTCGTTAACGATACCGGTCTCGATATAGCGTTTATTCTCTACGAAGCCGGTCTCGATACGACCGTACCTTTCTTATCGCAAGACCCGAGTAATATCTTAAAGGCGATTATCGACTTCGCTCGTTCTCGAGGAGCGGAGATTAACTATACCGCCGATTCTATCGCTCTAACCGGTACGACCGTAAGCTATACCTTTAGGGCTCAGACGGTAGAGGAAGCGATTAAAAAGGTTCTCGAGCTAGCTCCGGCTAACTGGTACTTCTACTACGACTTCGGTACGGATACGCTCTACTTTAGAGAGAAGTCCGCTACTCCGGATAGGTGGCTTCGAAAGGGTCAAACAGTCGTCGACGGTAAAATCGTAAAGACTATCGAGCAAATCGTAAACGACGTTCTCTTTACCGGTGGCGGTAATCCGGCTCTATACGTACGCCGACAAAACGCCGGTAGTATATCGTCTATCCGTCGAGGACTTCGAAAAATCTCCGATAACCGAGTTACCGTAACGGCTACGGCTAATATCCTAGCCGACTCGGAAATAGACCAGTTCGACCAAGCTCTTTACGCCGGAGACGTAGAGATTACCGAGGACGGTACTTTCTACCTCGAAGACGTAGCAGTCGGAGAAGTTTACGGATTTATCGGCTTCGGTCGATTAGTCGACGCTATCGTCGTACAAGGGGTATCGAAAGACTACCGTCCGGATACTGCCCCTATAGCTTTAACCTATAACGTACCTCGAGTAAATAAACGAGTCGAAGATATTAAACGTAACTTAGATACTCTCGAAACGACTAATAACCCAGTCGAGCCGAGTTAATGTATAATAACGATTAAGGAGTAATAAAAATGGGTAGAATATCCGCACTAACAGAGTTAACGAGCCTAGCGTCAAACGATTATCTTATCGTTCTCGACTCGTCGGCTAATATCGCTAAGAAGATTAGCGTCGCTAACGCTTTCGGAGTACCCGAGGCTACTTGGACTGCCGCAGGAGAGACTTGGACGTTCTCGAGCTGGACTAGCGGTACTCGTATCGGTGTAATTACCGTACCGTCTAACGCTACTACGAAGTATCAAGCCGGTAATAGGATTAAGATTACGCAGACGACCGGAGGTACTAAATACGGTATTATTCACGCTGTAACATCTACAACGCTTAGTGTATTCTTCCCGAGCGGTACTACGCTTAATAACGAAACTATTAGTACGCCGTTCTGGACTTCTCTCGATAGTCCTAAAGGGTTCGATAAAGACCCCGACCTATGGACTCTAGTAAGCCGTAAGACCGCTCGTACGACTCAAGGTTCGGTATCCGTTAATACTTGGTATAACGTCGGAGGCTCGCTAACCGTAGGTGCTGGTAAGTGGCTTCTAAGTGCCGCCGACTTAGGTCTTATTACGACCGCTTCCGCCGGTTATATGGGCTTTACCTCCGCTCTCGCTACGACCTCTAACGGTTCGTCTCTAATCGCCGATACTCGATACCGAAGTGCTATCGTTCAGTCGGCTAACTCCGAGGTAGACGACCAGTACGTAGTAGCTAATATTCCGTTTACCGTAGCGTCTTCTAGTACCGTTTACCTAGTTCGAGCCGTAAGTGCCGGTACTGGCGTTACTATCTACTCGGAAGCTACCGGTTCGACTTACGCTAACGGCGATAACTATATTAAAGTATTAAGTGCGTATCTATAAGGAGACCGTATAGATGAAAAAATCAGAACTTAAAGAATTATTCGATAAAGCTAAGGTAGAGAAAGTCGAAGACCGAGAGGCTAAGACTTTTCTCGTTACCGTTAAAAAGCTAAACCGAGAATACTACGTCGAAGCTAAGAACGAAGCCGAAGCTCGTAAGTCCGCTCTCGAGCTAACTTTAGGCGAGTCGGATAACGTCCGAGGATTCGAACTCGAGGAAGATAAGTAATTAAACTATGGACCCGACCGCAGGAGTTACGAGCTACCTATTTACGCAGGGCGTACTAGGCTTCGCTTGTTTTATCCTCGGGTGGATTTGTATTAAGTTGTATAATAGTAGAGAGAACGACCGGACGGCTCACGCTCTCGAGGTAAAGCAGTTACAGAAAGAAAAAGAAGATATTATCGAGGCTCGCCGAGTCGAAAGTAATACGACTACTAAAGAAGTTCTCTCGGTATTGCAAACTAATTCACAGTCAAATAATCTTTTAGCGAGTAAGATAGAAGCTGTAAAGGGAGACCGTAACTAATGGGCTTATTCCGTCGAAAGAAAGGTAACGTCGAGAGCGTCGAGATAAAAGCCGACTCTGTTAACATTACCGAAGCCTCTCCGGTTACGAAGACTCCCGACCCTATCGTCGAGATTATCGCTAACGAAGAAGCGAAGAAAGAAGTTATCCAGCAAGCTAAGTCTGCCTCGAATCAACTTAACGAACTGTTGGTTCAGAACGGTTTTACCATTAAAATATACTTAGCGGCAGGTGGACACCCTCCGATTAAAAAGGCAGGAAAAAATTAAAATGATTCAGTTAGTACCGTATATCCTAATCCTACTCGGCATTAGTGCTGTAGCTATGGGCTTTATATTCCGAGTTATCCGAAAGCAACTCGGTCTCTTTAAGCAACCTTTAACAGAGAAAGATATAAAGAACTTCCGTTATACTCTATTCGCTATATCTCTAGTAATCGTAATTATGGGTCTAATACCGATAATTATTAACCTCGTTACAGTATTTATCGAGGTAGGCGGTAACGGTAATAGCGGTCGACCGAGTACCGTATCGTTAATAAGCTTTATCTACTCTATGGGAGTACACCTACAGACCTTACTCCTCTCGTATCTGTTATGGCGTATCTACCGACTAGCGAACGGCGATAACGATTCTTAATAGTGATATAATCGAGATAGTTAATAAACGGAGACCAAAACTATGAGACTAGCAGGAATAAGCGGATTTTATCAAGCTCACGGCTCGAACTATCAAGATCGGAAGAGCGTCGTGTAGGGAAAGAGTGTCTTCGCCTGTG
>ERZ650304.378-NODE-378-length-24781-cov-41.551606_pt1 | contig 24781 bp, 41 predicted proteins | sample MGYA00376240_ERZ650304 | MGnify/ENA primary metagenome ERZ650304 (study PRJEB26733, sample SAMN07839271) | wastewater metagenome | biome: small river; feature: stream; material: water | place: USA: North Carolina | collected 2016-03-01 ... | reverse complement strand
AATCCAATATCATTAAATCTGATTTACTAGCTGAATATTCTTTAGTAAATACTATCTTAGTACCGTCATTAGACGCACTAGGGTGTAAACTTGAATAAGTATCTGGTGTTAAATAACTTTTACTTGTATTGTCAGGATTAGCCTTAACAAGTCTATAATTGCCATTAACAGCTTGTTCACAATAAATAATTTTTTCGACTAAATTTGACTCAGTTAAAACTGTTTCTATTGATGAAAAATCAGAATCTGAATTAATTCCAATAGACTTTACTTTATATTTATATGTTGTACTCGCTGTTAAACCTGTAACACTATATGTAGAACCTGTCACAGTAACGCCATTTAAAATATCATTTGTAGCAAAATCATCAGATGAAACATAAAGTTTTACTTGATTTATTCCTACAGGTAATATCCAATTTGCATTAAATGAATTACTTGTTAAATTAGTTTCTGCTTGTATTGTTGGAGCAACTGGTTTTGTTATTATCTCTAAATCTATTGAATCACTAATACCTTGAAAAGTTACAGAATAAATTTTTATTTGATAACCTGTATTACTACTTAATCCAATAAAAGTGTAATTATTACCTAAACCTGTTACTGTGTCTAAAATAGTACTAAAATTATCATCTGATATTTCAATTATGTATTCACCTGTATTTATTGGATTATTCCAACTAATGTTAAATGATGTTGTTGTTAAGCTATTTATACTTACATTTGAAACTATATCAATACTACTAAATGTTTCAATATTACTAGGATTTGATTCAAGATTTATATCTAAATCTATAACATTTCTTTGAGTATAGAAAGTATCTGTTTCTAATTCTACACTTGATGTTATAACATTTAAGTTAGATGTGTTTTCTTGCTCATGCTCAACTATGGATTCAATAATATTTAAACTTACATCATTATTATTTTCATCACGTTCAATACTTGTTGTTAATATATCATAATGCTCTGCTTCAAAATCACTATTTGCTTCAATTTCTCCTGAAATTCCAATAGTTTCAAAATAACCTAAATCTTGAACAACTTCTTTAATGAATTTAACAGTTAAATCAAGTTGAAACCTTTTAACCCATTGATTATTTTCTATAAAACTTAAATTTCTTATACTATCATTTGATGTTATTACAATATTGTTTAAATCAAAATCTTGATAATTTTCAGGTAAAGAAAAGCTATCAAGAATATCATTCATAATTGCTTCAGAGTTAGAGCCATAGCAATTAATACTCATATCAATTTCTTTTCTTTGTATTATTGTTACAGTTCCATCAGTATTATTATTTTTAAATTCACCTCTTGAAACATTTCTAATATTCAAAGTAGGATTTAACATAATAAAATCTTGATTTGGTTTTGGTGCATTTTGAAAATCAAAGATAACTTGATTATCATTAAGACCTGATTTATTAACTAGATATTCTCTAATATAATCTTTTATTTCTTGTAAATTCATTATTTTATTTTATATTTCACTGTGGCTAACATTAAGCCTGTGTGTATTAATGGATCATCAAAACCTTTACGTTTTATAGTGCTTGGTTTATTTCTAGGGTTGTTAAACTCTGCAATAGAATATTTAATCCTATCTTGCCAAAATTTACCCATTTCATTTAAGTAAGAATCAAGACTCAAAGAACTTTGCATAATTGCTTTTATTCTTTGAGCAGATTCTTTTAAAAAACTTTCTTGATATTTTTTTAAAGCATTTCTCATAAATGGACGTTCTGGAACTTGTGACCCATCGCGTGCTTTATGACCAAATTCATTTAAAAAAGCTATTGTTGCGATATTACTAGAATTATTAATAAATCCAACTTCAACTTGTTTTTTATTCATAGAATTAATAACAGATTTAATTCTATTCCAGCCCATATCTATTATCATGAATGCCTGTTAATTTTCTGTAATCGTCTATCAAAATAAAAGAATGTATTCCTTGTTTCAATTTGCACTTAAAGGTAGTTATAATCAATGTCTGAAGTTACCACAAAAGTATTACTTAAATATCTATACCATTCGATATTTTTCAAAGCATTCTCAACTTTAACCCAAATCATCATAAGGTCTTTGACACCCTTGATTCGTGTTGGGTATGTGAAAGCCCCACGATGAAAGTATTTTGCCTTATCAGAACCGAAAAAGAACATAAATATCTCAGCAAAAACTTCAACATCAGATACACCGTTTAGATGTGATTTTGTCATTAATAAAAACAATTGCTTCATATAGCTATTGTCACTAAAAAAGCCTATCTTATCAGAGAAATAATGCCCGAACTCATGAGAGATTAACCTGTAAAAATACTCCTCTATAGTAAATTGAGTATGTTTTGAACTTAATTGAATCAAGTTTTTAAACGGGTGAGTTAGACCTGCACTAAGACCGCTAGGGTATTTATCATGATTAGGATTATATATTTCAATAGTCAGATCTGAAAATATACTAGCATTACTAAAATCTTTGATATTGCTGTGTATCTGATTAAGTATAGAGTAGATTAACTGTATATCTATTGTATCTGTTATTGAGTCAAGATAAAAAACTTTTATTTTAGTCTTAAGTGTCGGGTGAACAAGATTAATTTCTTTCATTATTTTTTGTTTTCAAGCTTTTTTACTTGACTTTTTAACTCATCAATTTGCTTTTGCTGTTCTTGAATTGCTTTAATCATTGGTGCAATAAATTGATCATATCTTAATGCTCTTGTTTTTGTTTCTTCATCAAGAATGAAACCTGCAAAATCATTAGTATTAATCTTTTCAGACTTTAATAAATCTTCAATATCTTGATTAATAAAACCATAGTGTTTTCTTTTATATTTTTTTTCTGGTATTATTTCAGTTTTTTCTGTTACTTCAAAATCTTTAAAGATACCGTTTTTATCATATATTTTTTTATATACTTTGTTTTTTATTTCTTTCTGTGGTTCATCTTTCCACTTCCAAGAAACAGGCTTTAATTTTAAAATAAAATCAAGACCTAAACTAGTTTCTTGTATTTGTTCTTTAAAGTTTTTATCAGATGTTTGTATAGTACCTGTTGAACTCCAAACAGAAGCCCATTTATTACCTGCTGAACCCGAAGTTAATGTTCCATCTGTAGCAGGAATTGAATTAACATTAAAAGCAAAATTCCCATTATCAAAATTAAATATATTCTTACTTGGTGTACTTACTAAATATGATTCATTACCATTATTTAAAAATCTTACATTAAAGTCTTGACTTGAGCCTATACCATAGTGAAAATCTATAAATGCTAAAGTACCAGAATTAGTACTATTACCAATTTCAATTCCTGAACTACCTACTGAGCTAGAACCAACATTAAGACCACTAGAAGTATTAAAATCAATAGAAACATATTTAGAACCATCTCCATTTGTTCCTGTTGAAAATGCAGTTCCTGAAGCGTTTTTAACTTTGTTTAATAGAAAATCTGGTTTAGTATCAGTATTATCAGTTCTTATTCTTCTTATCATAGTAAAGAACTCCATTCAATACAGGTGTTAATATATGCAATATCTGTACTATCACTGATACTAACTGTTATAGAATCTTTAATATCAAAAAAGCCTGTTGAACTCTCAAAATGAAATGTTTCATAAGCATAAACAGGCATTTTAAAAAGAACATTATCTTCACTATCAGTTACAATCAATTCACTATCTTTATCAGTTTCACCTGTAAAAGATTTAGCATTGATATTTCTTAACTCTGTATTAGTTATTGTTTGGTCTAATGCTCCACCTTCTGTACTTTTGGAAGGATAACTTTGTATTCTTGACATTTTAAATATTTTCCGTTTCTAAACTTGCAATTTGTCTATAATGCTGTGTGTTACCAAGTTGTTGCAATCCTGAGCATGACAAAACTTTGTATCTTTTATTGTTATGTAAAACAACATCAGCTTTTAAAAGTGTAGATGTTTCAATCGTTTTTAACTCTTGTTTTGTGATAACACATATTAAACCCTTAGAATCTATACCAGACATGTTTAAATCATTCTCTAAACTCTGATATAAAGCCATTTGGTTCTTTGTTGTTATCGTTCCATTTACTGTTATTTCTTCATTTGTTTCTTCATATAAACCGTCCACAAATGAACCTGTTAAAGCTCTTACAACAGTTATTTCACCATCAAGTAAACCCATTAAACCACCATTCCCCAAAAGAATCTTTCATTTGAAAAACTATCAAGTAAAGCTTGGTATTGTTCACCATAAGGAGTTGATGAGTAAATACTATCAGATGTTTTTTTAGTGCTGTAAGTGATTTTATGATCGTCTATTTCTTCAGAAGCAACAAGACCACTAGAACCACTCACAGCAATACTTTGTAATTTAAGATTATGAGCTGTAAGAAGTGCAACACCTAAATTAAAACTATCTCCAAGTCTTGTTGGTACTTGGTTTATAGTCAAGCTAATCTCAGTATTGATATCGGCTAATAAATCAACATCAGTTGTTTTAAATTCCTTAGCTTTAACAAATAAGATTGCTCTTATATCATCTATTTGACTCATAATCTAAAACCTTTTAAGTATTTAATAAGTAAGTACCACCGTACTTACGGTACATAAATAAACCTGCATCATCAGCATGTAAATAAACTGTGTGAGTAAATCCAGCAATTTGCATTGGAATAGCTGTTAATTCAAGAGGTATATGTCTTTTGAATACGTCCATTCTATCACTAAATGCAATAGCAACGTTTTGATTTGATACTAAACCTGTTACTGTTACTAAATCAAGCTCTGGACACATTTCAACACGGGCAAAAACTCTCTTTTTAACAATTCTATCAAGTACACTTTCACCAGTGTTAACTCCACCAACTGTAAAACATTTAGCTTCTAATTCACCATAGTTTACAATCCCAACAGCTAGAACATTGTTATCAACTTGACCTTTTGTTTCTTCTCTTGCTGCTCTTTTAAGCTTCATTACATCAGCCCATATTTCATCAGCGGTTTTTGTTGCCCATGTATTATTTGCACCTGCTCCAGCACCAGCAACAGGAGTAACAACAGCACAAAAACCATCTTTAGCATAAGTAAAGAAACCTTTTAAACCTAATGGTTTATTACCAAAGAATGCTGTTTGGTTGAATGTGTATTCGTTACCTTCTTTAGCTGCAAGTGCGTCTTGTGCTTCAAGATTAAAACCAGATCTAGCCATGTATTCTAAATCTTCTATTTCAAAGCTATATTTAATTTTAGCTTTTCTAACTGGGTTAGGTGTACTTGTTCTTTTTGCAGATGCAGAAGGAATATCTGTTTCGCCATAAGCAGCATATTTTGATTGACCAGTTCTAAGTAATTCTTGATAGTCGATTGATTTTAAACCAGCACCAAGATTTACAACTTTCCAAAGTTTTCTGTGGCTTGTATCTGTTGGAAAATGCTCTATCATTTGTGCTTCAATTGCTGTTAATTCATGCTGTAAAAAAGCTGTGTCATTATCGCTTAACATTGGGTGAAAGTTTTTAATAGTGATTGAATCAGCTATTAACTTTCTTTTGAAATAATTTTGTCTATCTACAGCAACTTTTGCTTGTAGTCTTTCTGTCAATAAATCAGACATTATAATCTCCTTTTGAGGTTAAAAAACATTAATAAAAAAAAGCCCACAAAGGAGGGCTAAGAACCAAATTATTATGTGAGAAGTGAAGCTTAAGGGTTATTTATCTCAACATTGGCTAAATTACCAGAACTAACGGTTTCATAAGGTTTAAGAGTGCTAAATGCTTTTGCTTTTGAACTAGCTGTACTTGTTCTTATTTCTCCTCTTGTATATCCAGTTGCTTCAATGAATTGAGCATATAAAGAACTACCAAGATTCATAGCATCATGAGAGTAAATTGTCATGATTCCCTGTGTCATAGCTCCAACCATTTCAGAAGGTGCAATATATGCAGTTCCATCATCGTTTAATTCTGTTGGTTGTCTTTGTGCTACACCTAAAATAGTACCATCGAAATCGTAAGTAACAGTAACAGCAGAACCACCTGTAATAGCAACACTATCAAGTATTACAACAGCACCGTTATCATCAACAACAGTAATAGAATTTGTATCAACAGTAGCAGTAACAGAAGTTGCAGCAAGTTCAATAGCATCTTTAATCGCTGTCATTGTTGCAGCGTGACTTGTTGCATAAGTTACAGGACTAATAGCAGTTGTTGTACTAACTTCAACACCATTTGAAATAGTTTTAACTGTAACATTTAAGTTACATACATTTGATGCACCAAGTGAACCACTAAAAGTAAATTTATTTGGTGATGGATTTTGTAAACCTGACATAGTTGTACCAACAAAACCAACAACAGAACCAAACTTTATTTTTTCTAAAGCAGGTGCAGATTTTATTCTTTTGTTTTGGCTTACAATATCTCCACGATATGTTTTTGCGTTTGGTGCAGAATAAGTAGTTTGCATATTATTTAACTCCTTTATTGTATGATTCACTTAGTTGTTTTGCTATTGAATCAATATCAAATATTTCTTTTTTCTCAACACTACCAACAGAATCTCTTATACCTGGTTTAGCAGGGTTGTTTGGTTTTTGTGAATCATCAAGAAGATCAAAAGAATCATTGAAAAATATTTCAGATTTATCTTTTAAATCTTTACCAGAATAAAAGCTTTCAACTGCCATTTTCTTTACTTCAAGATTTGATTTACCTTCAAAATTTGCATCTTTTACATAATTCTTAGCTTTGTTAACTATAGATAATCTTTCTTGTGTTAAAGCTTCGATATCAATGTTTTGAGAATCTTTTAAATCATTCTCAAGTTTTAGAACTTTAGCTTCTAAACTATCAATAATCTTTACTTTTTCTTCAAGAGTAGAAATAGTTGTTTCTTTTGCTTTTAGTTCTTGCTCTACTAAAATTTCACTATTTGAGTCAGTGAAATTAATTTTAATTCCTCTTAAATCCATAATAAATATCTCCTTTGTAAATATTTCTTTATCTTCAATACTTGTGATCATTTCTGTATCACCAATTTTAGATTTTATTTTAACTTTTTCCCCTGCCCGTCCTTTTTTAGTAAGAGCAGTATGATTATTTTCTATATCAGTTTGAATTGCATCGTAAGTAATACCTGCAAAAGTACCTTTTTCAAATCTAAAACCTGCCGTATAACCTAGGCTAACCTGTTCTTTTAGCTTATTTTTTACATAGTTTTTCACAGGTTCATCAGTAATGACTATATCAGAATCAAAATAATGTATTGAGTAATTATTATATTTTTCTTCCCTGATATTAATTACAGTACTTACAGAACCTTTACTTAAAAGTTTTTGATTCTCAGTTGTTACGGTTTGACTAGGGTGTTCATCAGTGAAAAACATTCCCTTCATACTTTCGATTGATTTATTAACTTCTTCAAAAGACCTATAAACACTGATAATCCCATCTTTAAACATACTCCTAGGATAGTCTTTGTTTTCAGTTTTACCAAAAATATCAGAGTAAAGATATTTAAAAACACCTGTTCTAGTAAGAGTAACAGGAACAATTAAACGTCCATCTGGGAACTCTTGCCAAGTACCGTTCATTTGTGCTTTATCTAAGCAAAATATTTTCATTTAATTAAACCTGTTTTGTAGTAATATCGGTGTTATTAACATTATCAATAGAATTATTAGTGTTATTATTATTTGTTGCATTGTTTTTTATACTATTTTTAATAATATTCATTTCTTCAGGTGTGAAGTTGGTCTCATGTGAATAATATCCTTGTCCTAAACGTTTCTCTAAAATAAGTTCTTTAGGAACACCCATTTCATTTAGCTTTTTATCAATATCAGATTGTTTATTTCTGTTATCAATAATTTGGCTTTGTGTTTCTTGTTGAAGTGGGTTAAACTCCCATTTGATAGAACTTTTACCAAGGTTTAGAAGTCTAGCAAAAATAGAATTTATATAATCAATAGGTTTAGAAAGTTTTCTTAATTGCTGTGATTTTATCCAGTCGTACCATTGCTTTGACTCTTGGCTATTATCACCATTATTACTTAATCCAGTGCTTGTTCCTTCTTCTAATAATTGTGTATGTGGCATTTCAGCAGCAGCACATAAACGCATTTCAATCATTCTTATTAACTTATCAAGGCCTGTTACATTAACTGTTTTAGATTGATAATCGTCTTCGTCATCTATTACAGAAGCTTTTAAAAGATGTTTATTTGCTTTTAAATAAGCTACTTTTTTAAATACAAGGTTCTGAGTTGCATCGTCTTGGATTAATTTTGTCATACCTTTAAATTTATAAACATCTTCTATAAATCTTGATAAAATTTCAGGAATTGAGTCATGGCCAGAAGAATAATTTTGAAGTTCATCAAGACACCTATAGATTCTTGATTCTCCAAAACTTTGATTTAAATATCTGTTTCTTATTCCAGAATCTAAACCAGAAAAAACAATCATTCTACTATTATGAATTTTTATTTGCTTTTCAGATAAAGAGTAAAATTCAGGTTTCTTCAGATAAGAATAATTTTCAGGAGTAAGAAAAAATCTATCTACCAAAATAATATCATTCAGCCCTCTAATATTTTCTAATTGGAGAGGCTCCGACCAATCATCTAAACCGTCGTCAATATCAAATATTAAAGCACTTCCACCATAAGCATTATCATACTTTATAGCATCTTCTAATAATTCCATGATATTAAATTTAGTATATAAATCATAAATCTTTTTAGATTGCTTATGGTCAATATCAATACCCTGTTTAAACATGTGTTCAGCAGGTTTAGAGCATATTTTAGAAGCAATAGAACTTTTAGAAAACCAGTCATCAATTTGAAAACCTGATAATCTTTTTTTACCATTACCTAAGCCATTTGATTTGTTATATGAGTTTTCAGATAATGATGTCAAATAAGTATTCCAACTATCATATAAATTAATCAAATTATTATCTTGGTTTTCTGTTTTTTTCTTAGCCATTATAAACCGTCAAACGGGTTGTAATCATTTTCTTTTACCATTTCTGCCAATATTGTTAAACTGTCAGGAGCGTCATCATGATCATTCTTTCCAACTCTCAAAAACTCTGTTAATTCTTTCCAAATTAACGGGTGTGTTTCGTGAAAATCATCAGGGAAATAAACATGATTAATAATCCAATAAGCCATATCACGAATACGAGCTTCTTTGTTTTTTGTTTGTGGAAATGTTTCTATATCAATTCTAAAATCAGGATAATTATCATTAATCTTTTCTGATACCCAATTTTTAAAGATGTTTCCACCTGCATTTGACTCTATTCGAGCTAAATTAACTTTATTATTTACGAGTAAATCAACATATTTTTGAGGCGTTGTATTTGTATCTTCTTGAGTGAATAACCAATCAAAAATATAAATATCACCTTCAAAAACTTTACCTACAGGACTACTAAAATAATCAGTGCCTTTATCTGCTGTATCTGTTGCGTTTAAAGTCTTTTCATATTTTCTACGCTCTAATTTAGAGAAACGCTTAAACTGTGGGTACATCAAAGCATTTTCATCTATTAGTTTATTGAAATAATTAGCATTAAATATTGACGGATCTGCATTTCTTTGTAAGAAACCAAATCTTTTTTTACTTAATACGTCTTCACAAAGCATGTTTCCTGCTTCATCTTGAGCATTTCTTTTATAAATATAAAAACTTTTACCATCTAAACCAGAAGTAAAAACACCGATAGGATCATCAGAAGCCCATCTAGTCATATTTATAATTTCTAATGGTGTTCCTTCAGCACGGCTTAAAACCGTTCCTTTTATCCAATTCATTATTTCAGCTTTACGGGTTTTATTAAATGCTTCATAACTGTTTTTAATAGGGTCATCTATTATAATAATAGTTGCACCTTTTCCAGTTATTCCACCACCAATCCCACTTGCTTTATATGAAAAATGTCTACCTTCTAGACTCCATTTCTGGACACTTGCATCACCTTTTTTAATATTTATATTTGAAAAAATATCATTAAAAAGTATCTGCTCTGGTGTTTCTCGTTTTCTGCTTATTTCATCTCTTACATATCGGCTAAAATCTACCGCTGAATCATCAGAGTAAGAAAGGTATAAAACACTATTAGCAATATTTTGACCAAAGCACCAGCAACAAAATAATATTAAAGTTCTGCTTTTACCATGCCTAGGTGGGAATGATATACATGCTCTGGTGTAAGGTTCGTTGTTATCATCTGGGTTCTTTAGTTGTCTTTTATAAAGATTTTCTAGTACATTACAATAATCTTTTAAATATTGTCTTGACTCTAAATAAAAATCTTTATGTAATAATTTGCAAAATTCCCAAAAAGAATTTTTAGCTAATCTAATTCTTTTTTCCTTGAGTAGATTAAACTTTTTTTCTTTTAAATTCCTGCTAAGACTCATTTTCTAATTCGTTTATTTGTCTATCCAGTTCTTCATCAGTTAAAGAGTTTAAGCTTTTCTCTCTCTCTTTTTCTTCTTTTTTATCGTATAAGCCTTGTATTTTAGCGATTTCAACATCACATTTTAAAACTATATCTAAAAACTTAGGGTTTCCGTAAAGTTGTTCTTTTTCCACTGTTTCTTCTGTACTATCACCAAATCTTAAAGAAGATATTTTTCTTTCAACAAATCTTGAATGTTCTGTTATGCTTTTTTTGTAATCTTTTAATGCTGTTTTCTTAATATGGTTAAAATGTGCAACTTTTTCAATTCTTAATTGATCTATATCGTTTAAATATTCTTCTGCCATAGCTTTACGAATACTTAATACATCTTGGTTAACTTGCTGCCTTGAGATAGAAATATCAATTCCTTGAGCTTTATAACCTTTGTTGATGATATCTGTTATTTCTTGGATAGTATAACCACCTATCTGCATATACTTAACGATTATACGTCTATCAACTATACGCTGTTCTTCATTTCTTTTACTTTGCATAATTTTAAAAAAAAGAGAGCTTTAACAGCCCTCTGAGTTTGAATAATCAATAATATCAACAGAAGTAAAAATTAAAATCTTTTAAATCTTTTATGAAAATAATATTTTCTGTTTCGTTTTCTTCTGAGTAATCTATTTTATCTATATCAATATTTAATCCTAGTCTATTTAAAAAACTTACAAACAACTTTCTATATCTGCAACTAGGAAATATTTTAATTAAACCAATAACAGTGTTTAATTCTTCATTAAAAACGGCACAACCGATCTGATCAATATCTTGATAGATCGGTAATACAGTTTTTTTAGGAGTGTCAAAAAGTGGCAGCACGGAAAATATTAAAATTATATACAAAAGGACTAATTATATAATAACATACCTGTATCTTTCATTTTCTTTACGAAAAGTTTACGCTCCGATTCACACAACTAAGTTATATCAATTAACTCAATAAAACTTTATTTACATTTATTCACATAAAAACAATACCTATTTATTTTATTAATTAATGTAAAGTTTAATACACCTATCTACTTTGTTCGATTATTATCTCATCAACTAATGAGTATAAGGATCTTTTACGGTTTCTGTACTCTTTTTGATAAAGAGCATTGTTATTACTTTTTTTACAATTCTTAATCTTATTAACTGCTCGAATAAATTCTTTAGAATTGTTGTTTATCCCTATTTTATACCAAGCAGATAAAGTAACAGAATCATTGAAATCAAGGTTTTCAATAGCTCGTTTTATTATTTCTCTATTGATTTTACATTGATGATATTTTATATCAGAATAGATTTTATCAATCACCAATTTATCCATTTTATTATTAGTAGTAGAACTTCTTATAAAACTTGTGTGTGAGTATTGAACAGCTTTTAAATTATTCTCATATCTTTTGATATCAAATATAAAATCATTCTCTCTTTGATATGACGATAAAGTTATTTCATTATTTTTATCTTTATTTTCTGTTTTTTGTTTTTGATACTCTCTGCTTTTTTTGTTAATAACTTTCCCGAAGTATTCATTTAAAGCTTGAATACTATATTTAGGTTGAATATCTTTTAAAAAATAAGTTATTTCAGATTCTTGATTATTGATTTTCTTTACTGCAATATCAATACTTGATAATTCACCATCTTTTATTAATATCTCTGCAAATATTTTATTGATGTTATTTTCATCAAATAAAGTAAGCTTTACATCTCTTAGCTTCTTGATCTTAGACATTTGTAAACTATCTATATTTTCATAAAAAGATATAACATTTCTAGTAGTAGAATTAAAGTTACTAGGTACAGATAAAAAAACAGGTTTAAATTCAGTTGACATCAGCATAAACACCCCAATTGATTTATTTAGATATATTCTGATTATAGTTTATGAGATGATCTAAGCAACTATATTTTCTATACTTTTATATTAAGTTTTGTGATAGTTTTGCGACTATCAAATATTTTTTAAGTGAAATTAATATATCTTTTTATTTTGCAATCTGTTAAAGCAAGGTATAATCTATATTACAGCTATTTAGATAAATAATAAATTATCTTGATTAAACAAAGTAATTAACAGTTTTAATAAAACCCTATTCATACACAAAAAGTGTATATACAGCTTCAAAATTTATATCATAATATCTTCAATCAGCTTATTTTTTAGGCTGACATGAGAATATTTTTATCTAAATCCAATCTCTGAGAATAAATCTCACAAATCAAAATAACTAAGGAATTTGTTTAAACTCCACATAATTCTTTAAAATAAAACCATTCTTTTTATTTGATGATTTAGCCCTTAATCCAACAGCTACATAAAAATTATATTCTTGATGAGATTTTAAATATTTCATCATTTTTCTTTTATTGTAAAAAGTTAAAGTTGAACTCTTAGATCCTTTTATCTTAATGTCTATAATCTTTTTATCTTTTGAAAACCACAAATCATCATCAAGATTTAAAGAATAAAATAATCTTTTTTTCATGTTCTTTATCTTTTTGCTTCACTTGTTCCAATTCTTCAACATTCAAACAATTGTTAAAAATTCTATCTCTTAATTCAATTCTATTCATTCCTAAAATTTCCATAGCATCTTCTTTTTTCATTTTTTACCCACTTTCTTAATTTTTTCAATCTCACAATGACCAAGACATCGCCCTATATCATGATTACAAGTAAGATTATCTTTATCTTTCATTAAACACCTAATTTGTGACAAAGAAATCTTAATTCTTCATGAATTTTCATATAATTATCCCTAGATTCTTTATCTCCTTTTTCTACATAAATCTTAAGTGCTTCACTTCTTTTTTCAAGTAGATTATTAAAAGTTTCTTCTATTTTTTGAAACCAATTTACATCTTCATTTTTTTTATCATTTAAATCATTCATTTTAAATAGACTCTATAATTTCTAATATTTCACCATGAAATAATTCTTTGGTTAGCTCATTAAAATTTTCAAATTGTGATTTACAATATTGAACTTTATCAATAAATCTTTGACTATTTTGTCTATAAAGTTCTTTCATTGAGAAAAATAAAGAACTTTTAGCAAGATCTAAGTTTTCATTATCTCTATACCATTCACGAAATACTTTAATAATTGGTGCTAGTCTATGTTTTGCAGTTTCTTTGGATTGATTTAATTCTTTTTGTTTGAGTTGAGCTGGTAAAGAATAATTTTCTCCTTTTCTTTCTAAAAATTTATTTAACCAGCCTGTTTCATTTTTTATATTTTCTTGATAAGACATAATTTCTAAACCTTTTATGATTAGTTCATATTCATTAGAATACTTAGTTAGAATTTTATCTCTAAAGTCTTGCTCAATATCTGTATTATCAAATAAAGTAATTACTTTATCTCTCAAGTTATCCACATTCTGTCCACAATCCGCCCCCACGCCCTGCGGAATATTTTTTTTATCGTTTGTTCCTTCGTTATTTTCATTCTTAGTTACATTATCTTTCTTTTCTGAGACAAGCTTCATATTAGCTTCATTAATGCTATCTAAATCATCTTTAGGTACTATTTGTTCTAAATCTTTTTTAGTCTCTAAATCTGTACTAATTTTATCAGTTGTTTTAGTATCAAAATTTTTTGAAAAATCATCATCATTTTTATTTGAAGCTTGATTTACATTTTCAGTAGAAGTTTTTAAGCTTTGTTCTTCATTATTTTGATATGATGATGTTTTATTATTATTAGTATTAGTAGAATAAGTATTAGTAGTACCTATATTTTCGTCTACACCTTCCACGTTTACACCTTTAACCTTTACACGTTTTTCGGTTAAAGGTTGAGATATTGTATTTATAATATTTTCAGCTAATGTTTTTATATAATGAGTAAAACTAATTCTTTTGGGAAAAATACCTTTTTTTAGAGCTTCTATTTGTTCTTTTTTTCTTTGGTCAATTAAAGATTTATTTTCTTCTACGTAGATAGGAGTCTCAGATAAAAAATATTCTGTTCTTATAAAATGACCAGTTTTTTCATCAATAAAAGATACTTTTTTTAAATAACCTTTTTCAATTAGTTCTTTTAGAGCTGTAGTAATAGCACTTTTTGAACATTTACAACGTCTAGGTAAATCCGTCATATTAAGGAACCAATCAGGAGGTAATGCCAAAAGTCTAACATGAATACCAAGTGTTTTATTTGATAATTCACTTTCAATTAATGAATTATCAACTTGAGTAAAACTTTTGTCTTTTAAAGTTCTTGTAACTTTTAAATTACTTGTATAAATCATAATTACTTCTTTGCACCTCTAACCCAAATATTCCTTTTATCCCAAGAAGAACAAACAAGCCCGTTTGTAATTTTTTCTTTCATTAATGTGATTTTTTTCACAACTAACCTCTTTCTATTAAGATATATTATTAATTTATTTTTTGCAACTATTAAGAATTTTTATATTATTTAGTCGCTTTAGACTGTGCATTGTCTTGATTTCCAATATGATAAAATTATCACTTTCTATCACTTTGCTGTCATATTGAGAATTTTCTAATGTTAAAAGTGCGTTATAAAAACCGCTCCAAAATTACAATTTCTAATGCCAAAGTTAAAATTTTATAACTTTGCTATAACTTTGCTGTAACATTGAAAAATGAAATCAAGCTATTAGACAGTTACGGTGGTCTTGTTTTTTGATGTGATTTATTAAGCGTTGCTTTACAATATTGTAAAAAATGGCTTCTTTGTGATATTATCATAAGTAAGACCTCGTAGTTATTATTAACCCCGATGTTTTCCTTATGAGATTTGTTTTAAACATAATTCTCCTAAGTGTTTGTTTTAGTTTTCTTGGTCAACTTTGGTCGGGAGAGTGAGAAAACTATTAAAAATTTATAATTTAAAACTCTTGGATTCCTAGTCCGAGAGTTTTAAGTTTTTTACATTTTATTTAAAAGACTTTGACATAAAAACATTTCAATAATTATGATATTTTTTTATCTTTTTCAAAACCAATTAATTCGCCTACATCACATTCTAATACTTCACATATTTTTGCTATATGCTCTTTATTAAAATCTTTAGATTGATTATTAGACATTCGAGATAAATACGAATAACCAATACCTGTTTTTTCAGATAATTCTTTTAATTTCATATTTTTTTTTATTAATAATATTTTTATATTTGTTGTAATCATTTGTTTACCATGATAACAATAACTTTTTACTATAAACAATAAATTGCTTATATAAGTTATATTAACAGTTCTTTTTATAAAAAACAAGTGATAAATGTACTTATTCCTTTTGGCAATGTCTATAACCATTTGACTCTGCTTGTGATGGTGTCATTTCAAGATAACAATTTTTACAATCATAAAATCGGCAATGTGAGTAATGATATATACCTGTTTTAGCATTTACATGAACTATAATGCTGTTATTTTCTTGAATTGCTCTGACAATTGGTTTTGGTTTACTAACAACTCTTGATCTTGGTTTATCTTTTTTGTGTCTAAAATCATGAGGACTTTCTTTTAATCCTTTATCAGACCAAATATTTAATTTTTTATTTCTGGCTTCTGTTTGAGATTTAGTGAAAGTATCTACATAACGAATATTAGGGGTATAAGTTAAAAGCTGTGCATAGCCATTTTTTATTAACTCATTATTCAAAAATTTTCCGTCTACATATACATAAGCAAGTAAACGCCCATATTTATCACGAGCTTGTATGTCTGTTTCAATATCAATATTTTTCCCTTTAGTTAATTTTTCAGTATATTTTTTTGCTTCTTTACCCCAGTAACCTTGTTGCATTTCTGCTGTATCAATACCAAGTAATCTTATTTTTTCTTTTTTATCATTTATTGATACAGTTAATGTATCACCGTCGTGATTTGATAAAACTTTAGCTTTTATATATTTGTTATCTGTGATTTTATTAGAACTAGTCTGTATTACTTTATTAGTTATATTTTTATTTTCTATGTGTTTAGGAGCTAATGCTTTAATACTTAATTGTTGTTCTACAGGTTTATTTTTTTGCTCCTCTAATATTCTGTTAGAATCCCAAATTTTTTCACTATCTGAATAAGCTCCCCAAAAAAGAAGAAATAACCAAGGATACATTATAAAGTATCTATAATAGGGATTTACTTTTTGTTTTAATTCGGATAATTTTTTAAACTTAGGGTTTTTTCTTAAAAACTTCTCAGAAATAACTAATATAAAAAATAATGATAAAAGATAAAAACTTAAACGACTAAAAATTATTACAAAAAAAGCAAATAAAAAAAGATTTAATGACAGCACATAATAAAATTTAAGCTTTTTCATCAATAAAAACCATATCAAAATAATCATTAAATTGTATTCTTAATATTTTAAAATTACAAATAAATTGTTTTTATAGATAATAAATTGTTTACATAAACAATTTATTATGTTATAATAATATTGTTAGGTTTAACTCTCCCGACCAAGCTGACTAAAACCTAACACAAACATTTAGTTAGGAGTTTTATAAATGAAAACATTAAAAACAGTATCAGGAACTGTAAACCCTGAACCAAAAACAATAAACCTAAAAACAGGTGATAACTTCTTTAACATGGGACGTTTCAAAGATGTTTGTAATGCTTGTATGAACTATAAAGATATCACTTATGTTTTTGCACTTTCCAACGGCAAAATTTTAAGTCAACGTTGTGAGAACTGTTTCGAGTAAGTAATCACCAAGAGGGTTAACAGCCCTCTCCTAATCATCATTTTTAAGAGGTTTATTTGTCATGTCTATTTTATCTTATGAAAAATTTTTAGAGTCCAAGTCACTTGGTGAACTTGCTCTTATTTCTAGTGAATTATCAAATGATATTGATAATGAATTAAGAGAGAATGAAACTTATAAAGGAAAAGATTTCGTTTTTCCTTGGTTGCTCTCAGATAGAAGTAATCAAGTTGATTATGCCTTAGAAGTTGACATTGTTAATGAGTTATTCGGCAACTCACTTGAAAATCTTATTAATGAATCAGACGAGCAACTCCAAGACGCTTATGCTGATTATGTTCTTGAAAATATGGTTGAGGTGGCATAATGGGATATAAAGAAACAATCATAAAAGCTGTTAAAAATAACTCATTAGAATTTGATGGTTTTGTTCCATTTTTAAGACAGGATAAAGTTTTAAATTCTCAAACCGTTAAGTTTAGATTTGATGTTATCCCTGTTTTTGGTGAATTTAAAATTGATAGTCAATATTCAAGTAATCCACAGCCTAACAGGGTTATAGATGTTGAAATCACAGTGTGGGGCAAGGTTTCAATAACAATTCAAAGTAAACCAAGTTTAAGAACCAAAGGTTTTTTAAAGTTTGTAGATTTGTTTTATGTAGGACTTACAAAGCTTTTAAATAAATCACTTGAGTCTTACAAAGAAAGTTTAAAACCTGTTTCAATTCCTGCTCCTGTTCTTAATCAATTCGGACGACCTATTAAAACCCTTGATCATACAGCAACAAATAAAGAGATTGAAATTCTTGTTATACAAGGGTATGAAGTACAAGTTAAAACACCTTACGCAACTATCTTTTACGGTGTTTGTCAGCAAGAAGTAGATTTATTTTACTTCAAAAAATCAGCTTAATTTAATGGAGAGTTTCGGCTCTCCGAAAGGTTCTAAAAATGACTAATTCAACAAGGTTAAAATCAAGCAAACAACAAAGTTTTAGCTTGATTAAAAAAACAAAAAATGCTATAATAAAAAGAATAGCTTACTTAATAAGCGTATTGATTAGCAAAGTATCTTTAAATAATTCTTTATCAGATAAAGATAATGAAAATAGTTTAAAACAAGCGTCTTTGATAATTTCAGTTTTCTTGGTTTTATATTTTGTAGTGAAAGAGGTTTTAAAATATGTTATTAACGGATAATCAAGGTGAATTAATCGCTACTATTTCAGAGCAAAGACATGTAATTCAAACTAAAGACTTTGTTATAAAAGGTCTTTTCCTTGAGATAGAAAGGCTTAAAGCTGAAAACTCAGAGCTAAAAACAAAGCAAGATGTCATTGCTTCACATCTTGAAAACTCTTTAAAAAATGTTCAAGAAATAAAAGAAATAATGAATTTTAAGAAAGTAGGAGTATAAAAACATGAATAATCAATTAATTTCAAGTAATCAAGTTAATTTACAGTTTTCTGAAATATCAAGCTTAGGAAAACTTTTTGCAGAAAGTGGAATGTTTTCAGACATTAAAACAATGGCTCAGGCAGTAGTTAAAATACAAGCAGGTCAAGAAATAGGAATACCACCTTTCGCAAGTATGACAGGTATTCATATAATTCAAGGAAAACCATGTTTAGGAGCTGGTCTTATTGCTTCAAGAGTTAAAGCAAGTGGTAAATATGATTATAGAGTTTTAGAGCAGTCTGACAAATTATGCTCTATAGAGTTTTTTCAAAATAATGAAAGTATTGGTATCAGTACTTTTACTTATGAAGATGGGAAAAAAGCGGGAACAAAAAACCTTGACAAGTTTCCTAAAAATATGTTGTTCGCTCGTTGTATCTCAAATGGTGTTAAATGGTACTGTCCAGACGTATTTAACACATCTGTATATGTTCCAGAAGAAATGGATTTTAACAATATTATATCAAGTGAATCTAAAATAACTAACATAAGACCAAACTTAGATATTAACAATGATTTAGACATGATTCAAGAGCTAAAAGAAGCAAGAAATAAAACAGAGTTAAAAGATTTGTCAGCAAAATATAAAGGTCAATACAAGACTAATCAAGAGTTTAAAAAAGTATTTGATGAGCAAGTTTATAAATTCAATCTTGATGTTTTAGAGAGTTTACAAAATGAATTAAACAGTGTTGACTCCGATATAAAAATATCTGAAATTATGAATAAACCAGAATACAAGGTTTTAGAAAACTCAGATTTAAAAGATCAATATAAAGAACTTGGAGAAGAAGCGATAAAAAACCTTCAAGAAAAAAACAGACAAAATATCATAAAAAAAATCAATAACACAGCTAATGAAAGCCATCTAATCGGTTTAGCTAAGTTACCGAGTTGTGAGTGGTATTTTCTCCACGATGACGAAATCAAAGAAATTATAAAAAAAAGAAAGGAGTGGTTTCAGGAACAAAAAAATAAAAGTGATGAGGAACTAATGGTAGAAGCTTCAAAAGAAGCAACAGAAAAAGTTTTAGTAAATAAGTAAAATAAAAGGGCTTTTTTAAGCCCCCAATCAACCAAAAGGAAGTATAAAAGAAAATGAGTAATTTAGTAATTAAAGAAGTCACATTTAATAATGTAACTTTAATCGGAGTTCAAAAAGATGGTAAATTATATGTTGCTGTAAAAAAGATTTGTGATGATCTTGGTGTTGATTTTTCAAGCCAATTAAAAAAACTTAAATCACATTCAGTTTTAAAAAAAAGGATTGGTGTTATCGCCACCCCTTCTAATGGTGGTGTACAAGATGTTACATGTATTGAGCATAAATATCTAACAAATTGGTTAATGTCTATTTCACCTAATAAATGCAAAAAAGATATTCAGGCTTTATTAGAAGATTTTCAAGAAAAAGCAAGTGATATTTTATATGATGCTTTTTTTGGTAAAAAACAACAACAAACAGAAACTACAGCATTACCAACAAATTTCAAAGAAGCTCTAAAACTTCTTATCATAAAAGAAGAAGAAAAAGAAAGACTAGAGAGAAAACTCCTTGAAGAAAAAAAATTGAATGATGATTTAATGCCTTTTGCAGTTTTTGGACAAAGTTCACTAAATGGGATTAAAAAAGTTCCTTTGTCAGTTTTTGGTAAATATCTTAGCCAAAAAGTAGGTAAACTTGGATGTAATAAAATATCAGATTTTTTAATTGATAAAAAACTTTTATTTAGAAATAGAAAAGGTATTGTAGATGTTTATTCACAATACTTAAATGCTGATTCTAACTATCAATACTTTAATCTTAATCCTATCAATTATAAAAAACCTGTTTACTCTATTTCAAAAGTAAATGGTGTTATCAATAAAACTAAAATAGGTGAAGAAGTTGTAACAGGTTTTCAAATACTAATCTTAAAATCAGGTATGGAAAAAACAGTAGAATTAGCTTATAAATCTGGTTTATTCACTAACTCAGAATACATTAAAGTTATAAATGATCTTCCTCAATGGGTTAATAATATTGATTATGACGAGGTAAAAGAATTTCATCAAGAGTTAGGAGAAATAGCATAATGGAAAAATTTAATAAAGAATATTACAGATTAAAAGCTAAAGAAAACTATGAGAAAAAAAGAGTTAAGGATAATAGACTAACAAGAAAAGAAAATACTTTAGTTCAAAAAGAAAAAATAAAAGCTCTTTTTACTAGTTCTCCAAAAAGACATATAAATACTCTTACTTCAAATCTTATTAACGAGTACGAATTAAGAAATATAACATTAAAGAAAAGCTATTAGGTGAAAATCATGGATAAAGAAACATTTAAAGCAAAAAAAAGCATTTGGAACAAAAACTATAAAAATAAAGAAGGTGTAAAAGAAAAGACGAAAGAATATTATAAAGAATATCGCATAAAAAAGCTAGAAAATGAAACACCAGAAGAAAAAGAAAAGAGATTAGCAAAAGATAGGGAATACAACAGAGAATATCTAAGAAAGTATAGAGAAAAATTAACACCAGAACAACTACAACAAAAAAAAGAATATCAAAAAAAATACAAAGCAGAAAGAAGAAAAAACGAAACACCAGAAGAAAAAGAAAAAATAAAGCAACGGATAAACGAACGGTTAAGAGAAAAAAGAAAGGAATTAAAAGAAAAGAAGGTTACAGTGAAAAATACTATACAGATTGAAAAACCAAGTTATGAAACTAAGAAAAATAAGATATTTCTAATCAAGGATCATGATAAAAGAAAGAAACATTATGAACAAAATAAAACAGATGAAAAAGTTTTAGTTTCTAAATCATCAAATGAAGTTTCTTTCTTAATTCAAGACCAAGAAAGAAGGGGTTTAATTCTTAAGAAAAGTTACAATTTTAAATAAACTAGTTGCCTTAAAGCAACTCATAAGCAATGTTAGAAACCTTATTTAAACATGTTACTAACATTGCTAATACAGAAAATAAAAAAAATAAAACAAGAATATCAAGAAAATAATTTCAGGGGTGGAATATCTTTTTTAATTCTTGAAATCGGTGGATTAGAACAGATAAAAAAAGAGTTTGGAACAATAGATAATTTTTGTAGAAATCTTATACAAGCAGGTTACAACAAAGGTTATATATCAAGAGTCAAAAAGAGGTTAAAAAATGCAACTAGTAGTAAAAAAAGCTAATTTTTGTTATGAGTTTTTAAAAAACAAAACAAGCTTTACACCTCAAGAGTTAAAAGAAACATTGGAGCAACAAGGATTTCTATGTCATAACTCTCAAATATCATTTACATTGAGCGTGATGGAATCTCGACACCCTATAAGCATTTCGATGGATCGAAAAAATAATATATATTCAGTAAAATTAATTGGTGGTAAAAAATGCGAAAACTAACTTTCTTATGTATTATCTTATTTTTTTATATACATTCGGTTCAATCTAAAACTTGTGAACCAACTCCAACTCCAACACCAGCACCGACTGAAACACCATTATTAATATTACAATTGAGAGGTGATTAAATGGAATTACAAAATTTATATAAAAAACTTGGTGAATTACTTTTAAAAGAAAAATCGCTTAAGAATGATATAAAAAAAGTTTTAAAAGAAATAAAAATCATAGAAAAAGGAATAAAAAAAGATGAGTAGTACAAACAGAGGTTATGAAAGACATATTTCTGATTTTTATATAACACCTCAAGAACCGATTAAAAACTTTTTGAATACGTTTTTAAGTATTGAAAGCTTAGATGAAAGGTCTTTGATACTAGATCCTAGTGCTGGTGGTAATGGTAAATATGATATGCCCTATCCTGCTGTATTAAGTAATTTAGGTTTTAAAAATATTGCTACTTCTGATATAAGATATGATTCAAATGCAGGAACACATCAAGATTTTTTAAAAAGTGTACATATGCTTTATTTAGATTTAATTATTACTAATCCACCATTTAACCTTGCTTTAGACTTTATTAAAAAAGCTTTAGATGATGTAAAATCAGGCGGTTTTGTTGTAATGCTGCTAAGATTAAATTTTTTCGGCAGTCAAGGAAGGCACAAGTTTTTTCAAGAAAACATGCCTAAATATTGTTTTATTCACTCCAAAAGGATAAGTTTTTTCCCTGAAGATTTTACTTTCAAATTTTTTAATAAAAAAAAGAATGAGTGGGAAAGCAAATTTTATGCAGCAGGTTCAACTGATTCTTGCGAATATGCTCATTTTGTATGGCAAAAAGGTTATAAAGAAAATTATTGTAAGACTTATGTTATTTAAGGAGTTAAAAAAAATAAGATGAATATAAAAGAAGCTTACGAGCAACACAAAACATTAAAGATAATGAGAGAGACAGCAAAAGAACTAGAAGCCAAGTTTAAAGGTTTTGGATTTTGTTTACTTGTGTTTGAATTTAATAGACCAGGTATATCAAATTATATATCCAATACTGAAAGAAAAAGTATGATTGAGTCTCTAAGAGAGACCGCAGATAGATTAGAAAAAAATCAAGATTTTAACAATTAAGGAGTTAAAAAAATGTCAAATCCAATTATGAAATATTTTACTTATGCACACTTACCAGAGCATTTACAAAAGATTTCAAAACCTATAGGTGATTTAGCACAATTAATGGATGAAACTTTACCAGAAAGTGCCGAAAAATCAGCAGGTTTAAGAAAATTATTAGAAGCTAAAGATTGCTTTGTAAGAGCCAATTTACCATAGTATGAATTCTTACATCTACTTAGGTGACAGACTGACTACACAAGAATTTAAAAATAAAACTTGTGTGGCAGTCAAAAATCAGCATGACAAGTGTATAAGAGGTAAAAACTCAACAATGCTTGTTATGTTTGAAAATAATATTATTGTCAATGTTTTGGCAAGGAGATTGAGGAAAATATGAGTAAAGAATTAGATGATAGAATAATAAGTCTTCTTAGTTATGAACACTTACCTATTAAGGTACAAAAAATATCAAAACCTTTATATGATTTAGCACAAAAAATAAATGAAATACTTCCTGAATGTGATAATAAAACCTATGGCTTAAGAAGACTTTTACAAGCTAAAACTTTTTTTCTTGAAGTATTTAATGAACCAAACATACCTGAATTATGGGCAATAGATAATGATGAATTAGATATTGAACTACAAGAACAAATAAAAAATGCAAAATGTAAGATTTGTCTTGATGATATGTTGCCACAATACGGGAAAGCTCCACATATACCTATAATTGGTGGTGCTATTTTAAACACTAAAGATTTTCCTGATAATTTTGAACCAGAATTACTGGAAGGTCAAACCTTAGAGGACGTAATAACAGGTATTTATTATTGTACAAATCCAGAATGTAAAAATCATAGGAATAATTATAAAGAGTAGGTAATTAAATGGAAAGTGTTAAATGTTTTTATAAATAATGAAACATACATTTTTTATTGTTATTCATGTGAAGTTAATTCAATAAATGGTAAATTTATGGTAACTATGCTTGAATCAAAAGAATCTAAATATAACTGGGATATATTAATATATTGCGATTATGTTATTGTATCAAGACTTCACGAAGGAATAAAAAGAGATGAAAACAACCATACAAAGAGTTAAAATAATTAAATTTTCAAAATTAGAACAAAAGTATTTAAAAGAGTTGTTACCTGATGAAGATGCTCCAAAAGAATTTGTTTTAACTGATGAAACTTGCAACAAAGTAATATCAATACTAATAGACATAAACCCCGATAAACAGGAGCACAAAGATTTTATTATGACATTGATTAAGGAGTTAAAGAGATGAATCAAGAACAACTAGAACAGCAAATTGATTATTGTAACAAAGAGTTAAAAAAGTTAAGTTTTCAAACTTTGAGTTTATCCAAGTATAAAGAGTTTTTAGAAAATGAATTAAAACAAATGATTGATGAAAAAATAAGGAGTTAAAGAGATGAAAGATATAAAATTTAGAGCTTACGACAAACAATCAAATGAAATGATTTATTTAGAACCATCTTCGACTTATGACAATGGTTTATGGTTCAAATCAGATAAACATATTGATAGTGAAGATATTGTGATAATGCAATATACAGGGTTAAAAGATACAACACAATTTAATGAACTGACAAAAGAAGAACAAAAAGATTGGTTGAAAGATAA
>ERZ650304.377-NODE-377-length-24789-cov-10.461955_pt1 | contig 24789 bp, 24 predicted proteins | sample MGYA00376240_ERZ650304 | MGnify/ENA primary metagenome ERZ650304 (study PRJEB26733, sample SAMN07839271) | wastewater metagenome | biome: small river; feature: stream; material: water | place: USA: North Carolina | collected 2016-03-01 ... | reverse complement strand
CCCGGTAGGCATACTGCGTTGTGTCCACGTTACACCATTATCCGTGCTTGTGGCACTTATGTTATAAGACGGGTTTACTGCAACAAATGCACCATTCCCGTATGCAACACCATACCAATTCCCGGTAGGCATACTGCGTTGTGTCCAGTTCTGTATGCCACTGCCTCCACTAGACTGTGACAGAATACTCATAAGTAGTTTACTTACAACTCTCAAGATGTCACCCCTTTGTATACGTAGGTACTGAAAACATCACCAACATACCCACCAGAATTGGCTGGGCAACCACCAGAATCCCCTACTGTTACCGCCCGTAACTTCTTAGCTAGATTCATGTACCACTCCCTGCTCTACCAATAAAGTTGGTACCATCCACTGTGGTGAACACGTATTCTCTTGTCTTATTAGCAGCAGGGGCGTTTGGGGCAAGACCGTCGGTAGTGAGCCAAGTGATATTGTTAAACCAAGTAAGGGAGTATGGTGTAGCGCCTTGACCAACCTTCACTACAAACCCAAAATATTCACTGTTAGTCAGTGAAGGAACCCCTGTCAGGGTCAGGGTAGTAGCCCCATTAAGGGACAAATTGAAGTAGTCATTGGTTGACAAATTCAGGGATTGTGCCCCTGGTCCTACTGTGAGATTTGCCACTTTCCCCTTGAATAGAGGGGAAGCAAATGATGGTGCATATTGTTGCCCAGTGAATGTGTTTGCACCTAGAGTTGCACCAGAGAATGCTTCATTCTGGTACGGCAGGCTATTCCATGCAGTGATACCATCCCCCACCTTAAACAATACGATCTTCGCAGGAGTGGGAGACAGCTCAATACCAATCTCACCACTTGCAAGAATTGGATTATTGGTTGACCAGCCTAATGCCGAATCGCGTCTAAGTTGTATTCTTTCCATTTATGGTGTATCCTTCCTTTAAATTGCGTTGCCGCAGTTGATAGCTCCAGTGAACACAGAAGCTGCACCACCACCGTCTATCGTGGTTGCAAATACTGTAGTCATTGCATCACCACCATCAACACGGGATAAGCCAATATTGTTTACCATGCTATCAGCAGTGGATTTAGCTTGATTAGCGTATTCTCTAGCCGACCATCGTGTGTCTGCTACAGGAAATGTGAGTTGTGATGCCCATTTCTCTGCAAGCAATGCGGAATCAGCAGAGTCGTCAGCAATAGCTTGGGCATCGTCTACATATTGCTCAATGGTGTTCTTTGCAGCAATAGCATCATCTAGTACGTCCATCACTTCATCTACAGCCGCATCTACATCGACAGCTCGTTTCTTGACGAATGCTCCAATGTAGACAAGGTTTTGTAGGGCGGGTACGAATCGTACACGATGACCGTTATTATCCAAGCCTGTCTGTTTGTTACCGTCATCGCTAACAGTAAGACCTGTCCCGCCAACGGCGGGATCAAAATAAACAGTATTAACTACCGGCATACATCAATCCTTGTCCAAACATTCTATCACTCTCCATCCAAAACGAATCTTCATACCATACCTAACTGATTTGTTGAATGATCTAATCTCATATCACGTTATCGTGCCGAAGTCAGCGTCATATAATCTCCTTTATTTCAAACCCAGTGCTATGCAAATCCATGAAATGCCATTTAAGGGGTTCTATTCTTCTAAACCTTCCTAGGAAACTTAATCTAACCATTTGCCCAAGGTCGTCACTATTCCCTATAAATAGAACTTCTTGCGTTGTTCCACTTTGCCTTTGAATTTCATATAGACCTTCAAGAGCCTCACGTCTGAATGAGTAGTCGTAGTTTACATTGGCAACTCTTACCATAGGGGTTACGCTTGCATACTCAACACCAGTAAGAGATTGGTCAATCTTACTACTGTCCTCCCAAGCTATTTGAGCACCGTATATTACGTTAAATTGTGGCTCAAATACTCTACCAGCAAAGATTCTCCCAATCTCTACATATCCGTCAGTATTGTCCTTGTCAAATATCTCTATCCTAAAGTATTTAGTTTTTACACTGTCTTCAAGAATATGTATGAAATTGTGCTGATACTCTTTCCTCATTTCCTCGTCTATCTTTCCACTCCAGAAATGGTAATCTTTCCAATGAAGGGACAAGGTTGAGAAAAGCGGTGGCCACACTTCAATTTCACCGCTATCGTACAAATCAGTTGCACCAAGCGAAGAGCCTGCAAATATCCTCACCCATCCATCAACTGAGATATTATGAGCATTTAGGCTAAAAACTTCAATCAATTGTTCTTTATCAAACTCTATGTTTATAATTGTTGAAGAATTTGTAGCGTTTAAGCTTCTTGCACGTTGAGCAAGCCTTAGTGTTTGAATATTTGTTAAAGGTGCTTGCCAGCTTCCACCAGTGAGTGTTGACTTATCAATCCTGTTTTTGTACCCAAATCTTACCTTTTCCATTTTATCCCCACAGTCTAAGTACAATCTCATGTAGGAAAAAGTTATAAGTAATTCCTATACATCTTAACGATTTACCATTATTTAGCCCAAATCTGGAGTAAATAATGTTTACATTCCCGCCTATATCTATTCTATTAAACATGTCAGGTGTTATCCTAACAGTAATGTTGTAGGCACGACGGTGTTGAAGTAGTGCAATCCTTCTATTTGATTCATACAAAGCATCCTGCTGGCTTAACAGACATGTTTGCAGAGTAATCTCGGGGGAGTTGGCATATAACATTTCTGCAACCGAAGATGTGGCAACAGCTTTCCTATACTCAAGCTTGGCAAAACTACTTCTATCACTCGCTGCCGTATCTCCTAAGTCAGTCTGTGTTGTGTAGTTTTTAGAATACTCAATCGTCAAAGATTTTGCAGGTATACCTAAGTCTGTGTCTGACGTTGATATAAGCTCAAAACTCATAAACTGATCTTCATATAAAGTAAGAGAAGGAGTAGAAGGAAGTTCAAGCCTTCCTAGTCTAAACACACCATATCTGTCAAAAGAACAATAAGCCCCTATTGCCATACAAAAATCGTTTATAACTTGTAAACCTGTTGTTTCTTCGGTTACATATACACCGCATGGGTATGCATGTGCGTTCATACTAGCAATATCTGTCAAGCTTATATCCGATATTCCAGCGTCTGCTAGGATTGTCTTAATAAGCTCTGCTGCTCTTGTTTCAGAAGTTTGAGCGTCACATGTAAGAGTTCCAGCCGGAATAGACCCAAGCCTTATATAAGTACCTTCAGTACCAGAATACACTCTAAACTTTCCTTGAGCTGGTTCAAGGGTATCGTCATTGAGGTCAGAAAAAGATGCGAAATTTATATCAGATAGCCACGGAATCCCCCTAGAATATACAGTGGTTACAGAACAAGGTTTATCACTTATCTGGTATATAAGCCTTGCTGTATTTACAAAATACGGTGTTATATTTTGAACTCTCCCATAAACCCTTGGCTTTCTTTTGTCTTTTAAGTCCTCTTCCACTCCTTCAGTACCAGAAGGAAGTAAATTGTTCCCTAAGTATTTTGAATTAAGCAGAGGCTTTTCTAAGCTCTTCATTTTATCAGATAAAGACACCCTGACTTCTGCACTACTAGACTGAGCAAGATTTGCAACAGCCTTACAGACAAGCGTATAATCGTTCGGGAAATTATTGCTAGAAGTCTCTGCTACATATATTTTAACTTCCCTACCGTTGATAGCATAATCTGTACAAAGAGAGTCTAGGCCACCATCTGTATTATTAAGAGATAATTCCCCAATCCCTGTGTTGATAGCACCATATGTTGTAAGCCTATCAAACAAGTCCCTTCTTGCTTCATATGGTCTATTAAGCCTTGGGTCAAAAAACGTGTTAGAGGGGGTAGAGGAAGGGGAAGATGTGAAACCTAGCCCACCAGAGAAGTAAAACACCTTATCCTGAAGTGTACTAATATGTAATGCACTAATTGTTACAACGTACTCCATCCCTACCCCTTATTATTTACATATTATTAGCATGTGCCCTAGAAGCCTCTACTACTTGCTTCTTTTGAACACTTATTTGTGCCTCTGCTATCACACCACGTTGTTGTCTATCCGCGTCACCCTGATTGCTTACCTCTTGCCTAAGAGCCTTCACTTCCTCTCTTAAGGTAGACAGCTCAACTAATAATGGTTCTACAACACTAGAAGACCAGTTATTAACACCGCCGTTGTACTGCGTAGCCTCATTCTTTGTAAGAACACGCTCACCTTGGTGAAGCTCTGCCATATACCCATCAAATGGCACAGACGCAAGACCATTGGCATGGGACGGCGTGGTTAGCGTTATGCCAAGCCCTGCTGCAGCAGCGTTTTTAATATCAGTAAAAGAAGCACCTTCGCCTACTCGCCCAGTTATCCAATCTATTTCACTACTTGTAGCGTTTCTTTGCTGGAATACGTTTGATACGGCATTTATTCTTCCAACAAAAGCATCATGGGCAGAAAGACCACTATCCCTTGCAGCAAGTGCTGCAGACATAATACTGTCCCAAGAAGCATTACTACCAAGATTTTTAACTACCCAGTCAACTTCACTTTCAGTAGCTCCTCTATGATAAACAATAGAAGCAGCATTATTTATCAGTCCGGTAAGTTCAGCAAAAGCTATTGAATTAACTACGCTTTCAGTAGAGCCATTGCCTATAGGAGTTGTTGGAGTGGTGGGTGTTATAGGTGTTACAGGTGTTACAGGAGGTTTTGTAGTGGGAGGCACTACTGGAGGAGGAACCTTAACAGGCGGTGCATCTGTACCAGCATTTGCTGCCTGTAGTGCAATAAGTGCTGCAAAGTAGGAAGATATTGTTTGTGTAAGAGTTTCAACAGAGGAGTTTACAGTGAGTATCCCATCAACCATTTTATCCAAATCAGCCAACTGCTTTGTAGCAGTGTCTATTTGTTTATTGGTGCTATCTTTTACCTTACTTAAAACCGTTTGCACCATGTCAAAGTCTTGTTTATATTGTGCATTGTTTGCGTTATAAACTCTACTATAATCTAGGAAGTCTTTAGATGCTTGCTCAAGCTCTGATTGGGCTTTTTCATCACCTTCAAGAGCTTTTTGCTGAATCTCCTCAAACCTTGATTTTGCAACCTGATATTTATCGTAGTTAGATAGAGGGGATAAGGTATTATCCAAGTATAGACTGTCTCTAAACTTGCTTATCTGGTCTTGAAACTGTTTAAGCCTTTCTATAGTTGTCCTAAGAGCACCTGCTTCTCTGTCGTAAGCTTCTTGTACCTTACTTCTTGCGTTGTCAACTGCAGTTTGTGCATCTCTTATAGCTGTAGCCCTATCTGCTGCTTTTTTATCATCTGCTGCCTTTGTAGCAGCCTCCGTTTCCTTTGTAGCATCCTCCGCAGCTTTAGCAACATCGTCTAAGCTTTCTGTTACAGAAGCAAACTGTGATTCTATGGACAGTAAGGCATTCGCAAGTTTCCTTCCAGACTCCGTAGTAATATCTGTTGTATCCATAAGATTCCTAAACTCTGCTCTTGTCTTTGGTATTTCCTTGACACCAGCATTGCTTAACACGGAGGTTATGTTACTCCAAACATTCGCAGTCTTTTCTTCACTAGAATAGAAGTTACCATAATAGGAAGACATCTTAGAAGCCAGTGTATCAAGACCACCAGACAAGTCAACAAATGCCTTCTTAGCATCTGCACTTGCTTTTTCAAATTGCGGGAAGACAGAAGACCAAGACTTGAACAAAGAGAATATCTTACTCATCTCTATTTCAGTATTCTTTGCGTCCTCTGTTGCTTTTTCTGCAACTTGTGTGGCAGTTTTAGCTTGTTCAATTAAAGCGTCTAGTTGAGCTTGCGTTGCTGTAGTAATATCTATGCTTGAGAAAATATCCTCAACATCTTTTTTAAGACCACTACCTTTAAGAGCTGCTACCATCATCTTAGAAGCCTCTAGCTTCATTTCTGTTGCTATATCCCCACCAATAGAATGATATGTTGAGTAAGCATTCTCAATACCATTAACATTCACTTGTGACCTGATAGTGTTACCACTTGTACCTTCTGGGTCAGTCCTATACCCTAAAGAGAAGTCAATAGCCTTGGCTGTTCCTCCTAAAGTTTTAACTAGGTCTGCATATACAGTTTGCATACCATCTAGTGTTGTTTGTATTTCCTTGTCGTTTTGGTTATTTGTAAAACCAGCACCATGCTCTTGATATATTACCTTACCATTAGCATCCCACGATGTTACAAAGTTACCGCCTACGTTTTCGCCACCTTTGCTGCCAAACGCGCTATCAAGGAAGCTGCCAAGAGTGCTTCCTATCACACTACCTAATGCTGTACCAAGACCTGGGACAATAGACCCAACAACAGCACCAGCTACACCACCAGCAGACGACCCCCATCCCTTGCCGGTTTCAATTGATTTAAACACATCAAAGGCAACTTTTGCATATGTAGCATAAGTTCCGATAGTAGTTCCAATTGTTTCACCAGCAGCTTTTTTAGCTACTTCACTACCAAGTTCACTAGCCACTTCACTAGCAGCTTCACTAGCTGCTGTTCCTCCAAGTTCCCTAGCCACTTCACTAGCAGCTTCACTAGCTGCTATCTTAGCCCCGCCAGTAAACCAGTCATAGGCACCCTTACCTAAAGTTCCTAGAGCAGCCATTGAAGTCACGCCACCAGCGCCAGCTCCACCGCTAGACGTACCATTACCGGTTCCATTACCACCACCAGACGGTTTTGAAACACTGTCTAATATGCCCTTTAGACCATCCCCTATATCTTTTGTCATTTGTTGTGCTAGGTAACGCCTAAAGTCGCTTAGGATATTTTTCCACAAATCAGAGAAGCTGACTCTAACACCACTCATCATGTTGTATAAAGCATCTTCAGTACTTTTGAGTACACCACTCATCAGTTTCTCCGCAGTTTTAGAGGCATCATTAGCATCGTCTTTGAACTTTTGCCATGCCCTGCCAAAACCTGCTTCAAACTTTTTAGCATCTTCCTCACCGTCAAGCTTAATTTGAGCTATTTTTAGCTTTGCTTCTCTTTCTGACTCAAGGGATGATAGCCTTTTTTGTGCATTTTTTGCAGCTTCTTCGTATCCCGCAGACTGTAGGGAGTTGAAAGTCTCTTGAGCTTGTGCAATATTGCCTGCATACTCCATCTCAATCATCTTCTGACTGTTTATAAGTGTTTGCCGGTTTGCCTCTGCACTGCTAAGTTCTCCAGTCTGAACGTAGTAACTTAGAAGTTCTTTCTCTATATCATTACGTCTTTGAGCCGGTTTAAGAATATCTTCTTGGTATATCTTTATATTGTTCTGTTCTTTTTGCAAGGCATGTGTTACAGCAAGTTCTTCAGAAACAAAATCTGTACGCTTCTTATACATTTCAAGAGTTTTTTGTAAACTCTCTCTTACACCAGACCCAAGATTATCTTTTTTAAGCTGCTCTTGTATTTTAGCCATCTTGGATTGGATGTTAAACTGCTCTTGTGACACTTCTACAGCTTGTTTTCTTGAAAGTGTTTCTGGAACAACATACCCAAGAAGTTTCTCTTGTGCTGAAGAGAGTTTTCCAAGCAACTCTAGCTCTTCTTTACCAGAAGATACAATTGCATCATACCCCGCAGACAACTCTGGCCTTTTTGTTTTTGTTTTTGCACCAGATTTTTTACCTTTTTCATTCAGCTCTGCTATTTTTGCATCGGCCAGCTTATTTACCTCAGCTTCTGCTTTCTTAACCTCTGGTGTTTCACTATATCTGAAGTGTTTTTCATCAGGAGGAACAGATGCTCTTATAGATGCAATAGCTTGTTTTCTTGCTTGATTGATTTTTTCTTTTTCTGAAGCATCATTCATAGCAGACGTTTGTACTAGAGAATTATTTTTAAACTTTTCTACAACTTTACTTGGAGAAGGGATTGCATCTTCTGCTTCCTTATTAGAGTTCCTTTGTTGTTCTAAAATCTGTTTCTCACGGTTTACTGCAGCTTCTTTTGCTAGTTTAGCGTTCTCTAAAGCCTCTTTAGAGATTCTTGCCTGTTCTGCGTAGTATCGTCTTGCATTTTCAGTTGATTCCTTATTTGTAGAAGCAGCTTCAAATGTTTCAACTTGAGTGCTAAGGAATGCTATGTCTTTAGTTGCCTTGCTTGCCATTCTTTTTGCCTCTACAACAGTTGTTGCAGAGGATGCACCAGCAGCTGCTGCCTTTTGTGCAGTTATTGCATTTGTTGCAGCATTTGCCACACTATCCCATGCTTTAACAAGCAAATAGATTGCACCAATAGCTACAGTTATCCAGCCACCAAGTGCTGAAAATACTGTTTTAAGGCCTCCCATAACTATGCCAGCTCGAGTAGCAGCGGCAGTCTGCCTTTCTTGTGCCACTGTGTGTGCGTTTGCCGCTACAGTTGCAGCTTCTTCAGCTATTACAAGAGCCGACTTAGATGCTACTAGGTTTCTAGTAGCTAAAGCGGCAGCTTCTTGTGCAACTATTATACGTTCAGCAGACGTAATACCAGTATTTGCTGCAATTAACTCTCTCTCTGCCGAAGCAACAACAATAGCTGCCCTTTCTTGGGCACTTCTAGCAGCTAGAATGTTTTGTTCAGCAACTATTGTAGAAGTCCTTGCAGATTCTAGGTCTGAATTAGCCTTAGCTGCATTTGCTACAATTGCGGAGTATTGACCTGTGATGAACCCGAGTGTGGCGGATGCAACTTTACCAGCTAGAACAAAAGCTAAAGCATCACCAGCTACAGCCACATATTCAAGGGATGTTGCAATACCCTCTGCACTAAAAGAATCCATAACACTAGATAATGATGTTAAAGACTCACTTAAAGCACTTGTAACACCACTTGTCTTGTTTATTTTATCAACAAGAGATAAGAAAGAATTTTCAATCCTCTGCCACCCTCTACCAAAAGTGTTAGGCATTGATTTAAATTCTTCATCTATCTTTTTGAAGCCTTTTAAAAGGGCGGGAATTGTAACCTCTGTAACCAGTCCCCCGTCTGCCCCCATCTTTCTAAGTTCGCCATTCGTCTTACCAAGCCCTTCCGCTAAAGCTTGTGCAACACGAGGAGCTTGTTCCATCACAGAGTTAAGTTCTTGACCTCTCAATACACCTGACTCAAGCCCTTGCCTCAATTGAATCATTGCAGACCTGTAAGACTCTGCCGAAGAACCGCCAACAATAGATGCTTTACTCAACCCATCTGTAAGACGTATCAGGTCTTGTTGAGTAGTTCCAAGAGTTTTACCAGCTCTTGCAAGACCGAAATAAATCTCACTGTTTGCCTTGATACTTGTCCCTGATTTTTGAGACATATCAAACAAACTTTGTTGCACGGCTGACAGTTCTCTGCTGGAGCTAGTAACAAGCCGAAGTCTTGCATTCAGCTCTGTCATGCTGTCAGCAGCTCTTATAAACCCCATTACAGACTCTTGAATACCCCATCCTGCAAAGCCAATAGACATTACAGCAGAAGCTTTAGCTGCGAGGCTGGAAAGGCTCTCTACACCCTGTTGCTGGGCTTTTAGCGTACGTTCTGCAGCCCCTTGTTCCCTTAGGCTCATTCTCTCTGCAAAAGATGCTGTACGCTCTCTAATGGCCTGTATTTGTGCAGAAGACCTTGCATTAGTCTGCACTATGGAAGCTGCCGCCTTGGCTTCTGTGATAGTTACTCTGTTTGCAGTTCTCTCTGAATCTGTTAAACGCTTTTCATGCTCACGTTTAATATTTACCGTGGATTCTGCAATAGTTGCTACCTGCTTTGCAGCGGAGGATGCAACAACCTTAATAACATCCTCTTGTACTTTTTGTGCACTTAAGAGTGCACGTTTATCAGCCTTCTCGTTCTCTGCTATCTTTTTTGCATTCAATGCTGCTAAACTAGCGTCAGACTTAGCTTGTATACCTGCGATTATTTGTGCAGAAGCTTCTTTATTAAGTTCAATTTGCTTGTCATAAGCTATTTGTATCAAAGACCTTTCAGAAGATGCCTTAATTGCAGTGGCCTCGGATTTTGCCCTTATTACTGCAACTGCACTGTCTGACTTACTTCTTTCAATGTTTATCTTGTTCTCAGCTTCTGCAATTGTTTTCGCAATTGCAACTGTTTTTTCAAGTGTTCTTGCAGATATTAGCTCTTTTTTGCTTGCAGAGGATTCTGCAACTTTTACAAGCTTTTCTTTAAGGTTCTCTGCAATTGAAACCTCTTTTTTAGACGAGCTTTCTGCAGAACTTACCGCTGCATCTGCACCTTTATTTTTTGCCTCTACTACTATTGTCTGTGCTTGCTGTGTAGCACTAGCAACACTTTTTTCACTATTAGCTATGTCTGTGTTTGATTTTAATACTTTTGCTGCAGAGGCTTCTACATTGCTAGAGTCAACTTTAACTGCAATAGGGGAGCTTGCCCTTGACTCAGCCTTCTCCATAAGCATGATTAGTTTATCAAGACCCTGAAGAGCTTCACGGAGTCCTTTCTCTTCTACTACTATACCTAATCTTGAGATTGAGTCTGACATTGTGTTCCCCTATGCAACTATTTATTAGAAGATATTTTGTTACTCATTTTATTTAAGTACAAAATATCTATGTGCTTTAATATTTCCACCTCTTCACTCTCAAGAGAAATATCCCTTGTGAGCATGTAGGAAAGTATCTCTTGGTACGTTATAGGATTAGGACCGAATCCGTTGCTAGTCCTTGTTGCAGATAAATCCATAAAAGCAATCCATATATGAAAAACATCATATGGGCAGTCTGTATTTTGGATTACCTCAAGCTCTTTTGGCTTTATACCAGTAGCGTTGTATACAGAAACAAGATGGTCTAGTGTGCTAGAGCCACCTTCTTCTATCATTGAGCTGATTTCAGAATCAGCCCATTCAATTAGCTCTTGGTAGTGTCCACGTTTCCCACCATCTCAACAATGTTGTAGATTTGTGCAATAACTTGAGTACCAATCCAAGGAAACTCTGTATAAACTGCAAGAGCGTTTTCAGTTGAGAAAACAACATCCTCACCGTCTAGTACCATATCTTTCCAAGACTTTGTGCAATTTGCTGCAAGCCTTACATATAGGTCATTCTTTTCTTCATCGTTAAGAGGCTTACCACGCTTATCTGCAGTTGCAATCTTCCCATCAACAACTGCCTTGTGCTTTTTGTAGACATCACTGCCAGCACCAACTACAGAGATTTTAATACCAAGTGGCTCATCTTGCCAAATCAGTTCAAATTCCAGCCCTTTTTCTGCTGCAGCTTTAGTGTCGATGTTACGAATATCAAATTTACGAATAGAAGTCATAATAGTTCCTTTAATTTAAAATAAATTCCCCACCAAAACGGAGGGGAATATTTGCTAATTGCTTATATTACAGTGAAAAATCTTGCAGCATCATTGTTGTTCTATGAAGTGCACCAGTGCCTGTATACAGTAGGGCGGTGAATGGAACTGTTTGTATAATGCCGCCAACTTCCTTATCGTCCTTGCTTGCACCACCAAGTTTTACGCGAGGAAGAGTGAACAACAACCCTTCTGCACCATCCCCGTCAACTTTCATTGTGATTGTCAACTCTTGTTCATCACGAAACTTCTGCCACAATACGTTATCTTCAAAATACGCAGTGAACTGACCAGATGCAGTAAATCTGCCTAGAAATACATCAGGGGTTTGTCTGTCACCAATTACTTGACCAACTTCCATGTTACCAGTTTGGTCAATAGTTAGGCCAGTCACTGTTGCAATACGTTGACCACCGATGAACAAGCTGCCTTTTGTACCTGCAAGAACAGATGACAATGTGTTATCAACAGGTGTAGTAAAATAAGGTCCAGTGTTAGACTCTACTGCACGTCCCATCAAACCAAAAGCGAGAGTTGCCATTGCATTTGGTTGAAAGTTAAAACCAATTGTACTGATTTTAACACCTGTGTACAGTTCACTTTGGTTGATTGTATTATAGAACTTCTCAATAGAGAAACTGTCGTTTGTCCTGCCAGTAGTAGGGACAATAAGCAGTTTGCCCGCTGTCTTAATATCTACAGTTGCACCAGCAGCTTCTGCAACAAAGGGAACAATAAGAGTATTCACGATGTTTACTTGTACTGTAACCTCTAGTGCAGTAACGTCACTGATAACAAACCTCCCATAGTTTGCAGGGTCAGTAGCTCCAGTAATGTCAATTGCAGTACCGATTTTGAAGCCATCAGTGATAAAAGAGCCTGCTGTACGCCTAATCTTGTCAGGTGCTACAAATTCAATATCTGTTGTTGCAAGCAAGGATGCGCCAGTAAACCAAGAGCTACGGAATGCTGCAGCAAAAAGGTCTTTATATGTTCCGCATGACATCTCAGCATTAAGAGTTCCGCTTATTTTATCACTACCAAGACGCATATCTTGTGTTTGAGCTGTAGATATAATCTCAGCAGACTGAAAACTGTCCCTTGACAAGTCAAGGGTAATACTAGACCGTCTTACAAGTGCACCGCTTGTTGGCAATGGCTTAACAGCCCATGCAGTTTCTTTTGCAATAACAAGTCTTGTTTCAACGCCAGAAGGAATTGGCATAAATTCTCCTATTTAATTAGTGGTTTTAATATTTCCATTCTGTAATCGACAGATATATGCATTATATACCACCCGTTTTGAACAGAAGATGTTGTACAACTCGGTGTAGAGTCTATTGTTATCCAAAACGTATCTTGTTTTATAGACCTGCCTCTATAGAAAGTGTTTTCTACACTGTCTTTGAATGCTTCAATCTTTGCACTCCCCTCATTTACAGGGAAGTATGCACTTATTTGGAATATCCCTACTTTTCTAACATGCGATGCACCAATAGATGGGTCTAATGTTTTTGCAGGTAAAATAAAGCACTGAACATACGGGACACCTATTTTTGGTGTAAATGCGATGTTTTGGAAAGAAGTGAGTATTTTAGGAACTAAGCCGTCACATAATGATTTTAATGTCCCCTCAAGTGCTTGTCTTATTGCCTTATCACTCATAATGTCCTTATATAGTGAAGTTTTTAATATTTACTCTCACCATTCCATTTGGGGCTTGCATAGAAAAAGGGGCAGCAGGGCTTGTATAGGATGGGTTACCATATTCAAGTCCGTAAGCGTAGTCAACATTGTTGAAAAAATATACCACCTTGTTCTTTAGGAAGTAGTCATTAGTAATTACACTTTCTATTTCAGATTTTGCAGCATCTTTTCCACGTCTATCTACAGTTGAAGATGACCCGCTTGAAGATGTTTGCCAATTACCAGAAGCATACCCAGTGTCAAGCGGAGTATCATCAACGATTTTATTAAATAGGTCTTTACACCTTGTTGAAGATATTCTTAGAATGTCTTTTTTAATGTTTTCAGCACCACTACTGAAACTCATCGTTTAGTCTGAATTTCTATCATTACAGGGTTCTCTCTGTTTGGTGATATTTCTTTAATAAGGACTACACTGCTAACTAGGCCACCAACTATTACAATGTCGCCTTTTTCTGGTAAGACTGTAGGCCATACTTGTTTACCAGTAGAATCTAAGATAGATAATGGGTCTACAAGGTATTGTTTATCGGCACGTTCTACAAGAGTTCCTTGTATTGTTGTCTCACCTGAATTATATCTTTGGTAGTCAAATTCAAGTGCTTTAAACGTGTAGTCATTATAAAGTTCACTGTTGTTTCCAGTAGATGTGTCATATGCTTGTTCAGATTTTCTGAATATTCCATCAATCCCGCCATACTGGCAATGCCTAGCAACAACTCTATGCATGTTTGAATAAAATCTGTTTAACATCTGCTTAGCCTATTCCTTGCCCTATTAAGAGGTGTTTTATATATGTTAACATCACCATTAGACACTAGAACTGACTGCTCACTCTTCATTACACCTCCTGCATAAGGGATTGGTGCAATATTACCACTTGATGGATTTTTAATAACCATTTGGATAAACTCCTTATAGTTATCAAAATACTCTTTACCATATATTTCAATCTGAACAAGTTTTTCGTGAGCATTTCTTGAGAGTTGTGCAAGAATATAGTATGCACATTGCCTTATAGCTGCCTTCTCGTTTCCATTATTGCTTTCCAATGAGAACTTGTATACAGTATCATCTAGCCAATAAGGTTTATCTGTATCTCCACAAGCGAGTTTAACTCTATCAACTGCTGAATTAGCTGGGTCTAGCAATATAATCCCCTTTCTGTATCACTCTATCTAAAGCGGTATAGAAAAGGGATTACCGTTTATAGGTAACCCCTTAACTTATGCTAAGAACAAGTTAGTTAGAGCTGAAACCTCTAATCATAATCTTAGGGTTCAGGCATAGGTTTGCAAAGTTTGTTTCTGCATCAATAGACCACTCGTCGTCGTCCTCATCAAGACGTTCAAAGTAGTATGCTTCAAGTCCAGGTGCATTTACATAACTGAACTTATCTGCACTTGTGTAATATGTTTTGAAGAAGTCTGTACCTGTTGGGACAAAACGACACTCACCAGCAGGGATAAATGGCACACCTGCATTAGTTGCACCACGATACTCAATATAGGTAATACCACCGTGCTCAAAACTTCTATACATTGAATTAGAGCCGCCTAGACGCTGACGCAATGGCTCTTGTGCAGAGTTGTAGAACTGATAAGCAGTTTTTACACTTTGATGAGTGATTAGACGGTTAAAGAATGTGGGGTGACACAATGCAATAACACCGTTCATGACTCCACCGTTACTGATATTGTCCTGTGTGTGAGCGATAGCTTCTTCGCCCTTCATCAAAATTTCAGTAGTACCAGTACCAAAAGTAAAATCAATATCTTTACGAGTTACACCAAAGTCTGTGTATACGTTCAAAACTACGTTACCGTTTGGACTATACACGTCCCCTGTGGAGAGCATTTGGCATTTTGCAACTTCGTTCAAAATAGCGAATGAACGGCGAACATATTCCATCTTCTCCATTCTAGCCAAATCAAGCGAGTCAGCTATCCCGTCCCCGTTCCTAGAGCTTTGAGAAATATCACTTGGCTTAATAGATTGCCGCAAGGGGAAATGGGGTGTTTCAAAATACCTACGGCGACGTTTATCTTCTTTGCCAGCAGAAGGCTTAGTCCCTCGTGGCAAGTCAACAGGAAGGCCATTGAATTGTTCATGCTCATCTACATAGAAAGTAGTCCCTGTGACATACTTAGTTTTAAACAGTCCAATATCATTTACCAACCCCCATTGATTTGGGATAATCAACAGTTCGTCTGTACGGTCAGCAAGTTTAAAGGGGTCGTTATGTTTTGTAATTAGTGCCATTTTTTATCCTATAATCTTTAAAGGTATGCTGTTAAACAGTTACCGTGGTTTTCATACCAAGAGTTTCGAGTTGCGCAATAGCTGTATCTTTTTGTGGTTGTGTAGTGAATCCTGCACCAAAACGAAGAGCATCTTTAGAGAGAATCATTGGACCCTCTACTGATACGACTACCTTAGTATCAATTGTTGCCTTAACTGTGAACTCACTAGCAGAACCACTAGAGTCCCATCGTAGAATAGCAGCGGCATTTTGACTGCCATCTGCAGCAGCGGGAGAACATACTTTATATTTGCCAGTGGCAGTTACTTTACCAAGTACAAGACCATTCCCATATACTGTATCAACAGTCTCATTAACTGTTACACCTTTTCGAGTCCAACCTACAGAAGAACCTTCTTCATAAATTACCAAGTTACCGTCTGTGTTAGTTGTTTGTCCAATAATAGCCATACCGTCTCCTTAACCCTTCTTTCCGTATTTAGCTGCAAGCAATTTTTTAGTTCCGCTTACATCCTCTAGTTTAATTTCGTCTTTACTCTCACCACTGAAGCCTACCTCTGCCTCAATCGCGTTATCTGCAATATCCTGCTTTGCCTTCATTGTATTAACTACTTTTGTGTATTCACTATCGTCAAGTTTAGAAAGAATTTTACCAATATTGGATGCCTCAGCTTCACCAAATAGGCTTACAAGTTCATTAGTTCTACGCAAAGATTCAGAGTCTTTTACACTGTTGGAGAGTGCGTTAAATTTAGATTTCCATTCAGAACACTCTTTTGTAACAGACTCTAGTTTAGTTTGCATTTCATCATATTTTGCTGCAGCATCGGTAGCAAATACCTCATACTCTTTCTTAATTTCTGCGTATGCAGAATCTGTACTAATAGCTGCTTCTTTTTTAATACCTAGAAATTTTTCAAAAACATTCATATTGTCATTCCCTTTCAATAAATCTGTGTGTGGTTCAATACCCTGCGCTAGTTGACAAATATAGTCTGCAAACTCCATTCTGGTCATTTTCTTATCTGCAAGATGGTTAAGCAGAGCATCTTCTGCCGTAAACATGTTAGCATTAGTCGCTCTTACTTCGTTTTCAGACATCGGTCTAAAATCTGCAACGTGTTTTACAAACTTCATATAAAGTACGTTTATTTTCATCTGCAAGTCAGTTATATAGTCTTCGCTCCAACTGCCATCTTCTGCAAAAGGTATCTTGTTTTTTCCAGCGTATACGAATGTTCTATCAATACCTTCTTCAGACAATCTCCTATTATCATTTATAAGTGTTGAAACAACACCAATAGAACCTGTTTCACTATCAGGGTTCACAATGATAGTGTCAGAAGGGGCTGATAGAATATATCCAGCAGATGCAATCATGCCGTCATTGTAAGATACCCATTTTGCACCACACTTGTCTGCAATTCTCCTCAATTCGGTAGCGGTTTCAAATGCACCGTATGCTTCACCTCCGGGGGTATCAAACATGGTTATAATTACTTTTGCACCACTATCCGCAAGTTGTTGAAAATCGTTCTCTATCTCTTGGTAACTGTATCCACCACACAACATGCTCATTGGTGTTGGCTTATAAGTAAGCCCTCCAGAAATGTCGATTATTCCTACATAAGTATCTGGGTTGTACTCACAGCGTGTTTTAAAATCTGTATTAATGCTTGAATCATCTTCAGTAATATCTGAAGAACTGTTAAGTACAGATAGATACTTATTTACATAAGACTGCTCCATAAGAACAGGTGAACCAAAATATCTAAGTTTTACTCTATTGTGCATATTCCTATCCGTTATATAGATTTGATATAGAGTTATCATCAGTGCTAACACTACTAGCAGTTCCATTAAGCCCACCAGTTGGGGTGGAGAATGATTTCCCTGTTTTGCTTTGTGTATCAGCACCTCCAGTTAGAATATCGTTATTAACTGGTTCATCAACTGGCCTAGGTGCAGCACCAATAGACTCTCTAACAATGTTCATAACTTCTCTGTCCCGTTCAATCATCCCTGTGGCAGCTAAACGCTGGATTGAGGATGCAAACACGTCAAGATTTCGTTCGTCTAGGTCACTGAAACAAAACTCTGGATAACCTTCGCTGTTGTCCCATCCGTTTACTTCATACAGAAGAGGGATTAGTTTAGTATCTAAAGTGTCTTTAATTTCTTTTAGACGATACTCAATAGCCATTGCTAAGATTGATGTTTTAGCATCTGCTAGTGAGAAACTTCCCACACTGTTCTGCCCCATTGACAGAATATCTGCGAACAGTGCAGTGAGGATTTTCTTGTCGTACCTTGAGATAATTTCGCTAGTATTGTATGATCTGCTGCCAGTGGTCTGGAGCAAAGAATACTTAAACATATCTGCTTTAGAATACTCGTCAACTTGTTTAGGCAGCACAAGACCAGAGCGTTCATCTAGCTGGATGCCTGCTGCAATTGCCTCAAACATCTTTCGTGTAGCTTTTTCATCATCACTAGCATTAGGGTCTAGGTAGTTTGGTGGAATCTCTGCCATAAAGATACCTCTCAAATCTCTACCAATCCCTATATTTTCTTTTTCCTCAATATCTACTCTATAGCACCAAGGAATATAGCAAGATTTAAGTGGGCTATTACCTAATGGATTCCCTTTATGAGCGTCAGTGTTAAATAGCAAAACTTTTTCAAAAGGTATATCAACTTTCCCGCCTTCAAAAGAAACACCACTAGCTATCTTGTTCAAGTATTGGCGTATAGCAACAACTTTTCTTCCATCATCGCTGTACAAGAAACCATTTATAATTGTGTTCTGTGAGCGTATCGGAAGTGCTTTTATACCAATATAGCCATCATTATATTTACTTCCTTTAGATTTTAGTCTACGCCTTAGAACAATCTCGTGAACACTAAAACCATACTCAATCATGCTGCTAACTTCTCTAATGAAGCTGAACCAAGAGTGCTCCATGTCATTTATCATTTGATAAATTAGGGCGGACTTGTCAGACTGAGATTTAGAACTGTTATCTGTTGGCTTAACAGTCCATTTAGGCTTACCAAGCATCATCCTGTATAAGCTAATAGGTGCACTTACTACGGGGTCTTTCTTCATTAGTTCAACTATACGAATGAAATTACCTCCGCGTAAATCCCTATCTGCTTCCTCTAAGACAGCACCGTTATACTGTCTTACACCTGTTGTTCCTCTTTCAACGGAGTAGGGCAACAAGGGTTTTTGTTTCTTATCTTTACTCTCTTCTGCCATTCTAACTCCCTAGTTAGGCATACATTATACCACTATAATACTGAATTGTCAATACATTGTAACAAAAAGTTATATAAAATATGAATAAAAAGTGCCTTATATACAATCAAAGTGCTTTTAAGCGGATGTTTAGATTACTTTCTTATTCTCTTACTGTATTGAAGGTCTGGTATATTCATAGCAGCTATTTTCTGAACTCTGTGCAAGTTATTAAAAGCATCTGAACATGCGTCAACCATGTCGTCGTGACTCATATTTCTGTCCTTGTATTGACCAGTAAATGCCTCAAGTTCTTCAAGAAAAACGTCATTCCAGTCTGCCTTAATAAGTTTTACGTCTCCACCATGAGCCACAACAGTAAACGGAAGAAACCTGCTTAGCTTAGACTTGTTTGGTGCAACAGCAGATTCTCTTGCAAAAACGCCTTGGTCAGACAACTTCCTTCTAAGCATTGACGTATAATTCTTACCTGCTGTTCCGGGGTCTCTTGGGATAATCGGGGTACAATCATATGTCCCATCCTCTTGTGCTAGTCTTGAAACAGAGTCCTCAACATCGTGTTGTCTAGCCCTTATGCGTGTTACATCAAGTATATAAAATTTACCATCATTGCATTTAGCCATTTTTACAGATGCTGTGTAGTCAGGATTTGTGTTCTTCTCTGAAGCAAGTGTACATGCAAAATCCCAAGCCCTTACACAAGACACTATAGATACATCCAATGGTATATCCGCAACTACATCCACCCAGTCACGTTTAAAATGCCCATCGTCTTCGCCTACTGCATACCAACTTCCTAGAAGAAGCCTTCTACGCTCGTTTGTTTTAAGATTCTCAAGATTACTTAAGTATCCCGGATTCACTTTTTGTATAACGGGGTTATCAAAGATTGTTGCAGGGATGAACCTATAAGTTTTTGGGGTGCATGTTGGATACTGTAATAGCAACTCTTCAGCGGAACTAGCTGTTACTATTTTTCCACCGATAATTGAAAAAAACCTTATAGTATTTGCAAGCTCTTTTAAAGGTATTCCAGTATCTTTATCTAAATACCATTCAACAAATCCAAGTAGCCAGTTACCTTTTAAAGGGTTGCATGTAAGAACCATTCTAGGCGGATACTTTGACATAGACCTGTTTCTACCCATTAGATAACTAAACTGCTCAAATGAGTGGTTCTGTGCTTCATCAATGATGATATAGCTAAACTGCCCACCGTCGAAGTTCTCTAGTTCCCTGTCACTTCCGCATGGAAGAAGTGAGACATTTGCACCATTAGGAAACTTAAACTTTTTTGGTTTATAGTTCTTCTTAGCTCCAAATTTTGGATACAGTTTAAGGCATTCTGACCAAATGCCTCCCTCCATTTCTAGTTGTGGGTGTGTCTGACGTATAAAGATTGCGTTAAAATTTGGGTCGTCAATATATTTAAGCACCTTCATTTGACACAATGCTGTTTTACCACTCCCAGCACCACCCCCGAATATGATAATATCTGTAGTATCATCATCAAAGAATACTTTCTGTACAGGACTAGCCGGGCCAATACGTGGCTTTTCAATTTTAGTCTTAGCCGTGACTTTAGCAGCATTTGATATTCTACTCTGAGCATCATTCTGCTTTATAACTCTTTTGGATTTATACTCCATGTACAGGTCTTTCACTCCAAGTAACAGGTGAACTACATATAAAGTTTACCCTGTCTTGTGATAACTTCCCGTATAAGACAAGCGGATTAAGTTTACTTTTGGCTTGCCTAAGGTCTACATACCCAACAGACATAATGTCTGTAGTAAGTAGTTGAAATACGGGGTCTACTTTTTCATTCATTGAAAGTGCAAGCCTGTTTAAGAACGCTGCCCTAGTAACCTCTGGTGCAATCTCTGGCTTAGGGCAACAGAATGAGTCATAACTGTCAACAATATTCCATACATCTTTAACAGTAGTGGACAAATTCACTCTATCCTGCATAGCATTACTTGAGTCTCTAATCTGCTGTTGACGCTGAAGTGTTTGATAATATTTCTCAATAGATTCGGAATTAGACCTATCTAGTTTAAGAGTCTTCTCGAGAGATGTTATTTTAATATCAAGTGGCTCCTGAAGTTCGACAGACTTTTTCCTTATCTCTTTTATTGCCAACTCTTTAGCGCGTGATAATGACTGCACAGTATCATACACTGCCTTATTCCCACTAATACAAAAATACTGAATATCCCTGCTACTATCAATGTCGTATTCTGTAGGAACCTCGATCTCGTCATAATTTGTTTCATGACTAGGCATTGGATAGTCTACATGAAGTAGTGGGTATTCCCTAGATGTGTTAAAAACTATAAAATTCAAACGTGTACTCCAAACAGTTTAAAATCAAATAAACCGTATCCTGCAACAAGAGGGTCTTGTAAGGACATTACTGTAACTCTAAGAACCTTATTAAAACCAGATGATGGGAGTATAAAAGTCTCAGTCGTTTGCCCAGTTGATGCAGGAGATATACTGAATACACCAATAGAATGTAGACTAGCAACATCACTCCCAACATCAACTCTTATAGATGATGGTCTATTTTTCCCAGAATATATTGTAAATACAACTTTTTGAAAGTAACAGTCATTTGAAAATGCGACTTGCCACCAGCTTCCAGCTCCAGTCCCAGCTAGGGGGTACCAGTAAGAACCTGTAGTATTAGAATCAAGCATTTTCCAGCTTGAGTAAGTAATATCATTGTTGTATACAGAACTAACTGTTAAGGTGCCAGCAGGAGAGTCACCAGAAGCTGCCCAAGACGACGTTAGCTTATCACCACTAGATAGGATAGGAAGAAGCTGTACAAATTTTGCCCTGTCTGGGACGATACCAGAACGAAGTAGGATGGCGTACATTGCAGAAAATGCTTCATCATAGTCAAGTGATGAAGGGTTAATCCTATTAAGGATAATCCCTATATTTTGATTTTTAGAGTCTATGTATGCTTGATTCCAGTCCCACCCAATGAGTGATGGAGGATTTCCAACTGTGTTAATATCCTCTTTTCTGTAATTAAGACTCTCTGTGAATGTTGACCACAATATATCAACCCACTCATTATCAAAAGATAAGACTTCACCAACTACACCTGCGGGAGGGTTCGGAGACTTCCCTGCAAATACGCTGTCAGGTCTTAGAATAACATTCTGTCCAACTACAACAGCTCCTGTCATGTGGGTTCCTTCCAACGTATAACGCACCCAACTGTACCATTTCCATTACTTGTAACTGTTATTGTTAGAGTATCGTTTGGGTATAGTGTAATATTTCTTGTGAGATATGAAATGTCAACAGATTGGTTTTTACTTGTTATAACAGTGTAAACAATGTTTTGTTGTAGAGGCGTAAAAGATGTTGCTACAGTGTCATAACTGACTGAAGAATTATGTGTATCAACATTGTTGAACACTGCATTGGTTAACTGGATGTTTTTATAAATATTCCACTTGAAACTTCTTACCCCATCGGAACAAAACGTAGAAGGTTCTAATACGACGTTAGAAGTATCCCCATTAAGCAGTTGACCATTGCTTATAGTCATAATGTATGACTGTACAGTTGCAACTGTGTCTATATTGTCAACGCTTACACTGAACTCTTTTCCTTCTTGGGTTATATCACCGCTAGACACGTCTTGGAACAGGATACCTTCGAGCGGGTGATAAGTTATCACAGCGTTAACAACAGTGTCATTTGTCACCCTAACCCAACACCCACCGCCCTCTGGTGTTATGATTAGGCTATCAAACGTTCTTAAAACAACGCCTTCATTGCTTAATGGAGACGGTTGTGTAGTTACAGCTTGGATTGTTATCCAATCTGAACCCTTGTTTTGTAACCTAAATGGAACTGTTCTGCTTATACTGAAAAGAGTGTAGACATCCTGCCATTGCTCTGTTATTAACCTATCCATTGCTTGCATTTTAATCCTTTATTGCCTTAACGCACCTAAAAGATAAACTAGCACAATACACGCTTAGTAGAACAAAAGGTGTAATTGTAATAACAGGTAGAAGAAATACACCCCCGATAACAACTAACAACATATTAAGCACTGTTTTAACAAATTTTCTAGCGGACTCTTTCATTTTTATTACCTATATGTGGAGCTGATGATGGGAGTCGAACCCATATTATTTGATTGGAAGTCAAAGGCTTTACCGTTAAACTACACCAGCTTATTAAAACTCAATAATATCACCAGAAATTTCTGGTGATAAGTCTTCTTCTTCTACTACTGACATCTCTCTTGCCTTAACGTTTGAACCAAACGCTTGCAACTCAATAGTTATTCGTTTTGTCAAGTGGTCTTCTACCATAGACTCTAAATGTACACTATAGTCAAGGAGGCTTTGAATTGCCTTCACTTTAAGGGTGTCTTGCGTATCGGGTGAGCTGATAATTTTTGTTATTTCAGGAAGGGCTACATCTTTAAGTATAGCCCTGCATTGTTTTGCAGCAGCACTCACCCTTGTGTTAACTGGGACTTGAGCACTTACCCTGCTTTCATTCTGAACTGCTATATCGTTCATCAGTTTGCGCGTGAAGCCTCGGCCTTCAGGCCGTGGAGGTAGAGCGCGGGATGCGAAGCATCCCTATGCTGCGGTGGCGTACCTGTCACGTCCATTTTTGCCACCTGTGAATAACCGTACCCATCACTGTGCAATAACGATTGGATACACCTTAAAACCTTTCTCCCTTACGGGACTGTTATGCCGACTTAATTTCTTGGATCATTGCGGCGGCAGTGGCTTTGTACCACACCGGCTGCGTCTCGCGCTGGTTTCGGTCGCTAGTGGCGTTCTTGCCGTACTTGGCACCAGTCTTCGTCACGCTCCAATACTTTTTGACTCCTCCACGGCTAGATGGCCGCTGCATTTGCTCCAGATACCCGAGCGATTCAAGGCGCTTGTTAGCGGATGCCGCACTCAGACCGGCAGAATGCTCTTGCAGCAGCTCAGACAGACTAGCGGTTGGCTCACTGCCGATATCCGACGATGATCCGTTGGGCGCATCAATCGCGTAGACCGGCACAGCAGGCAGCAAATGTGGGGCAACAATCTCCATCCCCTTACGCATCACGCCCAGACGTGCAGAGCCTTCAAGGCGCAGCGCGTCCGCCAGAGCAGACAGCACAACCATGTCCTCGGATGCTCGATTCGTCGGCACAGCAGCAGGAGTAGCCTTGCCAGTCTCCAGAGCCTCCCATCGGTCAATGATTTTTGCCCGCATGGGGATGCTATAGCCGCTGACGAGAATCATGGTTTCGCGCTTCGGAAGCTGAAAGCCCGGCTGCATCCGTCCGTAGCTGTCGGGAAGATCTGCCGAAAAACCGTCAGATGTCAGGCCCAGGTCTTCCAGCATTTTTCGGATGTCGGTGAGCACGTGCTTGTGCTGCTTGCCGGTCAGCTCCGCAATCTCGCGGCTAGTCATCTTTTGCACATCAGTGCCAAAATTTACAATGTTCATCAGTTTGCTCTTCTGTAAATAACAATTATTTTACCACGGAATATTGTAAAAGTCAACACATATCTCTATTATATTGCTACCAACCTTAAAGACCGGTTTTTTTTGTGTTTTTTCAGGGCTTTTCGTGTGTCTTAAGGGTCAATCGTCTATAGAGGTTATGCTACCGTAGCACAGTGAGAGTTGACTAAAGGTACTTATAGGTGATAGACTAAGAGGAAGGGAATATGGATGGATGAAATCAATCCCCAACTTAAAGGAATCCTTCACAACACTGGTAATTTGTGTAGAACACTGTGCAGAAACCTACCCTACGGGTAAAGTCTTGCACATAATCTACACTAGAAAGTCAAGAACAAAGAGAAGAACAAAGAGAAGAGAAGTGGATGTAGGACATCATGAACCATACCTACCTCAGAGTATCTTTCTTTCCTAACTTTCTTCTGCAACATCTTGAATAATAAGGGGGTTTTTCAGGAATCCGACACAAGTCTGTCGGAAAGCACTCTTACAGCAACAAACTAGACCACCAAGGGTATGCACAATAGACGACCCTTTTCATCATAATCAAGGTGGCGAGTAATGGCGGAAGCTTCGGTGTATCCAATAATGGATCATCCAATAATGGATCATCCAGCACAAATCGTTTCTAAGCTGTTTTAGCCCAACCAAGCTACCCTTGCCTACCTATAGCACAGATCGTCGCTTCTAGGGGC
>ERZ650304.376-NODE-376-length-24936-cov-25.466701_pt1 | contig 24936 bp, 28 predicted proteins | sample MGYA00376240_ERZ650304 | MGnify/ENA primary metagenome ERZ650304 (study PRJEB26733, sample SAMN07839271) | wastewater metagenome | biome: small river; feature: stream; material: water | place: USA: North Carolina | collected 2016-03-01 ... | reverse complement strand
AGTAAAAAATAAAATTTTCACACCGAGAGTATTCAAAGATGACCTCATTAACGTAGTTAACAGCTTATGATATTTCAGGATTCTATGGATATTATGGTGAGGGGAGGGGTTCCTTATCAAACACATATGCCAACCTGCGGTTGAATATTCATAATCCTTTAATTAAACAACTTAAAGCAATAAACTGTCTTGCAAACAAGACAATATCTACACTCCTAATCCATATCTTTCAACAAACATACCTCTACAAGCTCCTTAAACACTCTACAATCAATTTAATCTTGCACTACGTGCATAGAGTACTCCTGATATAAATAAAGCCTCTAAAGGGCTATAAACCTCTATGATATTCTTAGAATTTTTATATCAAATTAAGCATAACAAAAGGCTATAAAATTTTTAAAAATTAGGATATTTTTGATAAACAAGGTACTAAAATAGTAACGTTTACGTTACGAAGTAATCTATAAGTTACGTAAACGTAACAAAACATAGTCTGGTAGACTTACACCAAACAATTGAAGCTACGCTTCATGTTTTAGCACAATAAATTATTGTCTGTATTTGATATATTAAATATTGAACTGAGCTTTAGCGAAGGTTATTTAATATTTGTTATTTTGTTTTATTACTCTTTTGTTTGATCTATTTTAAGATCAAAGGATTAGGTTATGAAGCAATGCTTCATCGTTACATCCGTAACGCTTGCGTTACAAGTTATCCTGCACTGCCTATTCAGGCTATAAAGTACTAACCTCCCAGACCAGAGATCAAGGAGGTTGTTTCTAAAAATATACTTTCTATGCAAGCATAGAGATGTCCTTCGTAAAAGTATACGTTTAAGCTTGTCAGGCTAGCTTTAGAAGATTTGTACACTTTGTATACCTATAGATATATAGTACGAAAAAGTATACTTTAGGTTTGTCAGGATAGCTTTGTAAAGAAGGTTATTTTTCTAGAATATTATTTTAAGGTTTTTTCTGTAAGTTATTGATTTATAAGGCTTTTTTCAGATAGTTTCTAAGACACCTTAGAAATGCCTTATTTTTAATCACTCTAAATCTACGTTACATAACCATTCTTTGAAGATAGTAGACATCCTTTTTGATAGGAAAGCAACATACATAGGTTCTGCATTTCGTATACAACCTCTCCATACCCATTGGATAAGCATATTGAGTGCATAGTTCTCAGGATCTATCTTACAACCCATATCTTGAAGGTAAGACACAACAGAAACATTAGGAAATAAATTATATGCCTGAACAGCTAATCTAGCCTTTGAGTATTCGTTTGTAGCTCTGCAGTTACAAGCTACCCAGGAGTCTTTGGAAACAGAAGTAGCTTTCGGTCTATACCCTTTAGAGGTTTTTGGATCTACGATATCTTTAGGACAAGTGAAGATATAGTCTTCCTTCTTAGTTGTTTTAGCTATTTTTGTACAAGAAGCAATGCACTTGAATACTTGATCTTTTATTTCTGAATCAGCATTGATCCACCAAGACTTAGATAATTTATTTGATGTGCCTCTTTGTACTTTTAAGATAGAAGGTGTTTCTAGTATCGTCAAGAGATTTACAATATTTTGTTTAGCTTCTTTATTGTCAAACCTTGTCTGAACTCCTTGCAATTTTTCATAAGTAAACCCATGCAAGGATAAGAAATTATCCATCAGACTTCCTTTGTAGTTGTATGTAATTAAGATGAACCTATTGCATTCAAATAACAAATCTGTGCTTAATTGAGTCACTAGCATTCGTTCTGATCTGGGTGCTGAGAATAAACAACCAAGATCACAGAGTGTTTTAACATCTGCATACCTAGCCTTATCACCCATATCTACATCTTTAAATACAACCCTACCATTATCAGGGTTAATACTAATTAATTCGTGATTCTTTAGGAATTCAAAATCATCCTTCTCCATATTGTAGGCAGATAGTAAATCTAAAGTCTCATCACAAACTACATTATATTTGTGCTTCTTGATAGCGGCTATATGCTTCTTTGTAAAGCGTAGCATTAGGTTGTGTGTACAGGCTACATCCAAGCCTTCTTCTAGGAAAGTAAGAATCTGATCTGTTTTTGTTCCTTCAGCATTATCAGATGGTGTATACATCTGCAGACCTTTATCTGCTGCCTTAGCTACGACAGTACCTGAATCTTCATCATCAACTCCATAGACTTCAGAAGCTAATGGACTTAGGTACAACCAGGGGTTGCTTCTGTTTTCAGCCATGTAATTTGTTATAGCGTGCGTCTTTCCACATCCAGGGAGAGCATCTAATAGTTCAATTTTCTTTGTCATTTGACTCCTTATAGTTAATCTTTGTTTATAACATCTAAAATAAATCCTGTCAAGATGTTGTAGACTATTGACAACAGAATATATTGTGTTAATATAGATTTATATTAATTCTTGAAAGGAAGATATGGAATATTCTCAACTAAATAACAACAGGTTACAGATTCAAGCAATGGGTATTGCTGATTTCCTAAAGGGTGTTGTACAGAAGATTCAGGAAGGTTACTCTTTGAATCTAGAAGATAATGATACTTACCCTGTTGCTTACGGTGGTCATTTCTCTGTTGTGCTAGAGGGTCCAGTAGAAGTTAAGGAAGAGGATAATAAAGAAGTACAAACCCGAGGTCGTAAACCAAAGGCTTAAAACTAGATAAAAGGAGTTACTAATGAAAAGAAGTTCAAGACAAAAGGTTACTCAAGAACTACAAGCTATTGACCGTAGTTCTAATCCAAAAGCTAAAGCTTTTAAGGGTGTAACTCCTAAAACAGAGAATCAGAAGTTCTTTGTTGAATCTCTTAAAGAAGATAATATTTGTGTTTGTGCAGGCTATGCAGGTACTGGTAAGACTCTCTTAGCTTGTTCTCATGCTGCTGAGATGCTATACACAGGCAAGATTAAGAAGATTGTATTGATTAGAGCTTACCAGCCCTTAGCTGGTCGTAGTATTGGCTTACTCCCTGGTGAAATCATGGATAAGTTAAAACCTTACTATCAACAGATGCTGGATTACTTAGAAGACTTCTTAGGTAAGCCTCAGATGGAGATTCACCTAAAGAGAGGTTCAATTGAGATTTGTTCTTTAGAGACTATCCGTGGTAGATCTTGGGATGATGCTTGTGTTGTTCTAGATGAAGGACAAAATCTATTTATTGAAGAGATTCAAGCTTTGACTACTCGCGTAGGTACTAACTCTCAGCTTATCCTGCTAGGTGATGATAGTGGTCTACAAAGTGATATTACAGATAAGCAAAATGGACTAGCTTATCTGCTTGGTTTGGTAGAGAAGTACGATATCCCTGGTGTAGGAGTAACTTACCTAGATATTGAAGATATCCTTCGTAGTGAAGTAACTAAATCGTTTGTGATTGCTTTTGATAAGGAATTACAAGAAGCTAAACGTAAGAATAAGAGAGGTTAATATGAAGAAATTCCGTGATGATGATATGGATGATTTTGTTCCTCCAAAGAACTTAGGTTATTTTGTTAATACTATACCAGTTAGTACATATACTGTATTCCTCAATGAAGCAATTGTAAGTCCTGTGTACTACACAGATGTTGTTAACATGCTTTATCACGCTTCTGAGCATGATACAGTTATCTTTAATATCAACTCCCCTGGTGGTCAATTAAATGGCCTACAGAGCCTCTTAGATGCTGTTATGTCTACTCAGGCTAGTACAATTGCAATGCTTGTTGGGGAATGCCATAGCGCAGCTAGTATCTTTGCATTGCATTGCAATATGGTTGATGTTGGTCCCTTAGCTACTATGCTTTGTCATAACGTATCTTATGGATATTCTGGTAAAGGTTCTGATGTTCTTTCTCATGTTCAGCATGTATCTAAGAATAGTGAAAACTTATTCAGGACAACTTACAAAGATTTCTTAAGTGAACAAGAAATCAATGAAGTCCTTGCAGGTAAGGAATTATATTTAGATGCTCTAGAAATTGCTCAAAGGCTAGAAGCAAGAGAAGCTGCCCAGGTTGAGAAGGAAGAGATCCCTGAAGTTCCAGAGAAGAAAGTAGCTAAATCTAAAAAGTAAATTGATCCCCGCTTCGGCGGGGTTTTAATAAAGGTGGAATATGCAAGATAACCAAGATCAGGTGAAAAGATTTAGAGAACTACTAGACTATAACCCAGAAACAGGGGTTATACGGGTAAGAAAAACAAATAGGATCTTGGAAGAGGATTACAGTGGGTGTACTAATTTCTTTGATAATCTGAAAAGAAAGAGCTACAAGCTGAAGCTAGATAAATTAGCTTATATTCTAGCTTATGGAGTATTCCCAGATAAAGGTTCCAAGATACTACACAAGAATACAGATAAGCATGATAATTCTATGCAGAATCTAAAATGCTTAAACGCAGAGGAAGCTTTACTTGTTAAAGAATGCCTGAAGAATCTAAATGGTGGGATTAAAGTACAACCTCATCCTACAGATGTTTTTTGTTATAAGGTATCTTGGTTTGAAGAAGGAATCGAAAGGCATAAAGTAATTTCTGATGTAGTAGTTGCTAAGAGATTTGAGTCAAAACTAAAATATAAGTTTACCAAATTCTTAAGTAAGTACTGCTATTTGAGTTGATAATACAATTTATCAATGATATAATGCAATGAGTTGTGTATTTTAGATATAACCTTTTAGAAACACTCCAGAAACTCTGTCTTTGATTCCTTTCTACAGAACTTACTGGCCTATAAGTATAAGAGGTCTTATATCTGAAACTAACCGTCTGTGTCTATTTGATATTCGGCAGAGCAGGAACCGTTACCTGCAATTATTGGGTATTGCCCTTTGTTCAACTAACTAATAATAATACAATGGCAACTTGCAAAACATGTGGAGCGTACTATAAATTAACTCCCTATAACCAAACTCAAGAGTGCGATGATTGCCTTGATGCGATCCCTGGTGTTTTTGACTCTGTATATGAAGCTGATGTTATTCAATTGACAAACCCATCAGGTAGGACTTTACCAGTCTTTCAGCAAGAAGGTTATGAAGAATAATGGAAATATGGCAGAGAGGTTTATTGCATCTGTTTGCTAAACAGACAACTCTTAACGGGTTCGTAGGTTCAAATCCTACTATTTCCTCCAATATAAAATGTTCCTCTAGCTCCTTTAGTTAAGTGATATAACAGCGGTTTTGTAATCCGCTATCGACTGTTTGATTCAGTCAAGGAGCACCATATAATCGAGACTGAAACGAGATTAAATAAAACACAGGCGGGAACTTGAGCAACTGATCCGATAAGTCAGTACCGTACTCTGTAAGCGGTTCTAATTACAATAAGCAGTGTTAGTTTAATTGGTAAAACTATAGCCTTCCAAGCTAAGGTCATCGGTTCAAATCCGATACGCTGCTCCAATATAAAGAGAGTAAATAATGCATACCAATACAGTAAATGCAGTAGTGCAAGTAGAAACACGAGTATTTCCATTAGATGTTAAGCCAACAGCTTATTTATTTGAATTATTCAATAAAGATGGCTTTAGAATGTCTTTTGTTGAAAATCAAACTCCAGAAGTTAGTTTTCCTCTAGTTCCTCAAGGAGGCCCGTACACAATTAAATGTACTCGAAATGGAGTTACAGCAAGTACAACTTTTGATGTACCTATTACAGTAAATGAAATTGATGTACCTATTAAGGTCACAGTATCTTTTGCTTAATAAATGATTAAACTTTTGTTTAAGATTCTAACTTGGTTTAACTTTAAGCGCAAACTAAGTGTACCTATTAGGATCGAAATAATTTTAAAGGTCGAAAATGGCGTTCAAGAAACGAGATGAAAATGGTGCTTATGATCCTAAGATTAATCTTAAAGGTCGTCCACCTGTAGATAAAGAGAATGCTCCTACTCGTAGAGAAATCCGAGAAAAAGAGTTTCTAAGTATCCTACGCAAAATCAAACCGCATCTTTCAGAAAGTATTATGACGGCAGCTAAGATTATGAAAAATCAAGAAGCTAGTCATCAGAATCAATTGAAAGCTGCGGTTATTTTACTTAATGCGTACAAAGAATTAACAAATGAAGTATATGACGGAGAAGATGCAGATCTTGAAGGAACTGAAGTTCAACCAAATGCTGCTCCTGTGTTTAGCTTGAAGATGATTAATTCAGATTGAGTCGTTGACTTGTTTGTGCTTTGGTATATACTTTTGGTTTTTATAATTTTCTAGAAGTTAATTATGAATCCAAAACACATTGAAGAAGCTGAAGCACAAAATTTAGAACTGATCGAAAATGCTACGCAAGACAGTGGTATCAAAAGTTGGCACAACTATAAATTATACAGATTTAAAGACTGTCAACACACTGCATTTCTACAACCCACTCATGTTCGCAGAGGACACATTAAGTGCTCGATATGTTCGGAACAGGTAATAGCTGAAGAGGCTGCTGAAGCAGGTCTAAGAGTTATCGGCCCAGGGAAGAACTGCGATTGGAGGCAATATGAGTTTATTGCTTGCGGTCACTCCTGTGAAATGCGTGTAACTAATGCAAGAAATTCTAGGACTTCTCAGCATTTCTGTAGACAATGTTATGACGAGCGTTTAAGTAAAGATGCTGAGAATAACAACATGACATATCTTGGTGCAGCTTTGCACAATAAAGGTATATTTCGCCGTTACAGGTTCAATGCCTGCGGGCATGAACGAGATGCTATTCCTAGTACTGTTGAAGATGGCGGAGTTGTATGTCGAACCTGTCAGGAGGAACGGTTTGCAGAAGAAGCACGTTCAAGTGGCATATCAATGCTTGGTTATAGCAGTGACGGTGATGGTGCTTATCGTAGGTATCAACTTGCCTGTGGTTGTGAAAAAGATATCCGATTGGATCATGTTCGGCGCAACTCTTACTCTTGTGCTGAATGTTCAATAACGTATCTAATTCAACCAAGTTGGATATATTTGGTGCAGTTTACAAATGAAAATTTTTCATGGCTAAAGCTTGGCTTTACAAAAGATATTAGAACCCGCATATCAAATTACGGAGTAATTGAAGGCTCATCGAAACAAGTACTGGTGGAAATACCATTTTCAACTGGTAAAATAGCTTCAGAACTAGAATCTAAGCTACACGCGGAATTTAAATCATTCAAACTAGCACCTAAAGACATGCAGTACTACATGAAGTTAAATGGACACACTGAATGTTATCCTATTGAAATGAAGGAAACACTTGTTAATAGATTATTGGAAGTAAAGAATAATGAGCAACTTAATATTTAGTCCAGCCTCTAAGGCGCAGAGTCAGTTTCTACTCTCTGATGCCTTTTTTACGCTTTATGGAGGCGCAGCATTTTCTGGTAAGAGTTATTGTATTTTAGGAAGTATGTTACCTCTTGTTAGTCATCCCGGTACTCGTGCTGTAGTAATACGGGCAACAACTAAACAGTTATCAGGAAGTGGATCGTTATTCGATGCAGCTATTAATTTGTACTCAAAAGTAGATCCTAAACTGAAAATCAAGAGTCGAGATCTTACTCTCGTATTTTCAAGTGGTGCTGAAATACAATTCACATACTTGGATAAGCCCGCTGATAGAATGAATCTACAGGGCCGAGAGTACAGTCGAATCTGCTTTGATGAATGCCAGCAACTTAGTGCAGATAACGTATTCTATGCATTAAGTCGTCTGCGGTCAACTAGAGTAGATTATCAACTTCGTGCAGTAGCAAGTTGTAACCCGGACCCATCTTCATTTTTAATGGATTTTGTTCGGTTTTCTCTTGATGAGAATCTGATTCCAGTTAGAAAAGAAGAATATAAGAAAAGATATTTCTTCAGAAGCCCATCAGGACTATTGTGGTACGACAGTCTTGAAGAGGCAGAAGCTGTACATGGTTCAGGTCCGGAATCCGGAGTAAAGAGCTTCCTGTTCGTCCCTGGTTGTATACTAGATAATCCGATTGGACTAGAACAAAATAAAGAGTATATTGCTACACTGAAAGCACTTCCTCCAACTGAATCTAAGCGTTTGTTAGAAGGTGCTTGGGTCATGGAACAAAAGTCTGGGTTCTTTAAGCGCAACTGGATTACCTTATGTGATCAGCCGAACCTTTCCGCAAAAAGGAGAGTCAGAGCATGGGACTTAGCTTTCTCAGAGCCTTCTGAGGCCCGTCCACGAGTTGACGCTACAGCGGGTGTTCTCGGTTCTAAGGATACAAATAGTAAGTATACAATTGAAGATGTTGTTGTAATTCGTAAACGTGTACATGACGTTGAGAAGAAAATTTTTGAAGTAGCTTACCAAGACGGTCCAGATGTCTTAATTAGTTTACCACTTGACCCAGGTGCTACAGCAGGAGCCTATTGCAGAGATCTTGCAAAACGCCTAGCTGAGAAGGGCTTTAGTGTAAAATTAACCCGCCCAGAGAAAGGTAAACTACAGAGATTTCTACCTTTTGCATCAGTAGCGGAGGCAGGATTTGTGAATGTTGTAAGAGGCCCTTGGACAGAGGACTATTTGAATGAACTTGAACAAACAGAGTTTGGTCCTAGAACTTTTGACGATCAGGCAGATAGTACGAGTGACATGTTTTTCCATCTAGCTAAGGACTTTACCTTACCTGATATGCAGCTTCACACCACAACCTTCCAGACTGTATCACCAAGCCGATTTACATTCAACTCATTTTCAGGATCTACAGGTTTAGTTGCTCCTGCAATGCCTCTAACTCTACCTTCTTTCAGTAGTATAAAATAAAAGGATTCATATGGATTTAAAAGAAAAACCTCCTGTAAAGAAACGGAGAGTGCAGCAAGTGCAAAAAGCTACGCTAGACCAGCCTGAGCGATTCAAAATGTCAGAGATTGGATATCTCGGTAGTAACATCTTCAATGGTGTTACGAATGATGAGATCAAGAAGGAATTGAACTTTCCAGCCAGCCTGAATACGTTTAAAAATATGTCATATCATAGCACAATCAATGCTGCTTTGACATTGTATGATAACGTAATTTCAAAGGCTGATTGGATTGTACGCCCTATCAAAGATGCAACTGCTGAAGAAAAGCAACAAGCTGAGTTTATCCGTGAGTGCATGAAGGATATGGATTGTACATGGTCTGAGTTCATTCACGATGTTCTAAGTATGAACACCTTTGGTTTTGCTGTATTTGAGAAAGTATACCGTACTCGCAATGCAACTAAAGGTAGTAAGTACAATGACGGTAAGATTGGCTGGAAGAAGTTAGCTTTGCGGAACCAAGAGAGTATTGAAAAGTTTGTATTTTCTGATGATGGTAATAAAATCCTAGGCGTAAAGCAAAACATGGCTTTGGTAGGAGATCCATACAATCGTTATGTATCTCGTGGAGAATTAACCAAGGTTATTCCAAAGAGTAAGATTCTGCATTTCAAGGCTGGTAAACATCGCGGAGATCCCTACGGTAAGAGTCCACTGCGTGATGCATATCTTGCATGGAGATACATCATCGCAATCGAAGAGATTGAAGCAAATGGAGTAGCCAAAGACCTCTCAGGTTTCCCTATCTTGTTCTTACCACCTCAGTACCTTGCTGCTGATGCTTCACCAGAACAGAAAGCAATTAGAAGCTACTATGAAAATGCAATGGCAAATTTACAGATGAATCAACAATCGTCTATGATTTTACCACAAGCTTTTGATCCAGATACTAAACAACCTCTATTCAAATTGGAACTTCTAAGTCTAGACGGTGCTAAAGGTTTCGATACTGTCAAGGTTAAAGAATACTACAAGAACTTGATCCTTACATCCCTGTTTGCTGATATTCTTGTAATGGGCCAGTCTGAAACGGGCAGCTTTGCTCTAGGTCAGGTAAAGAATAGCCTTACTGGTGCTGCTGTTGAAAATATGATCCGTACAATTAAAGATGTATTAAATCATGATTTAGTAAAGCAGACATATGAGTTGAACGGTTGGGATGTGTCCCGTATGGCTGAAATTGATTATGAAAATCTAGAAGCTATTGATGCAGAAACATTTAGTAAAGCTGTACAGCGTATGGGTGCTACAGGATATCTGACAAAGGATTTAGATGTTGTTAATCGTGTAAGAGAAAGTATCGGTGTAGATTCTCTACCAGAAGGTTCAGACTTTAAAGCTCTACTTCCAGAGGACGTAAGTCGTGTAGGCGATGGCATGAAGACAGGAACTGGTAATGGTACGTCAACATCTGTAGCAGGTACAGATACAAGCTCAACAAACGCTGATAACACAGCTTAAAACAGAAAACCCCTAGAAGAAATTAATCCTCTAGGGGTTTATTTTATTTGATTACTACATTCTGTTCTTCAAAGAACGCACGTACATAATTGGCTTTCTTTACATTTGAGCATACAGTGATTGCACTACGAATCGCACTATCTTTAAGTTCATGTTGACCAGAAATATTCATTAGATGTTTCTTTAGGAAGGCATCATTCTTTACTTGGATCGTAATATTGAAAGTATCATTCATTGCATCAATCTTATCTAAGATAAGAAGTAAAGCATCACCATAACCAAGACTAGGACAAGCTTTCTTTACAAATTCTTCCTTATCCCAATAAGTGATCTTGATATCATAGTATCGTAGATCTAGGTATGTATCCACTAGGTTGATTTCACAGAGGATTTTGTTATCTCTGTTCTTCAGGTGAGTTGTTTGTACAATCATTCTATGTTCCTTTCGTTGACAGGATAACTTTAAAGTTATAACTGTTTAATTATATAAATATATCATCCTAAGAAAATCAAAAAATAGAAAGCCTTTTAGCCGGACTGTCAGATCAAGTTACTTATGATCCAACATCCGGCTTTGACTTTGCTACTTAATGACTCTTAGGATATCATCCTGAAGTCCCTAAAACTGCGCTCTACTTAAGAAGATAGAGGAATTAACCTGATAGCTCCTTAAGCCCTTTTGCCTTCGCAGTGAGCTTTACAGCCCGTAGATCGGCAGGGATTCTTGGTCAATTGCTCAGACCCAGAGTGCTTACGCTTGTTGTCAGTGAAGAGTTATGAATCACATGTGTAGCTGGAATCCACCAGCCCTAGACAACCTCTATACCCATTGAGACTCAAGTTTAGCACCAATTGCTTGCATTGTCAAGTCTTATCTTGTCTTTGTTTAAGCAGCATGATATAATTCGTTATTATTAAAATGAGGTTAATATGACAGCAGCCACTTACAATTTTACACTAGAACAGGGTGTACCTCTGTCTAAAACTGTTTTACTTAAGAACAGTGATAACTCAATTAAAGATCTTACAGGATTTACAGCTTTAATGCATTTGAGGCAATATCCAAGCTCAGAAGTTGTTTTGCTAGAGCTTAATTCAGCCAATAGTAAGATCAATATTAATACAGCAACAGGTGCTGTGACAATGATCTTCAGTCTAGAAGATACTGCTTTACTTGATTATCAAACCTGTAGTTATGATCTCTTTATGTTAAATGGTTCTAGTACCTTCAGAGCACTTGCTGGGAAGATTACAGTTCAACCTAGAGTTACAAGGAGTGCTTGATGGCAGATGTGATTATTGTTATCCAAGAAGAGGTTGATTCAATTGTAGTTGTCCCTCAAGACAACCCTAATAACATAACAGTGCCAGGGAACAGCAATACAACCTCTCTGAGCGATTTAAATGATGTGTCTGCTACCAACCCACAGGAAGGTCAATTCTTAAGCTTCCAGAGCGGTTTATGGCGTCCTACAGATATCGTTGATTCATCTATCCAATCCTCGCTTGATGGTGGCGAGTTTATGTAATTTATTTAAGGAAATAAAATGGCTCGTTTACAATTAAAACGTGGTTTAAAGGTTAACTTACCAACATCAGGTTTGCTTGCTGGGGAACCTCTGGTTACCACTGATCGTGGTACTTTGCATGTAGCTACGGATGCTACAACAAAACTTCCAGTTGTTCCAGCAATTGATGATCTTGTTACCCTTGCTTCGGTTAATGGTGCAGCAGACTTGCTCCTGATTCATGATGCTGACGGATCTGGTCAGAAAGAAAAGAAGATTACCTTCGACGCATTTAAGACAGCTTTAAATATCCCTGCAGCATCAACTGATGAGAAAGTCTCTGTTGTTTCAGGTGGCACAAGTGGATATTTGTGGGGTACGTCAGGCTCTGATGGTATCCTGCGCATGGGTCCATCAATGTCTTGGACTAAAGATGCTGGTAATGCTTTCGTTACCCTGCATGTGGATGTTTGCGATGGTGGAACTTTCTAAGGATATAAATGGCAACCCTAATTACAAAAAGAAGCACAACTTCTGGGGTTGTTCCTGTATCAAGTGATCTACAAGTTGGGGAGTTGGCTGTTAATACAGCAGACGCTAGATTGTGGACAAAACATTCTGATAACTCTGTCAAAGAGATTGGTGCAGGAGCTTCAGGAGGGAACCCTTGGGTTATCTATGAGTTTGATATTGGATCAAAACCTAGAAGAAGTTTTACTTTTACAATAACAGATGCAAGTGTATCACCTACAAGCGTAATCTCTGTTGAGGCATGTGGTAAGCCTGCAACTGACAGGGGTATTGACGACTATGAATGGGATATGGGTATGTTCGCTGCTAAAGCAGGGACTGGTGAATTTAGAGTTACTGTTTATTTCACCGGAAGGTGCGTAGGTAAACGTAACTTACAATATAAGGTGCAATAATGGCAGCAATTGAAACAGGTAATAGTACAGCCGGGATGGCAAACGTAGATACCAATTACCGATTACAGGTTAGCTTACCTACAAATAAAGCTCAAGCAGGTTTTACAGGATTAACTGGTTTTGCTGATGATGCAGGTGCAGTTCGTATCCCTATTGGAGCTTCTAGTCAGGGTTTGATGGGTACTGCTCAAGTTCAGGTAGACTTTGAACAGGGTTTCGCAGCTTCTGCTATCTCTCCTTCAATTTGGTCCCAGGTCTTAACGACAATGACTACATCGGTAACCAATAACGCTGTTATCTTAAACTCAGGTAACTCTGTTGCGTCCGGCGCAGTTGCTCGTTTAGTATCTTACAAACAAGCTGAAGCCCCTAGAGGTGCCGATAGAATTTGCGCATGGCGTATGATGATGCCTACTTTAGTGACCGGCGCAGTTACTGAAGTTGGTATGTTCTTAGCGTCTGGTGTAGCTGCCCCTACTACAGGTACATTCTTCAGATATGGTTCTGATGGTTCTTTACGTGGTGTATCTGTTTCTGTATCTGGTGCAGAATCAACAACAAGTTTAATTACAACTCCTTCACTCAACGTAGCTCATGATTATTTAATCTGGGTTATGGGTAAAGCAATTGTATTCCAAATTGATGATGTTGTAGTTGGTAGTATTACTTTAGGTGATACCGCACCAAGTCCTGTAACCTCTGAATCTGCTCCATTCTGTGCTCGTGTATACAATAACGCTGCTACAGCTACTGCCCAACAAGTTCAGCTTTTCCGCTGTTTTGGTGCTTTATATGGCGGTTCATATGGGTATGATCGTAAGTTCCTGGCTGCTCTTGGTGGTGATATTGGTACTCAAGGTATTGTAGGTGCTTCTACAGGTTCTTTAGCTAACTGGGCTAACTCTGCTGCTCCTGTATCAGCTACATTATCCAATACTGCTGCGGGTTATACTACTTTAGGTGGTCAGTTTCAATTTGCGGCGGTAGCTGGCGCTGAAACAGATTATGCTTTGTTTGCTTTCCAAGTTCCAGCGCAGACAGCCACCAACCAAGGTCGAACTCTAGTAGTTCATGGCATTAGCATTGATACAATCAACACCGGCGCAGCCGTTGCAACGTCCGCTACTGTCTTACAGTGGGGTATTGCTTTTGATGGTAGTGCTGTGTCATTGGCTACTGCTGATGGTGCTGCTACAAAAGCTCCTAGACGTATTCCTGTTGGTTTCCAATCATTCCCGATTGGTGCAGCTATCGCCGCTCAAGCAACCACCTTGTCCAAGGTGTTTCAACAACCTTTAGCAGTTAACGCAGGTAACTACTTGCATGTAATCCTTAAGATGCCCTTTGGTACAGCGACAGCTTCACAAATTATTCGTGGTACTGTAAGTATTGACGCAACCTGGGAATAACTAATTTTAAGAATACTCTTGACAATAAGCTTGAGTATTCTTTTAATTTATGATATAATTTAGCAATTCGACGTAAGGATTAATATGTCTGAAAAAGAAAATAAAATCCAAGTCATTAAGTCTTTGAATGAAGAAAAGAAGTTAGCTTTATTTGTAGTCCTAGAACCACAAGATGCTGATGGATCTACATCTGATTTGCATGGTGATTGGTACTCTGCTGAAGAAGTAGAGAAAGCCTGCCATGATTTTAACACACAATGCCGAAAGGCAAATCTATACCACATGTTAGATACAACAGGTTATGAGTTTGTTGAAAGCTATATCCTTCCTGTGGAAGCACAGGTTGGTGAAAGAGTTGTAAAAGCTGGTACATGGTTAGCTGTAATTAAAGCAAAAGAAGACTGGATTTGGAACGGAATTAAGGATGGAACTTTCAATGGTTTATCCATTCAGTGCAATGCAATTGTAGAAGATATGGAGGACTAATGCAAGAGCCTAAAAAGAAAGCTACCCGTAAGTTAAAGAATTTTGATTTCTCTGGACCTGATGCTGCTGTAGCTCTTGTCGGTCCTGCAGTCGGGGGAGCCGCAAATGGTTCAACCACTGTACTTTTCAAGTCAGTTGGAACTAATCGTTCAGAAGAGTTTATCACTAAGGCACAGGCAGTGCAAGTGACAATGGAGTTACCAGACTTTCTGCGAACATTCTTTGGACTGTACGGAAGCGATGCTGAAATTCTAGCTCGCCTGATGGGTTATGTAGAAGAACCTGATGAAGAAGAGTCTAAGACTTATGAAGATTATATTCAAGAAAAAGTACAAGCATTTACTTTGCTAGATACTTTGAATGAATCTGAGAATATTGCAAAATCTTTAATTGCATTATCTGAGGATGAACACCTTGCTGTTTTAAAGTCTCAAGAAACTCTTGAACCAATTATGAAGCAAGCTATTAAAAAGAATAAAGAGCCTGTTTCGGGTTCTAATGTTAAAAAGGAAAAGCAAATGACTCAAGAAATCGAGACAGTAGCTAAGAGTCAATTTGAAGAAATTCAAAAAGCTCTTGATGAAAATAAAGTAGCTCTAGCTAAGGCTTTAGAGCAAATTGAACTATTCCAAGCTGAAAAGAAGGAAGCTGTTCGTAAATCAAAGTTTGAGAAGCTAGAAGCTGCTGTTAAGGATAAGGCTATTGCTGAAGTTCTTTTCAAGGCTGTTGGTCTAGTTGAATCCGAAGAAGATTTTGCTTCTATTGTAGATGCATTATCTAGCATTCAGGCGAAGGTAGAAAAGTCTGCAATGTTTGAAGAAATTGGTGCATCTGCTGATGAAGTAGAAACACCTAAAGTACAAGAATCTGCTGTCTTGAAAGCTGTAAAAGCTAATCTGGCTGCTGGTAAATAAATATTAGGAGACTATAAAAATGCTAATTTCCACAGATACCTTTCGCTTTTCACATGTTGTCAAGCATGAATATGAACCAACCCTAGCTTACTGCCGTGAAGTAGTAACTGCACTGGAAGGTTCTGCAAAGACTTACACCGTTGGTACAGTGCTCGGTAAGATTACTGCGTCTGGTAAGTATAAGATTGTTGAAGCTACTGCTGTTGATGGTTCACAGAACGCAGTTGCTGTAGTTATTGAAGATAAAGCTGTTCCTGCTACTACTGATACTTCTGTGCAAGTTCTAGCTCGTGGTCCTGTTATGGTTGGTAAGGGTGGTCTAACTCTAGGCGCTACCGTTGATACTGATCCTGAAAAGGCTGCTGTGTACGCTTCACTAGCTACCGTAGGTATCATCGTACAAGATACTATCTAATAAGAAGAAGGAATTAAATTATGACTACTGCTCGTAGCTTTCAAAATCAGTTTGAAGTAACTGATTATACACAAGAACTAAATGTTATTCCAAACACCTGGGGTCTAATTGGTGAACTAGGCATTTTCAGTGAGCAAGGTATTGCTCAGAACTCACTAACTTTTGAATCCAAGGGTGGTACTATCGCTCTTGTTGGTGACAAGGTTCGTGGTACTCGTGCTAACGTAGGTAAGGATGAAGTCGCAAAGATTCACGCTTATGCAACTACTCACCACCCTTATGATGATGCTCTGTTTGCTCATGAGCTACAAGGTCGTCGCGCTTATGGTACCACAGATCAGCCTGATACTGAAGCTCGTGCTATTGCTGACAAGCTAGCCCGTATTCGTATGGCTCATGCTATGACTCTAGAACGTGCTCGTGCATGGACTATTGTTAACGGCACTCAGTATGCCCCTAACGGTACTGTCTCTGCTAACTTCTACACTGACTTCGGTGTTACTCGTAAATCAGTAGACTGCGTACTAGGTACTGCTACTACTGAAGTAAACGAAAAGATCCAAGAAGGTGTTGCAAGCATTCAAGACAACCTATTGTCTGGTGAAGTTGCTACTGGCTTCGCAGTTCTATGTGGTACTACCTTCTTCAACAAGCTAACTCGTCAAGCTAACATCAAAGAAGCTTACAAGTTCTACGCAAGTACTCAAGAAGGTCAACGTAATGGTTATCGTTCTGGTCGTTATCAAATCTTTGATCACGCAGGCGTCCGTTTCATTGAATATCGTGGTTCACTAGGTGGTCAGGCTCTAATCCCTGATGGTGAAGCCTACATGATTCCTACTGGTACAATGGATACCTTCAAGACATATTTCAGCCCTGCTTCTAAGTTTGACCTAGTCAATACTATTGGCGAGCAAGCGTATGTCTGGACCTATAAGGACCAAAAGGGAAGCAAGATTGAAGTTGAATCTGAATCTAACTTCCTGAACCTGCTACGTCGCCCTCAAGCTGTCGTACAGTTCACTAGCTCCAACTAATATTGGACTGAAGCCCTTCGGGGCTTCTATTTTAAGAGTTATGAATTAGCTTTTAAAATAGATACTAAAACAGGAGATAATATGACATTAAATGATATTGAAAAAGTCCGGGTTTTAGTTGCGGATACTGATATTACATTACCAATCCTTCCAGATAGTACTTATGAGTATTTCTTGGAAAAGAATTCAGGTAGTGTATCACGAGCATCTATGGATGCTGCCAGATCTATCTTATTTAATCTAAGTATGCGAGGTGATGAGCAAGTTGATATTTTTAGTATTAAAGGTTCTAAAGCTGCTGAATCATATAAGCAAGCTTTGACTTTATATCTGAAAGATCCTTACTCAAATCCTGTTCTGCAAAATTGCCAAGGTTGGGTTGGTGGTGTATCTGTCTCTCAGATGCAGACTAACGATGACAATACCGATAATAATATTGTTAAAAGACCTTCTGTAAGTTATACAGGAATCCCAACAGGCTTCTTTACTATTTGAGGTGCATATGGATTTATTTCTTAATGCAGCCACGAAAGCTATCGAAAGACATGGTGTCGCAGTAACATACAAGCAAGTCGGTACAACAAGTTATAATGTAAATACATCAGAAGTTACTTCTACAGATATTGATTATAGTATCAAAGCATATCCAAAACACATTAAAGCTAATGCATATAATTATCCAGATCTGATTGGTAAGGAAGCAATTCTATTTTATATTTCCTCTGCATCAGGTATTGTTCCGAAGCAAGGGGATTTTATTTTATATAATTCCTTGCAATTTAATGTAGATAGCTTTCAAAGTCATTTTGCAAATGGTGCAGTTGTTCTATATCGTGTAGCTGCTGTAAGAGGTTGAGTATGTTCAGTGCAGATGTTACTGATTTACTTAAGAGTTTAGAAGATTACAGAAACCAAGTAGTTAAGAAATTAAAGGCTACTATAAATACGGTAATGTATGAATGGTCTTCTGAAGTTATTAGGATTACCCCACTAGGTGATGTAGATAAATACTGGGGTTATTATCACACCAGAGAAGACCAGTACGGTTGGAAAGAGCAAGCTGGTTTGACAAGAGGTAACTGGATGTTTGGACTGAATGCTGAGTCAATCTCTTTTGATTCTAGTTCTTTTGATTCAGGTTCTGGTACTCTGAAAGCAAGTTTAAGTACTGTAATGCATGGATATAAACTTGGAGATACAATTACACTAGGTAATGCTACTCCCTATATTTTAACTCCCGGTATCAATAAGACATTATTTAAGAGGGCTAAAGGACGCCTAGAGGGCGGTTATTCTCTGCAAGCTCCTGACGGTTTGAAAGCACCGACTTTAGAAGCAATCCAGAGGCTTTATAAAATACCATTTGACAGATTTTAAGGAGATAGATTTGGCAATTATTGAAAGTAAAAGAGCTTGTGAAAAGCATCTGAAAGCCTTGTCTCCTGATATCCCAACGGCATATGAAGGTTTGCACTTTACGCCGCCAGCAAATGCGATGTATCAAAGTACTCAGTTCTACATTGAACAACCTGATGATCCTGTTTTTGGTACAGGATATTATAGAGAGAATTTTCAGTTTCAGGTGTTCGTTGCTGACGTTAAAGGGAAGGGTACTGCCGCAGCTTTAACAAGAGCCGAGCTTATTAGACAGCATTTCAAGAAAGGTACTACCTTATTTGAAGCTGGTTTTAAGATTCTAATCTTAGAAACCCCAAAGGTTGCAGGAACAGCAATTACGGAAGATCGTATTGTAGTCCCTGTAATAATCAGTGCAATCACTGAAGTTTATGAATAAATTAAATACAAACATGGTTTTGTCTGCACCTAGTCAGGCCCTGAATACATTGGAGAAATAAATATGACGATTGCAAAAGGAACTGCAAAAAAGGTTGCTTACAAATTAGAATCTACCTGGGGAACTTTAGCTGGTGCATCCGGTGCTAAGTACATCCGCCGTGTAACTTCAAACTTTAACCTAACTAAGGATGTAATAGAAAGTGCCGAGTTGCGTTCTGACTTCCAAGTTGCAGATATGCGACACGGTGTTCGTAAGTCTGAAGGTGCTATCAATGGTGAACTATCTCCTGGCTCTTACTCTGATTTCATGCAAAGCGTAGTTGCTCGTGACTTCACTACTGGTGTAACTTCTACTACTGCTACACTAACTATTGCTGTATCTGGTTCACTATTTACGATTTCTCGCTCAGCAGGCTCATGGATTACTGACGGTTTGCAAGTTGGTAATATCATTCGCTTAACTGGTGCTGGTCTAAACGTAGCAAACCAAGCCAATAATGCACTAGTTGTGTCAATGTCTGCATTAGCTCTGACTGTGCGTGTACTTTCTGGCACTCCAATGGTTGCGGAATCAACGATTGCTTCTTGTACTGCTCAAGTCCAAGGTAAAGTAACATTCGCTCCATTAACAGGCCATACCAATCAGTCTTATACAATCGAAGAATTCTATTCTGATATTGCTCAGTCTGAAGTTTATACTGGTATGAAGGTTGGTTCAATGGCAGTACAATTACCTTCAACAGGTATGGTTACTTGCGATTTTAACTTCCTCGGTAAGAACCTAGAACAAACAGGTACTACTCAGTACTTTACTACACCTGCTGTTGCTAACACCAATGGTCTGTTCACTGCTGTAAACGGTGCTGTTGTTGTTAATGGTGTACCTATCGCTGTTATTACTGCTGCTGACTTTACACTAGAACGCGGTCTAGAAGCTGCTAACGTAGTGGGATCTAACTTTGCTTCAGACGTATTCACAGGTCGTATCAAGGTTAATGGTAACTTTAGCACATACTTTGAAGATGCTGCTTTCCGTGATTACTTCAAAGATGAAGTTGTTGTTTCTCTAGTGTTTGCTTTGACAGCAGACAATAGTAAGACTGCTCAAGCAATGTCCTTTACTTTACCTCGCGTAAAGGTTGGATCAGCCACCAAACAGGACAACGAGCTGGGCGTGATTCAACAACATAGTTTCGTCGCCCTATTGAATGATGTTACAACTGCTGGTTTACCAGCAAGTACCATTCAAATCCAAGACACCACTATCTAATAAATAAAGCCCTTTAGTTTAAAAGCTAGAGGGCTTTTTCTTTGCATATCCCTTGCTAATTTGGATTCAATATGTTAAAATACGTTTAATGCAGAGAGTTAATCTCTCTTTATTCATCAACAAGAAAGGAAATTAACATGGGTTTTGATCTAGTAACAAATAACCTAGCCGATAAGGCTGAAGCTGGTTATGAATTTGAATTAACCATCCCTGGCAGTGATACTCCTACCGGAGCTTTTATCAAGGTTCGTGGTAGCCAATCAAAGATTGTACGTGCATATGGTCGTAAGAAGTTTGAAGAACTACGTCAACGTGCTGTTATTGCAAAGCGTAAAGGTAAGGATGTAGATGATATTGACCTAGAAGAAGCTGAAGACATGGCTGTAGAACGTGCAGTTGTTAAGGTTATCTCTTGGAAGGGTTTTGAAGAAGATGGTAAGGAAGTTCCATTCACTAAGGAGAATGCAACTCGTATCTTTAAGGAACATTCTTGGATTCGTGATCAAGTGGAGGAAGAAGCTGATCAGCTACTAAACTTTCAGTGATGAAGATTTAGAACAACTGATAGCTTATACAAAGCAGGAGTTTGAATTAGACTCTGTCCAAGCTGATGGACATTCTTTGAGAGAACACCTGCTGAAGGTTCAAGAAATTACTAAAAGAGTTCCCACTGAATTACAAAATCTAGTAGAACTCCCTGAAGTATTTAAATATTGTTGGCAAGATTTTATTAATCTAAATAATACAAGGCAGGGAGGATTTGGTCCACAACCTATCTCTTATTTAGAAATGCAAGCTTACTTTAATTTGAATAGTGTAGTTCCTGAACCTTGGGAGATTAGAATAATAAAGGTTCTTGATAAGATTGCTCTTGAAGCTATTAACGCAAGGACAGAAAAAGCAAATAAGAATAATAAATAACTTAATCCTGTACTTGAGAAATTGAGTACAGGATTTTTGTTATAGTCAGGTACTGTTTATTTCTTTAGTATTTGAAACTAATGAATACTAAACAAATAATCCAAATAGAATGGAGAACAAATATGTCATTAGAACTAAGTGCAATTAAGTTCGATGCAGATACTACTAAGTTTGCAGAAGCTGAAAATCGTATCAATAACCTTATCTCAAAAGTACAAGAGTTAGCTAATGCGTCAAAGGGTTTGACTAGTGAGAATACTGCTGCAGCTTTGGCCCAGGCAAAACTTAACTTACTCAACGAGAAGACAGCTTTGGATGCTGCTAGACGAGTCGCTATTGAGTTAAAAACAGGTGAAGCTATCAAGAGGTCAACCGAGGCTCAGAAGGGCCTTGGAGAGGCTTTAGGCGGTGCGGAGAGGATGCTTGAGAAGCAGACTAATACCATGAAATTTTTCCGTGGAGAAATGGTTGACGTGGCTGATGGCCTAGTATATCTAGGTGATGGGTTCACTAAATCTCAAGCTGCTCAATTAGCTACGATGAAGTTAGCTGGCGGAACAGGTGAGCAATTGCAAACTTTGGCCAGATCTTTTGAAGACTTGAATCGGACTGTTGGTGTAAATACGTTTGATAACTCTGCATCGGGCCTATTTAAGATAAAGAAAGAGTCTGCTGAACTGACTAAGGTTAACGAACTGCAAGCTCAAGGGTTTTCATTGACTCGTGAAGAACTTATAAATTATTCGAGAGAGTTAGAAAAGACAGAGCAGAGATATAAGTCAGAAGGTAGGAGCGCATTAGAGCTTGCCGAAGCACGCGAAACTCTGAAGGAGTCTTATATTCGTGAATCTGCAATTAGAAATAAGTTGCGTGCTGAAGCTAAATTGCAGGAAGAAGCTGCTAACAAAGCTGCTCGTGCAGAGATTCAAGCTGCTAAGGATGTAGCTAATGCAAATACTTTTATTACTTCTCAATTAGAAAAACTCAACTATCAGTTGAACAATACAAATGAAAACCTTTCAAAGGGTTCAGCTAATGCTTTAATGCGTTTTGAAATGCAATTAAAGAAGAGTGGTTTGACTTTAGATGAACAAACTTCTAAACTCAATGAATATAGGATGGGTTTAGAGAGACTTGCAAAAATGCAAAAATCTCAAGCTGCTGATCATATCTCTAGAGCATTAGGTCCACAGATCACAGATATTACTGTAGGTTTAGCAACAGGTCAAGGTTTAATGACAGTCCTATTGCAACAAGGTGGTCAGTTACGTGACCAGATGGGTATGTTTGGTGTAAAAGCCAAAGAAATGGGTCCATTGATGCAAAAGAGTATGTCTGAAATGAAAGACAGTATCTTGAATACAGGTAAGGCTGTAGGTTTCATGTTTGCTGGGATGGTCCGTGACATGGGTAATTGGAGTACCACAGCAATAGGGAATGCTACAATCGGGATTGTAGCTGCAGCAAAGAGTATGTTGCAAGGTAAAGAAGCTGCTAAAGAATTCAAAGATTCTTTAATGGACTCTGAAACTGGAATCAATAAGTTTACTTTTGCTCTCACAAAGATCCCAGGTTTGTCTATGGTTGTAGGTGCCGGTATCCTTACAGTTATTGGTTCTTTGGTTGCCCTAGGTAAGGCATTCTATGACGTTATTAAGTTGGAAGAAGACTTAAGTAAAAGTTTAGTAATGAATTCAGCAAGTCTTTCATTAAATATTGAATCTGCTAAGGCTTTGGCAATTGCATATGAGAAAACAGGAGTAGCTGCATCAGATACACTGGAGATTCTTAGCTTGATGGCTAAAGAAGGTGGATTCCGACCAGAAAGTATTAAGTCTGTTGTGCAAGCTACTGAAGCAATGCGTAAGATTGGTATCAGTACAGAAGAAACAGTTAAAGCTTTTGCAAAGGTTAATAAAGATCCAGTGCAAGCTCTGATTGAATTAGGTACACAAACTGGAAAGGTTAATGTAAAGGTAATTGAACTTGTTGCTAATGCAATGCGCAATGGAGAAGTTTATAAAGCAACTGCACTAGCTACAGATGAATACGCAAGAGCAACAAAATCTGCTGCTGAAGATATTGATAAAATGTCCGGTAAGCTGACTAAGCTTGGTAGAGCCTTGGCTGAATCAGGACATGGTCTGTATTCTTTCTTCAAGAGTTTCTTTGTTGATGCTCCTGTCCTAGAAGAACTTGCTAAACGGGAAAAAGAACTTTCTGATATTCAAGCACGTAATGCTAAGAGAGGTAGAAATACTGAATCAACTGAGTGGCATCAAACAGAAATTAAACGCCTGAAAGAAATTAAAGAATTAACTGAAAAGAACAACAACGCAGCAAGTCAAGCTGCTGCTATGAAGGGACTTACCGAATCATTGAATAACCAAGCTTTTGCTGCTAATATCAGTGCTAAGAACATGACTCGTGGTGAGTTTATTCTAGCTAAATATGCTGAATCTGCACGTAACGCAAAGGTTGATTTTGCAGCTTGGGATGCTAGTCTAGGTAAGATTGAAAAAGCAAACTACGATAAGATGTTTGGTAAGATTTGGGAAGAAGCTCAGGATAAGACTGCATATAACGCAGGCTCTGATCGCTTTGCTAAACTTCAGACTAGTCTAAATAAAGAACTTGAAGCTGTTCAAAAACGATTCAAGGTTGAGCAAGATTTACTTTCTAACTCTCGTAAATACAGCTTGATTACCGAACAGACTTATAGAGATACTTTGACTAGTAAGATGGATTCAAGCCATCAAGAACAACTTCAAAGTATTCGTAAATTTGTACAAGATTCAAATGCTGAAGAGGCTAGAGCACTAGGTGCTGCCGGTGCTGGTTTTGCTGTATCTTCTAAATCTAAATCTGATGTTGAGAAGTACAATGAAGATATTAGAGCTATCAAGGAAAAAGCAAGAGTTAATCGTGAAGCTGCTAAAGCACAACGAGAAGCTTTAGAAGTTGAAGCTTTCAAGCACTATGGTGATAGTCTGTACGAAGCGATTGCTCAAGTAATGCAATTCAAAGATGCAATTAATGCTCTTTCAAAAGAAGAGTCTAAATTACTTGCACAAAGAGAACGTAGTGTAGCTAGAGATACGGATATGTTATTTGCTTCTCCTGAAAAGATTGCTTACTTGCAGGGGTATTATGCAGAACTAGATCGACTAGAACAGAAGAACATTGATGTTTCAGATAAGGCTAATAAAGCTGCTGTAGCTTTCCAAGCTCAAGAGCAAGCCCTAATCAGAGCATCAACAAGTCCGGCTGCTAAAGCTGAAGATATTAAAGTACTGCAAGATGCTTTGGACGAAGCTTCAATTGATTTGATGTTTGCACAAGCTGCTCTAAAAGAGTTTAATGCAGAAATGCAAGTTGGTGCTAAGAATCAAGGTGCTGCTGCTGAACTTAAATACTATCAGGATATCCTGAAAAGTACTGTTGCAGATTTTAATGCTCTAAGTACAGGTGACAGGATTGCTGAAGGATTTGATAAGGGTTCAGAAGCTGTTGGTGGAATGGTAGCTGCTGTATTACAATTAACTAAAGCTCAAGAAGCTTTGAATTATGTAATGCAAAATGGTACTGAAGAACGGAAGAAACAAGCTAAAGATGATCAAGCAATTATTGAGATTCAAAACTATAAAAAGTTAACTCAATCCGCTAAGAAATACTTTGGTGAAAAGACTGCAATGGGTAAAGCTGCATCTGTAGCTGAAAAAGCTTTCCAAGCTATTGAATTGGCAACTGCTGTACAAACCTTTGCTGTAAAGATAGCAGGTTATGCTGATGTAGCTGGTGCAGCTATTATCTCTGCCGGTACTCAAATAGCTGCCTTGTTTGGCGTAGGTCAAGCAATGGCTATCAACGATGTGTTAAATCAAGGCATGGGTGATCCTTATTCTGCACCTGTTAGAATGGCTGCAATGGCCGCTACGGTCGCTGCTCTGGGGTTTGCAGTTGGTGGACTTGGTGGTAGTGGATCTAAAGCGGCTCCCATGAA
>ERZ650304.375-NODE-375-length-24957-cov-6.404626_pt1 | contig 24957 bp, 43 predicted proteins | sample MGYA00376240_ERZ650304 | MGnify/ENA primary metagenome ERZ650304 (study PRJEB26733, sample SAMN07839271) | wastewater metagenome | biome: small river; feature: stream; material: water | place: USA: North Carolina | collected 2016-03-01 ... | reverse complement strand
CTTCAATGCCGATGATTATATTGATTATTATGTTGATTATGAAGAATCGTCGGCTAATTTCTAATTTTCACTTTTAACAATCCACATACGTAATGATTATGAAATACACAGTTCAATTAGTTCGTCAATTGTCTCAATATACTGAATTGGAAGTATATGGTCAATCCGTAGAAGAAGCCATGAGAAAGGCCAAAGAAAAGGCATCTAAAGACGATGTGCAATGGGATGATGGAAGACTCCACGATCTAGAGGTTGAGTGGATTTCTGACACTACTGATTATTCAGATAATAATTACGGAACTTAAATTTTCACTTTTAACGCTGGATGATCGTAATGATTATAACAAGAGAGCAAATGGAAAACAACGGTATAGAAAAGAAATCAGTGTGGATGGTCACTTCGGGCGAATATTCGGATTACAGTGTTAATGGAGTATTTTCCACACGAGAATTGGCACAGGATTACGCCGACGCTTTTAGTCATGATGGATATGGAGGAGAAATGTATGTTAGCGAAGAGACACTTGATCCAGGCAACACATCATTTCACAAAATGGGGCGAAAGGTTCATAGAGTAATCATGGACCGAGATGGAAACACTCGACTAGTTGCACTTGGCAAAAATTATGAACTTACTGATAATGAATCGTGTTCATACCTTTTTAATAGCAACCACAGTATGACGGACATTGTTTTGGATGTTTCGTGTTGGGCGACCGATGAAAAACACGCTGTCAAAATCGCTAACGAACTTCGAGCACAGAAGATTGCAAGTGGCGAGTGGGATGCAGAAGTCAAAAGCAGAGAGAAATTGCAAAAGAAAATGGAAAAAGAATCTCTGAAAAGACTGCAAAAAATCGCAAATGAAAGGGCTGCGAAATTGGACTGATCGAGGTAATGATTAACGTGGAAAAGAAATTTTTGTATTCATTGAGATACCGCAACTTTGCACTTGCTACATACGATACAGAAGAAGAAGCGATCAAGGTCAGAGATGCCTACAACAAGCTATTGCCTTATGGTTGTGAAATAGACAAGTTGGACTTCGGCGGGATTCCTTGGTGAGTAGACTCTGGATTGTTTTTCTTTAGATTTTTTATGAATGAAAGTCTTGACATTGTTTATGAAAGCTCCCCTCAACCACATTTGATTCATTCAACTCCAGAAAGTGGCTGTTTTGAGTGGGCTACACAATATTATGGAAATATCATTGCATGTGCAGTTTGGGCTAAATCTAAGGAAGAAGCTATTGAAATTTCAAAAAAGAAATGCCAAGAAATGTTTAAAAACAAGAATGAGCCTGAGTAATTTTCACTTTTAACAATCCACATATGTAATCAATATGAATGAACAAGCAGCGATTGATCAAGACACGACAACTCTTCGACTAAAAGAAGCCATCATTGCATACATTGAAAGTCATCCAGAGTATCTTTCGGACGATGATATGTTTGACTCAAGAATGTCATTGAACGAGTTGGGTGAAATTTTAAAATTAATGCAGGATCGAAAGACTGAAGACATCGCTGACGACATCTCTACAACTGATGAAACCACAAAGGAAAAGAAATCAGTGTGGATGGTTACTTCCGGCGAATATTCAGATTACAGTGTTAATGGAGTTTTTTCAACCAGAGAATTAGCACAGGATTATGTTGATGCTTTTAGTCATGATGGATATGGAGGTCAGATGTATATTAACGAAGAGACACTTGATCCAGGCAACACATCATTTCACAAAATGGGCAGAAGAGTGTATCGTGTAAAAATGGATCGAAAAGGAAACTCTTGTAGCGTCGATCTTGCAGATAATTATTCACTTACTGATTGTGAGTGGCGTGGAAATATTGGCATTTGGAACACTACGACAAATATTGTGTTATGGGTCGATTGTTGGGCGACAGACGTAAAACACGCTACCAAGATTGCGAACGAAATTCGAACACAGAAGATTGCAAGCGGTGATTGGGATCGAGAAGTTAAAGAAATCGAAGCGAGATATAAAAGAAATGATCATATTGTTGATGGTAAACCATGCAGAATAAATCCTAAGCGAAAGTCGTCATAACGTTTTTTCACTTTTAACAATCCACAATCATAACTAACATGAGAGTATCATACAATCGAAATGAACCATTTTTTCTTGGCCTTAATCAAGGACAGACCGAAGTTTTTCTTGACGTGATGGGCGGACTTGATGTCGGCCAAGCTATTGAAAATCAAGAAAAGGCTGGACAGCTTCGAAGCTGTAAACAGCAACGACTTCCTATTTCTGGGACCTGGGATAATAAACAACAGTGGGAAGATTTGGGATTCGTTTTCACAGATGAAAAAGATCACCTGTTTGTGTCTGTTATTTTTCCAGAAGGATGGTCTTTGAAGCCAACAGATCACTCTATGTATTCTGACCTGATTGATGACAAAAACAGAAAGCGTGGAACCATGTTTTATAAAGCAGCGTTCTACGACGAAAAAGCAAATGTTTATCTCACTCGACGATATTCAGTTGAGAAAAATTACGACGATCCTGATCCAGATAATATTCTAATTGATGTTATCGACAAGGCAACAAATACAGTGATTCAATCTTTCAAGAAGAACATGACTGAATGTGCCGGACAAAGTAAATATGCAGTCCAGGATGCACTAGAAGCAGAAGCAAGGGAGCTGCTTGATCGCGATTATCCAGATTGGGGCAATAGTTCAGCTTACTGGGACTAATTTTCAACACATAGGAATGATAAAGAACATGGAAAAAACTCGATGGGAAGATTTGGTTGTTCATGACGACCATGGTGTATTAGGAACACTTGGTAATTTTGTACACAACTCCAATCGCACAGTTGCATACATGAAACTCGCCGAAGAATTTGGAGGTAGCTTGATGTCTTGGCCTGGATATTACCTGTCAGAATCAGGCAATCGTGCAAGTGATGTGATACCTAAGTCCGTAAATTGGTCAGGTTTTCGCGAAAGTGTAATTAACGCTCAAAAATCTATTCAAATAGACAATCTTATTGCACAAAAGAAATCAATCGAGATGGAAATCCAAAAATTGCAAGAAAAGCCAATGGAAAGCTTTTCAATTCATCTTCGCTGTGATGACGTTGTTAAAGAGCTTTCTGATTTCGACAATCTTTCCGAGGAAAATTTCAATAAAATGGTTGAAGCCGGTGTTGAGCACCTAAGCGAAATCGAATTTGTTTTTCGTCACAATGTAACTCCTGTCTTCAATGGTTATTACCTTGAACAGATCAAGTTGGGCTGCGAAACATTTATTAGTGATAGTTGCTATTGTTAATTTTCACTTTTAACAACACAATAATCTATCCATCATGAATGAATACACATTTAAAGTGACATCAGGTAAGATTAATATCACTGACCCGTGTTATGATGAAGACACAACTTGTGGTGCTTATCAAGTGCCTGCCGTAAATGGGACGTGGTGTGTGTCGGTTGCTAAGAAAGACGGTCGAGTATCTGGTTTTTCTGCTCACGTAGAAGAGTCATACTGGAATCATGAATCACCAATGACTGTCGATTTTGGAGTTGACTCTGGTCAGTTTGGCATCTTTGACTGTGAAATTTATGATGGAAAGGCAGATTATGACAGCCCTGGTTTTTACCGAGACTGTTGCGACCTTACCTGCGGCGATGATCAATGTGGCGTTGTTAATGATCGAGGTTTTGTGACAAGTTCAGGTCACGGGGATGGCAGCTATGTTGGTTCCGCAAGTTACGCAGATGGTCTAATGAAATCATTCACAATGTTTTTTATCGAAGATGAAGAAGACGATTTGGATAATTTCGGAGAAGAGTATGATGACGGATACGCAGAACTTTGTCTCGCCGACGACATGGAAGAAAGCGGTGACTATGAATGAATAGGGAAAGGGTTGCACTCTACAAATTTGCTTCTTTGCCCACTATTGATTTTGTGAAAATCGCTTCAAAGCTGAATTTGATTGAACAAAGTGATAGGGAGCTTAATGAACTTGACAGACTCAAAATTGCTTTTAATAGAGCTATTGAGCGTGGGCAGATTGACCAATTAGAGCAGTTGTTGGGAATTGAAGAAATGACTAGGAAACCGGTTTTAGAGTGGGAGTTCTACGACCACAGCGACGGCGAAAACGCATGGATTGAAGAAAAAATAAACAGCCGAAGACTTTGGCTTTGCGTTGAACCAAGTAGTGAACGTGATTTTTACACTAGTTATGTCAACTACGTCAAAATTGGTGAATTTCTTGACAAGAATGAAGCCAAAATCGCTTGTGAAGACCATCTAGAGACTATACTTGAACCAATAGCCAAGTTATACGAGATTTTGAAGAAAAATAGAGAGTGTTAATTTTTCACTTTTAACAACAACTAACAATAACGATCATGTGTAATTTCAAATCAGCATTGCTTATCCCACGTTTCCCATCGTCAGATGGATTTGATCTGTTCCATAGAGAAGGCGTCGATTCGCATACAGAGCTTATGGAACTTGCCAACATCAATCCAAATGATGCCCAGGTGAGGGTAGCAAAACTGGAATTGATTCCGACAGAAAATCCATCTGATGTTAATAAATGGAAATTTTTCTTAGACGAACTTCGTCAACCTGATTGGTTGGACAATGCAATGCTTGCCGATGCAGAGTATGAATTGCGACAAATCTGCTCTCGCTATATTTCCAAAGATGGAGAATGCACGGTTATAGATACGGGTGCATCCAAGCAATGGCTTCTTAATGGTGAACGTCATCGAGAGGACGGACCTGCTTTGGAACTATCAAATGGAGAAAAATATTGGTATCTCCATGGAAAGGTACATCGCACAGATGGTCCAGCAATGGAATTTCCAGATGGCACTAAAAAATGGTGCTTGAATGGAGAGTATCATCGCACGGATGGTCCAGCATTTGAATGGGCGAATGGAGATAAATATTGGTATAATAATGGGAAAATGCATCGAGAAGATGGACCTGCTATTGAACATGAAGATGGCAGAAAACATTGGTACATCAATGGAGTCTATCTAACAGAAGAAGAATTCAATCAACGATAATTTTTCACTTTTAACAAACAACAAACATCATAATTATGGAAACAGAAATCAAAGTCATGGTCATTGGATATAAAGAATCCAATTATCAAGGCGAAACAGAAGAAGAACGATTCGGCCCAGCCAAGATGACTTTTATTGTTAAACTCAAAGATGAAATCGATTCGTACCATTCTCTTTCAATTTATTCTATCGCAAGCAGAATGGCAATAATAGATGGATTCTCGTCCCTGGCAGCGGTCATCACCAACCGAGACCCACTGTTCCAAGACCTGCGACTTGATCAGCACTTTGACGAGCATACACAATGCCACGACATGTGCGATCTTATTGATTGTTAATATTTTCGCCAGGAAAAATACCCATGAAAAAGAGATATAAAGTAACACTAAACACAACGGCTGAAGTAACAGTTGTCATCACAGCAGACAGCGAGGAAGATGCACTTGAACAAATCAAAGACGAAAACCCAAATTCGTTCAATTGGCACATGTATACCCCATACGATGGTTGGGATATCGACGAGGTTGAGTAAAAATACATGAAAAAAATACTACTTGCTACATTAATTCTTTGCGTCATAGGAGCAGTTGTTGCCTTTGCATCACAATTAAAACCCGAGAAACCAACACCCGTTAAATGGGAATACTCAGGACGCGTTAAAAGGGTTGATTACAAAGTTACCCTGTTTGAAAAAATCACAGTCATCGAAACAGATAAAACAATCATAGCTGTGCCGATGGCGATTTCAAATATTAAAATCAATAAGAAATTTTACTGCGGCACAAGAAATTCAGAACGATATATCTACCAAGAAAATGATGAAAAATCCATCTTAATCAACTAAGACAGCATTTTTCACTTTTAACAATCCACACACGTAATGATTAATATGAAAACGAGGACAACAATATGAAACTCTATCAGGATGTAACTCTCAAAAATGATACTGATGGTGTTAAAGCACACACACTAGGATATATCATTTATGACCACGGCAATAATGTGTTTACGGCAGAATTTGTAAATGACAATATGGAATGGGTTGGAATTGTCACCGGCGATGCCTCACTGTTCGAGGAAATCTGAACAAGTCAAATTTTCGCCCGCAAAAAATACCCATGGAAAATTTCACTTTTAACAACACACAAACCTAATACTCATGAAACTCCAACACGTCACATATAATATCCAAAAACTCTGGCATCGCATGTTCCCCAAAAAAGCATTCAGCAACTATTGCACATGCTGCGGTGGATCAGGTGGATGGATTGTTTATGGAGGATACTTTGAACCATACAATGATTGGAGTGACTGCTATGACTGTGCCCGTAACGGCATATGCCCAGGGTGTGCATCTAAAATCAGTGCAGATGATTGGGACTGCTTGATTCAAGACTTTGACCACGAATGCCCATTCTGCAAGTGGTCGTTTAATAAAGGAATCGAATGGTCGTATAAATTGTCTGAAGGAGAAGAATATTGGGATGATTATTGGATGGACGATGATGGAGAAAAACTCTCTTATGAAGACTATCTTGACATGGAATTCGACGACACTTTTCGCGGGTGAAAAATTAATATGAAAGAATACATAACATTAAAACCAATAAAGGCAGTACAATGGAACGGAGACAACCTGGACGAAGTGAAACAGTTTTGCACCGATCTTAAGTATTTTGTCGTACAGGAAGAAAACGGCGATCTGTGGATCGAAAATTTCTTCTATGTTCCCAAGGGAGACTTTGTCACCAGCACACCAACAGGCTGCCTGGAAATAATCACACCTAAAGATATGGCACTTAATTACCGAGAAGTGGATACATCAGTCGTTCACGAAAGGGAAGCATGGCTTATGGCAAACCCAGAAGCGTTTGAATCGGTGAAACGAGGACTGGCTGACGTGGCTGCTGGAAGACTTCATCAAATTTAATTGGCGACGATTATTTTCGCCCGCAAAAACCAACATGGAAATAACATAGAAATTCTCACTTTTAACAAACTGAGAATGTAATGATTATGAAAAATCAATCGTGGACAAAAATCACAGAAGACCCAGCTACCTGGCCTAAACATGAAGAGATTTGCTGGATAAGAGCAAAATCAGGCGAGACTCCAATTCATAGCGTTTGGGAATTCATCAATAAAAGAATTAATGGCTTTGATATAGATGTCACAAGATTTCAGTTGGCATTAAATACCGATATCTTTTATGGAAGACTTGAAATCTCACACTGGACGCCTGCAATTATGCCGGAATTTGATGATGAAGAAAAATATGATATCAGATATGATCTGTTCTGATTCTTCTTGGGAAATATTTTTCATTTTTAACATAATGAGAAGGTAATGATTAACATGAAAACATACGAAGTGACAGTAGATGATAAAGGAACAATCCGTTGGACAATGAATGGCAACCTCCATAGAGAAGATGGACCAGCCACAGAATATTCAAGCGGAAAGAAACAATGGTATCTGAATGGAAAACTTCATAGAGAAGATGGCCCTGCAATTGAATGGAAAGACGGAGCTAAATGCTGGTATTTGGATGGACTCCGACTGACAGAAGAAGAATTCAATAATAGACACCGGCCTTTTGTCGGAACTACAATCACCATCAATGGAATCAAATACACTCTAGCGTAATTTCGCCCGCAAAAACCAACATGGAAATAACAATATGAGAATGTGGATGATTAACCCAAAACTAATGTGCAACCAACATCTACTTGGTGAACATGTCGAATGCCATATGTTTATAGGAGCAATGAATAAACTAAAGTCCATGACAGGCTTTATAGATAAACAACTCCTGGAAATACATAACCTCACAAATAGACATGAAGAACTTGTTCAAGAAATGAACCGTAGAGGAATGAAACACAACAGCCCAATTGACTGCAGCAATATCTCACAGATGAATGTCAATAACCAAATCATTGAATGGAATTGGAAATTAGACCAAATGGGCAATATAGACAGAATAGAAAATGTCAAAGAACTCTTTCGTAGATGCGATAAATGTCGAGCAGTACAAAATGAATTCAATTCAAATCAGAATGTTTTCACTTTTAACAACAACTAAATATAACCGTCATGTGTAATTTCAAATCAGCATTGCTTATTCCAAGATTTCCGACATCCGATGGGTTCGATCTCTTCCATAGAGAAGGTGTGGATTCACATACAGAACTTATGGAACTCGCAAAGATTAACCCAAATGATACCAAGGTTAATGTCGCCAAGTTGGAATTGATTCCTAATAATGCTTATGATCTATCAAACGTTGACACATGGGAATTCATCTTAGATGAACTGCGACGACCAGATTGGTTGGATGATGCAATGTTGTCTGATGCTGAATATGAATTGAGAAAAATCTGCTCTCGATATATTACTAAAGATGGTGAATGCACTGTTTTTAATCAAAGTGGAACTAAGTATTGGTATCTCAATGGTAAAAGACATCGTACAGATGGTCCCGCGATTGAATCAAATGCTCGAATGGCATGGTATATAAATGGAGAACTTCATCGAGAAGATGGACCAGCCATTGTCTGGTTTGCCGGAGCCAAAGAGTGGTATTTCAATGGAGAACGTCATAGAACAGATGGACCTGCTCTTGAATCGGCAAATGGGACCAAGTATTGGTTCTTTCATGGAAAACGTCATAGAGAAGATGGACCTGCTTGCGAATATGTAGATGGAAATAAATTTTGGTATCTCCACGGTGTTGTGATTGCCGAGGCGGACTTTTTCAAGAGACTGCATAAAGATGTTCTAATCCAAACATTAAAACAGTGTCAGCTTAATGAAGACACCGAGAATGCACATTCAGCGGCAGATCGAGCGTTGTTAGATTACATTAATGACGATGAGATAACTGAACTTTATAACTCAATTGACAAGTGGTATGCTTGAAATCACGAGTTTAGTTCAGATACTATTTGCTTTAAATCTTGCAATGAGCTTTTATGATATAAATTAAACACTGGAATATTAAGACTTCTTGCAATTCTTAGTGCCTGACCAGTTCCGCCTGAATCTTCCCCGTCTGGAGTATAGCAAACAACAAACTTGCTATGCTCTTCTTCTTTATTATTAGGGCCTAAAATTTGCATTGAGTTTCTTGACATTAATTTAATAAGGCTGTGTTTAGAATTTTCATTGATATAGGGATGAAAATCAAATGCGACTTTCCTAGCCCAATCCGGCTGCGTGTAAAGCGGTGATTTATTATCATTGAAATTTTTCCAAGGCAGAAATATCTGTTTCTTTCCACGCGATTTATCGCAGCCCGATTCAAAAGCGGCATCGCAGCCTCCAGCACCACCTGATCTCAAAATAAAACCTTTTTTAGCTAAAATGCCACTGATTTTCTCAATGGCATTTGCAATATTTTCAGGACAATTTCTCGATCCTATTCCGGCATAATAAATCATGTTTATTCGTCGTAGTCGGTGGAACCATATGTTTGAATTAAATTCATCACTGGATCATTTAGTTCTTCAATGAGATTATTCACTTCGTTCAGTTTATTGATGGCAACCGCCATTGCCTCTTTGACTGCAAGCAGTTTCTCTTCATCCCAAGTCGTCATTCGAGCAATAGGATACGCAAGATTCATAAATTTGACTTTGTTATTGAATTTACTTACAGTAACGTCAGATTCGTAAATGAAAAATAGAATATCTTTGATAATTTGTGTTTTATCCATACAAATTAATTATACGTTATTTTCTTTGTTGTCGGTTTTGACTTTTTCAATTATTTTTCTAAATATTTCTGATAATTCTTCTGGCTCCAAATCGCCACACTTATCACCATTAATCGTAATCTCTATTTTATAATTGTCTTTATCTTCGTTTTTTGTATTTTTTGGCTTAAACAAATTCATTATTCGATTAATCATAATGTATTTGTACAATATTAATATGCCATTCGTCCCCATCAGCCGTAGTTTCTACGAATTGCCAATCCCTGAGCCGCTAATGAAGGCAGAATATTCTGCTGAATTATGGCATGAGCAATTAACTAAAAAATACTTTTTCGGAAATCAAATCCTGCTATACAATTGTTTTTTGGCGATCCAAAACAAAAAAGTTTATGTCAATTTTGACACTCGCGACCCAGTTTCTCGTGCTTATTTGGACTTTATCCTTATGACGCTTCCGAAGAAAATCAATGATACCAAGAAGGAACATTTTTACTACAAAAAAGACGTATAATAAAGCAATGAATAAAATAATTATCGCCAGAAAAGTAATGATCAATAACGCAGAAGCACTTGATTTTGCGGTTGATGACAATGATGCATTGATTACATTTCCAACCTTCAAAGAGGCGTCCGCTTTTCTGAAATCAGAATTAGGGCCGGGTGAACATCAGTCAAATTATATTGTTACCACTATTGATGCCCAAAGGGACAACCCTGCATTAACAGCACTATTAAGCAGCACGACTACGCCCGTCGGCACGACTAATGAGCCTGCTAAAACTGAACAGCTAAATTCGAGTGAACAGGGTGTAGAATGTACATTTTTGCTTACTGGCAATGATGGATACGAAATCAAAGAAAATCAAGCCATTGTTGAAAAGAGCACTGGAAAATTGATGATTCCAGTTTTAGCGTTCATTAACCCAGACAATCCATCAGAAGTGCTTGCCGCCGACGGACTTGTTATTCGAGGCGTATTTATGCAGACTGTGGAGCTTAACGGTGAATGATTTAACTCTTTTGCCGAAAGGAGTTCTCCATTATTCCAAAAGTCTAAACGAAACCGTTGACGTTTCACATTTAGGTCATCTAGTGTTAGATGATTATGTGGAACTAGATGAAAATTTTACATTGAGAGATTTGTGTCTATTTATTCAAAAAAACGAAGATGTGTTTTTTAAAATTTTTGGATCAAACGTACCGGAATATGTACAGGAAATTCTCAACTACCCTCACTCAAATGTTGTGAACGACGAAGGTGAAATTGATTATTTGATGATATCCAATCATATCGTAATCAATGATGAAAACATGTCTGTTCCTTCAATTTTAAACTTCAATGGTGTAACACAAGCAACAGAATCTAGCGAAGAGGTTGTCTGGGCAATGGGCTTATCTGATATTTCAAAATACGCAGATACTAAACTCAAATGCTCTGACTTAATTGAATTCACATGGATGGAAGACAAACAAGTATTGCATAATAGAAAATTCAAAAGCAATGGATACACACTTTATCAAATTCTTTCTGCAGTGTTGTATGAAATCAGTTGGTATGGAACCCCTGAACAAAAAAAAGAGTTGACATTAAGCTTAAAAGAGATGATGCACAACATTGAAACTAAAAACGAAAAGTTTGAAAAATTAGACCTCAAAAATATATGAATTACTCCGTACAAATCATCCTAGACAGTATCGCCCCAAATGGGAAAAGACTAACAACGATGGCGTTGAGGTATCCTCGACTTATTCATTCTGAATTCATGACTCATCGAAAAAAAAGCAGAAACGGCAGTTCGTCGAGAGCCATACCTGTTTCTAAATCCATTGAAGATGTTTCAATGCACCCAGTTATCCCAGTGTATTGGGGTGCTACAAAAAAGGGAATGCAGGCGGGAGATGAAATCGAACACACCGATCTTGCAGAAAAGATTTGGCTTGATTTACGCGATCAAAGCGTACTTGCTGCTAAAAAAATGGCAGGATTATTGTGTGTCAATAAAAACACAGGAGAGGTTGTAGACGAGGATCATCCATTGGCAGTTAAATTGAAGCTTCACAAACAAATAGCGAACAGAGTGTTAGAGCCATGGTCGTGGATTTCTGTGATTTGTTCTGCCACTGACTACTCTAACTTTTTTAATTTAAGATGTCATCCCGACGCACAGCCTGAAATTCAAAAGCTTGCCAATATGATGAAAGAAGCATATGACAATAGCGTTCCCAATGTTTTAAAGGCAGGCGAATGGCACATTCCATTTATTCAAGATCATGAGTTGCATCTAGATTTAGATTTGCAAAAGAAGATGTCTGTGGCACGATGTGCAAGAGTGTCGTATCTTAATCATCTTGGAACTGTAGACATTGAAAAAGATTTAGAAACTTTCGATAAATTATTAAACGGCAGCGATGTGGGCCACTGGTCTCCGTTTGAACATGTCGCACAAGCTTCTGAAGAATTAGTACATTCAGGAAACTTTGATGGATTCCACCAATTTAGGCAGATGTTTGATGGACAAAACTTTATTGATATCTAAAGAATATAAAATCATTTTCTTTTTTTTAGTACATGAAAGCATAGAATGTGTTGAAGACTTGGTTCAAAATATACATGCTGTTTGCCCAAACTCGGCGGCATTAATTCATGTTAATTCAAATTCATCTGATGAATTTTACAATAACGTTAAAAAAATTGCGTCATTTTATGATTTCTGCTATATCCTTCCCAATCGACTCCCGTCAGATTGGGATTCTGGATTACAGTTAGAGGTCTATTTTGAAATGATGCAATTTTCTATTGACAATTTCAAATTCAGTCATGTTTATTTAACGGCATCAAATTCACTTTTGGTTAATCCAAATCTAGAAAACATAGTAGACGGAACTGATATTTTTTCCTACAAACCTGGCCCTATGTCTGATTTTGGAGGATGGACAAAGCCCATTATGGCAGACAAAAATTTATGGGAATATGTGTCTAAGAATAACAATCAGGTTCATTTAAATATTTGCGAAGGTGTCTGCATGAACGAAAAAGTGATTCGATTATATCAAAATGAACTTCTTGAGTTTTTGAACTACAAACACGTAGGCTATCCGTCGGTTGAATTTTGGCTGGCGTCCGCTTTAGTCAACTTCAAAGAGCCCTTCTCGCAAATTCATAAAAATTTAGAGAAATGGGTGCATTGCACCGACGATAATATCCACAAATTGGGTTTGCCTGTGGATTGTGTTGGGGATTATATTTTTAATTTCATTATTGAGAAAAAATTCACACTTATGAATGAATTATGGATTTATTCACTGAAAAGAATACCTCGATCATACGATGATCCACACCGAAGACTGATTAGGTCCACCTTTAATTATCACAATTGTTTATTTTGAAACAATCAACTAGGGCTTCTCTGTGCATTTATGTAAAAATAAACTGTGATATATCATGAAGTGAAATCTAATAATTTTGTCGAGATTTACTTGAATTTAGAGGAATTAATATGCCTCGGTGCTATCACAAATGAACAGTTGTTTTTGAAAATTGATCCTGATTGGGCACAATTATTTGATTTGGACTGTTTTGAAATTATTGATGAAATACCTCAACACGCGATAGAGTGCAACATATCTAATTTCGTTTGCATGTATACAGAAGATTTTTATGATATTGAGGGCTCGGAGTTTTTAAATTACAAAAATCATCAATTCGGAAACATTTTTAGATTAGACAAATTTAAAACAACCGATTACAATATTTGCTTTGAAGTCCCAAATTATTACGAAAGCAAGTATTATGTTTCAAATCAGGTTAGATACCAAGAAGCTATTGCTAAAGCTTTAAATTTCGGATTAAATAAGCAGTACACAGAGCACCATAATTACATTACTAAAATGATCAGTGGCTTGCCGCTCTTTATGTTTACTAAAAAAAGCTTTAACGACGCTCTCCAAAAACAGCACGATTTTGGATTCAAAGACTGCTTTTATGTGACCGACCAATCTATTCCGCAGATAGAATCCTTTTTTTCAAAAAATGGGCTTAATGGGCATGATTTCAGAAAGCTCTTGTCCGATCTCCATCCAAGTTTCGAAAACATCAATATAGATGTAATGCTGACTCTTTTAGTTGCAAATTTTACAGATTTGTATGGATGCTTCTCTGATTATAGATACGGATTAATTAGTAAATATTTCTATAAACTGAATGAAGGTTGGGAGCCAAATTTCATTCACGACTGTAATTTTGCCAGATTGGATAAACTGAAGTTAAAAACAATAAATCCCGACGGATCGTTTATGTTTTCTCAAAAAGATTTAAATTTAAAAAGGTCAGATGTGCCAAGTGTACTCAGACTAAGCGACTGTGTTAATCAACGCATTTAGTTCAGCCAAAGCCCAAAAGAAGGGAGTTTGGACGCTTGACGAAGGGTAATTAAGCCTTCCTGTAATCGTATGATATCTTGACAAATCAGATGGTACAAGTGTATATGAAAGAATCATCGGCTCAGTTTCGACAATTTCAATATATCCACTATATTCGCATTGTTCTCGTTCACACACAATACTAATTTTTTTTTGTGTCATCATTTTTCTTCTTATTTAATAATACGATTTTTTGATAAAAAAAACATTATAAACCTTTAATATGCAGGTTTGTATGTAAAAAAAAACAATATAACAATATGGAATTATCAAAAGCTGGAACTATAACTTTACTGAAAAAGATGGCCCAGATTGCCGACGAACTTGAGGCCGATGGGCATGAAAAGACAGCTATGGCTATTTCTAACACTATGCTGAAGATAGCCCAAGAAACTCCAGGTTTTAAATACCCAGCCAATCAGCCATTGGATGCAGTGACTTCAAACACGGGAACTGCTTTGATTAATCAAAGCCTTAATAATTCAGTGTCTGCAACCGAAAAATTCATTGCAGGATTACAGCAGATAGCCTCTGGAGGTTTAGATGCTGGATTAGCGATGACTCAGCAGCAATTAGGCATGATTACGCTTCCTGTTCAGGCACTGTCTGCTATGGGCTCTTTGGGCATCAAATCGATAACTGATCCCATGGTGAACGAAATCAACCGTCTTAACCAAATGAATACAAAGCAGTATAGCACTATTGTTCAGATGCTGAGAGCCGGAAAAACAGAAGAAGCAAAAATGCTTGCTGGACAGCTAGTCCCATATGCAAAAAATCAATTAAGCACAACGCAGAATCTGAAAAATATGTTAGTTCAGCGAGTCAATGCGGGTCAATTTAAAAATACAAATGAACTGTTTCAGCGTTATTTAGATTTTGCTGGCAAAAATAAAATGACATTAAATCAAATATACAGCCATGCTCTGAAGAATAATTCTCAAAATTTTGCCAACAATTTAGCCGCAGTTGCTAAAGCTTTAGGCGTATCTGATCCAAATCAAATCATCCCAGTTGGTTTAAAAATCAAATAAAATTATGAACATAATGAGTATTATAAAATACTCTAAGGTCAATGGCCCATTTAAAAAAAGGGGAAGAACAACCATTTGGACTCAAGGTTGTGGTAAAAAGTGTTTCAACTGTTATCAGCCAGAAAGCTGGTCTTATGATTTAAAGACGTATCAAAGCCCAGCCTTTCTAGCTTATATGATTAAAGATTTAAATCCCGATGGAGTAACATTAACAGGCGGCGACCCGCTTGAACAATCAGAAGACTTATTAGAGCTTCTACAGTTAATTCAGCCAACCGAAAACTTCTTGCCTAAAGGAATCATTTGTTTTACTGGATACACTATTGAAGAAATAGACAGTTTGCCAGTAGCAAAACAATGCTTAGAGTATATAGATTTGTTAATCGAAGGAAGATACATTGATCATTTAAGAACATTTGACGGTCTACACGGAAGTTCAAACCAAAGATTTATATTTAACGATAAACCTGGAAGGGGAAAAGATTTAATTGATGAATCTTCAATAGTATTCGATCAAGACATTGAAGTTCATGTTGACAACGGAAACATACAAGTTACAGGATTCCCATTGTTGGACAAATCAAGCAGAAAATTCCTTCAATCTGTTGGCATTGAAATTAAAAAAACGTAAAGTCATTTATTTTTTCACTTTTAACATCGAAACTGTATAATAACAAAGAGGCGTGATCCGCCCAACAAGAGGAATAAACTAATGAATAACTGGTATGCACTTTATACGATAGCTGGAAAGGAAAATAAAGCTAAGGAAATGCTTCAACGCCGAGCCGTATTATCAAACAAATGGAAAGACACTGTTTTTGAAATATTAGTTCCAACAGAGAAAGAGTACACTAGTAGATTTGGCAAACGAAAGATTGTGGACAAAAAGATTTTTCCAGGATACATCTTTGTTAAAATGTTTTTAGATGAAGAGACGGAAAAGATAGTAAAGGGCACAGAAGGCATTAAAGGCTTTGTTATGTCTGGCAGCCGCCCGCTTCCTTTGTCTCAGCAAGAAATAGCTAACATCTTGCTGGCTACTGAAGAGAATCCAGATGGTCAGCCAAAATCTGATTTCAAAATCAATGATATTATTCTGGTAACAAAAGGTCCATTCTCTGATCTTGCTGGCAAAGTCGAATCTGTTGATTTAGCAAAAGGCAAGGTGAAAGCTTACATTACTATTTTTGGTAGAGAAACTCTTGTCGAATTAAATACGCAAGATATATCTATCAATATTTGATTTTTTCACTTTTAACAATAGCGAAACCTAATGTTAGTAAACATATTACAGGAATTATAATGAACAATAAAAAAGAACTTTTCGAGAAATTATTCAATGCATCTAGATCACAATTATACAATGTGGCATATAAAGTGACTTTTGATCACTCTGACGCTGAAGATGTACTTCAGGATGCATACATTAAGGCTTGGAATAAATTTGAGTCTTATGATGAAGGCAGAAAATTTACTAATTGGATGACCACTATTGTTACAAACACTGGAATTGATTATAAGCGAAAAGTAAATCGAAAGACCGCCAATCATATGAAAGTAAATTCTGAGGACAGCGAAGGTGCATCGATAGACATTAGAGACACTAATTTATCATCAAATCCGCTGCAGAATATTCTTAAAAATGAAGTTATGGCTGATGTCATGAGCATAATTGACAATCTTCCCAATGATTACAGAAGCGTTATGAGATATTTAGCACAAGGCCTTTCTTATGATGAAATTAGTACAAAGACAAAATTGCCCATTTCATCCGTTCGAACTAAAGTCCATAAAGCAAAAAAAATCATGTCAGAGAGAGTCAGCAAGATAGATTTTTCGGTATTTAATTGATTTTTGAAAAAAAATAACGTATAATAAACTGGATATGAGAAAATTACTTACAATTGCCATCGCCGTTTTTGCCGTTTTTGCTGCCAATGCTCAGAGCGTAGGCCTCCGATCAATTAATTGGACTGAGAAGCCGCAGGTTAGCTCAAAGTCGCTTGATGTCAAGAATGACAGCAACAAGCTGAGTGTTCTATGGCTGAGAGACGGTCTGTCAAATGACTACACTGCTCTTTCTTATCCACTTTTTCAGGTGACTGGACTGGGTGCCAAAGTCAACATTGTAAGCCTTGGTGCTTATGATTCTAGGTTTTCTAAGACGAACCTTTGGGGCGGACTTGGTCTTTCAGTTAAGGTTCTTGAATCTAATGGATGGTCGGTCAGTATGTATGGTGCCTATAAAGGCTTTAATTTTGGAAACAATTTTAGAATGGCCGAAGGGCGAGAAGGTTGGGTTTACGGATTAGGAGTTAGCGTTCCAATTAAGTAACACAATCTAAACAATAGTTATAAAAAGAGACTGATTTAATTTCAGTCTCTTTTTATTTTAAAGGCCTTTAATTGATCAATTTCAAAATAATTAAAGTGAGGCAATTAATTAAAAAATACAAATTTTTGATTTTCTTAATTGTATTATTATTTGGAATTGGTCTTTTGTACCGCCAGTCAGCGTTCTTCTATGTGGTCGTCCAAGGAATTTCAATGGAACCATATTTTAAAGACAATCAGGTTGTTTGCTTTACGAAGGATATTAAGAATTTAAACGATGGAGACATTGTCGTGTTTCACAACCATCAAGAAAACAATATAAAAAGGATCACAGCTTCACCAGGCGATTTTTATTACGATACCTCATCCGAAAGGTCGATATATTTTGAAAATTTCTCCATTGAACAATCGAAGACAGGCATGATATATATATTGCATGAAAATCAATATTTTGTAGAAGGCGACAATAAAGACGGTTCTATAGATTCTAGAATTTATGGACCTATTAATAAAGAAGATATTTTAGGCAAATATGTAAATTAGTCAAGGCAGATTGATATTTTATTTTTAATTAAATAAAGTGAGTTACTTTTCCGGTTTAACAAAAGCACAAGCTGATAGTTTGTACTGCCCCGCATCATACACAAGTGTAGTGACTGGATCAGCAGTCACTGTAAATTCTACCACACCTGTATTGATTTTTTCATCAAACTCTTCTACCAGGATCGCTTGGCGTGTAAACGTCCCCACAACAGTTGCGACTGGCGTAGGAATGCTGTTTAAGGTAGTAGCTCATGCTGCTCCTGCACCAACGAAGGCCGCAATTGTTTTAGCACCATCTATTCGTGCTGAAGCTAGTGCTTTAGTTGTCGATGACGCTAGTGGGAACGTTGACATTTATGCAGTAATGGAGTCAGGATCGTCTGTAACCATCTCTGGTGAGGAGTTATTAAAGTAATGTGTATTAGTTCTATTTATTGGTCTACAGCACCATCTAATCAAATCCAGCAAACGTCACGAGCGGCTTTAACATCCCCTGTGCCCAATCCTATAAAATTAAATCCGGGTCCTATTCTTTTAGCCGATTATGCTGTCGGAAATTTCCCTATGGCATTAGGCATGACCGTTTTTCATGAAAATGGGCATAAGGCTTGTTTAGGGGCTTGCTGGGATAGATCAGAAAGGGCTTTGCTTAATGGAAAATACATTGACGCAGCTTCTGCGGAAGCAGTCATTGGTAAATATTATATGTTTGCTAATGCAGCGGTGGTGACTCGTGCTGTTGGATCAGGCGGAACACCTGGCACTGTTGGAGGGTGGGTTACAGCCGGTGGAGCAAATGAACAACATCTTGGAGGAGATTCAGTAGGTACAACTGTAGCAAGAGAACGAATTGAATTCACTGCCACAGGGTCGTTTTTTGGAGCGTTAATAGGTGCCAGAACAGACTCTGCTTTAGCATTAATAGGTGTATCAAGCGGTGGAGTTGATAATTATTATATTGCAAATGGTCCTGCAATACAAACGATTACTCAAGCAGATATTGACCGTGGGCTTGTTGGTTCAACAATTACACTTAATAATGGCAATACTATTAGCTCTTTGGGAGCAACATACGTTGATTTCAGGAGAAACAATGTTTATTATCAAATGCCTATTGGCATTTATGAAGACCCAAATGGAGCAGATGTTCTAAGAACGATTTCTATCACTCACATGGGTGTTAACGTTTTAGTTGATGCTTCTCCATCGACCATTGTTGTAAATGCCTTCTTCTGTGCTTCCCCATCACAGGGTGCTGTAACTGCCAGCAATAATCAAGCAACATCAACTTCATCTTCGGGATGGTATGTTTTTAGATGGCGTCCCATATGTTGGAATCTTTCTATCGATAATGGTGCCACATCATGGCCTGCAGGATATTCCGCCGCTGGCTCGGCGTTTGTACAAGAGCCTGTGTCAGCACAATGCGACGCTGGTGGTGCCCCAAGATTCAATAGACAGACACATGCAGATTCAAGCCAAAACGGTCAAAAAGCTGAAACATGCATGACACCACACGATAGATGCCAAGTGGTCGGCTCCAACGCTTCTGGACAACCGATTATCAATGTTGCATCAGGTGCAGGCGTAAAATTTGTTCAAAATGATTGGTGGTACATTGAATCAAATGTACCTCAGCTTAGAAGAGTTTCTAGCGTATCTGTAGACGCAGTTACGATGACAGCCAATTTAGCTTATACTCTTAATTCAAATGGAGCTGCCGAATGTCTTAGAAGGTGTGAAACTGTCACATCTGGTCTTTCAACAAACACTTCAACAATAGGATTGGCTTCTAATATTTATGCAATAAAAAGGGGTGATCTTGTAGCATTTGTCGCTGACGGATCGACACCAAATGTTTGTGCTGGTGTTACATCAATTATAGGCACAACGTTGACTCTTGACAGAAGTGTGTCCATAGGAAGCTCAGTGGGTGTACTAAGGTTATGCGAATTTGGAAATGAGTCTTATTGGCAGATTGACAATGTCCCTGTATGGCCAAAGCCAGGATACATCACTCCGTCCACATGCTCTATTGAATACGATTCTAGAGCAGTCACTTTTGATTGGGTGAATTATATGACTGCACAAGCGGCGACACCCAGAGGATCAACTTCACTTGCTTTGAATTCTGCATCTAACGTAGTTTTAAATGATGAATTAATTATCTTGGAGTGCGGTCGTCAGGTAGTTAAAGTCACAAATAAAGTTGGTAGTGCTGTTAGCTTTAGCTCTGGATTGAACGTTCAAGTCAGATCAGGAATTTATTGCGGTGCCGTGCTCTCTTCTTGGAATCAAACTACAAAATGGGATGCAATTTCTGTTGGACCAGTTACTTTTATAGAAGAAAAATTCCCTAAAGGCTTAGGAAATATGTCTGGGTCGTACGACACCATGCTGACTGCAGGTGACATGCGTGTTTTAACTCCAAAACCTGCTGTTAACATTACTAACGTCACACAAGCAACTCCTACCTCAAACATCATTATTACAGCCACGAATCATGGATTTTCTGATGATAAAATTGCCAGAATTGCCAGCGTTGGAGGGGCCACCCAAGTTAATGCTGATTTCAAAACCACTTATATAGACGCCAATCATTTCCAATTGCAGTGGAATTCATCTGGAGTGTTTGGTATTTCTACATACACTTCTGGTGGAACTGCCACAGAAGTTGTTATGGGATATAGTAATCCATTCAATAATATTGGGATTATTTCTTCAACCGGTTTCCCGACAGCCACTTTAAATATTCCCATCGTATCTCCAGTCGGCACCACAATTACCGGCGGCGGAACCACCGAAGGTGCCGTTCAGCAGGCATGGGGTGCTGCGTCATGGTCAGATGATCACGAAGTCGTACAATCTACTTGGTTATTAGACGAAGGAGTGACTAATCGAGCTTTATATTCTTCAGGTGCATTCTTCCAAAATCGAGGTGCGGGTGACAATAAGACATATATCGGATCGTCACTATCAAGCAGTAATATTAATATTCCTTTGACTTGGATTAAAAGGTCCGTTTCACAACGAAGAATAGATCGAGTTCCAGCGTTTTCATCTACAATTTATAGGAGATTAACGTAGGACTAAAGAGTGCAATCTTTAATATTACTAATGGGAGAATGAAACAATGAGTTATCCAAGTAGTTTTTTTAATCAGCAATATTTAAATGGAGAAGGTATTAGATTAACTTCTTGGAGAATGGCGGTTGTACCACAGAACTCTCCACCATATGCAATTAATACAGATTTGAATATCGGTATTAGCTCTGGTGTTTCTAAAGCGACTCCAGGTAGCGTTTACAGTGTATATGCAACTAACGCGAATAGCGATATTAGATATTTACACTTTTTTGATACAAGTTTAACTCCTATCCCAAACACATCACCTGTATTATCATTTTTGGTCACTTCTGGAATAACATCTGCTCCAACGCAAATACTGGTAGGAACTGATTTCTTTGGTCCTAACGGAGTTGCATTTAATTATGGAGTTGCATGGGGAATCTCCACAAACCAATCAACATTTATGCCAACTTCTGTTCCATCAGAGCATACAGTTATTGTAAATTATGTGTAATTTGATACATTTATAAATTGTTAACGTATAACAAATTATGCTTGGTTCAGAAATAGCAAAATCTGGGTTTCAACAAGAAGATATTTTTGTTGAAACCTTTAATAAAAACAAATCCTTATCAAATCAAATCTTAGATATTTTATCTATGAACGACTCTTCAGTAGCGACAAAAATATCTGGCAAAAAACACGATGTTCAAATTTCAGATATTGACAACAAAAGAACAATTAACGTTCAAATTAAAAAATACAAAGGCGGAGGGTTTAATCAGGTAGATAAACGTTGGAATTTTGAATGGGCTCCTATTCTTTCTAGTAATGCTATTCAACAGTTGTCATTTTTCACTGGCGAAGCTTATTGGCCTCAGAAATTGAGAGTGAGCACTTTAAATCTCAATGATGAATTTAAATCTGAATTTAAAAAGAAACAAAGAGACATCGTGAGAAGTTCAATGTTTAAACTTGGGGTGGTTGATTATTTCTTCTGTTTTAATGAATTTGACATGTTGACTATTTTCAAAGCCGATGATTTATACAATTTGATTATTTCGGAGCCAGCAGCTTTTCCAGAAAATAGAACCACTATTACCCTTGGGAAATATATGACAATGCAAAGGAAAGGCGGCGATGGTGGAGAGCGAACAGCTTCAATGGCTCAGGTTAAACTTAAGACGGGGAAGGCGGTCAATGATCTGATAAATCTAAATGCAGCACACCAAATTGATTTCAAGGATTTCGTATGTGGATTAAGTTAGAAAAAGAAGAATTTGAATTGATTTCAGATTTACTCGCAAAAAATAACCTACATGGGTTGAATTACATGATAAAATCACGTTTGTCTGAAATCTCCCCAAAAAACATTAAGCATGACAAACAAGCTGCCATCAAAGCGGCAAAAACATATTTTGCGGCTGATGATTTGACGATTAACGATGATTTTGTGCTGTGGGATGATAACGGAGATGCTTTGGTGATGTCCTGGCAAAAAGTGCCGTCAGCTTATCTAATCGAATCAGATTGTAACTGCAACAATAAATAGGTTTTTTGACTTGAAATGATAAATTAATATAGTTGATGGAAAAAAGTAAACAATCTGTACAATATTCGATTATTGATCCACCAAAATCTCATTTTGACGAAAAAGTGATTTCTAAAAACAAAATCAATTCATCACTCAAAACGACTATATTTAATGCAGTTAATTTGATACAAAAGCAAGTAAAGCCAAAAATAAAAAAAGTTTGGATCATTGGCTCTTCATTGACTTATCAATGGACTCCTGAATCAGATATTGATGTCACTTTATTTGTTGACAACATTTCAGACGAAGGATTAATCACATTGAATAAATTCTCATCTGAACATTATAATGAAAAAATTTACATTGACAGACATCCCATCAATTTTCATTTTATCACCGGAGAGTACGACCATTACAGAGCAGATGCCATTTACAATCTGTCGTCAGACGAATGGATTAAAAGACCAAGAAAGTCAAATTATGAAGATATTGAAAAACTGATTCATATCAGTGCAAACTCTGCCGAGTTTCAATCGGCGTTAGAGAATTATTTAGAGCTTCAAAAAATGATTGATAAATATGATGGCTCTCAAGAATCATTAAAAGACATTATAGAGAAAGCCTTTGAGGTCAATACTTTGTATGAAAAAATAAAAGACGCAAGGCGAGAAGATTTTAAATCTATGACAGGCAAAGAGAATCAGCCTTCCGCTAATTACAATAAAAGCAACGTAATTTTCAAGATATTAGAAAAACAAGGTTTAGATTCATTAGAGTCTCAAATTTCAGAATTAGTTTTTTCTAGCCTCTATAATTAAAGCCACTGGTATTGGGAATTTCCCTCGCCTTAATTCATTCACTTTGTTTTTGAACAAAAATGATCCATTTTCTAATCCAGGCAGCTTAATCGCATTTTGTGCGTTCAGGCTCTCATATTTATCTGCGATTTTCTTAAACGTTGAATTGTATGTGCATCCAATAATATAATTGCCAAATTTCTTTTTACCAATGTGCATATGCAATCCTCCCGCGATTTGTCGATTCGAAAATCCTTCAGCTTTGATTTTGTTCTGTTTGGCAAAATTTTCTATCAAGGTAGGCCCAGCCTGAATCTCAGAATAACCCACTTCAAAAGTGCAATGATCCGTTTTTGCCGGTATTCTCCCAACAACTAAATTATTGTCAATTAGTTTCCCGATTGGATGCCCTTTGTAATTATAATTACATCCCACAGCAATGCCATAAAAATCACTTGGAGGATCGAAATTCAATTCAATGCGTGTTCTGAATGTCCCATCGGGTATTTCTATAAATATCCCCTCCGTATTGTTCTCAATAATTCTGTAATCCATTGAGATATTGTACATTTTAATGAATGTTTGCCGACCACAACAATCGTTTTTTTCACTTTTAACAAGACGATTTTGTTCTATGCATGGGAATCGAAAAGAAAGACGGAAGGCCGACGCCTGACATTATGTTCAGACGTGTAATGGAACATCTGCTGGATGGAGAAATTGTAGTAATTGACGGCAGATCGTATTGCATCAGCGAAGACGGACAATTTTGCATGATGATGGAAAATGTAACGACTATGGAATCAAATGCATATGCATTAGATTTTTCATTTGGAGCAATTTACCAATTAATTACAAATATGACTGAAGAAGAGTATTTCGATCATTCGCTCACACATGTGATCTCTTGCGACAATATGAGGTCTCGGTATGAATGATTTTTGGTATACAGGGTTTGCCGATTCCGGCTGGCAGTTAATTACATCACCCGCTGGCGTTGAATCAATTAGAAAAATAGATCGATTCGGAAACGCATGTGTAGTATTCAGTAATGCACGATATGTAGTGCATTCTTTTGATCACGATAAAACAATTTCGAAGACAGCCATGAACGTGCAAGAGGCCGTCAGAATCATTGACAATCTTAATGTGCATTTTTTTGATGATTGGTCATGGATTTTTGATCGCCCGGACGGAATTACCTTAGATGAATTGTTGATCAAAAAAAATCCAAATATTGATTCTATTCTAACAACTCTTTTATGTAATAAAAAAATCATTTTAGAAAACGGAGTGGTGAAAATTTTACCAGAGGCAAGGTAGGTATGGACCATTTAAGAAAAATATTAATATGGTTTTCTCCATATCACGGTTACCGGGGAATTTTCTAATTAAAATTATGCCAATGGACGAACAAATAATAGTGCAAGACGATTATTATTACTATAATTT
>ERZ650304.374-NODE-374-length-25049-cov-24.274226_pt1 | contig 25049 bp, 40 predicted proteins | sample MGYA00376240_ERZ650304 | MGnify/ENA primary metagenome ERZ650304 (study PRJEB26733, sample SAMN07839271) | wastewater metagenome | biome: small river; feature: stream; material: water | place: USA: North Carolina | collected 2016-03-01 ... | reverse complement strand
GGGCTTTTTCGCAGTGATTCAATGTATTCATTTGCAGGAACAGATTTGATAGAGATAGAAGTATGTAATGAGTATGCAAAAATGATAGATGTAAAAAGAAGGTTTGTTTTTACAGCTGCTGGCGAAACAAGCAAACGATTTAGGGCTGCACATAGTCAATATGTGAATAGGGAAAACGGCACGTATCATTTAGGAGACAATATGCTTATAGAGTTAAACAATATTTTCTCTAAATTCGTTTTTGATAATCTAAACAAAACATAATGAAACACATTAGATTCAAATTTTACGGCAAAATATGGAAATACAGGGCTGTATATGCTGCACTTACTAAAGAGGTTTTTAGGGCATACCCTATCTATAAAACAGAAAGCGATTGTTTACATGAGATAGATTTGAATATCCTAAAAAGAGAAGGTGCGTATGTAGTTGTATTTGGTAGAAATGACAGGAAAATGGTTTTCTGTATTAATGGTATTTTCTACCATTACACAGCATACACCGAACCACTTTTCGCAGATACTGAAAAGCCTATAAATCCTATTATAGATGTAAAGGACTGTTATTTGAATAGGAAGGGCATAATAAGAAAGAATTACGAATTACAATTTAAGCGATTAATCGAAGGAAACCAAAGACTTGTTTATAAAGCAGATTTTAGATTAAGATTATTATTTTTCAAAAGAAAGAAAAAGATTGCAACTTTATTTTATTGATTGCGCATAAGTCATTAAAGGGCGCAACCGAAAACCCAAAATAGAGTAGGTATTATCTTAATCAAATTTATTATGAATGATTTATTTTACCACCAAACTACAAAAGTATTATTTTGGGTAGCAGGTTATTGTGGAAATAGCAATAATGTTCAAGAAATCGTTAATGAGTATAAAAAAGATGCGAAAAAACTTGCAGATTTAGCATGTGTTCCATTTGAAAAAGTAAAAGCCGCAGAAATACCAAAGTCAAGTAGGTATAAGTATATGAGAGTATATTATATAGAAGACTTTGATGGCGCAAAAATACAGGACAAAGACGAGCATTATAAAAAAATAGGTAATCAATCAGTATTCGTACTCACAAAAGAAAACTTTAAAAGCATGTGGGAGTGGATAGAAAATTAAACTGCAATGCAGCTAAATAGTTAAATTTAGCTGCATTTTTTACAAAATACATACATAAATATGTAGTTTCTGCATAAATATTTTTTTATATAAAATAAACCCCCTACCTTTGTTTCAACAAATAAGGGAAATTAATTCTTTATTCAAACAACAAAAACAATGGCAAATCTTTCAAATATCAAGTGGGTAACATTAAATGTAGTAGCAGGCGATAAAGCTGTACGTTTCGGTACAAGAACAACCGCTACTTATAACGGTACTGAAAAATTAAACAACGGCAAAAAGGTAATGAGTAAATCAGGTAGCGCACTTTTTGTTTTTAAAGGAGAAACAAATGGCACGCCTTATCACTTTGAAAAATGGATTCATACATGGAATAAAGAAGTGGGACTTACAGATGTTAGCGCAAGTTACAACATGAAAGAAACCGAAATATTCGACAACTACACAAAACAAATCTAACAAAAAAGGCTGCAAACAAAATGTAGCCTTTTTTGTTATTCTATAAAACTTATATTATGATTGATACTACATTGATTAACGGTATTTTTATTAAGATATGTAATAAATATCTTAGCACACAAATGGGATTAAGGCTTAAAAATAAGCAGGTAGTGAATGTAAGTAACATGTGTTTGCATAAAAACACATGTTTTGACAATACTATCCTTAATATTATTTCGGGTGGTAAATCTTTCAGTGTAAAGAAAAGTACACTATTAGGTAATTCTTTTTTCGATACATACAAGGCATTTGAAAAAGAGTTTTTAGGTTTAAAAGGCATTGCTGACGATAAGATGCATGAAATATTCAAGGCTTATCTTGTAGATGTAAAAGCCCGTAATATAGAGATAGAAGAAATTAACGTAGGTTACTATAATGCTATGTGTAATGAGATTTCAGGTTGTAAAGAGGGCTTATTTTTTAATCATTTCTCAAGTATTTATGAAATTGAATGGCAAGCCCTTTTCCCTATTTTTGGGAAATGTGCGCTTGCGCATATTCAAGATATGAAAAATATTGAAGTAGTTAATTTGTACGGTGCAACATTCAAAGTGGAATCGTTTAAGCAAAAAATAAGTTCACTTACTTTATTAGGCAATGCAGCCGTTATAGATACATGTAATGTGCAGTTATATTCAAATAGTCATACTATTGTGGTAAACGCATCTGAATTTTTCGATTATCATACGAATCCTTTTTTCGCAGAATACAGGGCTGCATTAGAAAAAAGCGATATTATTATGAGAAAGTATTTTCTTGCATATAATTTCAAAAAGGATAAAATAGAATTAATTAAGTCTATTTATAAAAACAATGAGAAATTAATATGTATTGATTTTGAGGCAAAAGTAACAGAACTTATTTATACTAAATTTATTTCATTAGGTTATAAATAAAAACTATATTATGGAAAACGAATTTGATATTAAACCCGGTAATATAACGTGCATATTTTCCGAAAAAATCCAAAAATTAGTAGATTATAGAGATAATTTCAAATATGAAACACCGCATAAAAAGCCTTTTTTATTTGACTTTACTTATTTTGGAAATCAAGACTGCCCACATGTACTAAATAATGAGGCTTTAGAGATAATAAAAGACAAGATAGAAAAGTTTGAATCTGTTATTATTTTGTTGAAAGTAAACAATAGGAATAAAAGGGGTTTAGATAAGTTGATTGAAAACATTAGTAAAATCTTGAATAATAAAAGTGCTGTATTGTTTTTATGTAATCCTTTTGATGGCTTGCAATCACTATTTAAAGACATATACAACTTGGATAACGAAATATCCAATTCAAGCATGGAATATTCAGACTTAAAGCCGTATATGTTAGGCTTAATAATCTTGAAAACATAGAAAAGGATAAATTGCAGAAACAAGCGGATAAGTATAATGATTCGATAAACGAAATAGGAAAATAATTCATGTAATTTGTAACCTTCTGTTTTCGATTGCGTATAAGTTCAATATAAGCAGCAGCCGAATAGCTTTAATATAGTAGGCAATTTATTTAAATCTTATTTTTATGTTAGAAATACAATTCAAAAATAACAAATTTTCAATCCTACCCAAAAGAAACGAAACCGAAATTTACAATTTTGGCGTTGATGATAAGGCTTGTAAAATATCAAAACCATTACCAAGTGAAAGTGTTTACGGGCTACACATGGTGGCATGTAGAGGTGCGTGGGGCGCAGTATATGTTTCAGAAAAAGAAGTTGAGGCAATGGAAAGTCTAACAAGTTTCCCGCAAGAATTAACGCAAATATTAAGAAGCAGCTATCAAAACTTCTTTACATTAAGTGTATATCCTTCTTTTGAGAAGGTTTCACCAATGGTAGACTATAAAATATCTGTTTTCGGAAAAGAGTTCTACATGTGTTCAGAACACGCTTTTTCTTCTACCGATTATAGGGTGGTTTTAGATTTGAAGGATTTTAGCAAGCCAAAACTTATTATAGATGGCGAGTTAATCCCTACAAAAATAAGTAATGAAGGATATTATGGTGGTGGTATGTCTTTTCCTATTTGGGAGTTAGCAGATGGCGTTGGTTTGGTATTAGCTTATACTAATACATATATGCCTACACGCTTCTATGAAAGAATACCAAGATTAGAAAAAGCAGATGTTTTAGAGAAAAGAGGTGCTTTTGACGTTATAGGGAAATTCATTCCAGAAGAGTATGACGAGTATGGAAATTTAGAGGAGGCTTATATTTCTACAAAAATCTCATGGGCTTGCGATAATGGGATAAGCAAAACACAATTAGAGTTACTCAAAGAGAAATTCATGGGCTAAAAAAGCAAACAAATCTATTTGTAAGGAAATACAGGAATCAAACGAAATACAGGCTATAAAAGACATGTATGTTAATTTAGGATAAGTAAACAAATTTAACGGTTATTAGTTATTCATGTATAACTAATAACCGTTTTTTTATGATAAAAAGCACAAAGAAGCTAATCACTTATTTAGAGAGTATAGGCTATAAAGAGTATTACGAAGGCGAAAACCTGATTTGCTTGCAAAATGCAGAAAAGAAAATACATGTAGGGTAAGCTACACATAGGCTTTACATCAAACAAAACAAGCGTACATATTCCATTAAGCGATATTCTATATCCTATATTCCCACGCAAAACATACGGCTGCAAAAATGAAAGTGATGAGATAGCGTTATTAGGTTTTGATAGGGTAGCGTTTGGAAATTATGACTTATTTTGTCAAATCAATAGTAGCAGCATTTAAGGGGTTATTTATCGCATATATGGCATTAAATCAAAATCAAAATAATTAATATGGCAAAAGTTTTATTTGTAGGCGGCGATGATTTCGCAGCCTTAGCATTTCAAGAAAAGTACAACGGTTCTTTAATCAGTGATATTATTCCTAAATTAGACTTTGAGAATGGAGAAAATATTACTAATTACGATGAATCCATACATGTTTCTTACGAACTAAAAGAGTTCAATGTAGTTGCAGACGATAATCTATTGTCTCTATTACAAGCAGTAAAAGATAAATCGGATTACGATTATCTAAAAGGAAGGAATTATTACCCTGAAAATCACATAGTAGGCAATAGATATAAATATTAAGCAATATGAGTGCAGATTCAAGAATTAATAACGGCTGCTTCGTCAGTTATATTTAGGATTGCTATGATAGCGGTGGTTTATTTTGGTAGCAACGATAGTAAAGAAAATGAAAAGAAAGTCGCAGAAGCATTTTTCAATTCGCAGCCTCCAACTTGCGAATGCACCGTACATGTTTCGCATGGTAGATATAGTAAGCATTAATACGCTAACTACAAATATAGCAAGAAATTGTTTACAAAGGAGTTTGATAAATAACAAAAAGTAGTAGCATTAAAATAGTGCTACTACTTTTTTATATTATTCTCATAATATAACTTGTATCGTTATTAGGTTTTAATACAACCCGATAAACTAATCCTAAATTAGGCTTATAATAAGATATTGAATTAGCCAAAATAACGCCACATAACGTATCTTTAATCGTACTGTATATAACACAATTGTCATATATTTGTCCATTTACCGTTACGGTTGTATCTGTATATAATGTCGTACTATACTGCGATATTTGGCAGTTGTTAGTAGTCCACAATGCAGACACAAACGTATCATTTACACTTGTAGGATATTTTATATAGCTATAATTTCCATTTCTTTCAGAAGTTAGCCCTTCTATTGTATTTTGAAGTTTGTAATAAGCAATATAATTACCGCTTGTATATCTCATTTTGTATGCAGGTAGTCCATTTAAAACCGTTGTATCTACTATTTTTTCACTAATTGAATACAAATAGACTCTACTTGAATCATAAATACTTATTTCATAATTCCATACCATTGTAGTATCTAATGGAATAATACCAACTTGCTTCGCATAAAATCCATTAGGGTTTATTTGCGTATTTTCGCAGGAGAAAACAAAGAGGCAAAGGATAAATAATACTAAATTTTTCATACCTAACTAATTAATATACAAATATAAACAACTTTTTAGTAAGTTGAGTAATTAACCTATATATAATAATCAACTCCCACAGCTATCACAAGTAGAGCGTTCTCTATAATAAGGCTTATAGCATGGAATTTCGGTTGTAACAAAGCTACCAAACATACCACCAAAAGAATCAGTACAAGAGTTATTTAGCCACTGTAAATATAAATCCCTTACACAGTGCGAAAACGCTGCAATACTTTGGCAAATAACGCCATTTGACAATGTTTTTAGGTATTGTTTTAATTTAGCCATTTTTGCCTCACAATCACAATCGCAATTCCCACTTGCTAAATTTGTATTGTAATTGTCTTTTGCATAACGATACAAGCAGAATAACAGAAACGCCCTACGTATTACACCTTGCTGTTGCAATGAAAATGCTGCACCCGTAAGGTCATCTGTTATATTGCAATTCATCAGCCATGTATTGAATAAATCCCTTGTTTCAGATTCAATAGATGGCATATTATTAGCTAAATTATAGGCAATTTCATTATCTATTTGCGCAATAGTCAATGTACCTATTTCATTGCTTGCATTTCCTGAAACCCACATAATTTGAGTTCCTGTTGCAGGTACGGTTATTTGATATATTCCCATAAAATGTCATTAAAAAAGGTAGCAATAATACGAATATTACCACTACCTTATATCACAAACTATAACCGCCTATTTTAAGCACCCGTAGCAAGCGGATTAACGCTATTTTCAGGCGCAGGAACTAAGTTTTTAATCCACAATCTTTGATTTTCGGGAGCAAATACTGTGAATAATTCGTAGGCAATGTAAGAAACCGTATCAGTATCAGCAGCAACAGACGTAAATGTGTACATTTCTTTATTGATACCAAAGATGTTATACAATTTAGGAATAACCAACATTACGCCAAAAGAACTGCGAGAAAAAGCGTCAATGCGTTTTTGAAATTTGTTTTTATCCAAAACAACTGCACCAGTTGAATCTTTTTCTGCTACCCATGCGCCCGAAGGCATCTGCCAGCGTGTGGCATGGAAAATGATATTAGAATCAAGGGTAACACCAAACATATCACGAGCCAAAGCACGTCTTAACCAACCAATAACCTCAGAACCTGCTGCACTTGGATTGTAAACACAGTGTACTTGTGGCAAAATTTCGCCTTCAATATCTACACCTTCTGCAATGGCATTATCAATAAGTTTTTGATAACCTTTTTGCAAGTTATGAGCTGTACGTACAACTTTTGCAAGCATTTTATCTGTAAAGCCATCAAAACCACCCGAAACAGGCGCATCCATAATATCTTCTGCTTCAAAAACATATTTATCAGAAGGCTTTTTGGTAATTTCTGCGTATGCTTGATATGACTTATTTTTAGCCATCTTGTTACGAAAAGCCGCAAATACACCATTTACACCACCAATTGAAGTAAAGAAAGAAGTTAATTCTTGCTCAACATTACCGTACATCAAACAAGCCCCAAATTTACGGAACTCGGTTGTTTGTAATTTACCAAGTTTAATCGTTTGGCGTGGCTTAATAGCTTCGTGGTCAATAATTTCTTGCACTTCAATATATTGATTAATATCAATAATCTTAGCAGATGCTTTTCCAATCAATTGACTTGTAATTGTATATAGCTCCACATAGCCCAAATCAACTTGCGTTTGTGTACTACGTGGCATAGTCAAATTCACCTCTGTTGCACCTGCAATAATGCCTTGTGCTTCTGTTGAAAGTGCTTTTTGGCGAGCTTGTAGCAAACCGTTTGTTTCGCCTAACAAAAAAGAAGCCTCTAAAGATGCAGATTGCATAGCAAGTGGTCCATAGAAGTTTTCAAATGTTTTTTCAACATGATTAACTCCCGTTGCTTTAGGGTCGTCTTTTGCTGCTTTACTTTTTATGGATTCACTTGCAACATAGTTGAAGTCATCGGCAGTTTTATAGAAAAAATCTTCTGAAAAAGATTCTTTTTTCTGCTTAATAGCGTGTTCGATACCTCTTGCATCTTCTGTATTTACAATAGTAGGTAAATCCATCAAAACTGCGTGGTATGCTTGCATTTTTTCTCTATGAGCCTGAAATGCGGCAGTATTTTGAAAAACAAAATGTTCCATGTTTATCTTAAAATAAGTGATTTAGATTTTTTTAAGTAAGCAGTTTTTAGGCTGCTTACTCTGATATATTATTGTTCAATTACTATACAAATGTCTCAAAGTCCCAAGTTTGGTCAGAGCCATCAACCGTTACCACCAAAGAAGCAAGGTCAGATTTAGTGTTACTTACGATTACAGAAACCGTTTCATTATCTCCGTTTCCTGGGGCTTCTGCAATTACTACATATACACCAGTGGTCGTAAATCCTGCCCCAAAAATAGCGGCTTTAATAGCATCTGCGATTTCTGTTTCGTTGCCATTTTCAACTACAATTACAGGTGAAACACTGTAAGGGTCGCTATCATCAAACAAGACTGTTTTGAATTTACGTGTAGTTGCAACGGTTGTAACAGGGTACGTAATATTAAGTCTGAAATTTTGGAATGTAGGCGAAGGTACACATACAGGTTCGGTGTAAGGGGTTGTTGCGACTGTATAAACAATCGTTTCACAACAATTAGAGCTGCAAGATTCACAACTTGCGCCGCTACCCTCTAATTGTGGCGTTGCTTCCAAATACAAAGAAATATCGTAGCTATGACTTGATAATTCAAACACAAATGACTCGTTAGGCATAGTTCTCTTCACGACACCACTATCATCTGTATAAACCCACTTAGTCTTGCTAATTTGGAATAAAGGGTTTTCCGCAAACGCATTGGAATTAATATCTACTAAGCGACCTTCTTGGAATGTGATTTCAGGAAACGCAACAATATCGCAGTCGCCAAAGCAGCAGTCGGCAGAAACAGAAGGCATAGTAACAGTAGCACTATTCAATGTGCTATACTCCTCCTCAATGTTTACCATTACGAAACGACTACCCCATGTAATGCCATTAGGTCTAAACTGGATAGATTCTACAAACCTACCAATTACAATACCCTTAACATCTCCAGCAGGCGCAACATCTGTAACACCCCATGAATCCGTATCACCTGCACCATTGTCAGTGATAAGGTAAGCTAACTTACCCTTCCAAGTGTTAGATTCTTTACGTGTTGTTTGAACAGACTTGTGAACAGGCAAATAACAAGTACCTTCTGTACGATACAAGCCTTGTTCGCCGCAAACTGTATCAGCAGAAAGAATGCCCAAAAATGGCTTACCTGCATTATCAAATAAACGCATTGTGCCACCACAAATATACTCACGCCCCATGTATTTGAAATGCGAATACTTGTAAGGTTTTGCCATGTTTGCAGGTAGCACAGTATCCGTAATTCCTTCTATTTCCATATCTACAAACAAACGGTCGGCAGTAGGGAAATTATGTGCGTTTACCGCACTTCTATCAGTAAATCTCATTTTATTTTATAATTTTGAATGTTGATTAAAATAAAGGTTTGCTATTATTACGCTTGAGTAGTGCTGCTTCTTTTTCTGCTTGCACTGCATCTTGTTTACTTTTTTCACTTAATCCAATAAGTAAGCCTTCAATATCGGTACGTAATTCAGACATAGACTTTTGTGTGGCTTCTGTTCTCACTAAATCCAAATCAAGCGAGTTTAGTCGTTTCAATTGTGATTTAATCGCAACATACTTTTGCACGTAAATATCTTTCTCGATAGCCATTTCAGATTGCAATGCAGTAAGTGATTCATTTGCGCTTGCTAAATCAGTAGTAGTTTTTTCTAATTGTTTAGTAAGCTCACTTTTTTCAATGCCTAACAATTCATTTTTATCAGTCAATAGAGAAGTAGAACGTTCTAAATTAGACTTATCTAACTTTAAAGCCTCAACTTCCAAGCTGACATTTGTGAGTTTTTTATCCAAAATCTCAAATTTTTGCGCAATTTCAGTAGTGGCATCAAAAGGGGTTGTATCTACCAAATTTTTAGCTACTACTTTTACCCATGTTGCAGTATGCAAGTGTGTAGGCAAAGTGTCAAAAACAGACTTCATTAGCGCAATTTGTGTATCATTCACATCTGTATTAGCAGGTGTTTTTACTTCTTTTTGAACAGGTGTATCAGTAGGCTTATTCTCATTAGTAGCAGGTGTATTATCAATTACACGTACTTCGTACATTTTCTTTTTCTCAATTTGCCCACTACTATTTGCGCCAATATCTACCAACGAAATTTCCGATGTTTCAGCCATTGCATTAGTTCCATACAAGTAATAAGGAACTGGTGTTGTATAGCCTTCTGGAATGTAGTTTGAACGGTCGCTACCAATATATTCAAAACCGCTAATCCATGCAGAAATGGAAACTTTTGAAAGTGTGCCTATATCAATATGCCTTGTAACAAGTGAGCCATGCCATTGTGCTTGCTTATCAATATACGCATATATAATAAGTTTACGCACAACCTGCCCATTTTCATCTAATGCTACAACGTCATTTTCAATCATATCTACAATTTCGTATGAATAAGTTTTTCCTACCATTTCATAACGATCGTGCATAATACACACATTTGTACCACCTGCTTTATTTTCGCCCCATCCTTTCGAGTAACCTTCTCCCAAAAGTTTCAATACATATTCTGTGAATTTATCCCTCTCGGAATCAATGCGAGTATCAGAAGCAGCAAGTTTTAGGAATAAAAGATTTGCCTTTACCCACGCAACAGACTTAGCGAGACCCGAAGCAACGAGTGAAATATGTGCATCTGTGGGCGTATATAGTTTTTGAGCAACATCTGCGCCTTCTGAAACACCTACAATTTCAACACCCTTTTCCCTATTCTTTTCAAGATAAGCAGTTATAGCCTCCCTTTCTTGTGTAGATAAAGTAGCATCACCCGTATCTAAGACACGATTTGCCCCCTTTTCTTTTATATGTTCAAAAATCATATTATGAGTATATGTTATGTATTAATTTCGCACAAAAATATAGTGCTTACATGTATGTTGTATTTTTTGTAAACAAAATATATATTTAGTAGTTATATAGGTTTAAATCATAAATATGGGAACATTACAGTATTCAAAAGTACAAGTTTTAGATATGCTAAATAAGAAAGTAGCTGCAAAAATGCTAAATTCTTGCGCACTTATACATTGGCATAATCAATATATTCCTTTTAAAAATAACAAAAGGCTTATTCTTGACAAAAAGGATATAGAAAAAATTAGTGCCTTATTCGATAAAGAAGGCACTATAAAAGGCTACAACGTGATTATTTCTTATCCTGAAAAGAAAAGCTACTACGTAAAATCGGACAAGGTATTACATGAGTTTAGGGCAAATGTAGAAACGTTTAGAAAAGAAACTATTGAAAAGATAGATACACTATTTGCGGATTTGGAAAATAAATTGAATGTAGCATTAAAAAATAGAGACGTAGGGTTGAATGGATTTTACGATTATCGTTATAGGATTGAAAGGCTTGCAAGTGCAAGGTTATTACAAATATATAGCTTAGACGAGTTTGTAGTAGATAGAATCATTAGGGATAAAGAAAACGATAAAATAGAAATATTAAAAGTTTTAGATGCAAAAAGTCTGCAAGAAAAATACCATGCCGCAGTTACAAATATGGATATTGCTTGTTATATAAAGCTATGTGAAATAAACGACAATCTATCGGCAGAAATGGATAGTAAATTAAATGAGAACGTAAATTATATCTACCAAGTACACGATAAGAAAATAGCTGCATTAACGCAATGGTGGTAGGTTTTACTACATTATATTTACAAATATTCCACAAATGGTACTTAAAATATCATATTAGCAACTATGATTCTTAGATATTCAGTAGAGACAAAGCATAGCCCTGCATTTACGGCAAAAAAAAGCTGTAAAGGCAATAAAGATGCAAATCTTAAAATAGAAAGACTGAAACGTATAAACAAAAAAGAAGGATATTTGAAGTATTTTAATTTTTGCTTGTACGATTCAACAGATTATGCACCAGAGTTTTTAGTGGAACTTATAAAATCGCCATTTTATAAAATGTATGTTGATATAATTTCAACAGGTTCGGTTAGGGATAGTTTAAGTTTTGATTTACTCAAAACATTAAAAGTACCCAATATTGCAGAAGAGCAGCAAAAAGAACTATACGATACTATTGTCAAAAATAGGCAAAATATAGCTAATTTGAGTGAAGACATCATCAACAAAAGAAGTATTGTCGTTCGAAAATTACATGAACTTCTAAAAAAATAAAAATCGTGCAACATGTGCATGAGCGCAGAGGGCAGCGAATCAACGCACAAAGCCAACGCACCGCAGCCCCCTCGCTCATGCGTGTCGTTCTAAGCTATTGAGTCAATGATGCGGTAAAAAGCATAAATAGATGGGGAATCATCTTCAATACTAATATCTTCCCCTTCCCAAATAAACTTAAATACCATATTCAAGCGGACTTAAATGCTTTTATTTTCCCCAAAGATGTTACTGCGCTTTATCAAGATTTACAAACAAATTGCTTGCACTTCGATAAGGAAGATAAGCCTTGCGTTATATCTATCAGTAAAAATGGTAAAAATTATAATATTTCATTAAAGAAAAATGGACGCAGTCCAAGAACTGTAAAAGACCAAGTAAATATAACAGAGAGTAGGTTGCGAAAAATTTTATTTAAATTTGCTTCGGAAATATGAAAAAATGATTAAATTTGCGGTATGAAAAAATATTCTTGTAAATATTGCAATCATAAAATGGAGGTAAGTTTTTTAGAATACAAATCAAACTCATTTTGCAATTTGTGTTTTGATGAACGAGCTGCCAATAATCCCATAAATAAAAGTAAATTAGATACTTTTGGTTTTATGGGAGACAATTTTATTGTTGATATTCAAGAACAGACTTCCCTCATTTTAGATACACAAAATACCCAAATTAATAATAAAAAATAAAACGAAATGCCGAGAACAAATATATTGCCTAACATGGCTTTTATGCGAACCCACGAATCGAAGCACAAAAGCCACGTAGTCAATATAATCGTTCTTGGCAACTACTTCTTTATTTCATTGCCGCTACCTATTTGAATATTAACACCTGTGTTTATTTCCTTTTTTGAGGAATCTGTTTTTTCAATTATGCCAAAAAAACTACTATCACAGGGAACGCAAATAGGTTGAGTATTTGAATATGTTTCAAAAAAGATGTTATTATTTTTGTCATAAAACTTAAACTTCTTTTCATCTCCAAATATTTCTTGCGCCTCGCTTGTCATCTTATAGGCAACTACTTTGCTTTTGCCAATCTCGTAACAATGAGCATCTTTTAAACTAATACAAGATTGCAAGAAAATGAAAATCGAAATAAAATAAAACCTTTTCATAATATTTGTATAAAATTTTGAGAAATAAATAAAAAATTGCCAAGAACATTTATATTGCCTCACATAGCTTTTAACCGAAACACAAGGCAAACGCTCAAAAGCTACGTAGTCAATATTGGTCATTCTATGCTACTACAAAGATAAGAAATTTTATATCAAGTATTGCTATTAAAACAAAATGTGTTACTTTTGCGTATAATTCAACTAAATCTATCTAAATAATTTAATCAAAACAATGAAAGAGCTAACTATACCATCTACACATTATCCATTATTTAAGTCATTTATCGAACTTCCGAAAGAAATAAAAGAGCAAATAGCGGAACACCTTAAATTAGCTCCTTTGGGGCTATCTCCATCCTCTTTGGTTGATTTTCTATCATCAGGTATTGAAAATTTATCAAAAGAAAAAATTTCTGATGTTGTTCAAATTATTTTTAATTTAATAAAGGCTAAAGAAAGAGCAGATATACCTCTTTCTGATTTTTTAGAAATATTAAGTAACAGCCTTGAAAACACAAGTATTCCCGCACTACGCCCAAACGATGATATTATGTATTATTTTGAACTCATTCTTTCAAGTTCAGACAATACAAGCACAACAGCAAAAATTCTTGATACAATTCAAGAAAGTGGGAAAATATTTTTAGATGTTAAGTTTTTCCAAGATATTAGACCCGTTTTTGATGCAGTAAATAATTTAATAGGAAGTGCTATTATTAGTAATTTGAAAATTATTTTTAAGGAAGACGAGACAACAAAAGAAATGTTTATCGCCTTAGATGATAATGATTTAGATAATTTATCTAATGCCATTAAGGAGGCTCAAGAAAAAAATAAATCCATTAAAAACCATTTCACAGACGCTAAAATAATAAATATAAAATAATGCAAGCAAAAGCAATTGAGGGTCTCTCTTATATTAAGGATAATAAAAAATCCAGTAGCGAGGTGCGTATTAGCAATATAAGCCAATATGATAATTATCTTCCAGAGGACTATAATGATAATGTTCAATGGAATAAGTTGTTTTCTGATTTTTCAATAACGAGGAAGATAGTAAAAACAGAAAAAGACTACATTTTTGAAGGTAAAAAATTGGGTAGCTTGTCAATTGAGATATATGAAAATATATTTAAAGCAATAGATAAGTCAAAATATATTTTAGATTTATCTGATGACTGGGATGATGAAGGCGCAAAAGGGTACTCTAAAAGTACTTGGATTCTTGCGATAGGCTTTTTATTGCGGTATCTAAAACAACTAAATATTGATTTTAATATAAATCCGATTGTCCCTAAAATCTATCATGCGCCAAACAGTAGTATAGATATTTTGTGGGAGACCTCCACATGTCGAATCCTTATTAATATACAAGATGGCGGAGAAAGAGCGTTTTTTTATGCTGATAATCTAAAAGACCAAACAACAGAAGGTTCTTTTGCTATAAATAACTATAATATTTATCTTATCCCATTAGCAATGCAACTAAAGAGTTTATGATGGAATACGAAAAAGAGCATATCTTAGACAATCAAAAATTGTTTTATAGAATACATAAAATTAATTTTGATAATGATTCTCAAAAAATCATACCTGGCGCTTTCGACCCTCAACCAAAAGGGAAAAGTACAGAAATGTCTGTCGATTGGGGGAAATATTCAACTGCCCAACAAACACGAGATAGAGCAAAAAAGCCAGATGATAATGGGGTTGTTTCTTTTATTTGCAAACATGTTAGAGATACTCCATTCCCATTACAAGTAAGGCACGCTCCAACATTAAATGAAAACATCCGTAATCAAGCCCATTCCGTTATTTTTAATGTCCCCTTATCGCCTAACGATATAGGATTGGGATATAGGTTAAAATTACGAGACATTTGTAAATGGGAAATAAAAATAAATAAATAAAAAAGCATAGAACATTGGCATGAGCGCAGAGGGCAGCGAATCAACGCACAAGGCAAACGCTCCGCAGCCCCCTCGCTCATGCTGGTCGTTGGTAGCAAATTTATTTATTTATTTATGAGAGATTACAGAAAAAAGCCTGTTGTGATACAAGCGGTTCAGTTTACAGAAGATATGCACAAATCGTTAGTTAATGAGGTTTTTTCTTCAGAAGAGAATCCTATTGATTTAGTTTTGCCGATTGCCCCTGATTGTGCATTTACTTGGAATTGGCACACTAATCAATTAGAAATACCAACATTAGAGGGTAATCACATTGTAAGTGCTGGGGATTTCATCATTAAGGGAGTAGCAGGGGAGTATTACGCCTGCAAGCCCGATATTTTTGAGAGAACTTACGAAATTGTTTAATTGCTACCAATAAGTATATTAACGCAATGGTAACAAAAAAAACGGTTATAATTCCTTACAGCCGTTTTTTATTTGTATCTTTGCGTATAAAACAATAAAACATGCAAAACACAATCATTATAGACGACCTTATACAAGGTGCAACTTATCTAAATTGGCGTGAAATTAGCGTATTTCAGGGCGATTTAAAGACACAATCGCAGGAGCAGTTAGATAGATTAGTTTTATCATTAGAAACAGAAGGCTTTTTCGATGTGGCAAAAGTTTGGTATGATAAAGAAGATGGCGTAAATTATTTTGCCGATGGACACCAAAGAAAAGGCACACTTACTTATTTATCAAGTTTGGGCTATAAATTTGTCAAAAAAAGCAATGGAGAAAAAACCGACCTTATACCATGCGCCTACATTAATGCAGAAAATAAAACCGATTTAGCCCGTAAATTATTAATTATAAATAACCAATACGCTACAATCACAAGTGAGGGATTAAGCCATTTTACGGAACTATATGGAGTTAAAACAGATTTCATGCAAAGTATTGTAAACTTTGCGCAATTTGTACCACCGATAATTGAACAAAAAAACGTATGGAGTGCGCCAGAAGTTGAAACACCACCTTTTATAATGCCTCAAAAACCTGTAAAGGAAATTGAGTATAAAGCAGATAATGGAGAAAGTGAAAATAGCAGTAGTAGTAGTGATAATGAAAAAGATAGTTATACAGAACTCAATCTAATACTTAGAAATGGAGACTATAAATATATTATGGATATGATTTATCGAATCAAAAAGGATAGGGAAATAGATAGTAATGCGGAGGCACTCGTGTATATCTGTGAACAATATGAGATGTATTGCGGTAACATATAATAACTTTTTTATGGAAGATTTTTACAGAAATGCAGTATTGGTTCCGTTATAGTTTCGGTTGTGTATTTCGTTTTCATACAAATAAATTAATACATTCTTTTGTAGTTTGAATATCTTTGTCGCTTGCACGATATAGAATAATAATAGGAAATGAGAAATTGTGAATAGTAACACTTATATTTCGATAGGCTTTTTATATACATCGAAATATCTATTATCTTTCATTTTGAGTTCTTATTTAACATTATTAATCTTATCTGCTATCCCTTCCCAAACAAGGATTGGAATATGTGAAAGCCATCTATTTTTGCGTAAAAATCTAATCTTGTTATTAGAATCCAGCACTTTTAAATAAGTACTATCTATTACATCAAAGTAAGAGTTTACGGGAGCTTCTTCCGAAAAAGATATATGAGAATTTTTAACCCATTCGGCAAACTCTATCATTTCAGAGCTTTCTGGCACATCTTCGCCTAATGATTTAATAATATGTTTTTTGGGAATTTTAATGGTCATAGTTTTAATTTCATTATGCGATGTATCATAAATTAGCTTTAATAAGTTCTATATATATATTCATACTAATTTGTTCCAATAACTTAAATTCATCACCTAATTTTTTAAGTGTGAATAGTACTTTTTTAAGATATGAATCTTTAGCATATAAACCAAGTTCTTTACCTTCTAAATCCCCTACATCTTCTAACGCATCTTTCAAGTTATTCAATAAGTAACGTTTTGCCCTAATAATTACTACAAATGTTTCTTTTAAGTCGTAACGGTCTTGCAAGAACTTATTGAAATCAATATGGAATCTATCAAAATATTTACTTACCTTAATAAGTATTTCTTTATTGTGAGCGTAATTTTCATCGCCTTTTTTCAACAAAGCAAGCAAGTCGTATGCAGGGCTTTTTAGCTTCAATCTATTAAAATTTTCATCTACTAAAACATAGCCCTCACAAGTAACAGGATTCATGCTATTTACAATCTGTTTTAATGTCTCAAAATCATTACATATATTTTCAGTCATAACGCCAAATTCTTGCAAAGTTTCATTATTCCTTCTCCCTATCAAAGTAATGCTTTCGGTCTTTGCTTGTGTAATAAATTGCGTATCGCTTGGAAACTTAAATTCAAACATGTGCGTAAAGTCCCTATCTAAATCATACTCATATTTTTTATTGCCCCAAACCTGCCAAAAATAATCAGCATACGACATGCCTATATACTTAATCATTCCACTTGCATCTGCACTGCTTTTTGTAGATACATTCCAAGTACCATCATAAAACCACACATTACAAAGTGAGCCATCTACTTTTTCTGCAAAATAGAAAGAACTAAAATCGAAATTTGTTTTTACATTTTCGTTATAGTCAAAGAATCTACGAAAAGGATAACAGACAATTTCAAATGTATCTTTGTTAATAATAATACCCCTACAATCGTTTGTGATTTCGTTTTTAGGCGACTTTGTATGGTGGTAGCACAAACATACTAATTCGGGGTAGATAAGGCTATAATCAGCCTTTATATGAAACTCACTACATAATGCAGCTATTCCCTTTTCTTTCAAATAACTAATTAATGGAATCATAAATATTGTATTGCTAATTTTGAGTTTATTTGGCGTATTTTGGTAAAATTATTTTCGCTAAATTTACATACAATGCAGGTGTCATAATAAGTAACAATACGTTTTAATGTTTCTGTAAATAAATTTGTATTTTCTATACATTCTTTTAATTCCAAAACATCTTTCATTTCGCAGTCAATTAGCAAATAAGTAGAATCAATTATATTTACTAATAAGTAGTTGCTGCCTACTTTTGTTACTAAATGTGAAATATTTTCAAAAAGTGGTGTAATATACAGCTATAAGCAGGATAATCTTTATAACCGTTTTTCTTTTCCTTTTTTGTCTAACTTTTCATTTCTTCTTTGTCTTGCTTATTTAAATCTGAAAGCCACTTACACCCAAAATGACTTTCAATATGTTTATGTATTTCATCTTGATACTTACGTTGCTCGTCTTCTTCAATTAGCAAATAGCTGCTATCAATGAGTACATACCAACTTTCTGGACATGAGCCAATAGGCGTAACCTCTGCTAAAAGTTTGCCATCGCCCATTTTGGGGGCTAAAACAGGTTTTGTAGGCTTATCGCCTTTCCATGCTTGCGGCTTTAATAAATCTGCCAAATATTGTTCTATTGTCATAATGAATAAGTTTACTTTATAACTAAAAATACCTGCAAATGTTTATGCAGGTGTTTTTCTTCTTAAACTATTTCCATTAATCCTAACGACTCCTCGTATTGAGTGCGCCACCAATCTACAACCGATTTTTCAGGTGAAAGCTCGCCTAAAGCAACTCCATGTGGGAATAATTTTGTTTCAACTGCGCAAATTCTAAGGTAATACATAGCCTCTTTTCCTTCAAAATTCTGATTATTGGTTACACATTTCTATTGCCCTACCCAAAAACGGTTGTAGCTTTTCAGTACATAAGGCTATCTTTGAGAAAGAAGGCAAAATAAGCGTCAATTTGCCTTCTTTTTCTATCTTTGAGGGATTTATACTATCTGTAAATACGATTGTTTTTTGATAGTCTAAAACCTTCAAATCTAAATCCGTATCACTTGTATAATAAGCAATACTATACTGCGAAATATCACATTTATACTTTGTAAAAAGTGCAGTTAAGCCACCGCCCAATAAGATTTGATTATCAAATTCTTTTTTAGGCAATACAAGTATTTTTGTGGTATTAGCTTTGTGTAGGATTGTCATTATCTTGCTATAATTTCTATTTTTTTAGGCTCATTCTTTCTCCAGTCAATGTCAGGAATAGGGAATACCTCCCCATATTCTTCTGCAAAAAATACAGTCCAAATATCAATCGCTTCCTGCAAACGTTTATTACTATCGTTTTTTGAAAATGATATTACCTTTGTATCAAAACAGAAAGATATTTTACCTTCGCTATCTGCTGTGTAAGTTTCAATATCTTTTTTGTAGTAGTCATATATAGCAATGAGTAACTTTTTACCAAAGTCCTGCAAATTTGTGCCTTTTTTGAAATCTATGCCCCTATATTTTGCATGAATAGATGCAGCCCAAACAAATACTTTTCCATAAAAGAATTGTCTTTGTTTGTCGCTTATCGCAGCCTCAAACAAATCACAGGCTGCATGTATTTTTTTGCCGTTATCTGTATAAAAATCAAACTCGGCTTTCTCGTAAGGTTCTAATAGTAGTTGATAAATGCCTGCTTTGTTTCGCCATAATGGCAAATAGTGTCCTAATAGCATATTTTTGTTTATTTGATTATTATAATAACAAAATAAGGCGTATTTTGTTTTAAAATGCGCCTTATTCTTAGTGTTTGATTATTGCTTAATAATTACCCTTAGTTTATTCATTGCCGTATGGATACGGTGTTTAACCGTCCCTAATGGGATTTGCAGGTTTTCTGCAATCTCTTCGTATTTATAACCTTCGTATCGAAACATATACAACGGCTTATACATTTCGTAGGGCAACTGCATGAGTGCCTTCTCTATTAATTCTTTTTCTGCCGCTTGTTCGTAAGGGTCTTTGTCTAAAATAGAATATTGAGACTCGCCTATTACCTGCGTATTTCTTACAGATAGCCTTTTTACGTGGCTGTATAATTCGTTATTTACAAGCCTTGTAATAAGCGCAATCGGTGTTTCCATTTCGGGAGTGTACAATTTGTACATTTTTACCCAAGCCTCTTGCACCAAATCTTCACAAACAGCAGGGTCTAATCCTGACTCCTTTTTGCGCATGTGCGCATTGATTTTCGTGTAATTTGCGTTATAAAACGCTGTAAAGTCTTGTTTAATTGTTTGTTGCATAATAATTTATAGTGTTGTGCTGCCTTTTTGGTAAGAGCGACTGTTAATAATGAAATGTAAAGCTAATCCAAGTGGAATAGCTGCTAAAAATAAAAATGGATTTGAAAGTAATATTTGCATTGCTTTGTTTAAGTTGATATGCAAATCAATCAATAAAAAAGCATATAAAAAAATATTATTTCAATTACTACATATTTATGTCTAAACAACCTACCTACAAAGGATGAGTAATTGAATTATACATATTTATACGCAAAATATGGGTTTTTAGTTACCATACTTACACTACATAAATATGTAGTTTATATATAATTATTTTTTTATACAAAATAAAGCCTATATATTTGTGCAAGTGATAAGAGAAACGGTTTTCTTATTCAATATTTACATTATGACCGCAATGCAATTTACTCAAAAACTACTTAGTGAGATGGCTTTTTTCTTTGCATGTAGCAAGGTAAGGAAGCACCCTATAAAAGGGCTTATATCTGCCGAAATACAGAAAGATAAATTAATCCTTGTTACACATATAATACTCAAAGAAAGTGGAATATCAGTTAAGGATTTTCAATTTAACGCAAATGAGTTGATAGCATGTTTAAGTAAAAATAAAGTAAAGGTAATATAAAAAGCATGTACAACTTCTCAGCCATACATGCAAAAAATAATCATGAGTAAACAAAACTTATCCTACTTTATGTGTTTTTAGGCATAATTGCAGTGTCTTTTTTGGGTACTGCTTTTTGCCTATTATCATTTTTATCCGTATAGTGATTTATACCAAATATATAAACGGTTTTATCTGCTAATTGTTTAAAATGCGTATCTTTAAACTTACTTAGTACAATACACTTATTTATTTCGCATATATTTATGTAATTGGGTTCGTTACATGGTTCACATGGAATGATATTATATTCTAATGTAAAGGAATTATGCAGAAGTTTGAAAGATAGACTTTTTTCTTTTCTCAAAAAATAAGCATCTGCCATGCCTGAAAAGGTAATATCCTTTTGCGTTATTTCCACAATTATTAAGTTAGCCCACCAAGCCTCTTTAACAGCCTGCTGTCTATCTTTGCAATATATCTGAAAAATATCGTAACTATCCATTTTATGTTGTTTTAGGTTGCGGTGTATTGTCTTTCGTGTCGTTTGCAATAGTAAAGCAACCTACACTCAATTTAAGGTCGTTGCTATAAAACCATATATTAGGAATATTTGTATTGAAATTATAGCCTTTTACAAAGATGGTTCTATCCTGAAAAGATATAGTTTCGCCTTCTAAATCCCTATCAATAGGCTCACAACCCTTATTTGTAAAGGTATAAACTGTATTATTAGTGGCTACCAAGCAAACAACGCCAATAGGAGGCAAATCAATAAGGTTTAAAAATTGTATTTGTGTTTCTGCTTGTGCAGCCTTTTCATTTAGGGCGCAATAATAAGCGGATAATCTTTCTATATTCATGTATTTGATATTTTAAACGTCTTTAAACTCATTTGCTACTTTTATTAAGGTTTGCAACTCATTCCATTCATTAACCCCCTCTTTTGTTTTATCAATTAAGATATTCACAATATCTGCATTGCATTTTTGGCAGAATAATTTACATGCCTTATCTAAATTACCATTTCTTGCATTTACAACTTCTGCCAAATACATATTTTCTGTTTTGCTGTAAACAAAGCCTTTTTGTATAAAAAGATTTACATCTCTTTCTTGTTTATCGCAATTTACCGTACTTGCTAAAAAAAGTAACTGTTTATCATTATCTATGCTAATTTCTTGCTGTATAGAGTTTCCTGTAAGTTTTAGTGTATATGTCAACACAGCTAACTTTTTGCCATTTTGCAATAAATCTACCTTTTTTGTATATTTACTTCTCATGTGTAGATAACAAATTATTTTGCATTTTGTTTAATTTGTTTTATATTTGGGGCTTAATTACAACTATATGCAGCAAACAAACATTTTCGCAGAAATCGAATTACTGAAATTAGCTTTTGAGATTTACAAGTATAATTGCGCCAATGAGCCAGCCAATAGATACCAATCTATTGCGCAAATTTATAGAAATCTAAAAGATTTAATTTCAGAAGTGCAGCCCGAAACGCAATTACACGATTTGTGCAATATCAATATCGTAGATAATTTCCCTTGTGTAAGTATTGCACCTATCTATTGTTTTTCATTGCAAGAAAACGGTCTTATCGCAGCTATTACAAAGGCTCTCATTATTGAGGAGGATATACCCGAAATTGCAAATAAAGGCATATATGTGCAAGAGGTGTATGTAAATACGATTAATGCAGATTTCAAGACTATTTTTGAGTTTATCGCTATTCCTAATAATGCTATTATTAAATTGCCGTATGTAGGGGATAAAGACTTATACAATGCTTTATGCGACTACCCTATTGAATTTTATAAGCCTATTGAAAATATAGTAAGTTTGGAAACTATGCTTACTATGTCTCAAATAAAATACAAAGGATTGAATGTAGTGAGCGAAATAGGTAATTTAAGTAGGAATCTATTAAATGAATTGAAAGATGATAAGTTTGGGGCTTGCTTACAGTCGCTTGCATGGCTGGGTATTATCGAAATGAATATAAAGGTAAGTGTTTATTCTGAAAATGAGTTACTGAAAAGCCAAACTATAAAGCAAAACCTTTAACAAAAAAAAACACCTGCTAAGATTTATTTTAGCATGTGTTTTGTTTTAGCATATAAATACTATTTCTTATATTTTAAAATATAGTTACATGTTTCTTTGTCTTCAAGGTCTGCATTAACGCAATATTCAGATTCTAATAAAAAACCTAATCCTTCTATTACTTTTTTGTATTTATCCATTTTTGAAGGCTTTACAAGTCCCTGAAATTCAAAAGAAGTTACGCCCTCTAATACATCAGCAAGAGAACCTAATTTATACACCGCTACACTGTGATAGCATTTACTAACTTGTTTAATAACGGTCAAACTTTTTGATATGTATATTGAAGCAGTCATAATATTGATTAGTTTTAAATAAAGCCCCGTTGCCTTATTTGCTGAAACAAAGGTAATGGGTTCTTTTGGAATAAAAAAATATTTATATGTAAACAACATAATTATGTAGTATAAATAAAAAAAACACCTGCTAAAATAAATCTTAGCAGGTGTTTCTCCTTAAAACAATGATAATCTAACCTCACAATCTCTTTCTATTATACCTTTCATTTTATCAAAAAATATATCGGTGTATTCATGCTTTATCTTGTAGTTATCACCCCTAATCTTACCAAGTTCTATGTCGTATAAATCATTGCCATTTAGCACTATTTTTATATAGTTACATTTCGCACCTGCTACCTTAATCTTAAAAGATACGCCATTTTCAATAGCAATCACATGCTTTAAACCAAGCATGGCATTTAACTTATTGATACCACCTAATTGGCTTAAAATCTCACCTGCGATAATTTGGTTATTTGTCATAATGTGGTTATTTAGATAAGGAATGAATTTCCCTTATTGCTTGCACAAAAATAAGCCGTTTACTTGGAATAAAAAAATATTTATATAATTACTACATTATCATGTAGTACGCAAATACCTAAAATAAAAATACAAATTACAGATTATTAAAGACAAACCCCCGATATTTTTAATAAAATATATAAATACGCTATGTTATTATATAATTATTGACTACACAAACAATACTTATACATTTTCGTTATTGAGGCTAATACATGCCACATCAACGATTGTGCCTAAAATCAAATTCAAACTTACTACACAAAGATAGTGAACGGGCTTAAAAGTACATATATTTGTATTTTAATTACAAATCTAATACAAATAGTATGAATACATCTTTTTTAAGAACGTTCACAACGGTAACGGGTGAGGTTGTGCAAGGTCTTGCATTAAATGAGTCTCAATTAATGCTTAAATTTATTAAATACCTTGAACTTAACCACAAAATAGAATCTCAAAAGGCTAAGTGTTTGGTCTATAATGGCAATGCAGAAAAATTATCAGAGTTGAATATAAATGGGCAAATGGCAGCGACAATAGCTACTCAAGTGTCTGCCACCTTGCCAAAAGAATTTAACTTAAACCCGATTGGTAACTAATAAAAAAACGCTGCATAAATCAATATGCAGCGTTTTTTATTTATACAGCAGGCGTAACTGGCGTTTCAGTTGTAGTAGCATTTAACCCTGCTAACATAGTTTCATTTTTCTGCATATAGATTGTAACATCGTCTTGTGGGTCTATGCCATACGAATTAAATATTTCAAGTGCAATACCTTTGAAGGTAGGGAATGTTTGCGGTCTGCCAAATTCACTCGCCCATGCTTCCATGAATAGCAATGCAGATTTTGATTTATCAGTATTCATACTACCACTTGTGGACATCATTAATTCAAATGGTACGCCAAAGCCCGAAACAGATAATTGAAATAAGTCATTAAATGTTGCGCTATCTACAAAGTTTATCTTACCTGCACCCCTACTTGAATTGTAACTCGACAAAGCTGGAATACTACCAAATAAATGTACACTTTCTCCTGCTAATGCCTTGTTTGTAGATTTCTTAAAATCTTCTTTCAATCCCTTCAAAGTCCTTTGTACATCTAATTGGTCTTCGGGGCTTAATTCATTAAGTTTTTGTACATCTGTTGAAATTAAGGTAACATCAAAAGGATTCATATTACGCATTAAGCCATTAATTTGTGCATTAATGAGTTTTACCATACTCTCAATAAGAAAAGAACTGCCATAAATTAGCGGTTCTCCCCAATCATAACCACTAACTGTATTATAAACTGTAATATAAAGCGTGTTAATGTCTATGACTTTATCCCCATTTTCAGACATATAAAGCAATTGTTTTTTACTATTTAGTGTATCGAAATAAAACAAGTC
>ERZ650304.373-NODE-373-length-25083-cov-38.244566_pt1 | contig 25083 bp, 36 predicted proteins | sample MGYA00376240_ERZ650304 | MGnify/ENA primary metagenome ERZ650304 (study PRJEB26733, sample SAMN07839271) | wastewater metagenome | biome: small river; feature: stream; material: water | place: USA: North Carolina | collected 2016-03-01 ... | reverse complement strand
ACCGGTCTGGTCGCAACAACCATCACCGTCACGGTGGCAGTGCTGACAGCCTGACCGCCAAAGATTCAAAGCAAGCCCGCCACGTGCGGGCTTTTTCATTTGTGGGCTCTACGGGGCCTTTTTCGCTGAAAGGGCCAACATGGCAAACGCAACCCTTTGGAAGAACGTGGCAATTGCCATGCAATCGGCCATCGCCGCTACCAAGACGATCACCGCCATCACCAAGGCAAACCCTGGTGTTGTCTCGTCTACCGCTCACGGCTATGCCAACGGCGACATCATTTACCTGGATGTGCAGGGCATGCACCAGGTCAACGGTCGTGCTGTGCGTGTTGCAGGCGTCACAACTGACTCATACCAACTGGAAGGCGTCGACACCACGCTGTTTGACACCTTCTCGTCTGGCACGTCGGCCAAGGTCACGATGGGCACATCCATCACCACTGCAACCAGCATCAATGGATCCGGTGGCGACTTCGACTTTGAGGACACCACCACCATCCACGCGAACCAGCGCACTCAGGTGCCCAAGTTGCCCAACCCGGCAACTTACACCATGGACAACATCTGGGACATCACCGACGCCGGTCAGGCCGCATGCAAGGCCGCATCGGATGCCCAAGCGTTGCGCGTCTTCTCGTTCACGTTTGGCACTGGTGGCAAAAAGATGTACTTCGCTGGCTACGTTGGCGCGTCTCTGATGCCTGGCGGCCAAGCCCAAGGCTTGGTTACCACGTCCATCGTGATCACGATGTTCGGCTCGCCAACCTACTACGCGTCCTGATCATGAGCCTGATTGAAAAAATCAAGAAGGCTCGCCAGATCCCTGTGCCTGTGCGTGATTTCACGATCATCGTGCGGCGCCCAACGGATCTGGAGTGGTTTGAGATCAAGGGCCGAATCAACCCGCGCCAGTTGCTCGACTTCGTGGACGGCTGGGACAAGGTGACTGAGGGCCACATCATCAATGGTGGTGACCCTCATCCGGTTCCGTTTGACCTCGATGTCGCCAAGGCGTGGCTGGAGGACGACCCTCAGTTGATGGGGCAAGTCATCCAAGCCGTCATCGATGGCTATGAGCAACATGCCGCAGCGCGGGGCGAAGCCGCAAAAAACTGACGGCCTGGCTCGAGGTGCATGACCAGCCCTTCGAGCCTGGGCCGCCACCTGATGTGTCCCGCCTATCGATCCGCGCCTGGAACATGCTGGGCGGCAAGGTCGATTGGGCGGGTATCGAACTGGTTGCCGAAGTCCTGGGGATTCAGGACGTAGAGGCCCTGATTTTTGACCTGTTGACGATCCGCGATCGCAACCTGGCTGAGGATTGATATGGCACTGGCCACACTCACGGTGGACATCAACGCCCGCATGGCGTCCATCGAAAAGGACTTGGGGCGAGTCAGCCACATTGCCGAGCAACAGGCCGCCCGCGTAGAGGCAGCTTTTGCCAAGGTTGGGCCAGCGGTCGCGGGCATCTTTGCTGGCCTGTCGGTCGGCACCGTGGTCACCGCCTTCCGTGGCGTTGTTGACCAACTGGATGCGCTCAACGATGCTGCCGACGCGACCGGGTCGAGCATCGAGAACATCAGCGGGCTGGAGGACGTAGCCAAGCGCACTGGCGCAAGCCTGGATGACGTGACGAGCATCCTGGTCAAGTTCAATGGAGTGCTGAAAGAGGCTGATGGCAAGAATGGTGTCAGCCAAGCACTGAAGGCCATCGGCCTGGATGCCTCAGAACTGCGTCGCCTGGACCCTGCTGAGGCCCTGCAAAAGACGGCTGAAGCGCTGTCCGGGTTTGCTGACGATGGCAACAAGGCCAGACTGGTTCAGGAGTTGTTTGGCAAGTCCGTCAAAGAGGCCGCGCCATTCCTGAAGGACTTGGCCGACCAGGGCCAGTTGAACGTCAAGGTCACCTCAGAGCAGGCTGCTGAGGCTGAGAAGTTCAACAAGCAGATGTTTGAGCTTCAGGCGAACATCAGCGGTGCGGCGCGCACTGTTGTGGCTGATTGGTTGCCAGCAATCAACCGGATGTTTGCCGTCTTTCAGGACAAAGACGCCAGCACAGTTGCATCCCAGATCAAGGATTTTGAGGATGCGCTAAAGAAAGAGCCGTACAACGCAGCCTACAAGGCCCGCTTGGATGAGTTGCGCGCTGCCTATGCCGCTATCTCTCAGGAGGCCAAGGGGGCTGCCGGTTTGTTGAACGCAGGCGGTGGCCGTGGCTACGTCAACCCAGAGCAAGTCAAGCCGAAGGTTCTGGATTTCTCGGTCTCAACACCCGGCGAAAAAAAGTCAGCCTCTCCACGCGTCTCAGAAATCGAGCGTGAAATCGAGGCTTTGACACGCAAGGTCCAGACCACAAAGGACTTGACCGAGTCTGAAAAGCTGCTGGCTGACATCGAGCGGGGGCGCTACAAGGGTGCATCCGTCCAAGATGTGGGCAAGGCGTTCGACTTGGCTGGCCAAATTGACCAGGCCAAAGAGCTTGACGACGCGTGGAATCAAGTTTTCCAGACGCTTGATGACCAGCAAAAGCTTGCCAGCAAGAATGCTGAAGAGGCTGCGCGGTACTTTGAGGCCAGTATGACGCCGGCTGAGAAGCTGGAGCAAACGCTGGCGCGCATCAATGAGCTTTACAACGAGGGTGCATTCGGTGCGGTTGGCAGCGCGGATGCGATCGAAAAGCAGGCCCGTGCCATCAAGGCAGCGAAGGACGAAACCGATCAGCTCAATGATTCAGCCAGAGAGTTGGCTGACATCTTCACACGGGCAGCCGAGCGCGGTGATGACCTGGGCAAGGCCTTGGAAACCATTATCAAGAAAAAGCTCCTGTTCGACCCCATGGCCAAGTCTTTGGAGATGGGGTTTCAGTCGCTGTTCTCCTTCGCTGGCAGCTTCTTTGGCGGCAGCACTGGGTCATCAAACCCCGGCCAGTACGCCCTCACGACTGGCAGTGGTTCAGGCATGGGGCTGAAGCTGCCCGGCCACAAAGACGGGCTGGCTTACGTGCCGCGTGACGACTACGTGGCCCGCCTGCACAAGGGTGAGCGCGTGCTGACTGCGAAAGAAAACGCGTCCTACTCGGCAGGCGGCGGCATCACGGTCATCCAAAACAACACGATCGGCTCAAACGTGTCCAGGGCTGATATTGCGGCTGCGATGGAGCAGGCGCGGCTTTCTACCTTGGCGACCATCGCTGAGTCTCAGCGCAATCGCGGAGCATTTGCATGACAACACCATTGACCGTGCCGTCATGGTTCGACCCCGCAACCTGCGAGGTCGGGCTGCAGCGTCAGGTCGTGCAGCATCGGTCTGGCATCACGGGCACGTTTCAGGCCATTGATCTGGGTGTCGAGTACTGGACGATCAATCTGACGACAGCGCCGCGTCAGCGGGCTGCATCGGGCCGCGATGAGGCGTTTTTCAATCAGTTGGTGGGTGGCGCTCAGCCAGTGAGCCTGTGGCACTTTGGCAGGCAAGAGCCAAAGGGCACCATGCGTGGCTCGCCAACCTTGTCCGCCTCGGCTGCGCAGTTTGCCAAGACATTGAGCATCACGACCACGGGCACTTTGTTGGCTGGCGACATGATCGGTGTCGCCGGCCAGTTGATCCAGGTCGCCGCAGATGCAGCCCCGGTTGGCGGCGTGTTGACCATCCAAACAGTCAACCGCGTGCGTGCCGCGCTGGCCTCTGGGTCAGCGGTCACATGGTACCGGCCAACAGCCAACTTTGTGATGGCTGAGAGTGGTACCGCATTCGTCCACGGGCCATCTGTCATGTCCGGATCATCGTTCAGCTTTGTTGAGGCCCTATGAGAACTGGTTCAGCGCCAGCCTTGGCGGCCTTGGCGGGGCAAAGCGCCATGATCATTTGGTTGATCCGAATGGATCTGTCTGATTCGGTATACCTGTGCACCGCCACACATGACGTGGTATGGGATGGTCACACATGGATGGGTGCTGGTGTCATTGGCAGCGTGGATGAGGTTCAAGACAGCACGGGGGAGCGTCTAGGGCTGAAGTTCTCGATGTCGTCTGTGCCGCCCGAGTATTTGGCGCTAGCCATGACCGCCGGATACCGTGGCAAGAAGGTCCGAATCTATGAGGCCATCGTCGGTGACGCAGGGATTTTGGACGCGCCATTGGTGTGGTCTGGATCGCTCAATCAGCCATTGATTGAAGAAGGTGCATCGGCTGGCCAGATCACGATCTCAGCCGAACACCGGGGCGCCACTTTTGCCCGTGCCAAGCCCTTGCGATACACCGATGGCGATCAGCAGCGGCTCTACCTGGGCGACAAGTCCATGCAATTCGTGGTCAGCCAAGCCAACCATGTTGACATCTGGCCATCTGCCGCGTTCTTCCGCAAATGAGCAAACCAACCAAACGACTGCCGGACTGGATGTGCCGGTTGGATGCGTTCGTCCGTTCGGTGTGGTCGACCCCGTTTGAGTGGGGTCAAAACGACTGCTGCACTGTGGCTGCTGGCGTTGTGCAGGCCTGCACCGGCGTTGACGCCATGGCGGACCTGCGTGGCAGCTACGAGGGCGAGCTGGGTGCCATGCGCCTGATCAAGCGCTTGGGTGGGCTGGATCATGCGCTGACAACCCGCCTTGGGCCTGTCGTGCCCTTGGCCACGGCCCAAGCGGGCGACATCGGCCTGGGCGATGACGGGCGACTCGTGTTTTGCGGCGGTGGCCACTGGAAGGGCCCCGGCGACTTCGGTTTGGTCACCACAAACGAACCTGTGAAAGTTTGGCGCTGCCATGAGTAAGTCTCGCGACGTAGGGAACATTTTGCAGTTTGCGGCTGTGGCTGCGGCTGCAGTCGTGTCGTTTGGCAACCCTGGCGCTATGGCCTGGGCGTACAAGGCGGCGGCCTTCGCGTTGTCTATCGGCTCGGCAGTGCAGCAGTCCGCCTACCAAAAGCAAAAGATGCGGGCGCTGTACAACGCATCGCTGACTGACCGCACGGTCATGACGGCGACTTATGCGGGCGTGCGGTCTCGTGTTTATGGCCGTGCTCGCAATGTTGACGGTATCGTGTTCAAGGGTACGCGGGGATCAAAAAGCGAGATCTACACGCTGGTTATTGCTGTTGCAGGCCATGAAGTTGCAGACATTGAGACGGTCTATTTCAATGACCAGGCTGTCACCATTGATGGTGCTGGCCAAGTCTCGTCTGCGCCATACGGATACACGCGCCGAGAGTCAAAAACAGCCAGCGTTCCGGGCGTGTTGTCTTATGACGTTGGGCCATTTGCCGATTTAAGTTCGGTGCGTGTTTGGCATACGTATTCGAACAATAGCCGTAGCAGTAGAGTTTCTGTTGATTACACGATAAGCGGGACAGTTATTTCATGGGTTGACACGGAGGCCAGTCAAATCGACTGGCAGCAGCACACGCCTTATTCAAAAGCGACTGTCAAAAAATACACTGGGGCGCCTGGCCAGGATCTGTCGTCAGAGTTGTCATATCGCTTCCCAGGTCTGATCACTTCCGCGCATAAGTTTGCAGGTATCGCCTGTCTTTTGGTCGACTTGGAATATGACGAAAACGCCTTCACCGGGGGCATTCCGCAAATCACAGCGCTGATCAAAGGCGCAAAGGACATCTACGATCCGCGTTCTGGCCTGACTGGTTGGACCGATAACCCAGCTTTGTGCGCTCGTGATTGGGCTGGCTACGAATACGGCGGCGGCTGTGATGCCGATGAAATTGACGACGCATCCTTCATCGCTGCGGCAAATGCCTGCGATGTGTCGCACACCTACGTCGACAGCAACAGCGTTTCGACCACGCGCCCGATGTTCCGGTGCGGATATGTATGCAAGCTGGATGTCAGCCCTGAAACCCACTTTGGCGAACTGATCGAATCAATGGGTGGGCGCTGGGCCTGGGCTGGCGGCCGGTTGCGCGTCCGGGCTGGCGTCTACACCACGCCTGTGGCAACCATTGATGAGTCGTGGTTGTCTGAAACAACCGGTAGCCGCCAGATCATTCCGGAGGTCGGCGTGCACGAGCTGGTCAACAGCTACCGCATCACCATTTCTGACAGCCAGCAAAGCTACAACAGCACACAGCTGGCTCCATTGGCCCCATCTGCCTACCTGGCCGAAGACGGCTACGAACTGCCCGCTGAAATCGAAATGGGCGCCGTGCAGTTTGGCCCGCAGGCGCTGCACATCGGCGGCATCTTGCTGCGTGACCAGCGTGATGGACTGACCATCACATGGCCGTGCAACATGAAGGCCTGGGCGCTGGAGGTGTTCGACGTTGTCTACCTGAACTCATCGCGTTATGGATGGGTCAACAAGGCATTTGAAGTGATCACCTGGGCGCACTCGCCCATGTCTGGCATCCGCCTGACTCTGAAAGAAACCGGGCCATCGATCTTTACGCCAGATGCAGTGTTTGCCGCTGGCGATCAGATCCCCAACACCGCGCTACCAAAGCCGTGGGATTTGCCGGTCATCTCGGGCCTGTCAGCTTCCAGCGGTACCGATCAATTGGTGGTTGGCAATGACGGCTCGATTCTGTCGCGCGTCAAGCTGACCTTTGACCCGATCAACAACCAGTCTGTATTGGTTGGCGGAACAATCGAGGTTGCATGGAATAACGGATCAGAATGGGTTTCTCGACAGTACCCTGGTGATTCATCAGCGATCTACCTGACCGATGTGCAGGATGGCAACCTGTACCTGATCAAGGCTCGATGCCGCAACAAGCTGGCCTCGGGCGACTGGAGCGGCCACATCACGCACACCGTGATTGGCAAGACGGAAAAGCCGCCCACTGTGGATGCCTTCACGATCACCACGCAACCAGACGGAACTCGCGTGCTATCTGGCGGGTACACGGCGGCGAACAAGCCGATTGATCTGGCTGGATACCGAATCCGGTATCGGCAAGGTGCAGGCCCGTTCACATGGGACGCAATGACCCCGTTTCAAAACGACACTGGGTTTTTCACAGCGTTGCCGATCGAGACCAACCAGATTTTGGCTGGCACCTACACGCTGGCCATCGTTGGGGTGGATACCACGGGTAACGAGTCAGCCACGCCGCTGATGATCTCGTCCACGCTGCCAAACCCACGCCTAGGCAACGCTCTGCAGTACTACGCGTATGAGGCATTGGGTTGGCCTGGATCGTTGAGCCAGGGTGTGATTGATGTCGATGCTGGGGTGCCCGTAATTCGGGCCGCAGACCAGACGACATGGGCAACACTGCCCAGCACCTGGGCTGCTTGGACGCGATGGGTGTGGAACCCGTACACATCGTGGTCATACACCACGCCAGCGGCCGACTTCGGTGCACTGGTGTCTGTGCTGCCCGTGGTGAATTTGGAGTGCGTCGGCTCTTACGTTGTTGAAGAGCAGCACAGTGTCGACAACGTGACATGGACATCGTGGGCATCCATTGCGTCGCCATTCAGCGCTAGATACGCCCGGGTTCGTGTGACGGTCACCGCAACGGGCCCAACGGGTGCTGGCGTGACGCAGGTCACCATGATGTCGGCCATGTCCGTGATCTACACCGGCAAGGTCACCAGCGAGACAGTCAACGACATCAGCCCCGCTGCGCTGACCGGTGCAAACCGGATTGGTACCGGTGACATTCGGCTGCCTCTTGGGCGTTCTTACGCCTCGATCAGCCGTGTCTCCGTGACGATTCAGAGCGTGACGGGCAACTGGTCATGGACGCTGCTGGACAAGACAACCACTGGGCCACGTGTCCAGTTTTACAACTCAAGCGGCGTCCTGGCGGACCCGCCATTGATTGATTTCACAGTTGAAGGGATTGCCTCATGACGTGGCCTACGGCACCGGTTAGCACCACAAACACAGATGCCTCATCGGATAGCCCTGCAAACGCTCGGGCCGACATTTTGGATCTTCAGCAGAAGGTCAACGAAATGATTGCTGTTGAGCCAGTTGGTCGATTGATTGGTGTGCAAGTTTTTTCAACGCCAGGGACATCGGTGTACACGCCGACGACTGGAACCAAATCTGTTTTGGTTGAGTGTGTTGGAGGCGGAGGTGGCGGTGTTGGTGTGCCATCCGTTTCCTACGGCTACAACTCAGGCGGCGGCGGCGGGTGGGGTGGGTCCTATGCGAAAAGTCGATATACCAGCGGTTTTTCTGGTGTGACTGTCACGGTCGGGGCTGGTGGAGCAGGCGGGGCGTCAACCGGGCAAAGTGGCTCCGCCGGCGGTACTACTTCATTTGGATCGCTTATTTCGTGCCCCGGTGGCGCTGGCGGGGTGTATTTAACCCCAACCAATTCAGCAAATGCTTCAGCTTTGATCAGCACTCCTACGTCTGTTCCATCCGGTGGCAATGTGGTGATGCATCGGGGCGAGCCTGGTGGGGCTTTTTATATTTTGAATAGTTTTGTTATGCCGATGAATGGAGGGGCAACTCCTCTTGGTTCTTGGGGCTACAACGAAACGGTCGCAACCGGGTATGGGGCTGGTGCGCCATCTCGTTATCAAATTTATGGTAATTCAGCTGAAGCCGGGAAAGCAGGCGCAAATGGTGCTGTGATCATTTATGAGTTCTCATGATTGGGATTGATATAGGCACGCTTCACGACCACCCGACGGGTCTGTGCAGTGCAAATCCTGGTATTTATATTTTGGCCGATGGCGGTCTAGCCGCTGGCGTCGTCCGGAATAGCGAGTGTCGACTTGGTGCGTGGGGCGGCTACACAAGGTCATCAGGGATTCTTTCTGTCACAGTCGGTGTCGTAGCCGGGTACCGGTTCAAGCCATTGCTGCCTATGTTGATCCCGAGCGTAAAGATAGATCGATTCAGATTGAGCTACCTGCCACGCTCTCCTGGGGCGCAATCTGGTGGGTTGCACCTAAGCGTCGAATTCAACGGACCCGCCCACAGAGGCGGGTTTTCTTTTTGGGAGCCGTAATGCCTGAACCAACTTCGACCGCCATTGGCTTTGCCGCGGCGGTCACATCTAGCCTGGGCGTCCTGGCCACCGTGATGGGCGTGCCCGTCCCGGTCGTGCTGGCAGGCATCCTGGGGGCGACCATTTCCGTCAGTCTGTCTGAAAAGATGGACTTGAACTGGCGCAATCTGTTCTCGTCCATGGCCTCTTTTGCGGGGTCGTTGGGGCTTGGATTTTGGGTCGGGCAGGTCGTCGGGCCTGTGGTGGTGGCGTTCATCAACAAGTGGCTCGAAAAAGAAGTCTTGCCCGACGGCGTGGCCACTCCGGTTGTGACCTTCCTGGTCGCTGCCATTGGTCAGCGTGAGATATTGCGTATCGCCCTGAAGGTGCTCCGCTCCAAGACGGAAGGGGCCGCATCATGAGCCACTTCACGATCAGTGAAATCGTCGCCTTGGTCCAGATTGGCATTGGATCAATCATTGCTGTGGCTGGGCTCGGCATTGCCGTGTTCGGCATGGACAACAAGAGCCACCCAATCCCTCGTTGGGGGGTAATTGGTCTGGTGTGCTGGGGTGCGTGGCTTGCGGTCGTGCCTTTGACTGGTCGATCGCATGACAGCCTTCCGGCCATTGCCATGTCTGCCTTGGTCGCTTACGTCCTGGTCAGGCATGGTCGGCATGTTGTTGCCATTTTGGACGGGGCAATGTGGTGGCCGCCCAATGCCAAGTTGATCCGGCGCGTTTGCTGGACGGTCAACCTGCCGCCCAAGCGCCAGCAAGTCCAGGCCATCAAGAAGATCAACCCGATTTGGCTGCTGTTTGCCAATGAGGACGATGGGTGGTTTGGGGAGGCATCAGATTGGGGGCGAGGTCGGCCAAAGTCGCTGGTGACAGCGGTCCTCTGGTGGCTCAGAAACCCAGCGCACAACTTGACGTGGTACGGGCTCGGCATAGCAGACCGTGACCGAGTGATCACGGGCCCGTTCGCACCGAGCACACATCGGCCTGGCGGTGGCTGGCTCACTTGCTGGTCTGGCTGCGTCGTGTTTGAGCGATTTTGGTTGGCGCTTCCGTTCGTCTCGTATTTGAGCCCGTACGCCAAGGCCTATATCGGCTGGCGTCCTTCCGGCGCCTTTGGCGTCAAGCTGAATCTGTCGGTCTTTGGCCGAATCAAGGTGTGACCATGGACGCATTACTCAGTGATGTGACGCGATCTGCGATTGATCCTGCATTGGCGTTGTTGCCACCGGCCATGGACACACCGCAGGCACGTCTGCTGATGCTCGCCATTGGGCTGCAAGAGTCTGGGCTTTGCGCACGGTGCCAGATTGTCGACGGTGGTGGGCGCGGCCCAGCTCGCGGCCTGTGGCAGTTTGAGCGTGCTGGCGGTGTGCTCGGCGTGTTGCAGCACCCTAAAACCAAGTCCCACGCACAGGCCGTGTGCAAGGCTCGTGGCGTCCAGCCTGATTCACGCTCGGTTTGGGAGGCACTTGAATTTGACGACGTGCTTGCCGCTGCATTTGCCCGGCTGCTGATCTACAGCGATCCGCTCGTCCTGCCAGATCAAAAGAATGCTGACACCGGCTGGCGGCTGTACGCATTACGCACTTGGCGACCTGGTAAGCCGCACCCAGAGCGCTGGGATGGCAACCACAAGCGTGCACGCCTGTTCGTTTTCGGGGTGAAGCCATGATCCAGCCGCGCATTGCTCTGTGGCTTGGTGGCCTTGGATCGCTCCTGATTGCGCTCTCCATTGCCCACTACTTGGGCTACGAAGAGGGCTATGGCGTGCGCGCAGCCGAAGAGGCTCAGCGCTCACAGGCCAGGCAGGCCGTGGTCATTGATCGTCAAGCCGAGGTGATTAGCGTTAACCAGTCAAAAGACGACAAAGCCCAAAAGGTGGACCATGAAACTCAAGACCGACTTGTTGCAGCTGTTGCTGATCGGGACCGTTCTCGTGTTGCTGTTGCAGGGTTGCGCGACGACCTCGACCGAGTACGTGCCGACGCCATGTCCGAAACCGCAACCCGTTCCAGTCTCGCTGCGGAAGTTGCCACCCTCACCGACAGCCTCAGCGAGTGCAGCGTCAGATATTCAGCGGTGGCAGAGCAATCTGACCAACTCTCGATCCAATTGAGTGGACTGCTTGCTCTAGCAGTCGACTAGCTCAAATACTGATACTCCGCCTTGTGCCCAAACCGGCCTTGGCGGGTATTTTTCGCATTTGGCTCACTGCGCGCACTCTTCTGCGGTCAGCCATCTGCCGCGCTTGTCGATTTTTAGGTGCCTGCCAGATCCGCCCTTTGCAAACAGGATGACGTCAATTCCGTCCGTTGTTGGGTCAGTCGGATCAACGCCCTTGCGGTAGACAACGATGCGCTCAAAAGTGTCCGCAATGAGGTTTCGGGCTCGCATTCTGGCATCGTAGTCCAGATTGATGATCCCATGCGCCAGAGACCGCCATGTTTCATCCTGGCCGGTAATTTGTGCTCGCACTGTGTTGGCCAATTCCGCCTCGGCCCCCATGACGTCGCGCTTGAGCTGGTCTCGCGTGACCTCCAGCTCAATGGCCTTTTTCGTAAAGCTGGCCGGTGGCGCGTCGCTTTCAAGCATTGCATCCAACAGTCGCTCCAGCTTCGTCTCGGCAATGGCCAGTTGTGACTTCAGATCCGCAAGCCGTGCGCGCGGCGCTGCGGCCCGGCCACCCGAATACAGCGAGGTCAAATTGACCATGTCGGAACAATAGTTGGCAATGGCCCGCTCAATTGGGACGATGGAGCACGAGCCCGAAACTTGGCAGGACTCACCGTCATTGACGCGGATACAGTTGATCCGCCGATCGCAATCCAACATGGATCCATCAGCTTTTCTGCGGTTGCTCATGTTTTGGGCCTTCATGGCTGCCCCGCAGTAGCCGCAAATGGTTATCCCAAGGCCTGTGATGATGGAGGGGATCTCGCCCTTAACGTGCTGACGGGTCTTGGCTTGCAGCAACTCGCCAACGCGCTGAAACTTGGCGGGGTCAATCACCTGCGGGTAGTAGCGCTCGAGGATGTAGCGGTCTGTTTGCAGGTCAAGGTGCTTTTCGCCGATCAGAGCCGGATTTGACAGCATGCGCAACAGGTGGGCAGATGTCGGCATTGCGTTGCTTGGTCTGAGCCCTGATTCGTTGAGCCGCTTGGCAATTGACCCGGTGCCAAGTCCACCCAGGAAGAGGTCAACTGCCATGGCGATGGCCTCAGCTCGTTCAGGGATGAGTTGCCATTTGCCATCCACGATATTGAGCCATCCTGGCGTCTGGCCGTAGCGGATCAGCCCTGTGTAGGTGCCGTTCTGCCAGCCTTGGCACTGGCGGCGGATCGCATCACGTACGCGCTTGGATTTGGTAGCCGATTCCTCGTGCGCTCGAATCATGACAAGCAACGAGTGGATCAAGTCCATGGGGTTGCGCTGCAGGCTCTCAAGGCTGTACACCTTGTTGTCAGACGCCGTGACCACGGTGATGCCATGATTGATGATGTTGGCCAATTGGCCCTGGGCCTGAATTGGTTGGGCGCGGGACAGCCGGTCAAGCCCCTCGACAACCAGGACAGAGCCGGCAGCGACTACGCCAGACTCAATGGCCGCCAGGAAAATGATCGGCTTTTGGTATTGGTCAGGCCGCTTGTTGCTTTCGCAGCTCCATGAGCTGGCTTTGTGGGAAATGTCGCCCTTGGTGATCCCACAGAGCAGGCGGAGTGTTGGATAGATACCGGCGGATGATTTCTCGTCCAATCTTCTCAGCCAGGTCGCCTGGCTCATGGCTGCTGAAACCGTCAGCTGGGTTGGCCTGTGCAACGTGCCACAGGGTCGCCAGATGTTGGTCGGTGTAGGATGCCAGTGCGTCAGGGTCGATGGTGATGGTGATCTGGTGTTTCATGCGGCGTCCTTCTCGCGTAGGTAGGCGATTGCCTTTTCAATTACATCCTGTGTAGTTGTCCCTCTTGGCTGTTGTGACAATCGCTTCAGTTCGGATGCGGAGAACTCCCTGGCGCCATTGATGTCGTCAGCGATGCCGGCGGCTATGGCTAGAGACAGGAGAATGCTGAATCCGTTACGGAGATTCGTTGCCATCTCAGCCTCTTTCGATGCCAGTGCCGCTGCCTGAGATGAAACAGATGGGTCAAGTGCAGTTTGTGTCTCAATCCTCACCAGAGCCTTCAGCGCCAATCGTGGGCTGTTGTCATGGATGGATGGGACGTAGATGTGCCAAGACTCAAGCTGCTCAAGGACCGCATCGCGCCATGCGTCAGGCGCGGCAGGATGCTCATACAGAGCAATCGCGCCATCGTCGTCAGCGGCGCAATCAGTCCAGCCAAAAGGTTAGGGTTTGAAATAACCAAACGGCTCCAGCACTTGAGCGCACAGTAACGTGTTGGCAACCGTCGCGGCTGTTTGGACAGTCAGACCAATTGCCATGAGTGTGCGGAGGATGTCATCCGCGTCCTCTTGCGTCACTTGGCCGCGCAGCAGCCGCAAAAACTGGTCATTGACCCGGTGAAAATTTTGGGTTGTCATGGGGCCTCAAGCCTCCGAATAAAAGCCAGACCACGATGCGGGCGCCAGGCTGTTGATTGAGGATCGATTTGTCACGGTCTGGCAAAAGCGGGTGAACTCGCCTTCTGCTCGCGACAGAAACATCCAAGGTCCGCAGAACTCTGGAAGTCCGGGTTGCTGGTCAAAATCGAAAGCCAGTTGGTTCATGCTGCTTTCCTATAAATCTTGGTCAGATCTGCTTTCACGCAGTGGCCGCGAGCCAGCAAGGCTTTGGCGACTCGGGCTTGATCTGTGTGTCCATGGGATGCTTGGCGAATCAGGCCCAGGTAGCTGTTGCCGGTCTCAAAGACTTGATCGGCTGGCATGGCCTCGATGCGCTTGATCGCGGTGCGCAAGGTGCGCGGCCTGGTTGTGCGGCGCCATGGCTTGATGACGTGGCCGACAAAGTCAATGCCGCGGTCTACTGGCTGAAGGATCGTTTTGCTTGGATTTAGGCGAAGGCCTAGCGTTGGCAATAGTTCATTGACGCTTGCCATTGCCTGGTTGAGCCAGTCAGATGACGGGTGAACCATCACAAAGTCGTCAACGTAGCGGATGTAGTGAGGCGCCTTGAGTTTGTGCTTCACTTGCTGATCGAGCACATCCAGCAACACGTTTGCAAAGAACTGACTCGATAGGTTTCCGATTGGCAGGCCCTGCTCGCTTGGGGCGTTGAATAGGCTCTTGTGTGGTGGTACTCGCTTCAGTAGATCACGACTACCGCGAACTTCCACATCGAACCGTGGGTCATGCATCAGCACTGTGGTCGTCAAATTTAGCCACCACGGTTCATGCACTCGACGCGCCAGCAGTTGCAGCAAGACTGGCTTCTTGATCAACACAAAGAAGTTGGCTAAGTCGCACTTGAGGTAATACGCAGGCCTTGCCCAGTTCTGGGTGACGCTGCGCACTTGGTGTTCAAGACGTTTTGCCGCATAGAGCGTGCCCCGACCTGGAATGCAGGCGCAAGAGTCAGCAGTAAAGCTGGCTAAGAATCGTCCAGCGATCTTGTTGTAGACCAGGTGATGGACGATGCGATCACGAAACTCAGCGGCCCACACTTCGCGTGGCTTGGGCCTGGTGATGACAAAGCAGATCGAACGGCCTGGTTGGTATTGGCCGCTGATCAGCTCGTCGTGTAGTTCGCACAGATTGTGCTCAAGGTGGGCCTCGAATGCGAGGGCACTGGCGCTGTTTCGCTTCGTGCGGCGACAGTCCAAGTACGCCTCCACCAGTTGTTGAAACAAGTCTGAATCTGCGGACGGCTCGGGCGCGGAACTTGTTGTTCTTGTCGTTGTTGTTCTGATTGCCGTTGTTGAAGTTCTGGACGAACGCTCCGTTGTGCTATCTACGTCGCCACTCCGAAGGCTCGCGCCGATCAGGGTGGAAACTGCGCTGGACCGGGCCTGCTCGCTGGCAGCGGTATCCGTGATGCGCATGGCGGTGGCCTTGTGGGCCAGCGGCACAACCAGATTCAAATTTGGTACGGGCATGAGAGCCTTGACTGTCATGCTTCAGACCTCTTGTTTGCTGCGGACTTTCTCCACCCACCACCTTGCTTGCCGATGCTGTTGAGCAATTCAACCGAACTGGCCCACACCTTCGGAGACACGTACCTCTTATCGAAGCTGACGCGCAGCAGCACAGTGGCGGCACGCTGGCGCTTCATCAGTTCGTCAATGTGGTACGCCCGCTCTTCGCGCTGTGTGGCGTTAGCCAATGCCATCAGGTCTAGCATCTCGACGCAGTGTTGGCTGATCTTGTCGCCCAGGCTTCGCTTGACGCCTCTCGGCATCTGAGCCTGCGCATCGACAGCAAGCTCAAGCAGCTTGACGCCGGTGCGATAGATCGGAAGGTTGGTGTGGATGGACATGATTCAAAAGGACAAAAGGATCAAACGTTGACTCTGCGGACGGCTCGGGCGCGGAACTCGTAGTTCTTGCCGTCGTAGCCCTGACCGTAGTGGAAGCCCTGGACGAACGCATAGCCTTTGTCCGTCGGGTGCTCGGTGTCTGACCAGTAGTACGCTTGCTGGAAGTGTTTTTTCAGGTTTGCAAACAGCAGCGCTTGCTCCTCTCGTGAAGGTAGATCTCCACCTTGCTCCTTCGCCCAGGCCACAGCCTGATCAAACGTAATCTCGTCAGCCTCGTTTGGCAGCAGGATCAGGTAATGGCTTGGCTTGCCTTCGCTGGTCAAAACGAGGCCAGCGCATTCCTCGCCGGAAGCCAGTTCCAATGTGATGGCAGGCAGATGAAATTGACGTGACTGGTTTGCCTTGAATTTGGCGATCAGTTCAGAGACCTTTGCTTGCTCGGCCTCGATGTGTTCAAGCGTGATGGACATGCGTGCTCCTGTGATTGAAAGAATTAAAGGATTCAAGGATTGAGTTGAACCATGCGGACGGCTCGGGCGCGGAACTGGCGGAACTTGGCGTAGCTGCCCTGACGGCCGTAGTCGAAGTACTGGACGAACGCATAGCGCGATGAGTATTCAGAGCTGGTCCAGTACACGGCCTCTTCAAACGCTTCAGATCCGCCCTTTTTGAAGGCTTCAACAGTCGTTTGAACGATGGGCTCGTCTTCTGTGTAGTGGGTGCCAGCAGGAATGCTGTTGGCGTTTTCACCGTCACGGAAGGTGCAATAGGTCTCGTAGCTCGATGGCTTGAGGTGACGGTATGCAGGCTCCAGAACATCGCGGGCGGGGATGACCCAATCGGTCTTCCCGTTGATGTCCAGGCCGGTTGCCCAAATCGCCAATGGGCTGCCAGCTTCGGCCATGGCCAGTGTGTTGGCGACGCTGTCTACATAGCTGGATGCGCCGGTCACGGGCTTGTTATCGGGCAGCCAGATGGCGCTTGTTTCACCCAAAGCCTTGGGGGCCCAGAATGCGCTGATGACTTTGCCGTCGATCAGAAAGTCGCCGCCGAAGTGGCCGCCTTGGGCCTCAACGAATTGGCCGAATTGGAATTGATGTTGGGTCATGCTCATGGTTGTGTCGTTTCGGTTGGTGGAGCTAATTAAGTCGGTGTCACACAGGCAAAATCTCAATCGGTTTGCTCAGCACGCGCAGAAAGCCCTGGCCCTTCAAGAAGCTGCGGTAGCAGTTCACGGCCACTGAGCGGGCCTCGCGGGCAACGACATCGCCCTGGGCCACAATCTGCCCGTCATCGGTGATGATGGCCAGGCGGGCGGGCTTGCCGTCAACGGTGACGCGCAGCTGCTCATGCGCCACAGCGCTGATCACAACGCCCTTGATGGCGCCTTCTGGTTGGGTTCCGATCATGTTGATTCCTCGTTGCGTTTAAGCGTTAAGCTGCTTTGAGGTCTGCGTTGGTTAAGACGCATCCCTCCCTCATTCGATCTGCCACGATCTGGGCCGCCTGGTAGTCCAGCCCGGCGCAATAGCCGTCAGCTGTCAGTTGTGCATAGCGCACGTCGATCATTTCTCTGATCAACTTGATGCCCAGGCCTGAGGCGACGTATCGGCCGCATTGGGCGTGGTAGGTTTTGACGCGCTGCAACTCAATGGATGCCTTGCAGCAAACGTCAAGGAATTCGGCTCCAACCCCTTTTTCAGCCAGGACAACGGCCATGTTTGCCGCGGTGGTCAGCGCATTCATATCAAGCGCAGTGGCCGTGCCTTTGCGCAGATGAAGCCAAGAGGCGTCCAGCGACAACAGAATGTCATCGGCAGCGGCCTGGTTCACAGACTCAGCCGAGCGTTTGAAGAGTGCATCTATTGCTGCTTCAAGCTGTGCATCGCGTGAATAGTGCGGGCGGTAGGCTTTGCGGGGTTTCTTTGACTTGGCCATGGTTGCTCACAGTGGCAAGCGCTGTTGACCAATGGCCTCCAGCTGGTCGATCACAGACTGGCATGCGATACCTACCCCTGCGCGTGGGTTGAATCCGGCAGGCATCGGCGTCCAACTGACAACCTCGCCTCCGAACTCGCCACCTGAGCAGGCGTCACGCCAGCAATCCCCATCGTGGAAGCCAAGCCATGTGGGCTCGTCCGATCCGTTCAGGGTGACCAGGACGGTTTCGTCGGCATCAGGCAAGTCGCCTGTGGCACACCAGACAAGGGTTTCACGCTGAGTGGGAATAGGGCGGATGCCCACGGCGTAACCCGTGGCTATTGGGACGGAGGAGCTAACTGACGGAGAAAAAAGCCGTCGCTCACCAGACTTCTGGGCATCCATAAATCAATCCTTCTTTTTGGGCTTGGCCCTTTGTTTCTTGGCCTTCTTCTTCTCGATAGCCAGGGCGTTTTGGCGGTACCGCTCGATGCTTGCGTCTGCCTTGGCGCTGATTCCAGGGATCGATCGGTTAGACAGCACATCGGTGCCGGTCTTGCCCTTGTTCTTTGCGGCCTCACGTTGCTTTAACCGTGGATCGTTCAGAAACTCATCTGCGATCACTGGCACGTAGCCGCCAGGACGGCCTGGCCAGATCCAGAGGTATGGAACAACGGTCGTCATGCCTTGTCCCATGCCATCTCGATGCAGTTGAGCACCGTGTTGGCAAACAGGCTTGACCGTGATCGCAAGCTGATGAGGTCGCTGTCGTTGTGAATGGCCAATGTGAATGGCAGCTCATAGCCCTCGGATTCATGTTCCCGCACTGGGTCCATGTGTGGCCGGACGACATGAGCCAGCATGCCGCCGCGTGCCAAGATCCAGGCGGCCTCATTGGGCATGCGAACGTCGCTGATGATCAGGACGTCAGGGCTTCGGTGAATCTCGCGCCAAACCGACAGGCGGCGCTCCACCTGCTTCAGCCAGAATTCATTGCCAAGGCAGTGCCGGCCCCATTCGGTGCCCAAAGTCTGTGCCAGTTGGCGATAGCTGCAGCCATTGAATCCGGGAATGGGTTCTTCCTTGAGGTCCCGGTTCATCATGTACTGCTGTGGCACGCCAAGCGATAGCAACATCCATCTGATCGGGTCAGCGAAGGCCAGCGTTTCAACACGTTTTCCACGTGCTTCGAGCGCTTCTTTCAAGAATTTGGCTGCAGTGTCCTTGCCCGATCCGGCTTTGCCGGATAGGCCAACGTAATAAGTGCTCATGATTTAGGCGGCCTGTGCCGCTGGTTCGTGCGCGCAATCAGCGCCTGGTGTTCGATGTGATCGACGCCTTCAATCCTGACTACGCGCTGGCCGCGCCACGTCGAGGTGCGAACAGATTCGCCGTGGACGGTGACGGTCATGCCCTTGCGCATCGCATTGGCCGCGCTGCCTGCTGCGTACGAGGCAGCCAAGCCCTTGCCAAATGACCGGATGGCTAGCACTGGTGCTGACTTGTGCTGATCCAACTGCACGATCACAACGGCTGTGCCGTCTGCATGCATGCGTGTTTCAGCGTTAGCGGCCAGTTGGCCTTCAAAGCGCAGGGCAGTCATTGCCTTCCCCTTTGTTCAGCGGCCAGATGTGGCGACAGCCATGGGTGGCAATTGATCCGGAGCAGGCACGCGCATGATCAGTGAGGCGGCATCAGGAAAGGCGGCGACCCACATCATCATGATGATGACGCCGAAGGCTGCGCCACCAAAAGCCCATGCGGTCGTGTTCTTGTTGCCGGTGTCAAAGCCCTTTTTGTAGGCCGCGTGCGCTTCTTGCAAGCCTTCATTCAAACCTTGGATGTAGGCAGCATGCGTTGCGGCTTCTTGCAGCTTGTCATCCGGCTCGCTGCCAAGTGCCAACGATGCGTCATTGGCAGGGAAGGGCATCGGCTGAGGAAAGCCGTACATAGAGAACTCGACAGGGTCCATTGGCAGCTCTGGCGAGTGGCCGCTGCGAATGACTGTTTGTCGGTGGTGAGTTTCTGCATGGCTCACCAGGCCTTGAATGCTTGCTTGCTCCATCTTGCGCTCCCGCGTTGTGATGGAGAGATATTAGGCGCTACCTAACCACCTTGTCAATAGGCGCAGCCTAATTTTTTGATGTGTGTATTGAAGTCAAGGTCCCGTCTTCAAAATGTAGGTAGTTGTACCCTGGGTACGCCCATTGTTCGTGGACGCCGTGTTGGGTGACTCTCCGGTTGACCCGCTCAGGCCTGCCCCATGCGCTCTCTAGTACTGCTTGCTGGCTCATGCCAATGCTCACGCCCTCTTTTTTTGCCTGCCTTTTCCTGCTCCTCTCAGACTCAGCTGCTTCTTTTTCGCTTTTTGCTTGTGCTAGCTTCGTATCTTTGAGCGTCTTTTCATCAGCAAGCTTCTTGAAATGATCGGCTTTGAGTTTTAGTTGCGCGCTTCTGCCAATCCTTGACGCTTGGCGGCTTGATGTCGAAGTGTTTCGCCACTTCTTTCGGGCCTACGCCCTTGAGTTGCATGGCCTGAGTGAGGGCGGCGCCTAATTTTTCACCGGAAATCATCGTCATAGTGGATCGCTCCCTGTTGCGGTTAGGCAATGCCCTTGACTTTTGGTTAGGTGGCGCCTAATATGACGAAATGGAAACGCACAACGCCGTAAAGCAGGCAATCGAGGTGATGGGGGGGCCAAAGCGGGTTGCAGACGCGCTTGGTGTGAGTTCCCCGACGGTTTGTCAGTGGGCATTGCCTAATTGTGATCCAAAAAGACGACCTGTTCCGATTAGGTTGTGCCGAGCTTTGTCCAGTGGCTCTGGAATCCCTGTTTGGGAAATTCGACCGGGTGATTGGTGGCAGATATGGCCTGAGCTTGTTGGGACGCCAGGCGCGCCAGCGGTGAAGTGAGTGATTGAAGGAGAGAGACGAATCATGAACAAGATCTTGCAACTAGCCCAGGCGGCAAACAATGGCGATATGGCAAGCATCGCTGCCAAGTCATCCATGGGGGATGTCGGTGATGCCGCATACCGTGTCGCGCATCAGTTCCCCGGTGGGGTGCCTGCCCTGGCCCAGCGCATGGGCATGAGTCCAAACACCTTGTCGCACAAGGTCAGCCTGACCAATGAATCCCACAAGCTCAGCTTGTCCGAAGCGGTGTACATGCAGCACGTGGCCAATCGCTTTGACATCCTGTACGCGATGGCCGAATCCTTGGGGCATGTGTGCCTGGCAGCGCCTGAGATGGGTGAAACTGAGGTAACAGGCATCCTGGCCACGGTAGGCGCTGAGGTGGGTGACGTGTTCCGCGAAGTTCAGCGCGTACTGGCAGACGGTCGCGTGACGCCAAACGAGCGTCGCAAGGTGGCCTCTCAGGTTGCTGAGGCCATTACGGCGTTGTGTGCCGTGATGAAGGTTCTGTAAGGGGACTTTCATGCGACCAGGCGGTAGACCATGCGGTGAGATCAGGGCAGCGATTGAAAACGCTGTTCAAGAGCGTCAACGCGGCACATATATCGACTTTGCTGTGACAGCAAAAGTTGGCTATGAAGCCGCTCGCATCACCATCAAGAACATGGTCCGGGCTGGTTGTTTGGTCAAAGTAGACGTCCAAAAAATGCCCCACAGCAATCGCCCCTTGCTGGTTTATCAGCTTGAGGACGCGTCAAACGAGCCTCAGATCTCGCTTGACATGGCGATTCGCTCCTGGGCCTCGGCCTGATCAAACGTGACTGCACTGATCCGATTCAGTTCGGCGGGGTGCTTGCCACTATTCAATCAACAAGGATTCCCTCATGCGTGAGGACTTGAAAACTTTGATCGAACGCTTGGGGAATGTCCCGCAATCCTTGCAGGACATTCCACAGTGGTTGGTGTGGCGCTTTGTGCGCAAGGATGGCCAGGACAAGCCATCCAAGATGCCGTACTACCTGAACGGGAACCTGCGTGGTTGGCCCAATGGCATGCCCCCACACAAGAAGGGTGTTAAAGCCGTAGGGACGCAAGAGCAGCCACAGGTAGATCAAGGCCATGAACTGGATCGTCAGGCGCTGGGGACAATGGCTCCGGCCGTGGCGGCTCTCAACTCCGGACGATGGGACGGGATTGGTTTTGCATTTCTTCCGGGCGATGGGCTGATCGGCATCGACGTCGACGGGGCCATTGATCCCGATGCTGGTGATGTGGCGGAACACTGCCAAGAGATCATCGATCGTTGCCAAAGTTATACGGAGTTGAGCCCATCAGGCAAAGGCATCCACGTCATCGTGCGTGGCGAAACTGAAACCTTCAAATGCAATAAGGTTGGCGTCGAGGTTTTTTGCGGGCGTCAGTTCTTTACGGTGACCGGTCGCGAGTTCGGTGGCACTGGTGAGTTGTCAGCTATCAGCCAAGAGACGTTGTCTTGGCTGCGTGTGCTGGTCAAGGGGCGCGAGCAATTGCCGCGGGTCGCCAATGGCAGTAATCCAGAACTGGCCCGCACCTACGATGCCTCCAAGCAGGCCTCCCGCTATTGTCTTGCCGCACTCGAGCAAGGTGTTCAGCGCATGCGCATGACGACTTCCGGCGGTCGCAACAATGTCCTCAACGAAGAGGCCTTTGGCCTGGCGCAGCTGGTGCACACAGGTGGCATCAGTGAGTCAACGATCAGGGGTGCTCTTGCCGATGCCGCCCGCGCTGTTGGCCTGGCTGATGCTGAGATCAATGGGACGATGGACAGCGGCATTCGTGCAGGACTTGCAAAGCCACGAGCCATTCCTGCGCGTGAGCCATCGCGTAGGTTCACAGTCGTTCCAAATCGAAAGCCAGATGACGGCGTCGATGTGGGGGGCGAGCAGAGCCAAGTGCCACCTGAGCCTGAATGGCTGGCAGATCAAACCCTTCCCCCTTCAGATGAGACTGAGCCGAAGCGCGCGGGCTCCCGCAAGCGGGGGGGTGGGGGCGCGGATGATGCGGAGCAGGATGATCGGTTCTGGCTCAAGGTCGGTGCGCTTGGCGATCGGTTTCGTTTGATCGAAAACACGCTGACAGCCTGGGACCATCAGGACTTGACCATCTGGCAGATCGCAAACATGCGTGTCCGGTTTGGTCAGACTGTCGTCAAAGGATGGCTGTCGCGTGTGGCGGATGAGCGTGCTCGTACTGTCAAGCCTGCCGACCTGTTGTTTGAGCCCGGCATGACCGTGGCGGACCATCAGATCAACATGTTTGCAGGGTTGACGGTCAAGCCGATTCCTTGCTCATCGGATGAGGTTGCCCCGATGTTGGCTTTGCTGCGCCATTTGTGCAGCGAAACAGCGCAAGACGGAGTGTCTGAGCCTGGCGCGTCGGCTGACATGGTCGACAACGTGGTTCATTGGGTCTTGCAGTGGCAGGCGTTGCCATTGCAAAAGCTGGGGACCAAGATGCAAACCGCTTGTGTGTTCCATGGCGCACAGGGCACGGGCAAAAACATGTATTGGGACATGTGGCGCGACCTGTTCGGGGCCTACGGCGTCACGGTTGGCCAAACTGAGATCGAAGACAAGTTCAACGGATGGATCTCGCGCAAGCTGGCCATCATCGGTGATGAGGTGGTAAGCCGTCAGGAGATGTACCACAACAAAAACCGCCTCAAGTCAGTTGTGACCCAGCAAGAGAAGTTCGCAATTCGAGGCATGCAGCAGGAAACCCGATGGGAATCAAATCATGCAAACGTGGTGTTCTTGTCGAACGAGTCTCAGCCTCTGGCATTGGAAGAGCGGGACCGTCGCTACCTGGTGATCTACACGCCGCTTGAAGCTGACCATGCCCTATATCAGTCCGTCCGCGACTTCAAGGCAAACGATGGTTTGGGCAAGTGGCTGTATTACCTGATGAACTACCCATTGGATGGGTTTGACGCTCACGCCAAGCCGATCATGACCAAGGCAAAAGAGGCCTTGATTGAGTTGAACTGGAAAGCGCCAGAACGGTTCTCGTATGAGTGGCTGGAGGGCTTTCTCGATCTGCCAGTGCGTGTCTGTTCTGCTGAGCAGCTGTACAGAGCGTTTCGCCGGTGGTGCGATAGGCAGGGCGAGCGTTGGCCGCCCAGTCAGGCCCTCTTCACGAAAGCGGTTGAGCGTTGGACGAAGGAGCGGGTCAAGCGTAAGACGTCTGGCCAGTTCGCAAATCCAATGCTGGTCTACAAGCAGATTGCTCTAAAGGACGAAGTGTCGAACGCCAGAAAAATAGTCCGGTGCTGGGTTCCTGAAGGTGCTGGGGCGCCGTCTGGTGTGACTGAGGGGGCATGGGCTCATGAGTCCGTCCAGGCGTTTGAGGCGGATCTGGGCCGGTTCTGCCGTACTCCAGGCATGGCGGATGAGGCTGCCGCTTAGTTTGTCTCTCGCCTGTACCGCTCTGTACCGCGCCTGTACCGCGCTAAGTTGTTGATGTTACTCAGTACCGCGCAAAAGCCTCTCGCGTGTGCGCACGCGAAATGCGCAACTCAGAAGCAGTAGAACACATACAAATTCTGTCAATTCAAAAACTAAGCGGTACAGCGGAACATAAGTAACTTCAACAACTTAGCGCGGTACAGAAGCGGTACAGGTTTGCAACAGTGGAATGTTGAAAGGGTGCCAATGAAGGAAGACAAGTCAGGGAGCCTCAGGAGCGCTATGCCAAGGGTCGCCAGGCTGATCGATGAGAAGCGGCAAGCATGGGGAGCAGCCCATGTCAACGATTGCATCAAGGCCGGTGTCGCTGGCGAGCCTGATCAGTTCTGGGCTGTAGAGGCTGGCATTCAGGCTGGAACGCCTTTCTCTGTTGGCAAGGATTTCGAGCACTACGCCAAGGTCGCGCAAATGGTTGGCGGTGCATTCATGGTGATGAGGGAACCTAAGGGGTTGATCAATGGCAAAGATTGAATGGGTACATCACAGGCTTGAGCGTTGGGCTGATTGGGTCGCTCATGGCCGCCGAGCTGGCGGGGCAAAGACCCACCCGATGTGGCGAGATATGCCGGTTGATGGCGTGGCTCTGCGTGAGGCAGTTGTGCCGGTCAACGAGGAAGAGTGCTGGAAAACAGAAGAGGCCATCAAGGCTTTGCCAGAGCCCCTTGCTGAAACCTGTGCCATGTACTACTTGCAGGACTCAGGCAGAACGCGCCTCAAGCTGTGCATATCGTCAGCCACCTTGTCGCAACGGATCGATCAAGCTCACCGCAAACTCTCTGATGTTTGGATGAGTGAGCGCGTTGGCCCAATGACTGAGCAGATGCCGAAGGCTTGGGGAGTTTTACACCATTAACATTTCATGTATATTTCATTCATACTGCGTGCCAACCACGTCTCTCTCGGTTAATGCGCAGTGCCCCGGCTGATTTGTCACCCGGGGCTTTTTCTTTTCTGGCATGCCTAAAGCAGCACCCAAACCCTGTGTAAAGTGCGGCGTCCTTGTCCGTGATGGATCAAGTCGATGCGACAAGCACAAGGTTGTAGATGGCACGTTTGCTGACAAGAGGCGTGGCAGTCGCCACCAGCGTGGCTATGGATCAGCCTGGGATCGAAAGCGCAAGCAGATCCTTGAACGCGATCACGGCTTGTGCCAGCCCTGTTTGTTGCATGGGCACATAACCCTGGCCACCCAGGTCGACCACATTGTCAACAAGGCAGTGGGCGGCACGGACGACGATGACAACCTGCAATCGATCTGTAAACCATGTCACGACGCCAAGACTTTGCAAGAAGCCAGGGCGGGGGCGGGTCAAAAGTCCAGGTGATCGCGGCTCAGGACAGATCGGAAGAGCGTCGTGTAGGGAAAGAGTGTCTTCGCCTGTGTAGATCT
>ERZ650304.372-NODE-372-length-25174-cov-8.530117_pt1 | contig 25174 bp, 12 predicted proteins | sample MGYA00376240_ERZ650304 | MGnify/ENA primary metagenome ERZ650304 (study PRJEB26733, sample SAMN07839271) | wastewater metagenome | biome: small river; feature: stream; material: water | place: USA: North Carolina | collected 2016-03-01 ... | reverse complement strand
AAGTAGCTAAACCTTTTTCAGCTTTTAATTTACCCTTACAATCTATTTCAAGTAACCCTTCTTTTTCTAATTGGGTAATTATTTCTTCTACATTTGTCTGATTATCTTGAAGTATAGGATTAGTATTAGGTTTGTTTAAACTTTCAAGATATTGAGAGTATTGTTTAGGTGTACCTATTGTAGATAATACAGGATTATTTACAAATATATTTTCTACTCCTTCTTTTATATTAGAATAAACAGATTTAGGAACTTCTCCTTTGTATTTATTCCAAAGAAAATAAGCTCGGTTTTCTCCAACCAAGCTACTTAACTCCTGAAATTCTTTCGAGTTTTTATTAGGACAAAATATCATATTTTAAATTTTTGTAAAGATACTAAATTATTTTTATATAGGTTTGAATATTAAACTTTTAACATTTGTTTTTTAAATAATAACCTTCGAATTCTTGTATAAAAGTTTCTTCATCAATTCCATATTTCTTACTAAGTTTCTTAGCAAGTTCTTCAAATGTCATATCTGGAGATTTAGTGAACATCTTTTCTACAGCTTTGTTAACAACAGCTATTTCTGAAGGGTCAGTATATTCTTCTAATCTTACTATAATCTCTTTTGAAACATCTGAATAAACTTCAGATACTTTCAATAATGGGTCGAAATCACCTTCATAAACCGGAGATTGTGACACAGGTTTCTTTATTAATTCTTCATATTTTCTTACAGCATCTCCATAAGTATCATAAGTAAATTCTTGTGGATATTCTGTATTATCAGAAACACTAAACTTACCATTTTCTAATTGATCTAAAAAATATGTTCCATTCTCTACAAGGGTTTTTCTTTCTATTGTAGGTTCTAAAGCAGCTATTTCTGCATCATATTTAGCATTGATTTCTTCAATTAATAAAATATCAGGAATTACTTCTGAATTTGAAGTAACTTCTCCCATATTTTTAACTGCTAATCTTTTTATAGCATCTTCTAATTTTGCAAATTCTTCTTTACTTATAGGCATAGAAGGTGTCCATTCATTACTTCTTGCGGCAAGTTTTATTTTATTTAATAATCTTTGACCTTTACTATAAGTGTCAGTAATAGCTTGTTTTATTGGGGTATTTTCAATAACATTATCTCTACTTTTTTTTACCTCTTTGTCTAATATTTGAGCTTTTTCATTTAAACTACCAGCATCAGAATTTAAAGCTATTCTTTTTTCTTCATCTGTTTCTTTTGCAGCTTGTTCACTTTTTGCTTGAGCATCTTTTCTTAACTTATTTGCTTCCTCTATTTTAGAAATTATTTCTTTTGAATCTTCTGTAATAGGTTTTCTTAAATCATACAACGTCTCTATTTCTCTTGAAGATTCTAATTCTAGCCTTCTTCTTTCTATATAAGCTTTTTTATCTTCTATAGAAGTATTTTGAACTTTTGATTCTGAAGATGTTTCAGTTGGTTGAGATTTAACATCATCTAATGCTACCTGAACTCTGGATTCCTTAACACCTTTAAATCTTGTAGTTACAGCATTTTGTAAAGGAACGTTATCTTCAAAGCTTTTACCACCATGATTAGTATCTTGAGTATCATTTACATAATTTCTGTCCACGTTCTTTCTATATAATTTACTTGTACCTGTTTCATCGAATGTATCAGGTCCAACAACATTGGATAAAATGTTAGATGTGACAGGTTTTTCTTCGTGAGTTCCTTCTAAAGCATCGAATAAGTCTTTAGTAATAACATGATCTTCTCCTTCTATTGTCATTGTTGCACCTACACTAATTAAGAAATTCTTCATTACTTCTAAAGCATTTTCATCTTGTAAGTGAACATCTTTTCTAAGTCGTCCTACAACATTAGGATTTCTCCATGTAGACTTTCCGTCTTTGTTAAGTTGCTCTTTATACTGAAATTGTATAGAATTACCAGAATCATCTTGGTAAGATAAGTCAAAGTTAAAATCTTTTCCCTCAGCTTTTAATTTATTAATGTAATTATCAAATGCTAGATTTAAAAGTTTGTAATACTTTTTATCAAAGTTTGTATCATACTTGGTTTCTTTAACTAAAGAAGGAACAAACAAAGTTGTTCTTTGATTAACAGTATCTTTATTAGCAAGATAAGATAATCTTAAATTAAAGAAATCTTCAGGATTAGGTCCAGTTTGAATTTTACCATTTGCTCTACCTATAGTATTAAAACTATTCTGAGCAGGAGAAGATTTTTTTGTTAACCTAACAGCTTCATAATCTTGAAGCTCAATTCCATTAGCAGAAGTATATTTTGTCGAAACAAACTTTCTTGCGGGTATCTTATCAAGTATAACAATCTGACCTACAATAGGATCAAAAGCAAAGAACTTTCCTTTATGCTCACCATCTATAATAGGTACAAAAGAATGCTCTGTAATTTCTCTTCGGATTCCTCTTACAGTTGCAACTACATTTTCATTTAATGAATTTAAATCAAACCCTGCAGCTCTAAAAGAACGTACTACATTGTAATGATTTAAATAGATTTTATTCATTACTATATCCATCAACTGTTTACCAACAGGATCAAGATTATCATTAATATCAGTAATATATTTTTCATACTCTGCAATAGAAGACTCTTCTATCAATCCTTCTTCAACTTGTTCTTTTAAGAAATCTAAATAACCATTTGCAGAAGTTTTAACTTTATCTTTCTTAGGAGAAAATAATAAAGGTATTAATTCTTTTGAATTCTTTTGGAATATACCTAAAACATCAAGTAAGTTTTCTTCAGAAAGATTATTATCTTCCAATATTTTATAAATATCTTCTTTTGTAACTACTGAATTATCTTTAGCTACAATCTTATATTTTATAATATCGTTTCCTTCTTTATCTTTCTTAGGATGACCTGTAACTTTATCTAATACCTTACCATCTTCAATAGCTTTAAAATCTTTTTTAAATAATAAAAGTAAATTATTAAAAGAACTGTTACCTAATTTTAGAAATCCTAATCCTACATCTTGTAATTCTTTTTCAAGAGTTATAATATTATCATAAAATTTAATTAAAGGAGCTGCTACAGAATCTGTATTCTTTAACATAGGTGTCTCTAATTTTATAAAGAAAGTTTGTCTTCTTATCTGACCACTATCATCTTTCTTTTCAATATCAAACTTTAAATAAGGATGTCCGTATTCTATATTAGTAATACTGTTTATTAAATTCGGGTCTTGTCCTTTTTGAGCATTATCTTTTCTTGGAATAAATACTTTATAATTTACAATTTCTCCATAGGTTTCAGTAGAACCTCCTTTCTTTAAAACTAAAGGTAATACTTTTTCTTTTATATATTCATATAAACCACCTTTCTCTTCTATCTCTCTTTCAATAGCATCTTTATTAGCAGCTTTTTCATACATAAACTGAAGTTTTTGAGTAAAGTGAATTTTACCTGAAGCTATTTGTTGTCCTTTATTTATAGCAGATTCTTTTAAAGAAGATTTATCATAAGCAGCAAATCTTTTTTCAGTACTGGCATTAAAAGCATCTTTTAAATGTTTCTCTGTAGGAACATCATCTCTAAGATTTTTATAATACATTGTTGTTAAATACACAAAGTATTCAGGACTGTTTGTAGATCTTACATAAGCATAAATATGACCATCAGAACTTCTCATGAATATAACATCATTTCCTTTCTGTGCTTCTGCAGGAGTTTGAGCACCCATTACAGTTTTCTCGGTAAGAACATTAAATTCAGGATTTTGTATTTCTAATATTTGTAAACCTTCTGTTATTTCCTCTTCTTTAGGTTCTTCTTCCTGTTCTTCTTCTTCATCTATTATTTCTTCATCTATATTATCTTCTTCAAAATCTTCTTTCTTTTCATCATCTTCTTCTTGTTGTTCTGGAGTGTCTTCAACAATAGGTTCAGGTGTAAATACTGGAGGAGCAGTTGTTGCTTCAGGTTCTTTTAAAGTTTCTGCAAAATCTAAATACTTTATCATATTTGATTTTAACTCTAATTTTTCTTGTAGCAATTCTTTATTATTATCTGCAACATCTTCTTTTACAGAAGTTGTAAAAGTAGAAGTGTTATCATACATTATTACTAAATTCTTTGCACGACTTACAGCAGTATACATTACTGTATTAAAGAAATATTCTTTATCTGTTTTATTAGCCTGTCCTAATTTAGTTTGTTCAAGTATTGGTTTCTGTATATCAATATAAGTTTCATCAAATGTTCTACCTTGAGCTTCTTCAATCGTAAGTACTTCTACGTTATTAATACCTTTTGCAGTAAGTTCTTTATTATAATCTGCTACTTCTTGAGGAGTAGAAACTATAATAGCTTTAGTAGAACCTTCTTCTTTTACTAATTGAACTCTTTTTAATATATCGTTTAACAAACCATCTGTTCTTTCACCTGAAGCAAGGATAGTACCTTTTGCATTCTTATCATTTAAATCTGCAGAAGATTGTAAATCTTTATTCTGGATTACTACATTAGTATCTCTAAATGCATTTGCAAGATTATTTATTGCACCTACATCAGAGCGATACGCAACTGTTAAAGGTGAAAATACTTTTAATTGTTCTGCATATTTAATACTATAACTATTAGCATAGCTTGAAAAGAAATCAATAAAAGGTTGATTTGTTGTTCTTAACTGTGTAGGATCACCTAAAAATAAAACTTTTACTTTATTGTTTTCAGCTCTATCCTTATTTATTAATGTTATCTTATCTAAAATATTTTTAATAGTCTGATCACTATTTGCATTAATCTCATCTATTACTATTAAGTTAGTTTTATCAAAGAATTTAATATCTTTAGAAAGTAAATCAGATATTAAAGCTGTAACAGCATTCTCTGAAACCTGTCCTAATGTTTTTGTTTGAGCTTCACCATGAGCAGAAAATAAAACTGAATCTAATGGAATTTTATTTGTTTCTAAAAAGTATTTAAGGAATACAGATGTTTTACCTGTATTATGAGTTACTGTAAAATCTTCTAAAATAAATAAATGATCTTTATCTAATAAAAATCCATAATAATTGTCTACTATGTCTTTTTCTATTTTTAATCCTGTATGTAATTTGTTCTTAAAATTGGATTTTGTATTTAAGTATTTTTTTCTTTCTAATAATACAGGTATAGAACATTCAGGTACAAAAGTTACTCTAAATACCGGATAAAAATTTTCTTTACAATTTGTACATTTAGCATTTTTCTTACTTACTTTAGTATAAAATCCTAAGCTTCTTGTAAGATAAGCTATTTGATTTGCAAGAATTTCTGATTTTTGAGTTATTTCATATGCTTGATCTTTATTACTAAAGTAACCGTCACTATCAATTAATCCTGCTAATAATTGTAATCTATTTTCTTTTGAATTAATTAAAAAATCCTGTGGTATATATTTATTATTTAATTTAGAACAATCAGTTATATTATAATAATTTTTAAAAGCTTTATTAAACCTAGAATCAATAGTATATTGAATTTTAGCTCGTGGTTTTGAATTAAATTTTTTTAAATAATTAATTATTTCTTTATCAACTGTTGTAATTGTTTTTATAGATGAAGTATTACCATCACCTAACCACAAACCTAAGTAATATGGATCTATATTTAATTCTTTTTCTTTAAAATCTATAAGTGATGCTTTATACCCTTTATAATCTTTTCTTTTAGAATTTTTTAAATACTCTTTTATAGATAAATTAACTATTCCTTTTTTATAATGTTTAGTTGACAAAATATGTGATTCATTCACTCTATAAGATTGTCCTTTATTTTGATGTACCCAATACATTTGTTCTTTACCTATAATAGTAGATAATACATTTCTAGGAGTAGAATCTACTCCCATTAGTTGATCTCCTTCTTTAATATCTTGTACTTCTTTAAAAGAACCATCATACATTAATACTTTAGTTCCGTATGCTAAACATCCAGCAACACCCTTTAAATAACTTAAAATCATAGACTGATTGTTCCACCATCCATAAGCTTCTCTAAGAGCAATCTCCTGTTGATAGGTAGGAGAAAATGCATTCGTTTCTACTTGCTCTCTTAAGTTTTTAAAATAAGGAGTATAATCTAAATTTGATGTTAGATTATTTTCTAAGTTATGTAGAGCTGTGAACTCTAAATGTAAATCAATATAGTCTACAAGTTTTTGATAAGGCATTAATACTGAACCAGAAAATTTCTTTTTCTTTAATTCATCTAATAATAATGCAGGTGATAAATGTTTGGTGTAATTGTATAAAGGAGAAGAAAACCAATTTTCTTTTTCATTATATGTTCTCATTGCTAAATCTTCAATGTGAGCCATATCATAAATAAGTTTCTCAATAACAGAGTCTGGGTTTTCTAAATAATGTCCAAAAGAAACATTACCTAAAAAGACAGCTTGTTGTTTTGTATTTTCAAAAGTTCTTATCTCTTCTGAAACTTCTTTCTTTAATTCTTTTATTAATTCAAATAAAGGTTTTAAGTCTTCTTTAGATTTTGATTTAACTTCTTTTATAACTTTCTCAAGTAATAAGAAATTAAACTTTTCAGCAAGTTTCATAGAAGTAATATCTAAGCCATACAACTTTTTGATAAGGTCTACCAACTTAGTAGAACCACCTTTTAATTGTATTTGACCTGTTAAACTTATTTCTACATTTACACCTAACTGATTAAAATAACTTTTATCTCTTACACCTAATGCAATCTCTTGTACAACTTTCCTATTACTTTGATTTTTTATAGCTAAGGGAATAATATGATTTTCATAAACATTAATCAAATCATTAATTTCCTTTTGAGTAGATTTTAATTCTTTTGATTTAATATCTTTATCATCTAAAATTCGCTTTATATCTTTTAATTCTTCTAATCTATTTTGATAATAGAATACATCTTCAATTTTATTTAATTCAGCTTCATTCTTTTCTTTTAAATTCTTTTCAAATTGTTCAACTATTATTTTAGAAATATTAAAAGAGAAATCAGGATTTTCCTTAATAAACAATGATTCAAAAAATTCATCTTGTTCAGGTAAATCCTTTTTCCACATTTGTAGAAAAGCATTTGAGTCCATATGTTTTTTAGACATATCTTTATTTTCTTCAAATCCTTTTAAATATATATCTTGTTGTTTTAAGAATTCTTTCTTTAATTGTTTTAAATCTTCAATTTCTAAAATATCATTAAATAATCTTTCTTTTTGTTCGGGATTTAAGTCATTAAAATTAACAGCAATTTGCAGTTGGAGAATCTGATTTTTTAAATCATAATCTTCATCAGTGTTAATTGTTCCTTTTTCTTCTATTTTATCAATTAAAAAATTTAAAGCATCTTCATATGTTAAGTTTTTAACTAATATTAATTCTTTTATTTCTTGAAAATCTTCTTCAGTTATAAAATAATTATTCATAAAAGAAGATCTGATTAAAGGCGCCCCAAATAAAGCATATGCTTCAGATGATACATTTGTTGTTTCTATGTCTTGATCAAAATCATTTTGAAGATTAAATGAGTTTAAATCATTTATAATGTTTTCTAAGAAAGCATTAGTGCCAGAAAGTATTTCATTAAAGACAGAAGCTTTTTCTTTAGCTTCTTTAATTTTATCATCTATTACTTCTTCAAATTGAAATAACAAATATGTAACTTGTTTTTCTACTTCATCTATGTATTTTAAATCTTCTTTTGTATAATTAGTTTGTGCATATCCTTGCTCTTCATTATAAGGTTTAGTTAAATTAGAAATAGTTTCACCAAGTTTAAGTAGTAGAGTTCTTATATGATTATAATCTTCACTAGGATTTATTCTTGGATTAGATATTACATAGTTTAATTCAGACAATAAAGAATTTATATTATCTTTAAGTTTATCCTTACGGATTTCTTCATCTCCTAATTCTTTATAGTATTGATATTTTTTACCTACAGTTACATCACCTTCATAAGCTGTATTAATTCTTTTTAAATAACTATGACCATGTTGATAGCCTTCTTTAGTTACTTCATAGTGTAATTGTTTTAATCTATTTTTATCTTCATCTGTTATTTTATCTTCTATAGCTTTTTCCTTAGGTTTAGCTTTTTCTTCTGTTACTTGTGCAGCTTCTTCCTCAGCTTTCTTTCTGGCAAATTTACTTATAATAGGTTTTAATAAACCTTGACTTTTTGTTTTTAATTCTTCTAACTTAGATTTCTTTTTTTCTAATTCAGGTTGTTCTTTATACTTGTTAAGTATTTGATAATACTCATCAATCTTCTTTTCTATTTCTTCTTGTTGTTTAAGCTCACTTTTTATATAGTTTTTTCTTTCTTCTTTATTAAATAACTTTGCAGTTAAATCTTCAGAAGATTGAATCATTTCTAAAATATCTGTTCTTGTTTGTTCTGAAAGAGTAGGATTATCTAGTGCTTTTAATAAAGCTTTTCTTTTAGTAACTTCATGAAACAATGCTTTACTTATCTTTTCTTGTACAACATCTTCTTTTGAATTTGTTAATCCTATTTTAACATTGTCTTGAATTTTATCAAATTCATTTTTCATTGCTTTAGCTTCTAATAAAGCTTTGTCAAAATCTTTTTTAAAGAGTTCTTTATCAAAAGATTTTTCATCTACTTTATCACCTAAAGGTAATGCAACTTCTGTTCCTGCTTCTTCCTGAGTTTTTTGTTTTATAGCATCTGCTTGATTTTGGTATTCAGTAGCTTGTGTTTCTAAACTATTTTTAAAAGCTTCAAAGGCTTCATCAGTATTTTCATAAATAGGATTAGCTAAATAGTTCCATAGCTTTCTTGAAGTGTAATATTGGTCTACTATTGTAGCAGCACTAATGTCACCTCTAAGTAATGCATTTATTTTTTCAGTTTGATAGTCTTCATCTAATTGAATTTGGTATGCTTTGTTTTTATACCATTCTTCATTTAAGACAGGTTCGTTTTTGTCATTCAACATTACCGAACCATCTTCATTTTTCTTATATCTATTTTCAATAAATGTTTGGAATATCTTATCAGATGCTAAAATAGAATCTTTATGTCTTGCAAGTTCTTTAGTTAAACCTATTATATTTTGTTCTTCTCCAATAGCTTCTTGATAATGAGCATGAGCTTGAAATGGTCCACCAATAAGTGCACCTAATATCATAGAAGCTTGTCCTTCAGTATTACTAAATCCTTTTAACCATTCTTTAAAATAACCACCTGTAAAACCTTCACCATTAATTGCACCTAAAGCTTTTTTCTTTTGAAACTGTTGCATGGCATTTTGCATACCTTCTTCCCAAAGACCTTCAGAAACTATACCAACACCAAGTCCTTTAGCAGCACTTTTCCATGCTTGAATTTCACCTTCTTTTATTTGACCTTTTACAACTTGTCTCCATAATTTTTTAGATTCGTCTAAAGGGTTTCCTAAGAAAGCTTTCATTTCTAAACTATTAGACAATGCTAATGCTGCAAGATTTCCAACAAATACATTAGCAGCAGTTTCACCAGATTTTTGTTTAGCTAATTGCTCTGCTTCTTGTTCTATAAATTCAGGTGTAACCATTACATTGCCAAAAGCATCAGAATACTTTTTAGTTACTTCTGCTAACATTTTCTTTTTAAGTTCTGGATATACAGATTCATAAGAATCCTTAGCTTCAAAACCTGCTTCTGAAACAGTATTATATATTGTACCTGCACCAAAAGCTGCAACTTTATTAATAGTGTTTGCAGTTTCTTCTGCTATATTTACAGCTCCTGCTAATGCACCTGCTCCTTTTCCAATAGCTTTTCCTATAAAACTTCCACCATAAGCAGAAGCTAAGAAGGCTAACCCATCTGTAAAGTCTCCTGCCCAAAATTTAGCAGTACTCATTTTCTGTAATATGTTTCCTTCATTGTAATCAAAAGATCCATATATAGGTAGAGATTTATCTAATTCTTTAGAAGTATTGTGAAAAAATGAAGCAAAGTCATTGTTAATCATATCATCAACATTCTTAACATCAAAACCACTACCTATTCCCCATTTACCAAAACCATATGCATAACCCATTCCTTCTAAGAATTTTAAAGGAACATTAGCTACAGCTTTGGATAAACCATTTCTCCATTGTTCAAGAGAAGATTGCCCTTGTGACATTTCATTCTCCATCTCTAGATAACCTCTTCCTGTTTGATCAAGTGTATTAAAGATAGGATTATTAATATACTGCGATGCTTGATTTACATCATAGTTAGGAATAAGTTGTGGTGTAATTGGCTGTAACAAAGGACCTCTTGAGGTTTTAAATTCAAGAGGTTGTTTTTGTATAGCTTGTGGATTTGGATTAGAAGTATCTAATAATGTAGGCATATTTTTTATTTACCGTTTTCGTTATAATAGTCTTGATTGTCTAATTCTTCTTGAGAAGCATTAAATGCATTTACTCTTGCATTCATACCTGCGTTATTTCCTGTTGTAAAATTTCCATAGAAACTTTTATTAGTCTGTAACGAATGACTTGCTGCAGCAGCTAATTGATTTTGTGTTCCAGAAGTTTTAGAGAATATTTCAATTTTTTCAGGAGCACCTTCAGGTTTTCCTTTTTCGTCAACAGGTTGTAAAATCAAGAATGTTCTTTGTGGTTCATTTGGATTTGTAGCATTTGGATCTTGTGTTGCAAATCCTATATTAACTGTTTTATCATATGCTTTTTCAGCAAGAAGTTGTGACAATGAACCTCCTTCTCCTGTAGCAGAATTTAAATAATTATATGAATTTGCTTGAGTTTGTAAACTATTTAAATCTTGATATGTTGCAAATACAGGATTCTTACTTTTTGGTGGTACTATTTTCATAGGAGATTGTTGAGTAACAACTGGTTTATCTACAAGCATTTTTTGTGTTTTTCTTAAATCGTTATATAAATCATCTACAGGTTTGTAATCTTTACCACTAAATATTGAAAAGATATTTTCATCTAAATCTTCTAATGCGTCAACATCTGTATTATCTCCAAGTAATCCAGCAAACATAGATGCTACTTTTTTACCTAAACCATCATTTAAAGTATAATTAAGTTTATAACCTTTACTTTCTAAATATGTTTTCATTACTTCACCGTTATTCCATAAACCATGACCTCCATTATATTTAGGATCTCCTTGAGATAATATATAACCTTGTAATATTTCAGAAGAAGGAATATCCTTTCCATTTAAATCTGTTACCCCTTCAAAGAAAGGTTTCCATTCTTTCTTTATAGTACCATCTGTATTCAATACATGTTTTGCAATAACTTGACCATATTCTTTTGTTGCTGCTTGTAATAAAGCAGTTTGTTCAGGAGTTCCTTTATAATTTCTTTGTAGTGTTGTAACTTGATCTTGTTTATTTTCAACAACTTCGCCAAAGTTAGATTCTATTAATGGTTCCATTGCTTCTTTATCAACTTTATTTCTCCAGAAAGCCATCCATGGTTCATCTGTTCCAATACTATGTCTTTGTCTATCTTCTTCCATTCCACCTAATCCTCTCATTGCACCTTGTATAGCACCAGCAGCAGGACTATATGGATTAAGTCCATATATAGGTTGTCCTTTATCGTCTTTTCCTGATTGTATTAATGTGGATTGAGATTCTTTTGGAAGATTACCAAATCTTATTCTTTGCTGTAAAGAAGACAAATGTTCTGGATTGCTTTCTAAAATTTCAGACATTGTATACATTATCTTTTCAGGTGTAATAAATTTCTGTAATTCTTCATCTGTATATTTATAACCATTGTTTCCTAAAGTATCTCTTTCTCTTTGGATAATAGTTGACTTAATCATATCTTTGTTATCATTCACAAACTTGGAATAATCAAAATGTTTTTTTAAATCTTCTGTATATATACCACCAGCTTGTGCTCCACCTTTTGCGTCATAATCGTCTATAATTGCTTTAGCAGCATCTTGAACATACTTTGGGTCTAAATCTTTATTTTCAGTTTGTCTTTTATACCAATCCATATATTGAAGATAGTTACTTTGTAACCTACCTATCTTACCATCTGGCTTATACCATCTTCCTACTTCTTTACCTAAATTATATATCTCTCCACGAAGACCACGAAGATCTCCATTACCTTGTTTAGATAATACTCCTTGAGTTTTTTGATCTAATTCTCCATATACATTTTTAGCTAATTCTCTATCTTTAGGATTAGTTAAATAATTAAAAGATATATCTCCAATCTGGGATATACCTTCTCTTGCAGCATCCTGTTGCATTTGTGCTGCCATAACACCTTCTTTCATCTGTTCATATGGTAATTGAAAGAATGAAACTTTAGGTAGTTCAGCAGGTGTCATAAATCTATTAACTCCCATTATTATTTTGTTTTAGTTTTTGTGAAATTGGGAAATGCTTTCATTGTAAATTCTTTAGGAGCATATTGAGATTTAGCAGCATTTGCTGTATTAGGTGTTCCACCTGCCATAACAATTTTTCCTTCATCACTCATTTTAAATTCTGTTTTAACACCTTTAAATACAATGTATCCATCATCACCAACTTGTAAATCTTTCATATTTTTAACATCAAAATCAGGTGAAATTTCTGACAATGATTTAATTAATAATTTATTAGTTAAAGACTGATTAGCAGATTGTCCAGTAGTAGCAATACCTTGTCCCATTTGTTCAAATGCTTTAGCTAAGAATTGTTGTTTTCTTGCTTTGTTTTGATCATTAATTCCTGCAGCTCTAATTGATTCTGCTCTATTTGCTTCTCCTATTATATTCTTAGTATTAGCTTCTTCAGCTCTATATTGATTATTCATCTCTTGTCCTTTAGTAGTTATATCACCTAAAGCATTAGACTGATTAGCAAATAGTTTTTGCAAGTTTGCTATTTTACCATTAACAGATGTTGAATTATTTCCTATATCTTCTTTAGCAGTATTAGTTGCTAAGTTTGATTGATTAAGATAATTCTGTATATCAAACTTTCTATTCTGCATAATATTAACAACATCTTTATCATATAGATTTTTTCTATTAGGTTCAACATCTGCTTTTCTTAAACCCATATCCATATTAAATCCAAATGCAGGTAACATAGATGATAATTGTATTTTATCACCTGTAGTTAAATCTCCAAAGAATCCATTCTTTTTAACAGCATCAGGACCAGGTGTATAAAAATGAGCAGCTTCTCTAAGATTATCCCTTCTTGATGGTACTCTAGGTCCAACAAAAGGATCAGTTCTATGACCTCCTCCAAACAAAGGTTGTGGAGTAGGTTTAGTTGGGGAAGTTGAAGATTGTTGTAGTTGTGGAGTAGGTTTAGTTGGGGAAGTTGAAGATTGTTGTAGTTGTTGATTAGTATTATCTAATTGTTTAGAAGTTTGTTGCAAATCAGTAATTGTTTGATTTAAACCTCCAGTAACTTCTGCAGCTTTCAACTGTAAATCATCATACATTTTTTTCATTTCTTCTGGTGTCATTATTGAAGAAGGTTGAGTTGAAGAAGGTTGTTGAGGATCTCCACTAGTATCAAATCTTTTTAAGTTTGCACCATACTTGGCTTTATATTTTTTCATTTGTTTTCCCATCTCTATTTGTTCTTTAGCAACTCTGGCTTGTTCAGCTTTTTGTTGAAGTGAATCTAATTCAAATTTTTTTGTAGCATCTACAATAGGATCACCCTCTCTTTTAGAATATTTTCTTTGTATTCCTTTAGCATCATCTGCAAAACTTTTTACAACATCTTTTTCATTAAGAGTTATATTACCATTTTTATCTGTACCTAAACTATCAGAATAAATGTATTTATGCGAACGTTGTACTCGTAAAGGTGTTCCACCATTTTCATGTTTTTGACCTTCAATATTTTCTATCTTACCCGAACTATGTTGCATAGCTTCACCTTGTTCAGCTTCTATATCTGCTTGTGCTCTTGGATCTCCTCCTAATTCAAATATTCCAATAGGTCCTCCATATTTATTTTTTCTCATATAAAAATCTTTTGTTAAAAGTTTTTCTGAAGGTATTTTAGGATTTAAAATATTATAATAATGTTCTACTCCTTCTTTTACAGGAACATTCTGGTTATTTAATAATGCATCAAAATTATGATTTGTGGAAGCAGCTTCTGAAGAATTTTTATACCATTCTGCGTAATCTCCTTTAAAAGGTTTATTAAGTAAACGACTTTCATCTTGTAAGTTTTTTGCTTTTTGAAAACCTTTAGTAACATTATTCATATATTTAGTACTTTCTTTCCATTCTTTATTTGCAGTGTTTATATTATCTTTAATAAATTCTTTTGATGCAACAGTTGAATTATTTAATTGATCAGAAAGTAAATTATCAAATATTTTTTTATTACTTAATTTCCAATTTTCGTTATCTATGTGTCCTATTATTTCTTTTCTATTTTTTATATAATCATCAGATTTTCTTAAATCTATTTTTCCTTCATTTGGAAAATTTGAAACATTATCTTTTAAATCCTGAAGACCTTTACTTATATCTGCATTTGGGTCTTTTTTTAAAATATCTTCTAATTGTTTATGTTTTAAAATCCATTCTTCTTGACCTGCAGTTAATGGAACTTTTTTTGGACGAATTATATCTTCAAAAGGATTTTTAACACCTACTAAAGGATTAGTTACATTATTTACAAATTGTCCTGTTGTTTTTGTACCTAAACCTGCTAATGCACCTACTGTTAAAGGTGTCCCAATAGACAAAGCATAGTCTTTTGCTGATTTAGATTGAGCTAAATTTTTAGCCATTGTTCCAATCATTACACCAGGATTTAAATAATCGTCTATAAAAGAATGTGCACTTTCAGGAAAAATTCTAAATTTATCAGGAGTTCCCTCTAAAGATTTAGAAATTGTTTCCTTTGTTGTTCTTGATAAAGGTGTTTTATTATATTTATTTGATGTTTCTATTCTTGCTTTTCTATCTTCAATAATTTTTTTATCTTGTTGTCTTGTAAGTTCTCTTTGAAATTGTATATCATTTAATTGTTTAGATGTTAACTCTTGCGAAGGTGTTAATTTTGTTCTTGTATTATCTGAAGAAGCAAATGAAGGTATTCCACCATTACCAAATAAAGGCATGCCATATTTAGCAGTACCATTACCAAAAGAATAACCTACATTATCTTGAGTAGGATCATATTCTTTTTTTGCTAACCTGCTTGTAATACTTCTATCATTTTCACGTTTACGATCTACAGCTCCTTTTATCATTTTAAATAAACCAGAAACTCCACCAAAAGCGGCACCTGCAATAGGATTAATAGAACCTGCAATTGAAGAAGCTGTATCTAAACCTCCAGAAATACCAGAAGTAATTTTACTAGCTTTATGTGACATGCCAATACCATCATCATTATCTTGTGGTGTTAAACTGCTGATAAAGTTTAATCCTTGTGATGCAATATTCATATTAGACAAAGCATTAGGATCCATACTATACTCTGCTTTTGGTAAGGTGCTTTTATATTTAAGTCTTTTCTTTATTTTCATAATCTTGCAAATATAAGTAAAAAATATTTAAAAGTAGGTTAAATTATATTTCTATTATTTATTATCTATAAGAGTCATTATTTAATCCAGAGAATATATCAGTGGTTATTTTATAATCTTGTACAGGTTTATAGAATAATCTCACACTAAAATATTTATCTCTAAGCATTTCTAATTCAAAAGGTGATTTATTAAAATTAAATGCAGATGTATTTGGAACTTTATCAATATAGTAATCTGTTTTAATATCATTCCAATTAGATGTAAATAATGAAGTGTTTCTATTACCAATATAATCTCTAAAATTATTAATGTTCCAATTCTTTTCTATTTTAGAAGCAAAGCATTTATTAGAAACAGTTGTTAAATTAGCAAAAGGATCTTGAGATTGTTTAACTTCAATTTGTCTTTTACCTGTACTTTGATAAGTATTGTATGCGATGATGTTATCAAATGTTTCATAATCTTTATCAATCCATTGTTTAGTATTTGAATTCCATTCTTCTACTTTAGAAATATAAGAAATAGTATCTAATGTTTTTGTTTGACCTAAATTATCTTTTATAATATATTCAATAACATGTGGATGTTTCTTTCCATAATAAGTTTGAAAATTTAATTGATTATGTTTCCATATTTTAGGTACAGAATTAATAGATGTGTAAAAGTTATTAGAATCATTAAATCCAAAATTAGGTAAATAAGAATGCCATGATCTCCAAGTATTTGATAGTAAAGAATAAGATATAGTCCAAGAATTATTTTTAAATTTGGAAGTATCTGTAAAATCAATTGTTTCAGGAATTGTATTCAAAGCTTCATAATCTATTTTAGTAATTAATACTCTTTTATGTCTTGGATCAAATGTTGTTAAAACACCAACTCCATTTGGTAATGCAGGCTGATCTTTTAAATTATAATCAACACCATATTGTTGTTTGTATTGTTTATTAAATTTAAGTTCAAGGTTTTCTTCAAACCAATTTCTCATACCTTCTAAAGATATTTCTTTTAATTGGTCTGTCAACATAAATATTTTACCTGTACTATCATCAACAAAAATTGTACCATGCTCTGTAGCTTTAGTAGCAAATTTTTGAGTTGAACCTGCATATCCATAATCTACTGAAACGAGTTGTCTAGGTGGAACAGAAAAGAATTCTCCTGTACCTACATATAAAGTAGCTTGATTGGTATTTATTTGATAAGGTTTAGTTATAATTTTATAAAGACCTAATGCAGTATGTGCATATAAATCATCAAAGTTTATAAATAAATTAGTAATAGGACCAGTATGAGCAGGTAAATCTCTATAATTATTAGCATAGAATATTCTGTAATTATCAGACTTCTCTTCTTGATTTCCTGTTTCAGAATAATGTATTCTTTGAGGAAAAGATTCAGCACATTCTTTACAATATTGATAATTAGATTCTAAAGAAAAATAAGGTTTAACTGTATCAGACATTGAATAATCTCTATTATAAAGATAAAGATTTTTCATATATAAATTCTGATTCCAAGGAGCACCTGCTCCTAATAATGGGTCATCATTAAAAGTAAAACCATTCCAATCAATATTGAAAAAGTCTTGTAAAGAACCATTAAAGTAATTCCAAAATGTATTTCTTATATCTGATAAATTAGTAATATCATAATGTCTTAATTCTGTATTAACTTCAGATTCAACGAAATAGGTAATCATATTTTTATCTACCTCAAAATCTTCAGAATTTCCAGTATTACAACCATAACAACTACAAAGTTTAGTATAAGCAGATTTGAAAAAACTAAATTTAGTAATAAAACAATCACCTCCAAATTGAACAGTAGATGTTCTGTTTTTATTAATCATGCAAGTATGAGTCTTAAAATATTTTTGAAGACCTGCTTGACCATAAATATTTTTATTATAATTTTTTAAACTACCATAAAACACATTAGCATCATATTCATTTCCTTCTGTTAAAGAAACATCATTTTGTGTATCATTTTGTGATATCCAATAAAAAGGATCTTTACTTTCAAATACACATGTTTCTTGTGAACATGAATTTATAAATGCTTTAGATAAATATCCTAAAGGTAATTCACTATGAGGATTAATATAAATAGGATTTTTTTCTAAACTAATATTAGTTTGTTTATCAGATGTATTAAATACAGAGCTTGAAGTATAATCTGTATTATAATGATATCTTGACAAATCATTAATTGATTGATTATCTGATGTTATTATTTCTGTTTTACCTGTTAATATTCGTTCAATTTTAAACAAAGAAGTATTAAAAGAAGGTTTTAAAAACTTAGCAACAGGTCCATGAAATGATTGAGATTTATGATTATATGAAATATTATTTTCAATTACATACCCAAATATTCCAGGACCTATTTCTGTCAATTCTCCAGTGACTGTATTTCCACAATCAACATCTATAGACGATTTATTTGGTATCCATGCTCTATCCCAATTACCTCCAGCATTTTCTTCTCTATGGTGTCTTCCGCCTACAGTTGTTTGAACAAAATAATCTTTATCACCTTTATCATTTATATTTACTGTAAAGTAAGCATTCTCATGAATGATACCTTTGTCAAGTATTGTCTTATTGTTTTCAGTTCTTTGTTCTCTTACTATATAATAACCTGCTATTTCAGAACTGTATTCAGAAGGAAAACTTATATTATCAAACTTTAAACCTAAAGGTAAAATATATGTTCTTCTACCTGAAGTTGTAAAATGTTCTTCAAGAGTAGTATCAGGCATTTTATGATGTGTTATTTTTGCACCTATAATATTGCCATCAGTATCTTGTTCAATAGGATAAATATAATTATCACCACAATCTTTGATAAGAGGATATCTATAATTAGATTCAAAATATGCTAAATCTCCTGCTGAATAAAAACTAGAAGATGCATTGTTTAATGTTTTTCTATAAGCTGTATTATAAGCTTTCCATCTTTCAACATAAAGATCACCACTGTCTTTAATGAAATCTTCAGGTAACAAATGTTTATATTCTTCAGAAGGAGATAAAATTGGACCAGTGTAAGTACCTGCTAATATTAAAGCACTATCCCATTCTGTATTTCCAACTCCTGTATTATTATTTGGTCTTGAATGAGTATTAGGGTCAGATGCTGGGAAAAGACCAAATCGAGAAACATTCTTTTGTCTACCTGGAATAGGAAATGCAGGAGTTTCAGAACCATCAGTAAAAACCCATACTAAACCTAAAGAATAAATTTCATCTCTCATGTAAGTTCTATAATCAGAATAACTTTTAGATGATTTAGATAAACCTGATTTAGTATCAGAATTAGGATATAATATAGGTTTAGTTACATATGTAACTTCTACATTATTCGCTAATCTTTGAAATTCTGCATAATCTCTAACTGTTTGTTTAGAACTTCCTTTTATTAATCTGTTATCAATTTGAGTAATTGTTTCAGATATTTTATAAGGGTTTTGACTAACAATAACTTTATCAATTGGAATTTGTTCACTGTCAGTTGTTGTTAAATCTGTTAATGTATAAACTAATTCATTTTCTACAATTGATAATTTATCAACTATATAACATGTCTTAATTTGATTTTTAGTATGAACTACTAAAATATTTAAGTAAGCATAAGTTTGATCTATACCTGCAATAGTAAAAGTAATTGATTTAGTTGTTTGTGGAAAAGTTAATGGATCGCCTCCAATTACATCTTTATAATTGCTATTATAGTTTCCATATGTAATAGGTATAGGTAGAGAATGAGCGAAGTAGTTTTCCCCATTATTTAAACTATCTTCATATTGAAGAATAATTTGATAAACTCCTAATTCTAAATTACCTCCTGTATTGTTGACTGTAATATCTTTAACACATGCTAAATCAAAATTTCTTTTGTTTTTAATAAGTTCACAATCAAATACTCCAAACTTATTTAAGTAATTATGAGAAGTAGGATTTCTAATTATATCATCTATATTAATAACTCTATCATCATTAACACCATCTACAAAATAAAGTATTCTATCACATCCATTAATTGTACGATAAACTCCTTGAATTTGTTTAGTAAAATTTAAACAAGCATCTTGTATAATAGTAGTATAGGTACAGTTTGCTGTATTAACCAATAAAATTGCATCAGGATTATTTATAAATAATATAAGTTCTGTTTGAGATAACAGAATTGAGCCAATAGGATTAGAGCCTGTTGGAAGATTTAAACAAGCAAGATTACCTTCTTCATTTATAATACTACCTCTATTAGAACCATTACTTGATTCTTCTACTGAATTTAATGAAAAAGGATAAGTTCCATCTGGTTGATAGAACTCTCTTGTATCTGTAAATAAACCTTTATTAAAATTGTTTGTTGCCATATTTAAAAGAATGTTGTATCAGGAACTCCAAGTGTTCCAAAATAATTATAGTATCTATCTTTTTTAGGTAATAAAGATGTTGAGTATTCAATTATATTTTGCCATTGATCAGATGAAGGAAGTTTAACATTTCCTCTAACCATATTTTTATAAAGTCCCCATTTACCATGATAGAACTCAAATCTTTCTCTTGAACCTTCTTCTTTCATATTCCATCGTCTTTCCCACATTCTAAATAAGATATAAAATCTTAATGCTTGAATTAATTCTTCATCGTTAGGAATAAGAAAATCTCCATGTTCATCCATAGGTGAGCGAAGATATGATATGATAATCCAACCATCTTTAAAAGATGTAACAACTTTACCAGAAGGTAAAATTGTATATTCTTTTTGACAATTGGTTATAAGATTAGGTGAATTACTACAAAGTACAGATGTAATAAATCCATTAGTAGATGCTCTTAGCGGCAACCAATTTCTACCAACATAGTTTGAATTAATAAAATTTTTAGCAGCAAAATCTTTATAAACTTGATTAGCTGCTTTACATTCACATAAATCTTCTTCTGTAAAAGTATCACTTAATTTATATAAAATTTGATTGACTTGTAATAAACCACATGGTAAAAATGTTTCATAATTTTGTACCTGTTTTATAACAACAGTTTCTTCAAAGGTTTCATATATATTCATTTGAGCCATGGCTTTAGAAGCCCACTCTAAAACATCCCCAATAGAAAACAGTGATTCATCCAATGTATCTAATACATCAGGAATCACTGTTCTTATTGAAACAAATTTATCTGTTATCATTATTCTTTATATTTAATAATTACATTATCGTTTTTTATAGATTGTGCAAGTAATCTTTTATTTGATCTTGTTGCAACAAAACTAAAAATTTGATTATACTTTACCCATTTATTCATTGTCCACCACCATCTTGCTGTATAACCTGCTGAATGTTTATTGTTATGATAAATAAAACTTTTTGAACCAGAAGGCTTTGTTGCATTCTCTTCTTTATAATGTTTATTTGTCAAACCCCAATCAACTTGTCTTTTTAATCCTTTAAACTTTTTCACTCTTAAAATACCAAGCCTATGAGGTAATTTATACTCATAGGCTGAATTTATCATTTCTTCTGAAAGTAATTTAAAAAAATCTTTTGCTATGTTTCTAAATTGTGATTGTGTTACATAATGTGAACTTTTTTGTGTATATCTGTAAGGATAAGAATACCATATATTTTTTAAAGTAATATTGTTTTTTAATCTTTTTCTACCCACTAATTTTTATTTAGTTTTTATTCTAAATCATTAACCAATTGTGCATCTCTTGCATTATTTTCAGAATCATTTGGTAGTCTAACCATTGTTTTAAATAATTTTTCTAAAGCCATTTCTTCTACATCATCGAATAAATCTTCATCAATAGGAAAGTCTTGAGTTTTAGGTTCAAAACAAGCATTAGGTAAATTATTTCCATCGGGATCACATGCATTAATACCAGCAAGATCTAAAGGATTTTCAAAGATTGCTGTAAAAGTAACTACCTTTAAAGTAGTTGAACCTGTTATATACAGGTAACCATTATGAATAAAATAAAATAAACCTTCTTTTTTAGTATTAGTATATTGTTTATATTCATCTTTTGTAGGAGTTGTTTCATACAAACTCTTTCCTTGAATAGTAGTAATACCTTTTATAGCAAGTTTATTTCTTGTAGACATTACTTTAGGTATTTTATATTTACTTCTTAAAATATTACAGTCATTTGTAAAACAAGGACAATCAGCAAACTTTCCTAATTCTAAAGGAAGACAATCAATAGTATTATAATAGAAAGGAGACAAATATAAAATGCTATCTAACTTCTGTCTAATTCTTTTTGCTCTTAATGTTTTAAGAATAGAATATAGAAATCTGTTAGATAGCTGTGTATCATCACTTGCAATACCATTTTCTAATAGTATTCTTAATCTAGATATTGCTTCGTTTATCTTCATTATTTATTTCTTAATATATTTAAATTTTTTAACTGGACAATATGGTTGAAGTTTATTATAAACTCTTTCAAGTAATCTAACATCTTCTTCACAATATGCAATCATTTGTTTCATTGCATCAGGATCATCATTCAATACAATTCTTTTCCATAAATCATATCCTGTTTTTAACTTTTCACCTACACCTAGAAAAGACCCCACGTACTCTAATTTATTTGAATTAAAATTAAATCCAGCTCTTGCCATTTTTAAAGTATCAATTGAATTAAATTTATTACTAATAGGTATACCATGATAAATACATCTTGCTCTCAACCATTTAATATCAAATTTATCTCCATTTTGTGTAACTATTTCATCAGCAGAATCAATGATTTTGGAAAATTCTTTTAACATTTCTTTATCATCTCCAGCATTCCAACTTAAAGAATGTACTTTAGATTCACCTTCCCATTTATAAGATATACATATAATGGCTCGTTCATCAATGATATTATCAGGTGTGATATTTATTTTATGTCCTATTCTCCAAGAAAAAACAATATTAGGAGAAGTTTCAATATCAAAAAATAATTTCTTTCTTGATTTTTCTTTTTCTTCTATTATGTCATTATAAATATCTATTAACTGTTCTTGTTCTTTACTAACTTTAATAACTTTCGCCTGTTTAAATTCAGGTTGAATTTGTTTAACTAATTCTACATGTTGTTCTAAATCAGTAACTGATGTTGGTTGTAAAGAGTCGGGTAAAATTTTCCATACTGCTTTTGCAACTTCTAATGCTGGTTTTGTAATATAAGATTGTTTAGTCTCAAATAACTCTACAATGTATTTACTTACTTTAGATGTATTACTAACAGGTGTTCTAAATTTATTTCTTTCATAACCTCGCCAAACATCATTAGCAGCTTTAGTTCTTTCTTTTCTATTATGCCCAGGTCTGATATTAAATTTTATTGCAAATTCATACCATGTTTGGTCCTTACCATTTTTTAAAATATAATCAATTAATTCTTTTCTTTTCTCCATGTGGATGTTTTAGTATTTAATTTAATAGTACAAATATACAACTTTTTTATTAAAAAGACAGTATAATTAAATAATTAATATTTAAACATTCACGTAAACTGTACCTGGAATAAAATCTTTTGCATTGTATTTCTTTAATAAATCTCGCCAGTTATATCCAAAAGTCATTTCAAAATGAGGTAAATCATTAAAAGACTTTCCTGATTTAAATCCTAAAGATTCAAATACAGAAATAACTTCATACCAATCAGATTTTTTATCTCCATCAAAATCTTTAACTGTATCCCATGAAATATCTTTGCCATCAATTTGTAAACAAAAGTCAAAAGCTAAACCATAATTATGATATGATTGACCAGCTTTAGCATTTGTAACTTTAGGTCTTTTTTTATAAAGAGCATCTTGTTCTGAAAAAGTTCTAAGTGCTTGTACTATAATCATGTCTGCTCTACCTGATAAAGCAACATCGGCTTTATTAACACCATCTATAACAAGTTGTCTTATTTTAGGGTGTAAAGTAGCAATAGCTTTTTCTGTTCTTGTATTCATATTATTTTAATGTAAGTAAATAATTTGTTTCATCTATTAAAGATAATATTTCATCTATAATATTTTGAATATTAGTTTCTTTAACATATTCTCTATGTTCAGCAACTTCAATTCTTAATTCTTTTAAATGACTTCTTATATCAGTCAATGTTGTACCTGGAATATTAATAACTCCACGACCATAAATTCCAATATATGTTTCTGCTAAAGTATCTGTTAAATCTAAAATAGAATCATAATAAGAATTTAATGCTTTATGTTCAGCATAAGAAGTTGTGTTTAAATGTGCTAAATGTGCAAAATTTCTACTTGCAAATAGTTGTCCTATTAATCCAAAACAATCATAAGCTGATTTTTTAACAGATTGTTTTAAAGATTGGTTGCTAAAATCTTTCATATTATATACTTTTAGTTATTGCAGCTCTGACTCCAATAGCTGTTGCTCCACCTGCTAAAAAGGTGATTAACCATAAATACCAAGCAGCTTTATTTGTATTTGAAGTATTACCTGACTTATTAGTTGCAGGTGACTGTTCTCCAGTACTTGAACCATTTTTTGGCATATCTTTTATCTTAGCACCTAAAGCAATAAATTTTCCTTCTAAAGCTAAATATGCACTATCTTTTGCAATTATTGAATTTTTTAACTTATAAATTTCTGTTTCATTATTACTATTTTTAATTTTAGTATTATTTGAATTTCTAATTTTAGTTCTACTTTTATCAATAATTGTTAAAGGTCTCTTTTCTAAACTATCTATAACTTGATTTAATGTTGATATGATGTGATCTTTATCTGATAATTTTTTAATTAAATCTATATTATGTATTCTTAAAATGTTACAAAAATCAATAAAAGAACTATCATCACAATTGATGTTAGTAGGTTGATTTTTTAAAAGTTCTAATTCTTTAAGACATGAACTATCAATAATAGTCTCAACACCTAAAGGTGATTTAGAAGGTAGACTTTTTTTACTACAACTAAATAATAAAAAAGGTAAAAAAATAAATAAAGCAAGTGTCCTGTTTTTCATATAATTAATTTTCTATTTGTTCTTGTGGAATATTTGTTTCTTTTATATTAGCTATTGCATTATCTTTATAATTATCAATATTTTCTAATATTTGTAAAAATAATCCTTGTGGTAATACACCTAATATAGAAGCATTTTTTAATATTGAAACAAATTGAAACATTAATATAGGTAATACAACAGCTTCATCTAAAAAACCTGCTGAAGGAAAACCTTTTTGAATAGAAAGAACAACAGCAACAATAGCTGAATAACCAACTAAATAATAAACACCTTTAAATGCTTTTTGAGTTTCCCAAGCAGTTCCCCATTTTTTTAATCTTTTATTATACTTTTTAGTTTTTAATGCAATACGTTGTCCTAACATGTTATCAACAAAAACTACCATTAAAACAGCAATAAATAAATCTATTTTTTCTAAGAACATTGAATGAAAATATCCAAAAATTAAAGAAAATAATGTTAACACAGAATTAAATACAAATTCATTCAATGTTCTTACATGTGTCATTCCTAAAATAGTATTGGTTAATATATTATTATTTCTGTCAAAGTATTTCATAATTTTTAAATAATAATTAATTTAAAATGATTACTGAAATTGTTGCTGCGATTGCTATAAGTGCAAAGAATACACCCCATGCTATCTTTTTGCTTT